>Ga0315282_10001218_pt1 | contig 49416 bp, 49 predicted proteins | sample YL17G07_20_MG_FD_203693 | JGI IMG/M metagenome (GOLD analysis project Ga0315282, IMG submission 203693) | Sediment microbial communities from Yellowstone Lake, YNP, Wyoming, USA - YL17G07_20 | ecosystem: Environmental > Aquatic > Freshwater > Lake > Sediment | place: USA: Wyoming | collected...
TGTAATGCATCACAGTGTCAACCATGATGGATAATGTCCACCTTGCGATCGATGACCCATCCTTAGTCATTCTTCCTCTTCTTTTGACGTCTGCGCTGTCTCTGCTTGTGGGAACTATGCCGAAGAAGCTTGCCAGATGATCATCTGACGGAAACCGGTTCACATCTCCAATGAACGAGCAGAGGAGAGAAGCAAGATAATAGTCGACTCCTGGCACGCTCATCAACAGTTTAACGTCATCGTTCTCCTTAGCATTCTTTCTTATGCAGCTCTCTAGGGGAATGCATTGATCCTCAAGGAAGCGTAGCCTATCCATCATGGTCTTCAGAACCAGATCTCTCTCGTCGTGAAATCTCAGCGAGTCTATCGCTTGTCTTCTTGCAGCTGAGAAGTTGTCTCTCGTCTTCGGGAGGACGTGGTGGAGGCCTTCACGCTTCAGGTAGCCTATCACGCTGCTCTTCAATCGACCTATCTCCACACCCAGCTTCACTCTCTGAACCAGGAGATCTCTTGCGATCTGGTCATCTCTATCGAGAAGGTGAGACTCCGGCAGCATGCCTGCCATGTGAAGCTTCGCTATCTTCAAGCTATCCACCTTATCGTTCTTCTTCTTGGATTTCACTATCCACGCAAGCGTCTTAGGATGCGCCACCGTCACATCACCATACCCATGCATCTTGAGCGCCCTCATGATTGGGTAAGCCATTATCGTAGACTCAAAGGCTACCCTCGCATCCTTCGGCACCCTACTTGAGAAGAATGCATACCCTTCCTCATTCATAGGGAAAGAGAAACGATCGGTTACATCTCCAATTGGAGACAGAACCGTAGCCAAACTCTCCCTATCACCTAAATCTATACCGGCAACTATCGAATTCATATCACAACCCTTCCCCCTTCTCTTCTTATCCGCCCTCATTTCATTCATTCCCCTGTTTCAGGCGGCGAAGGCGACTCCCTCAACTGACAGGGAGTCGCCCAGAGAAACAACCAGCACGTTACAACTCAGTCACTACCGAAAACCTATTAATATTTCGGTACCTAACAGAACTAGATTGAGATTGCGACTGCAAAAACAGATGTCTAGAAAATACAAAGGTAAAGAGTATCCAAAGTGGGTGATCACGATCCCTCCTAAACAAATAGGAGAGCTAGGTGGACTGAAGGAGAATTTCTTGAGAGCAATGTCGCATGTAGCGAACTGATAATCAAGAGAGAGAATCCTCAGAAAATGGAGACGCGTAGAGAAGCAGCAAAGAGAGCTTGGGAAACCAGAAGGAGAATGGGAGAATGAAAGCCATGAAGTTAGAAATGCTTCCTGTCACGGCCATCAAACCGAATCCATTTCAGCCAAGACAGAATTTCGACAAGGAGTCTCTGAAAGAACTGGCAGATTCTCTCGAAGATACAAGCGTGATACACCCCATCGTGGTTAGGCGACATGGAAAAGGATACCAAATTATTGCAGGCGAAAGACGATGGAGATCAGCACAGATCGCTGGATTAAAGGAAATACCAGCAATCATAAAAGAAATCCCAGATGACAAAGTACTCGTAGAATCACTTGTTGAGAATCTCCATAGAAAGGATTTGACAGATGTTGAACGGGAGAACGCTATTCATGAACTATGGATGAATAGAGAAACCCTTAAAATCAAAACCAAATCGGAATTGGCAAAGGTGTTGGGGCTCCCTGAATACAAGGTACAATATGATATAGAAGCTTGGGAGTTTAGACACAAAGAGAAGGGAATTCCCTCCTCGACACCAACCTACATCATATCCAGAACTCAAGGTTTACCAGTTAAGGAGAGAAAGAAGATCATTGAGAAAGTACAAAAAGGCGAGTTTCAAGCTCAAGAAGCTTACACGGCAATCAAGGTTTTGCGAAGAGCACCTGATCCCATCAAGAAAGAGATCTTAGAGTCGAAATCTATCATCACTCCCAAGATGGCTGAAACTATTGTGGAGAGACTTCAAGGCGAAGAGGAACAAAAGCTTGTCCTTGAGGAAATAAAACGATTCAGGCTTACGGAAGATGAAGTTGAAGACCGAGCCAGAGAGATTCAACGAATAAAGAAGACGGGTAAACCTGTAACGAAAGAGATGGGGGTTAAGGAAGGAATAATCTATACAGTGGGGGAATATGAATGTGCGCACTGCAAAAAGCGTTATTTGATAAAATGCAACGGGAAACACGATTGGGTGGAATAAGACTCTACGAAGAGCCGATCCCAAACATAGATGGCATTATTGTCTACTTCAGTAAGACCCCATCAGACATAGTATGCCCACATTTCTGGGAGCTAAGATGGGCGTTTGGATGTCCGTTTGATTGTGCCTATTGCTATCTCCAAGGAACAGGCAGAGGCAATAAGAGTCCAAGATACAGGCCTGTAGGTAAGGTCCTTGATGCATTGCGCAAGGCATTCAAACATCAGTACTTTGTGAACCATCCTTCCATTTTCAATAGTGGGGAGCTGTCCGATTCTCTGATGAATCCTGCCAACATGAAACAAATAGCAGAATTATTCGAAACCCAGAACAAGCACAAACTACTCTTGTTAACCAAGGCGCATAATGTCGAATGGCTAAGTGAAAGACGAAGAGAGCAGACTATCGTGAGTTTCAGTCTGAACGCCACAGAGGTCTGGAGAAAATGGGAAAGAGGAGCATCTCCTCCACAACAAAGGATTAGCGCCGCCAAAGAACTCATGAAATCTGGCTATGAGGTAAGAGTCAGAATAGACCCGATAATTCCAATCAACGACTGGAAAGTGCACTATGAAGACCTCATCTACTCAGTATTTTCCGAGTTTTCTTCAGAACTGAATAGGATAACCTTAGGTACGCCAAGAGGCTTGGCGAAGACTCTCATTTTTGCCAAGGACAGAAGTTGGGAACAGACGGCTTTCACGGACAAGCCTGAACATACGGGATGGGGAAAAAAGGCTCCCACACAACTAAGAAAAGAAATCTATCTCTTCTTCTATGATAGACTTGGAAACTTGGGATACGGCAAGTCAAAAATCTCTCTGTGCAAAGAAACAGAAACGATGTGGAAAGAACTAAGTGTAGATCCCCAGCAAGCCAAATGCAACTGCGTGTGGTAGTGATGTCTTCCAGCGGGTTTCTCAGAATAGAACCCCACACACTGCACAAGTACAACATTCTCAGGAAATACCTGAAGGTCTGTGAGATATTTGACAAACATTATTCGAATTTTGTCTATGTAGATACTCATGGTGGAAGCGGAAAGGTTTCTCTAGGAGATAAATGGGTGGAAGGTTCACCTCTAATCGCTGGGAACTGGAGTCCGAGCTTCCCTTGCCACATTGTCGAGATTGATCCAGCAACGTATGGATGCCTTTGCCAATCCACTTCAAGTTGCGCTAATGTGAATGTTTATCATGGAGATTGCAACGGGCTGATTGACTCAATTCTCTCGAAGATCGAAAAATGGAAAAAGTTTGTGCTTTGTTTTGTCGATCCAAGTAGCCTTGTATATAGAGGATCTGATGGTACAGAATGCGACCAACTTCATGCCAATACTGTTAGAAAGATAGCACAATTCCCAAGAAGTGAATTGCTGTTGAATTTTCCTCTTGAATCAATTCTCCGATGCGCTGGTGACTATCTTGCAAATCCAACTGAACCTAGAGCTATCGCTAGTGGGCAACGTGTCATAACTCTCATGGGATCAACAACTTGGCAAGAGATCACACTATCCGAGTCACAGAGCCAAAGAAACCGCAGAGCATTCCTTGAGATTTACATGAGCGAACTTCTAGATAAGTACCCATACAAAGGAGCATTTCTCGTTCGAAGTGAAGAGAGGAATCTCCCAATCTACTACTTGGTCTATGCTACCAATAACAAGGTTGCAGCTAAGATAATGCGATCCATAATGAAAAAGGAAGGCAACTTCGCTCTTCACTATGATATGATCAAGGGTAAACCGCAGACACTTGATGAAGTCTATCCTTTGGAAAGGTTCATCTTTGAAAGTTAGCTACACTACTTGTGTTTCCAAGTATCTGGGGTGTTGAAGGAACTTGAAGTGTTGGGTCTGTGGCAAGGATGTGCCTGCGGATGACTTAACATATCCAGATTTCCATTACAAATGCAATGAAGCTCTTTTGAAAAAATTCGAAACTCTAGGGGTCATTAGATATCTTACCATAGTAGGAACGCAAGTAACGTACAGTTTCAGCGATTCATTTCAGAAAGTGCTCAATAAGGAGTTGGACGAAGCTCATCACTTCATTGTTACAGATGAAACAGTAGATGAGGACATAGTCACAATGTCAGGCGTAATACGAACTGTTGCAGACTACATCCCGAAAGGGGCTTCCGAAGAAGATATCTATCGTTGCTCCGAGTTCGTGTTCAATTCTCTTATGATGCAGAAACATGGCAGACCAGTGCCTACGGACAAGAAGTTTCACTCAAGGATTGAAGAGTACGGGGAGGAAGTCTATACAATTCCTACCAATGAGGCCATGGCAAATCATCTAAAAGCATTCAAAAAAATGAAATTCGGAATGTGAAATACTGTTCGCGCCGACCAGAAATGGGGAAGCGCGCGCATGGAAAAAACGAAGAAAAGAAGAGCTGCTCTAAAAGCCTGGCAGACAATTCGCAGGCGCAGAAGACAAATCGAGGAGAAAAAGGTAAGGCGACTCGACGAAATCTTCTATGCACCAAAGCGAGTAGTGTCGATCAAGCATCCGCTCAATTCTGGCCTCGTTCAAGCTGCTAAGCCGAAGTTGGCGGGTATTTGCACGTCATATGGAAAGGGGATTGTATGCCAGTTTGACAAGACACCGCCCGACATAGCTTGTGGGAGGTTTTGGGAGCTTAGATGGGCGTTTGGTTGTCCACTTGATTGTGCATATTGTTACCTGCGTGGAACGAGCAGAGGAAACATGAGACCACGGTACGTCAAGATGGAATATGTGCTCGGAGCACTGGATGAGGCATTCAAGAGCATAGCAGAACCTTCAATATTCAATAGCGGTGAACTCTCCGATTCTTGGATGAACCCGAAAATAATGATCCAGATAATTGACAAATTCGAGACTCAACGTAAGCACAAGCTATTGACTCTCACGAAATTTGGTTCGAAGAATCCTATGGTTTCTTTGCTTCTTGAAAAACCTCGGAAGCAAACGATTACAGCCTTCAGTATCAATGCTCCTAAAGTTGCTGAAAAGTATGAAAGAACCGCTCCTCCTCCAGAGGAAAGAATAGAAGCTGCTAGGCTTCTCAGCGAGGCTGGGTATGATACTAGACTAAGAATAGACCCCATTTTCCCAATCCAAGACTGGAAGAATCACTACCGAGATTTGTTGTATTCGATTTTGAGTGCACTAGAGCCTAACAGGATTATCTTGGGGACACCGAGAGGGTTGTGGAAGACAATAATGTTCGCTATGAAAGCTGGCGTGGACATGTCGTGGACAAACTACTTTTCTGAAGAACAAACTGGCTGGGGAAAGAAACTTCCCTTTGAAGTAAGAAAAGAGATCTACCAGTTCATGTATGATCAGCTTTCAGATTTCGGCTTTGAGAAGCATAGAATATCCATGTGTAAGGAAGAGGTGTCTATGTGGAAGGAATTGAAGTTGAACTATACTCCCATGACCTGTAATTGCTACAGTAACTAGCAAGTGACGATCTTGACCCGAAAGAAGTTGCTCCAACACGAATGGCTCAAACGACGTCTTGAACAACTGATTGCACTAAGTTCAAGAATCCTGAATGTGGACAGAACTGAGTACGCAGAACCAGCATACGGCTTTTGGTCTCTAAAGAAGGAAATTGCCCTCATGTATTGCATATGGCCCTTCCTTCAGATAGCAAAACATCGCTTCGACTCCTACTACTACTTGGATTTGTTTGCTGGCTCAGGAATGATGCAGGCAGATGAAGAGACGTACTTTGTCGGCTCACCGATCGTTGCCTTGGGCGGGACTCCACCTGACGTAAGGTTCAACAGTTATACATGTTTCGAGAACAAACCGACGCGCGCGGCTATTCTGGAACGGAGATTAGCCATAGCCTCGAATGAGCTGGGCATTGGTCCTTGTAAGGTTCTGGTTGAGAACTGTAATAGCAGTTTCTCGTCAGACCTCGGCTCTATTTGTAGTGGTGACCCAAGAAAGATCTGCTTTCTTGCGTTTGTCGATCCCGAAGGACTTGAGGTGGATTGGAATACTGTTGAGAGAATATTGAAGCACTGCAAAGGTGACCTGATTCTAACTTTTGCGACATCAGGAATAATGCGTAATCTGGAAATGGCAAGAAAGAATGTCGCAATGGGTAAGACATTTACTAGATTCTTTGGTAGCGAACGTTGGCAAGATCTTGAAGTGGACGAGCGTAGCATTGTCGGGTTCTACATGTCAAACCTCGGTAGGATTAGGGGGAGAACAGAGATCGTGCACAACATCCCTGTGAAAGATGAGAGCAATCATCGTCTATATGATATCGTATTTGTCACAGGATCAAGAGCAATGGGTAATGTGATATTGGATCTCAGTGAAAGATTAAGTAACGTACAAACGAGAGACCTGCGAAGTCTGTGTCATGTCCTTACAGGAAAAGTCAGTCAGCTAAATGACTTCTTTTGATATTGTCTTTGGCACACGTCGAGATGAAGGCAGACGAAGATGAAAAATCCCGTTCAGGATTTGCGAAATTTACTGGCCTTCCATGGGCGTGATTGTTTCCCAAAGATCTTCGAGCAACTTGACCCAGTTCGTAGCAAGGGGGAATTTGTTATTTCATTCTTTTCACGTGATGATTCTAGGCGTCTTCTCGCGTTAAAGTCTGTTGCATTGTTTGGTCTCGAAGTCCAAGCCACGATGCAGAATCTGATCGAAAGGTTCAGACGAACAGACCGAGAAGATCAACTGTTTGTTGCACACAACCTATGCCACGAGTTGAAGATTGGTTCATTAGTAGCCTCTTTAGCCATAAACGACCAGGATAGCAATGTCTACGAGATAGGACCCTGCTTCGGTTTTTCCTCACTTCAATATTCCCATCTTGTGAAAGAGAAGAGCATAGATTCATCAAAACCAATCAGTAAGCTGACCGCCATAGAACGTTCGAAGGACTTCTTTGAGGGAGCCAAGAACCTGAAGAAGATGGTTGGGAATTGGGTTGGAGATATCGAGTATGTCTTGGGAGATGCAATAGGCTACCTGCGCAGCTCATTGAGGAGGAGAGATATTGTCTTCTGCTGTCTAGCTGAACCAGCGGTAGTCCTTGGTATTCTCGATCTTTCCCGTCTGAGACAATTGAACATAATAGTCTCCTATTCTAAGAAAACCGAGGATGCAATAGCCATCATGCGGGGTAGACGATTTGAGGATTTGTTAGATCCTGACGTCTACGATGTGTATCCTTTCGAGGACAAGAAATACAACTCTCAAGTGGTAGGAGATCTTAGGAGAATTGGGTTACTTGCATTAATCAGCGAAGATGTTGAGAGGGCTCAGAGCCGCGGGCGCTAGGAGAGTAGTACAGGAATGAGTTAAGCCCCCGTCGCAACTCCCTTGTGACAACGAATAAGTGCTAGACAATGAGAATATTATCACCTATTCTGAGAGAATAAACATGTCATTACAAGCGGATTGGGAGAGCAGGGGCATATCCCTCTTTGATATCCTGAAGCAACTTATCGAAGGAAAGAGCCTAGACGATAGTCTAGAGGAATCTCTGAAGGCCACCAGGCTCAGCAACTCGTACATAAGAGGTACACTCATTGGTAAATATCGTGAACTTGTGAGAACAATACTAGTGGACCTTCTCCATGATTGGGAACGGTTCTACGCTCTCAGTTTGACTGTGAAGAAGGATTTGCAGCTTGACCAAAACTGGATTCTTGCTGTTATATGCCTTTGCGCCCAAGACATTGCTGTTGCAAAGAAAGCCGAGACGATAGGAATACCACTCATCTTCATGAACAGGAAGACGGGGAAAGAAGAATACAGTGATACTTCACACCTTCTCAGGGAAATCAAGAAGAGACTGGAACCAGAAGGAGCTCCTCCATCAGGGTTTTTGATCTCTGGTGCTTACAACGAAGAATATAGAAACAAGATAATCCATCGAGGCATCCAGATCGATAGAAAAGCCGCTGATCAGATACTAGACACAACAAAGCAACTCTTCACTGGACTGGGCTTGGCAAAGTAGCTCTTTTGCTGAGGTCAAGAAAAGTCCTACGAAGCTTGTCTATACAAGGCGCGGTTTTTACTGGTAAACTGGTGCGCGAATCCCACCCCCGCACCATCTCCTTTGAGTTTTCTGAGGATGTTTTGCGAATCTATTGCGTAGAAATCCTTTATCCGGAATTTCGTTGGTTCTAAACGTGAATTGTCACCTAAACCCCCGCACTTTACACATACCCGCGAAAAATCTGCGGTTGAGTTTGCGTTATGGTTGAAGAAGGAAGGGTATCGGGAAAGCACAATCAGGCGTTATGCGAAGATCATAAAGGTGCTATCCAAAAGGGCGAGTATTGTTGATGGGGAATCCGTAAAGCGAATCATAACGGATAGCGGTTGGACAGAAGGCACCAAAGCACTCGCTTGCGATGCGTATTTTCGGTTCGCTAAGATGAGGGGGTTCAGGTTTGAGAAACCTATCTACAAACCAGTTGACTCGCTACCCTTCATACCATTGGAACAAGAACTGGATACACTCATTTCAGGTTCTGGCAAGAAGATGAGCACATTTCTCCAAATCCTTAAGGAAACCGGAGCGAGGGCCGGTGAGATATGGCGTCTCAAGTGGACTGACATTGACTTCGCGCGCGCCATGTATCTGCGCCTTAGACATCCGCAAATCTCCGTCACATGATACTCTCTAAGCCGAGTCCTGAAACGGTCACTCCCTAGCCTGTCAATGATTCGTGCGGTCAGACTGTCCCCATGGATCCTACATTTCAGAATGTTAAGGTTGCAACTGCAGACAACGCGCAATTGCCTTTGGCCATCCGATTGTGCTGTTACAGTGTTGGCGGGGCCTTTTCCATTGCAAGTTGTATGTCAAGCAGTTTTTCGAGAATATCGCACGCTGGGGCACCCTCAAATTGATGAAGAATCACTTCTTTGACGGTTACTTTATAGAAATAGTCCAGCTTTTCCAGGTCATTCTTTGCTTTGAGGACTTTTTTGGTGAAATCTGGATGAACTCGGTTGATATATATGGTTCCGAACTTTGCATCAAAACGACTTCTTGATCTGGGATGCTCAAGATCGCTTACTTCCTCCCAGTTGATTCCATAGACGGATCTTAGTGACTTCTTTCGATCGCCCCTGACTGCTGGACGCTTTGGTGCTCCCCCTTTTTCCGTCCTTCCTGGTTTATCTGAAATCACTTCCCCCGTCTTGCCGACTTCTGCTTCCTGCTCGGCTTTCTTTGTCGCTTGCATCAGAGCCTTCATTCTATCGAAATTCAGATTTCTAAGAACCTCGTCAAGCCTAGTTGCAAGATATTTGTAGAGTCGCTCTCTCGATTTTTCATTCTCGCTCTGTTCCAATGCTGCAACAGCTTGCGCTATCTCTGGCTCTAGCTCACTGATTCTCTCTATCAGGACTCTGAAGAGTTCATCACGAATGGGGTTTTTCTTATCTGTGGATACATTTATCGCGTCAAACCTTATCGTTCCACCGATCTTGCCTGATTTCCAAACTTCCCCCTCGATTTCTGGCAGATTGGAAATGTTACTCATTATTGTGATGCCTCTCCTAGTGAGTGCTACTCCCCCTCTGCCTCCGTAGTTTATGCTGACAACTATATCTCCCCAATTAGTGGGAATATGTCGGGAAGATATGACAGGAGTCCCGGAGATTATTCTATCCCTAGTCACAGGGATTCTTTTGCTATCTTGCTGAACCTCAAGGGAGAATCTACCTTCGATAAGGTCGTCTTCAAACTCTCGTGCAAGATACTCCACTAGTCTTTCGGCGTTGAGGAGTTTCTTGTCTTTGTCTATTCCGTAGATGTAGACCTCGGTTCCGGATTCTTCCAGAGGCCTATCAACTGGAATCTGTCTGTACCTCTTCACCCCTTCAAACTCCATCGCATAGGTGTCTGCTGAGCCCCTGGATCTTGAGATAATTCTTAGACGATCTCCTATCGTGTTGAAACTAAGAAGTCCTATTCCATGAACTCCTCCCGTTTGCATTTTCATTTGCCGTTTGATAGAGTTGCACACGTTCTCAGGCAGACTCATCAAGAAATTGACTGGAATACCTCGACCGTCGTCCCGGCACACAATGTATGGGTCGAAGCCTCTCTTGTTGACAATCAATTTGATGCGTGTTGCTTCGGCGTCAGCCGCATTCTCCACGAGTTCTCTTATGGGCCTCCTCGGGTCTTCTCCATGGACATTGGAAAGAAGCTGGAGCGCGTAGGCTTCATCCCCTATCTTCAGCTTTCCCTCAATCATATGTTCTCCTCCTCCCGGTGAACTCTGTTGCGAGAACCCATCTCTGAAACTCATCTTCGTCGAAAAGTGCCTTCAAGATCGATGTGACGTATCCAGCTTCTAGAGGGTCAACGAACTTGCGAAACTGCTTTCTATCTGCTGCGGTTCCTTTCTTGAAATGCTCAAGTTGTTCACTTAGTTGTTTCAGCGTTGCTCTTACTGCCTTCGCTGCTGATGCACTATCGGTGATTTCCTTAGGCACTTCTTCATACGAGATTCTTTGAACGAGAGCTTGAAGATTATTAGAGATCTCCCGGAATTCCCCTCTAAGGCGCAATATGTCTTCTTGTGTGACAGTCGGCTTCGCTTCAGTGACTCCAATTCCTTCGTTCCTTGCAATCTCAATGATCCCAGATACAACAAGCGGAGTCAGCTTCCCCTTCCACCGCTTCTTGGCGTTCTGAGCATCTTCGATAGGCAAATCCACGCTGAATATGCGATGGTTCTTATCGATCCACCTGTAACGTGCAGGTTTCAGCTCCTTTTGGAGTGCAAGCTTAATGGCATCGCGAATAATCTCTCGTTTGTCTTTACCAGTTTTGCTTCTTAGCTGATCGAGTAACTTATTGTGCTCGGCATTGAACGTGAAGTGACACTGGACAACAGTTTCGCTCATCTTATTTCCTTCCTCCTGAAATTGGTTCCGTTCTCGCAGATCACCTTCAGTATATTTCTCAGAGTGACTTGTGTTATGTCCGAGGCCACCGAAACTAGCTCTTGTGTGACTTCCTCTATTCCGAGCGTGCGGGATGTCAGATAGAGGGCAGCGGCGGCAATGCTTTCCGGTCTTTTTCCAAAAACCTTGGTCCTCGGCAACGATGAAATGACCTTCTTGGTTTCGTTGAGCAATTCTTGTTCTGTGACATGTCCTTCAGTGTGATTGGTGCGCAATCTATCACGAATTGGTTCATACACCATCATGTTCGAGACAATTCTTTCAACATAGTCGTTTGGATCTGGATACAACCCTGGAACATCTAGCTTTAGTAATTCCGTCAATTCCTTCGAGCAAGCCAGCAGCTTTCCCCTCCCAACTCCTGCATGACGCTCAATTTCTCCAGCAGTTATTCCTTCTCTCAATGTCTTGCATGCGATTAGCAGGCCGGTCCACGCCGCAACACGAACTTCCCTTCCTTTTGTCCATTGAGATTTCATCACACGCTCGAGATACCCACTTGCCAAATCGACAAGAGACGGGTTTGCATTCATTTCTCGACAAGCCGCTTCGAACTTAGGTCGGTAATGTTCGAGCACTGCCCTATGTCTGGATTCTTTGTTCCCCTTGGCAAGCATTTTCTTGTATCTGGCAACAGCTTCTCTTTCGTACCCCTTCTGGCAGAATGCGAAAGCTGGCTTATTTCTGAGATAGTTCCATCCAACCTTAAGCTTCGAGATAGTGTTTTGATGAGCCAAATAGGACAAGAGTGTAAACGCAAGTGACCTTGAAATCATCAGAGAATCACTAAGATCCTTAGAGAACACAACTTTGCTATGACGTACGTGATCAAGTGATCTCAAAAGCAGGTCATCCAGTACGGATTTCTTCTCTGGAAGGAAATAGAGGGCCATTGCTGATCCTTGGTCATTGAATGTAAGTCTGCCAATCAGTCCATCTCTAACCAGTTTATGAAAGGCCAAGTAGGCGACGTAATGATGCGCCGGAAAGAGTTCTTTGAAATAGTCACGGATCTGCCTAGCTGTGGCAGGTGATGTTTCGAGATGTTTTACGGCACTGTTTTCGAATTCACGAATCTTCTCATTCACGTCATCTTCATACCATGGCAAGAGCCAGACATGGTGGGGGCTTTTACCAACATGAAAAACGATTTTCTTAACTTGTCCCTTAGCTTCCAGAGACTTCAAGCCATTCTTGTAGGTGTCTGATGAGTATGTTCGGTCGAACAGCCTTAGCGAGCCGTAGGTCGCCATCTCGAGTTCCTGTAGGGCTTTCACAATAGCTTCCGTCGAAGGCCTTTCCATTAGCTGCCGAGCCCCCTACTGAAATCCGGCCAGTGTATTGCGAACGTAAGGTAAGTCAAGTCTAGGGCCATCCTAGTCCCCCAGTTTACCAAGATATTTCTCGCCGAGTTCTGTCAGCTTGTATGTCACTTTCACGCCGTTCTTTTCTCTGCCGAGCAGGCCCAGTTCGCTGATTCTGCTCACAACTCCGGCACGCATTGTGATAGGCTGGCTTTTCTTCCATTCAGCATGAGATGATCTCACTTTTTCATTCAGGCCTTCCGGAGATGTGACTCCATCTTTCACGCTGGAAAGGATCAGTCGAATGAGTTCGGCTTCTTCTGGCAATTGTGAAGCTACATGGTCAAGCAAGAATGTCACCTCTTCGGATGAGAAAGGAGCTAAGTAGTCTTGTCGGTCTATTACAGGGTTGGGGAGAGACGCAAATTTGAGGCCAAAGTCAGTTATTCCTACGCGGGTGGAGTTTTTGGAGTTTCCTGAGAAATCGATAAACTTCAGTGTGGCCGATGCCCCTTCAGCCTTCTTTCCGTACAGGTAGCCTACGAACTGGTTTTTGAATCGGAGCTTGGACTTGTCGGCACCCGGGCCTTTCCCAATTGGAAGGGCGGCTGAGATGATCTCTCCGCGCTTTCGTCCTAGCCGTTCATCCGCACGTTCAATTTCCTTGCCCAGATTTCTGGCAATATCTGCAGATCTCTCTTGGAGATCTTCAAGCGATATCGTGTCAGAGGAATCGATTCTTGCGAGATTGGCCGCAACTCTCGTCACGATTTTTGTTGGAAAGATACGATTGTATTGGCCCCAAAGACATTGGTCTCTTTCAAGGTTGCTGATGGGGATAGTCTTCACTTCATTGAGATTTGGAAGTTGTAGCAGTTGAATAGCGCTGGTGACTGACGTGGCAGAGCTTTGGGAATCGCTGACAACCGTTTTCTGAATCCCGAGAACTGCTTGAGGATCTTCTTGGGTCTCCAGATAGAGTTGGTTGCGGATAGCCGCAGTTATGAAGTCTTGAAGAGATCGGTACTTTCCCGAACGAAGGTGCTGATCAACCTGTTCAGTCATATCTGGTGAAATATCAACATAGTATCGCAAATTATACCACTAATTAGTGAATAATAGAGGTACTTAATATATAAAGTTACCTTTTAACAGGGGTGTTTAATGGTTATACCTTACTATATGAGTTTCACTGGTAAATTGGTGCGCGAATCCCACCCCCCGCACCATCCGGCGCGACCGTCTCTTTGAGGATCATTCTGAGCGGGAGCGGATTCTGTTTCTCCCGTGATTCCCTTAGCGTATTCCAGATTTGATTGCTTCATCCGGCTAAGGAATAGTCTGAGGTCGTACTCCAAGAATCGGGAAAGATTGATTCCTCGATCCTTGGCTTCTTGGACTAGGTGCTGGTCGAGGTAGAGGACAACGTTACGCTTGCCGTTCGGTACTTCTGAGGGGTCCATTTGGGTACAAGGGTGCCCAAGGGGGAGAGATAGGTGGTTGTGCGGGGAAGATGGAACACTGTCACCCCAAAGAAGTGGGGTAGTGACTCTCGTCTAGCACAGGGGTACTTCTCTCAAGGCACGCAAAGCGTGATGGAATGGTTCAGACGGCATTAGTCTTAATGCAGAGGCTTACCGAGAAATGAACTAGAGCATTCTCGATCTGGTACAGCGATTCAATTTGGAACCGGCAATGGATGACCTCAGCTACTTCCGACAATCGAGAGGTATTGAGGAGCGCGCGCATTGCCATGGACTGAGGCTCTCTGTCCGTTGAATAGTGATGCGCGTGTTCTGCTTCATGACTCGACCAGGAATCTACCGTCCCGCTTTGAAATCGGCTTGTATAGCGAATCTGCTCAACATCCTCTCGACTGAGACTAGTCAGAGCAAGAGAGCACGCACTATGCTCGCATGTTCGATCCATGGTGAGGACCGTTACTATCTTTCCTGAAGTTTCAACAATGTTGAGTCGGTTCACAACTTACACGTAGTTTATCGTTCTAAGACAGAAAAACGCTCACATGATTGGGGATTTCCGGAGATCTTGCATAAATTACCGAGACTCGCATCTTGCATGGGTCTACAGATTGGGAGAAGACGGGAGACGACAGAACAGCTACCGCAACCTAGGGCGACGGGCAATTCCGATACTCGGGACCTATACCACCATATTCTACTTGTTGTCAGGCATGGACATTGTCACGAGGGCACTTCTGTCGTTGGTCGTAACAATCATACTCTATGATGTCTCAATGCGTTCGCATAGGTTCGAATAGATCAGAAGCACGGCGCAGCTGGGTGGGTGAATCCTAGGTGGAATAGGTGGACCGTTGACCTTTCTACGTGCCCGATGCGCCGCTAGCGATAGATGACTCAAACAATCCCTTGGCAAGCGTCTTGCCTTTCTCAGTGAACTCGTACTTTCCCATCACTTCTTTGAATAGACCATGTGCTTCGATATCTACAAAGTACCTACCGATCTTCTTCTTGACAGCTCCAGACTGCATATCTGCTAGCCTTTTCCTTCTTTGCCTTAGCTCTTCAGATACATCGCCTCTTTTTCCTGTCGTTTGCCTTTTTCCATTCTTCAAAGACTGGTCATAACAACTGAGACAATTCGCTTTGAAATGTTCATAAACATCGTCGGATCGATATGCGTCCTTTCCTGCAAGCTCCCACATTGTCCGGAATAGAACACAGTGTTCGTTAGGGTAGCCATCTTCGTCTATTGAATGCAACCACTGTCTTAATGGTTTGGTGCAACTTCCCATTTTTACAGTCTCAACCAAAGTGCCCCAGTCCTCTATCTCTGCGGAGCGATGCTCAATGAAGCTGCTCGGCAGACTTCTTATTGTTGGACGCACATTATAGAATTCCACATTGTCAAACATCTGGCAAATATCCATTGCCACAAAAAACCACTCTCTCGGAGCGGAGGTAAGATCGATAGATACCACTGCATCCTCCGGGTTGCTTCTGAAAAAAGAGCATAGCTCTTCGATTAGCCATAGCATACACCGATCTCTCTCTGTGACGGGCAGGCGTATCCTTTCTACTCTCATCTTTGGAAACTCATCTTTCCAAGTGCTTTCTACCCAACTGGACAGCTTCTCGACAAAACCTATTTCGTATTCAGAATCCTTTGTGGAATATTCCTCAGATATGATCAAGTCTAGCTCTATGTCTGCATTCCTGTTACCATGGTCGTTCAAAGCTTGACTTATTCCATTCTTCACTCTTCCGAGGTATGCTCCAACGGGAGCTATGATGAAAAGAGCCTTTGCAGGTCTATTCTTGTCAGCACGTGACAAGGTCATGCACTTTGGTCCGGTGTGATCTGCGGAGGACTATATATGGATTACATTGTAAAGAAAATGGGCACTATGTGTGCACGGGGCTACTATGTAGGCAATCGGGCTACATTGTAGAAATCAACAGAATAGTTCGCAGACTTATATACACGGAGATGTGTGCAAGTCTAAATCAGTGGAGCTCCTTGGGTCTGACGGACCTGCCTCTGCCCGAAAGAGTTATCGAAGCCATTAAGACAGCACCGGGGCACTACTTGTCCGCTGAAGAGATTATGAACCGGTTTCCCGAAATTCCTTTGCATGAGCTTGTGAAGATATGTCATGAGTTCGTAGATCAGGGTCGGTTGCGATTGTTCCGCGCCCCAAACAAGGGAAGAGTGATGAACTGGTTCGAGGCGGCTCTCTAAGGCTGATCTCTCAACGCGTTAGGGTCTTTCTCCGCTGATCACTCCAATGTTGTGAGCTTCAGAACTAGATAGTAGTCTGACAGACTAACATTGTGCAGTAACTACTCTCTTTGTTAGTTGACACATGTCATGGATCAGCCCTCTTGGACATCTTCTGTATATTGACCTCTCGCTACATCTATCTTACGAGGCTGAGAAGCGTGGGCTTCCCAATAAGAAGGAAGAAGGTAATACCTGAACGAACCACACACGACAAACCAGAGAGATTCGAAAATTGTGCCGATAAATGCTCAAATCCTGATGGACAGACACTTTCGCAGATCCCCATCTCGTCATCCTTTCCGTTACTGTCCGCATGTCTCGTGATAAGAAAGACCTACGAACTGGACCTTGTGCACGAGGTCACCGTCAGGAGTTGAGTCTAAGAATGGAAAATCAAGACAACCAAATGAGAGTCTGTAGGCATGCGTGGGTGTACGTCGTCAACCAGGTGGACTACCACGTCAAGCGATGCATTCATTGTGGACGAAGTGAATACGAATGATGCCAAAGCCCATTGAAGAGTATGAGAATTCCACCATGACGAGCGACGAAACTTTCCTAGCTTTGTTGCGCGTAGCAGAAGCCTGCATTCTGTTCACTTGCAAGGAGGCAATGAGCACGCGATGGAACCACATGGAGAGAAGGTACGATACGATCGTGGGGCGCGTGAAAGGGAAGTGGCTGCTTCGCAAGAAGGTGCTCCCACTCATGAGACTTCTGGCGACAAAGACTCAGGGGAGTCCTTCATTTTCAGACTATGCGGTCTTCGCCAAGGCGTTCGAAGATGCTCTGAGGATCTTGGTAAAGGATGGAATGATTAGTGTAGAGAACGAGTATCCATACTCTAGGATCAGGAAGACCTACGCAATAACCCCGACCGGCGTCTCCGCAATAAAATCCTACGAGTCTATGATACATGTCCTAGAGGGGGCTCGTCTAGCTTGACCTTGAAAATACTCCCCGTTTCTATTCCGCCAAGAGAGGAACTAATCTTCCGAACAAGCGCATCTCTGGAAAAGGTTCGAACTGCTGGATGTGCTATAGCAAAGCATCTGATAGATTTCACCCTATTGTCAGGATTGCTGAGAAGAAACGAGGAGGTCGGTTGTCTTGGCAACCTGCCTGATTGGAAACCTTTTGAACCCGTCTTCCATTCAAGACTAAGATTGAGAACTGCGGAGATCGAAACAAAGAGAACTGGACCTGGTAATAGAGACGTTCAGATCAAGAGAAGAATAGTCCACCGAGAATGGGGAGATGCTAGAAACGCAGTAATACCTGACACTTGCATTGCGGGAGCATCAACTCAGATTGGAGCCTTGATTCCTGAGGTATTCAGGCTTAGTGACTCCATCGAAAGAATCTTCTGCATTGTACCAATCGCAACCAAGTTGGGACTTGAAAGGCTTGACAAGTTTAGTGAGAACGTGCCACATGAGATCGTCGCAGTCACAGGTATGATCGACCCGGGAGTGGATTCAAACGGCTATATCGTACCCGGTGTAGGACCAGACTTCTGGACGAAGCGAATCCCTGAGAAGATGGGAGAGATACCGGTATGGTCGGAATATCTCGATTGCTGGGCACAGAAACATCTTGAACAAGAGCTGCAAGGTCAAAGAAGCAGACGTATTGCGCTAAACGGAGCTGCATTACGTCTAATCGAAGAATGGCAGTCTTTCACGTCAAAACCCATACGTTATCGCATTCTGGAGCGAGCTCTGCATCGACTTAGGGAAGCATTTGAGAATAGAGGAATCGCCATGTTCAGTGAACGCGAACGTGGATTAGGGTACTACGACGCTCCAAATGTGAGCGATTCGATGAACGAACTGAGCTTCCTAGGTTTCGTCAGTGATTGGAACCCTTACTCTCTCACAATGGAAGGTCGCCTATTTCTGAACAGAATATTCTTGCCATGTCTAAAGAACCACTCAACTTTCTGTGCACTTGCTGAGGAGTTGCAAGCTGTGCCACGAAGTCTATTCGAGGAATGATTAACTCAAAACAAAGTGAGAGAGTTGGCAGACAAAACCACGATAGACATCGTCTCGAATCTCGCTCGACTCTATCCCTTACTACTCGCTCACTGCTATGGTCAAAGACGCAATCAACCGAGCAGCAGTCATCTTGAAAGATAGAGCTAAGGCGGATTGGAGGGGACAGACAGCGCCGACTGGGGACCATTTTGCCAGGGCGATCAAAGAGATTGAGGTACAACTCCTTGAACGCTTCTCTCACCTTCGAGGCATGAGCGTCCAAATCAACATGAACATGATACTTGCTTGTGTTACTGGCGATGGACGAGCAGCGATCTATGTATTCGATAGTCGTGGTCTGTCAACTCCTGTCCATGATTCGCCGTGTTTCGTTTGCATAGGAAGCGGTTTTGTGACTGGTGGGAACCTCCTTCTCAGGCATCTATATACAGAGAGACTGGATGTTCACCAAAGTGCTAGTCTTGCAGCCTACATTATAGATCAGGTCAGCAAGGTCGATACTGGAGTGGGATCGTTCGAAGGGGAGAGCTACTACTTTCGATTGGAGGGGAAGAAGCCGGTTCTCGGAGGACTAAAGGCGGAAGCTTTTCGCGAATACAAGACAGAAGCTGCCGTGCGTGAGAAATTGATCAAACGCGTCTGGGAGGCAAGTTACATCATAGAACCAGCCACCCTGCTCAACATGGTGGAAGATAGCATTACGAAGATCCAAAGTCACTCTGACAGCAAGAGAATAGGGCTGACCCAGAACATTATCGACATGAAGACCATAGAACTACTCGCCATACTAATCAGGGCACGCATAGACAAAGAACTGGAAGATCCAAACAAGATTCAGCTGGAAAGAATCGGATTAGGTGCCTTACGAGAGGCATTCTCATCACTATGGAGTCCTGAGTCAACGCTAGGCAGCCTTCTGGAAGGGAGGACGCTCACTCAAGAAGACTATGATCTGGTTCTTAGAATCGTTAGCAAATACCTTGAGTCACTCAAGAAAAGCCGGAAATAGAGAGTGAAGATGAGCAGCGACATGCAATACGAATAAAGTGAATACTCCAACGTAATAGCATGGAGAACCGGATACCTATCATCCAGAACGCGTGCGCTCAGATACGATTGATAGGCTCAAGAAAAAGGAACATGATCGGTGGCAAGCATGTGTGAGATTAGCTATGCGCAGTTTGAGGGTTTTTTGCTAACGCTAGCAGGTTTTCTTCTTTTCGTGTTGTGGGATATCATCAAGAGTTATTTCGAGACTAGAACGGAGAGAGAACGCATTATGAGTCTACTTGTTACTGAGATCAAGGAGAACATGGACGTCTGCGCAGGCATTGTGGATCACCTATCCAAGGAGATTAGACTTCTTGGCGAAAGACAGGAGATAGTACCTGCACCGACGACGCTCGAAGTAGAAGGATGGGCAATAGGAAAATCTGGCAATATTCTCAAGTTCTTGGGTTGGGAGAAGACGAGACTTGTTGCCAAGTGCTGCGCAACTGCGAGACGGATCAACATGAACATACAGTCGAGAGAGATCCTGAGAAGTACTAGCCGTGCTCTGTCTGGCTACCGCGAGCTAGTTAGAGCGTTTGATGAGACAATCATATCTCAATCGATGCAGTACGTAAGAGAGAGCGTAGAAGCGCTGAACGTCTTAGGGGAGAAGACGAAGGAACTGGTAACAATGGAACCGATGTAGCAGCGCTGATCTTCGCATGACAGATCTCAACCTCACTATTCCATGCCGAGAGCCTTTTTGCATATCTGCAGGTTCTTACGAGCGCCATCACAAGAGGGATCTATCTCTAGGGCTTTTTCGAAACATGGGAGCGCCTCGCTAGGTTTCCCAAGTCGCAGGTAGCATACGCCTTTGTTGTTCCAAGCAGTCAGCAGCAACTTCCTGTCTGTCGCTCCAGCCATTGCTATGTTGTATTCTGATATGGCAGGCTCATAGAGTTCTAGATTGAGAAGTATCCCGGCAGATCGTGCGTATGCAGATGGGTCCGTAGTAGCGACGAGTTGTCCATCCTTTATCGGACCACTTGCTTTCATTATCATGACAACTGACTCTGACTGCACATTCAGCACGGCTGTCTGTATGTTTGCCATCTTGATCCTGATACCAACATAGTAACCTTCGACTCCGCTCTCTTGGAGAGTAACCTTCGAGTCGGAATCTCTGAGGTCCATCAAGGTCTTTTCCAGCAAGGTTGAGAAAAGGATGGTGGTGAAATACTGATTCCATTTCTCATACTCTTTCTCATCCAGCTTCAATTCCTTGAGATGAGCATAGCCTGTCTCGTATCTATCGGTCGGCTGGAAGAGAGCAGTATGTAGGGCTGAAGGTGAGATCTTGAACAGCCTTACTAGCCCCTCTTTTTGATCATCTGGAAATCGCAGGTGATATCGAGATTCGATATGGTCTATCAGTCTTGAACCTATCATTGCTTTGGAATAGTGACTTGTCAGGAAGTCAAACTTATGCTCACGTGCCAGGCATTGGTTGGCAATATCCACAAATGCCGTGATGGTGTGTTGAAGAGAATAGGACGTTACTTCGCCTGTTTCTTCATGTGACAAGAGCTGAGCTCGCTCTAGTATCGCTAGAGTGTTAGGGACCTCTTCTTTGGGAAGACGGGTTTCACTTACTATCGTGTCCAAGGTTCTTGATTTCTCGTCAAGCAGTAAGGATATGATGGTCTCCTTTGGAGAAATCCGTTCTTGTCCAAAATGCTTTGTGTATACTTCCCTGTTTTTGTCAAAGAACACTTCGAAGTCTTTCTCTTCGTAGACGAAAATGTCATACTTCGTCTGTAATCGGATTCCGTCAAGCCAGTCATGCGTGTCAGCAGTGAGGGTTTTCGGCACCATGATAAGCAACATATCTGGGCTGTGTCGCTCTGCCCATGCAAGAGTGTCGCGGAGGTCAGAAGGTGCCAGAGGACGAGAAAGATATCTCTTACACTGGACAACACATTTCGATACTTTCTCTATGTTCTCGGTAATCTTGAACGTCTTTTGGGCAACAATATCTCTCCCCCGATCGCCACCACTCCGACCAATCCAAATCAGGTTCTTGTAGCCTTCTCTGACCAGCACGTCATAGCAGAGACTTTCAAACCCCTCATCCGTAAGATGACTCCAATCGATCATATCTAGCCCCACCTACTGGATCTGCTCTTACAGGAGAACATGACGAGATGCCCGGGATAATTGTGAGAAGACTTCAATCTAAGCTTAACGTAGAACCCCAGACATGAAACGCTACTTGTTGCGGACCGAGATCTAACCTCTAAGAACGCAAGTCACCGAATGCCTTGGAAGCCTGCAACCACGAAAAAGCTCACAATGCTGGAACCAGTATCTCACTAGCTAGGATTTTGAGTTGAGCCTTCTCATAGATCACCTGCAACTTGTCCGGCGCGTAGTCCGAGTAATGTCTCGCTAGTACGCTCTTTGGGGTTCTACCCTGAAAGGCATCTATGTATCGGTCTTGAACCCCTAGCCTACCCATCTCGTCTGCGAACCAGTCTCTGAGATCTTTCCGTTGAAGATCCAGTCCAGTTGCCTGTCTTGCGACATCCCATGAGTTCTTAAGGTCTGGTTCGCCGATGGGGAAAAGCTTCGCACTGCGTTTGTATCTGACCTTGAGGAATTGCTCCAAGATCTCCTGTGTCTCCCTGTTGTAGAATGAGACCCATGACCGCTTGGTTTCTCCACTGTGGCATTTCGGCACAACCATTCTTCTTGTGAAATCTACGTTCTCAAGCTTCAGCGATAGGATTTCTCCGAGCCGTAATCCGGTCGAAGCCAGCATGAGGAAGATCGCCTTGATTCGAATGTCAGGCAACGTAAGGTAGAACCGTGCTAAGTCTTGCCGTGACGGTATGGTTTTGATGGCGATTTCTTTGGCTGGAAACTTGAATCCGTCTATGACTTCTGGTCGCTTCAAGAAGTCGCGGAAGAACGATTTCAATCCAGACAGGAGATTTGTATAGTGCGCGATGCTACGTGTCTCCTTCAACCTCAACATGTATTCACGAATATCTTCGATGCTGATCTGTTCGATTGGCTTGCCAACATTGGTGAGGAAGTGTCTGATGTGCCGGTAGTAGTCTTTCGCTGTGACCTTCGACTTGCAGCGATCAACCATCAAGAAGCGCCGAAAACCGTCCAGTAGAACCGAAACCTCGGACAGAGAATGCGGGCTGCCACGGTTCGTCGTAGCCCTTCGTGGGTTCGAATCCCACCCCCCGCATCGAACCTTTGGCAAGAATACTTACAGAACCATTGTTACAATCGTCTGGGGTTCGTGACCAAGGCTCGGCCGTGGGCACTATCTTTGAATGGGGTTCTGGTGGCCGCACCAAACCACTGGTCAATCTCTTCCTTTGCGCGCACTTATCGCAGAAGATCACAATACGCATGTCCGTCGAAACGCGGATCCAACAGATTCAAACTCTATGCGACAGGTGGAAAGACAAAAGAGAAGGTGCACTGATGTCTAGGGGAATATGGGATGTGTGTGAGGTGCGTGGCGAGAATAAGGTAGACGCGCCACGCTTGGAGCGTGTCTGGTCCCGCCGGGCCCGCCACCTTCCATGAGTGGCAGTACCTTTTTCCTTTCGCCACTCATAGCACATCAGATAACTATTGGGCATCGATCGTTATTTTGTTTTTGTTTCGTGAAAACCTGCTTATTTTCACCTTTACGAAACATGACTAATACGCGATCTAAGATATCCAAGTACCCAGCGCCTACCTCCACCTAGAATTTCAAACCGGAGGATACGCCAAAGAATTGAACCAGAGATTTGGTGCGGCCGCCGGGACGCATACCCAATTGGGTTCGAAACCACATTGCCCCTTGGACTTGCAGAACGAGCGCAAATGGTGGACCGGGCGGGACTTGAACCCAATAGGGTTCAAAACCATATTCAGATGCTATTCTGATCCGTGCTACTCCGTTCTCTGGGAGGCGCCAAGTTTCTTCTCAACTTGGCCCAAGAACGTTTTGAAGATCGATGCAGACGTCACAGGCATCGCGTTTAGCTTGTCTCTTGTTGCCTCCGCAATGAAGGGAACCGCCTCTTCTTTGGCGCTGGCTTTTACCTGAAATGTCTTCGGCTCGATCTCGACGACCTCAATATGAATGCTGTTCTTGACTTCCTCTGTGGATCTAGCAGCTGCCATGTCTTTCGCCTCAAGTTCTATCTCTTCTGCCCAGTGCTGGAGCGCGTGTAGGGTCAAACCCTCTTGCAGCTCCTTCAGTTTCTTCTGCACTTCATCTAACCCCTTCACATCTATTCCAATGCTCATTGTGCTCTGACCTCAGTACCACACAGAAGGAGTAAACTTGCCAAGAGTGAAACTAACTATAGCGACTAAAATAGTTCTAATCCAAGCATATATTTCCGCTTTCCTTCTACCTTTAGCGTTCTCCCTTGACATTTTTCCAATGGTCTGCCCTAACACTTCTTCGAATTTGATCTGTTGTTCTTCAAACAATATAGCTATCTTCGCCAGCACTATTTCTTGTTGCTCAGTGTTGGTTTCAGCAAGAATCTCAACAGTGTCGCTTTCTTTCAATTCTTCGCTGAGTTCTATTTTATGATCCAAACCTGCTCACACATGATGATTAGTCCAACTTATCATGCCTTTCCCTATTCTGAGCGCACACACTCCCCACATCAACAATGTCTGGTCCACACCGAAAACCCTCAAGGCACCTGAGCTTGTGGCAGCATCCCACACGGCGTAGGGCAGCAGGTGAATCTCGTGGGTCTTGAGCTTCGCGATAGAATCCTCCACCTCCTCTTTGAACATCTTCTTGAACTTCTTCCTAGTCTCTCGATCCACGTGCCGCTGGTGGAGTAATTTAGACAGGAAGCCCACAGCCAAACCAGACAGGAACACTACAACACTCTGTACGATCTGGAATAGAAGATCGGAAGTCATAGGATCCACGTTGACCAACAACACAGTCGAGCTGCTCCGGTTTGGTATGACATAGCTCGTATTTGATGTTTGAGGGCAGGCCGACTGTTGTCTTGATGCTTCTATTCTGGATCGGTCTCACAATCGAGTTGCTCTGCGGAAACAAACATGTCAAGAAAACAAGAAGCCATATAATGCCGGGGCTATCGAGGATTCACTTGGAGAGCTCAAAGATGGTATATGATCTGATCGGTGGACGAATCGACGCCATTAAGGTGGCTGCATTTGGTCCTGGAAGTGATCTAAGGTCTTCTATTGAGGAGGCCGTTCAGAAGGAGGGAATAACTTCCGGAGCGATCATCTCTGGAATAGGGACTCTCGAGAAGATGGTGGTCGCAAACATCAAGTCGGGGTCAATTCCCCCCGAAATCTCATTGGTGAAAATTGATGGCCCAGTTGAATTGTTGTCTGTGGCTGGGAACATCTCACTGGAAGCCAAGCAGGGTGCTGATGGCAAGACAAAGGAATCAGTGAATATCCATTTACATGTTTGGGTTTCCGATAAAAAGGGGCGCGTATTTGGCGGGTCTTTGGCTTCCGGTAGCATAGTTTGGAGACAGGTGGAATTGGTGATAGCGCAGATAGGCGGCGTCGCTATGAAACGTGAACAAGATTCACAGAAGATGATGAAACTAGTGCTGAAGAAGGTCTGAAGCCTAGTCAGAATGATATGATGACGAAAGCTTGATCCGAACTGAAAGAAATTAGGGAAGAGGGTTACTGAAGTAACCCTTTCTTGTGGAGGTATTCAGCGCAGAGAAGAGAGTTGCCTGCCGTTCCCCGGATATGGTTGTGGCCGACTACCACGTATTTGAATCCATTCGCGAGAATCGGATCTTTTCTTATCCGTCCAACAACTACCCCCATGCCGTCAGCGTTGGCGCTTCTATCCAGTCTTGTCTGCGGCCTATCCTCCTCGTGTCTGACGATTACTGGTTGCTTTGGAGCAGAGGGCAGACCCAGTTTCTGTGGCTCAGCTTGGAAAGATTCAAACGCCTTCTTCGCCTCGTCGATCGAAACAGTTTTCTCCGTCTCTGCAAAGATGCATCCTGCGTGTCCGTGTAGTACTCCAATCCTGGTGCATGTGGAGCTTATACCCATCTTTACCGGGACAATTTTGCTACCGGACAAGGAACCAAATATCTTGACAGTCTCCTTCTCCACCTTGTTCTCCTCGTCTCCAATGAAGGGAATCATGTTATCGGTTATCGCCAATGAAGGTACTCCTGGGTATCCCGCACCAGACAAGGCTTGAAGGGTCACTATGAAGATGTTCTTCAAACCAAATGCTTTCCTAATGGGCTGGAGCGAAAGAGCGAGCACTGTTACAGTGCAGACTGGCCCGGAAACGATGTATCCTTCCCAGCCGCGTTTTCGTTTCTGAGATTCTATGATGGCCAGGTGGTCCGGATTGATTTCGGGGACGAATAAGGGGACGTCGTCCTCGAACCTGAATCCGGGGGAGTCACTTACAATTGGGAATCCCGCTTTCGCGAACCTAGGGTCGATTTCCTTCGAGAGAGGCGGTAGCAACGCGGAGAGTACCAGTTTGACGTCTGCAACTTTCTTTACTTCTTTTGGATCAGCTGGAAGTATCGTCATGTCCGAGATTTTGCTTGGCATTGGATCTTCCCAGTGCCATTTGGTAACAACTTGGCTGTACTTTTTCCCAACCTGATCAGGGGAGTCGGCGACAATCCCCGCCACATCGAACCAAGGGTGATTTTCAAGCATCAATACGAGCTTCTGGCCGGCCATGCCAAATGCCGTGCTGCTAGCGGCGCCTAACAATGCGACATCCATCTTCTTCATGAACAATCGCCTAACGCAGGACTTTCCCTCGCTCTATTAATGGTTTTCCATCCAATTTCAAGGTTGGCTTGGAAACGATGACGTCTACATGCACTTTGCTGCGGACAGCGCCACCCAAGTGTTCACTGTGGCCAAACCCAACGTGAAAAGAGCCGCGCAATCGCTCATCTTCAGGGCCGCCAATCAATCTTGCTTTCGGATTCATTCCGATTCCAATCTCAGCAATGTTGACACCGTTCTCGTCGACTGATAGCGTTTTTTCCAAGGCCAGGGCTTGCTTGCCCCCGGAGAACTTAGCCACTCTCCCATTCTTGATCTCGGCAACTATAGGTTCTGTCAATAGCCCCATTCCAGCAACACTTCCATCGATCACGAGTCTTCCGTTACTTGTTCCCTCAAGAGGCGAAACACCGATGACGCCGGCCGGGATATAGTCCAATTCACCTTTCTGTCGAATCAAGCCATCAACAAAGGTGGTCTTTCTGCCCTTTATCCTCATGCTGACGTTGGTGCCCTCATCAGATGTGACTTCGACAGTATCCGCCTTCTCGAACTTCGCCGTGAATTCCTTCAACTCAGCTTGCAGTTCATCGTAATCGATCGGCACGGAATGGATGATTGCGTCTTCGTTTAGTTTCGCCATGCTCAGTATCCTTGTACCTGTCTTTCTCACCTCCTCCAATATTTGGACAGGTAGCGGTTTAACGGAGGCTATAAGCACAACATCAGAGTATTTCATTGCCGCAATGACGCCTTTGGGTAGTGTCGACTTCAGATCACTTCTGGTTGGAAAGACCAGCAAACTGCAATCTGCGCCGGAAGAATACGCCGCGTGCACAAGCGATTCATAGATGTCTCTGTTTTGACTTGTATCAGACAAGACCAGAGTTTCTTCACCTCCTTTTGTTCCAGCACATTTCTCAACAATGATTCTTGCGCATTTTGCGAGTTCAGGTTTCAATCCGATCTCACCAAGAGCTAGTGCGATGAATCAGCATATAAGTCAAAGCACGCACGTGCTACGCGGGCCTGTCCCGTTATTCGGCGGTTTGACACCGTTGTGTGCATGTGATGGATGGCGAGCGAAGATAGGAGATGCTTCATTCCAACCTTCTAGAGGTCAGATGGAACCAAAATCGACCCTTTCGCCAAGAGACGCCCCCGGTCACTATGGCGCGCGCTAAAACCGCATAAACACGCCAGTTTCGGGGCAGCCACAAAATCGAACTCTTTGATTTCCAAGAGTCACAGTCACTCATATATGTATAGCAGGAACACTTTGCATTGTGAGATATGAGATGCTAAGGCCCACGGGATCATGGGTTGCCGTGCCGACGCCCTTTGACTCAAATGGCGAAGTCGACTTTGGCGTGTTCAAAGATATCCTGGATTTCCACGCGGAGCACAAAACTTCTGCTCTGTTGGTTATGGGTTCTGCAGGAGAAACGACAATGCTCTCTATTGATGAAAAACACAGAATCATCAGAGAGCTGACTTCACATTCTAAGGGGAAGATCCCTGTATTCTTTGGTACCACGTGTCCAAGAACAGAAGACACTATTAGACTTAGCCAGTTTGCGGAAAGCAATGGTGCGGATGGTGTGCTATTCGTTGTTCCGCCTTACATCAGTCCTCCTGAGACAGCCGTGTACGAGTTCCTAAGGCAAGTGATAGACAGCGTTCGGATTCCAACCGCGATCTACAACAACCCATCCAGAGTAAGCGTCAATATTGAGCCTGATATTGTGGTTAGGCTTTCTGAAGAATGTGAGAATTTCGTAGCTGACAAGGAGGCAATGGGAAATGTGAGCCAGATCTCTGAGGTATTGAGCAGAGCAAACAAGCGATTACACGTGTTGTGCTGCGATTACCCCGGATATTCATTGCTGATGCCTACCCTTGCTCTTGGCGGTCATGGTGCCGCGAACATAGGTGGGAACCTGATACCTGAGGAGATGGCGACAATGGCTAAGCCGTGGACATCCTTTGAGGACATGGTGAAATCTCGCGACCTCTATTTTCGATACCAGCCACTTCTAGAGCTTCTCTACACAGTCACAAATCCAATTATGATTAAGGCCGGCTACAGGTTGCTGGGATTTCCAGTCGGAGTTCCAAGAAAGCCTTTGCCTGACGCTTCGCCGGAAGATCTCGAGAAGCTTGAGAAGCTCATGGAGAAGCTTGGGGTTGTGGCTAAGTATCGGAGATGAAGCCCTTGTCTGATCTTGGATTTCGTTCAAGCGGTGCCGCGGACACTTATGAGCGCGGCCGGCCGGGTGATGCCGTTATCGACACGCGCGCGATGGTGTATCCCCAATCCTCAAGCAATTCGCGAACCTCAAGGTAGTCGTAGCCTTTATCCATGCACATGTGCTGCGGTGCATCACGTGTCGGTTCAGGTCTCTCTACTGGGATGCTTTCCAAGGTTGGCTTCGTGAGCTTCATGTCATTTCTGTTGGCGCCGCCCACGACGAGTCCGACAGGTATACCGTTTGCTTCCACGAGGAGGCTTCGCTTCGTTCCAGATTTCCGTCTATCTGTTGGGTTTGGACCTGTATCTTTTCCCCCCAAGCGGCGCCTTGGTGATGGATCCATCCATGGCCTGCCATTTCCAGTCAAACGTCTTCTCCACATCATACTCCGTCAATCCCTTCGTCCATAGGCGTTGGAAGACGCCGGCCTTACGCCACTCCTAGAGGCGGTCGTGGATCGTGCTCGGTGCGCCAAGACATCTTGGGAGCGCCTTCCATTGGCATCCCGTCCGCAGAACATAGAAGATAGCGTTCATCGCCAGCCTATCCTCCTTTCTTGGGCGACGGCCGGCCGCGGAATAACCAGCAGTCTCACAAGCCTAGCAGAACTCATCTAAGAAGAAAGGCGGGTAAGCTGGTTGAAAACCCCCAAATATCAAGAAGAAAAGCCTAACGGACTCCAGGATAAGTTTTCACACAGTCTCAATTCGCGTCAACACCAGCTCCTCCCAAACATTATATACAAATGGGGCGGTAGCTTCTTGTCAGATGAAAGACCTTGACCGACAAAAGTGGGCCACATATTGTGATATTTTGTGACCTCGAAGGCGCAAGCGGGGTGCAAGACCCCAGCAAGATCTCTGCCCGATGCGAACAGTATGAAATCTTCATCACTGAAGATGTAAATGCCGCGATCAGAGGCCTTAGGAAGGGAGGGGCTGAGAAGATCTATGTCGTTGACACTCATGGCGCCGGAACGAATATTCGACCGGATCTCTTGGACAAGAGTGCGGAGCTTATCCCGCCCCCCATGGAAATGAGAAAGGTACTATTCTGCTGTCCTCCCAGAATACCCGAATCTATGGAGAAAGAGATGGCCGCCAAGGTCGACGCGGTGGTCCGTCTTGGAGCTCATGCGAGAAGACAGACTAGAGGTTTTCTGGCTCATACCATGGTATCTTATCCCCCTACAAGAGCTTGGGTCAATGGAATGGAGATTGGTGAAACAGGCCTCTACGTCTTGTGGTCAGGCAGCCATAAGATCCCCGTAATACTGTTTGCCGGGGATGATGTCGCCATGGAAGAAGCGGCATCACTTGTGCCCAATGCAAGGAGAATCACGACGAAAAAAAGTCTGAGCCGAAGTAGATGTGAGCTTGTGCCGCCTGATACTGTAAGGAATTCAATTGAGAAAGAAGCTTTAGAGGCGGTTCGCAGAATCAAAGAGATACCACCATACAGATCCCCTGCAGTATACAGGATAGAAATGTCATTCGGTTCCAAGGATCATGCCACCGCCTGCCGTATGATCCCTAAGGTAGAAGTAAGGAATGAAACTGTAATAACGTATGAGGCTGAGAGTTTTCCTGAAGCAAAACGCTTCATAGATACAACGATATCGGTGGCCAGGCTGTTCGAAACCCTAGAGCTGGTCTCGGCGCTTAGAAAGTCGGACAAGATCCTGGAGACGATTGGCCAATGGCAAAACCAAAGGCGCAAGGAGCTAGGGGCAGACTGGGAGTCAGAGTAGCACCCAAGGATTTGCGATAGTAGCTTTCAGAGAGTACTGCTAGGAATCACTATGAGCTATCATTACAAGCTGCGCGCGCACTATGATCTCTCGGGCATTATGGCTTGAGTGAACGAAGGCTTAAATACAGTTAGAATCCCAAATGGCTCGAGATCAATATGATTCCGGTTGGAAGGCAGGCTGGATTCGTTCTCGTTTTGTCGATGCTTATAGTGATATACTGGGCCATGAATAGAGCAAGGAAAGGGAAGGCACCTTTTTTCAGAAAGCTTGCCGCTATTGATGCTCTGGAAGAATGCGTGAGAAGAGCTGTGGAGATGGGAAAGCCAGTTCATGTGTCACCAGGGATTGCGAACTTGCGCGACACTTCCAGCGCAGAAATGGTGACTGGAATTGGCGTTGTGGGATACACAGCTAGACTGGCGGCGAAGTACGGCATACAAATCATCCCCACTTGCAGTTGGACAGATACGCAAGCGCAACTAGAAGAATGCATCAGGCTTTCGTACCTCCAAGAGGGCAAGGGAGACCAATACAAGTTGGGCACGGTCCGCTACGCTCCACAATCGTCATACAATCTCATGGTGGTGGGAATTGCGGAAACCGAGAAACCTGCCGCCAATATCATGATTGGTACACACATGCAATCTGGTTTGTTCGGTATGGAGTCAATGCGGAGGCAAGGGGCGATAAACATAGCTGGCACAATCAGAAACATATTGAGTGCACTCTTTGCTGGTGGTTGCGACTATTTTCTTATGGGTGAAGAAGTTCTCGCCGCGGGAGCATACATATCTGATGATCCCTCAGCGAAAGGTAGTATTCGGGGACTGGACATGCTCAAGCTCTTTTGCAGCGCCCTCATTCTAGTCGGGGCGATTCTTGCATCAGTTGGCTCAGACATATTGATGCGGATACTAAAGTATTGAAAAGGTGGAAAACATCGTGAATGAGAAGAGATTGGCACTCTTAGCTGCACAGGTTTTTCTAATAGGCGTGATAGTTCTAGATTTCTTCGCGAAACAAGAAACGATCAACTATGTTGCATCCAACATCAGGATGTGGGCCGTCGTAATCGCTGCCTTCACACTAACTCTTGGGGCAGCATCACTCGGATCGTTTCATGTTGGGCACATAAGGAGGAGAACCAGAGGAGAATGGCCCTTCAGCTTGTGGACCCTGCTTTGTATTGTTATGACATTTTTCTTCGGAATGACGGCAAGCGCTATACCTCAATCTGATGCCGCTTACAAATATTTGACGAATACTGTATTGAATCTGATCTCAACGGCTACTTTCGGGATCACAGGGTTCTACATGTTTTCATTAGCTTACAGGTCGTTCGTAGGAAGATCAATCGACGTAGCTCTATTCCTACTTTCCGGGATATTTGTCATACTGATGAACGCACCTTCAGGCGAAGTCATCTGGTCTGGTTTTCCAATAGTGGCGACATGGATCTTGGATGTTCCCAGCATGGCGGGGACTAGAGGATTTGTGATGGGAGTTGGACTGGGAACCTTGGCAACCGTCCTGCGTGCACTCTTGGGGAAGGAAAAAGGAGGAGTAGGCGGAGGATTTGGGGGTTGAATAATATGGGCCTCGTCGAAAAGATGATCAAGATCGACTCAAGGTGGTTGTGGCTAGTGCTTCTTCTCGCCTTCGTTATACCCGTATTGAATCCGATAGGGTTACCTATCAGAATAAGCAATGAAACCCATGTCCTCTATGATCACATACGAGCTCTGCCCGAGGGATCGGTGGTCGCATTCGACGTGACATATCCATATGCGTATCTGACTGAGATGGAACCTGCTGTAACGGCAGTTACTGCACATCTCTTCACATTACCCGTAAAGGTGGTATTTTGGTCGCTGACCGTGGAAGGACCGTTGGTTACCATGGTGACACTCGAGAAAGTCAAGGCTGAGATAGAGAAATATGGCAAGAAGTATGGCGAAGATTACGTCGTGTTAGGATACGTTCCGGGCGAAGAGACTGCCATGGCTGCCCTTATGACAGATACTCAACACGTGGTGAGCAGTGACTATTTTGGCAACTCCATCGACACTTTACCGCTCATGACGAAAGTCAGAAACTCCCGGGATATGCGTTTTCTCATATGCGTGTCGGTACTTCAGGCCGACGAGAAGGTCAGGCAATACTTCCTTAAGGGTGGGTTAACTTGGGCTGCCATAGTAACTACTGGATGGATACCAGGATATAGGCCCTTCGTGGAGGCAAAACAAATCCTAACAGCCTTGGGTGGTCTTCGAGGTGGTGCAGAGTATGAGACGCTTACCGGGCGAATCGCGAGGGGTGCGGCTTACATGGACGTGATGTCCTCCACACACCTGACGACAGTGGCCGCCGCTATCGTTGCCAACATCCTGTTCCTCTACCAGCGCGGGCGGTCCAAGAGGTAAATGACGTTGCTTGCTGAGGTAGTTACCGCGCTTGTCCCCGCAGCACTTGCCTTAATGGTTTTTTCCCACCTATACAAGTACAACTATTTCTTCAAGTTCACTGAGCATACTCTTGTCGGGATCGCAGTTGGAGTAGAGATGTACATGGCTTACAAGAGTATCATTGCTAGCGGAGTCCAACCAATGCTGAAGGGACAATACATCATGGTCCCCGCGCTGATATTGGGCTTTATGGTCTTCGCGATATTCTTCAAGCGAAGCAAGTATTTGGCTAGCTGGCCACTGGTCATAGTTGTTTCTGTTGGTTTGGGGCTGTCTGCTAGTGGGGCTATCTACGGGCAGATAATCACTCAGATCACAGCGACCTTCCTGCCACTAACGACCCCTGATCTCTGGAAAGATGTGCAGAACTTGATTATCGTCTTAGGAACCGTGACCACGCTCCTCTACTTCACGTTCACGATACCGCATACAGGCCCGCTCAAACGCGTGACGAGATTAGGGCGGTACTTCATCATGATAGCACTAGGCGCAACATTTGGTGGTGTAGTCACTACGTTTACCACTCCGGTAATAACACCCGTCATCTGGATGACTGAAACCCCGGGAATATACTTGTCCGCAGTTGTTGTTCTAATCATATTGGTCGATATCATTCGCAGTCGTGCACTAAGGGCTAGAGAACAAGAATGATTTTGCCGGCCGTGTCATAGGCGATTGAACATCCCTTTGAAGGAAGCTTGGATTCGACTCGTTTGATCATATCATAGGTTTCTTCCACGCTCGAATGCGAAGCGTAGACTGCTAAGCATTCTTTCCTTGAGAAGACTGCGGTCTGAGCCCTCCTCCCTTCAACAAGGCCGTAAGCGTTTTCCCAAGTAGTGCTCTCAGTTCTGAGTCCAAGTTCTTCCAGCACTGTTAGTACGTCTTGGAAGTTAGAAGTGCCATGGAGGAGTCTGTGCCAGGAACTGATGATGATGTTAGGGTTTCTGTAGTCGACCAGACATACGGGCATGAACTCATAGCCTATCTTCTGCACAGCTGCGCCCCTATGCATTCCGTCAAGAACAACTAGGCTCTTCTCATCAGCTATTATCGGATGTGTGAATCGCCCATCCGCTTGGATCTTCTCTGCAAGCTTGTCGACGATCCTCGGTATGATTTCCTCATGAATATGGAGTCGACCAACTTCCTCTATTGAGATCTTCAGATCTATGAGTGGATGTGTAATACAGAAACGATTCGACATATGTAACACATCGTTTGAAACGGGGCGCGTCTATTTTAGGCCTACCATTCAGGCGACATTCCTTAAACGTGTTTTGGCCCGAAATTCGCTTTTCAGAAAATCTCAACTAGACAGTCTTCATCATCAGTGAGCCAGATACTATGTACTGGATGAATCTGGAATCCTGATGTGGCTCTTCTCCTGAGCTACTGGAATTGATGCAGAAAGGCTTTTGAAGAAAGAGAAGGAATACTGCGGTGGTCTGTTGACCGGATGATGGATATGACTTCGTTTTCTTCGGTGCTTGATTGTGTCGGAAAGACCACAATGCTAGATCTAGATCTGGCGCATCATGATCGAAAGTATCGTCTGGACGCCAAAGCTGAGTTCATGAATCCAAGTGGAAGCATCAAGGATCGCATAGCGAAGTACATTGTGGAAGAGGCGGAGAGAAAGGGCCTTCTCAAGCCAGGGTACACCATAGTTGAAGCCACAAGCGGCAACACTGGTATCGCATTGTCCATGGTTGCAGCCGCAAAGGGTTACAGGATGCTTGTTGTGATGCCTGAACATATGACCGGTGAACGGATCAAGATCATGACTGGTCTCGGTGCTGATGTCTGCCTTACACCTAAAGATGAGGGTTTTGAAGGTGCAGTAGCCAGAGCCGACAAGATCGCGGCGAGCGGTAACCGATATTTCTTGGCGAACCAGTTCAGGAATATTGACAATGTTCTCGCTCACTATCATACAACTGGCAAGGAGATACTTCAACAAGTCGATGGGAGGATAGATGCGTTTGTGGCCGGCGTCGGAACCGGCGGAACCTTGATGGGCGTTGGAAAAGCGCTTAGAGAAAGAAATGCTGAGTTGCATCTTGTAGCGGTAGAGCCGGAAGAGGCTGCGGTCCTCTCCGGACGAAAAGACATAGACGACCATAAGATAGCTGGAATCGGTGACGGATTCATCCCAGAGATAGTGGACATGAAGCAGATCAACGCTATAGTGGCTATCAAAAGTGATGATGCGGTGGAAATGGCCAGAAGACTGTCTTGTGAACGCGGTTTGATGGTAGGTGTATCATCTGGCGCGAACATACTGGCTTCAATTCAGGTACTGGACGAGATTGGTCGAGATAAGCGAGTTGTGACAGTTCTTCCTGACAGAACAGAGCGATACTTCAGCACCGACCTCTACGCTCCCGGAGAAAGATCCAGAGTAAGACAATGCTCAAAACACTGCGAATGCCCTTTTGGGCTCTGAGCGGCCAATGAATGCACCCGCACGTCGTGAACGGGTTCCTGCCATCAATATTCTGTCCCGGTTTCTTCATGGCCACTTTCTGCACCACTGACTTGAATCAAGAAAACGGCCATACGACGATGTCTCCAATCATTAGCGTAAATTACGTAGACGCATTTTCGGAATAGCGCGCTAGAATGGTCGGAAATTGCTGTGATTCACATAGACGTGCCTAGGGATCCAGAGCTCTACTGGACATGATTCGAGGGAAATAGACATGATCAAAGGGATTTCCGACCAAGCTCGCGCGCTCTCGACAGAATCGGCCTGACAAGTCTTATATCAGCTTGCCAGAATACAGTCGCAACTGGTGTGAGAGTCGTGATTGATCATTTCGACAGAGTACGTACATGCCTGAAAGGAGGGAGGCCTGACAGGGTCCCGATCAGTTTCTGGGGACATATGTACTACAAGTATGGCCAAGTAACCTTTAGAGAAGCATCCAGAGAACCGGAGAAGCTGGCTCATGCACACCTAGCATTCTGCAGAAAGTTCGACATAGATTTCCTCAAGATGATGCCTGACGGAATGTACATGGCTGAGCGATGGGGGACAAAACTGAACTGGGATCAGGAGACTGCAAATGCCCTTCCTCAGGAATTCGGTGTGAAGAAGGCTGACGATTGGGAGAGGCTTAGCGTTCTAAACCCTTCGACTGACCCAGTCCTTCTGGATCAGCTGAAGGCAGTTGAGCTTCTGGCCGACGGACTTGACGGTAGTATGCCCTTCATACAGACATTGTTCACTCCCATCACTTGGGCAATAAAGACGGCAGGACAGGATCGGGTCATCGACGACATGAGGAAGGAAGGGGGTTCCTTGAAGCATGGCTTGGAGATGATGACCGAGAGCGTAGTAGCCTTTGGCCAACAATGCCTTGACAGAGGAGTCACTGGTTTCTTCCTAGCGATGCAGAATGGCTCGACCGACCTAATGACTCCTTCTGAGTTCGATGAGTTCAGTCTCGAATATGATCTGAGGATATTGAGGGCACTATCCAAAGCGGAGTTCCTTCTGCTACATGTATGTACAAGACGCAAAGGTGACCGATTCGATGTCGACAGGATCGCCAAATACCCTGTCCACGCGATCAGCTGGTGGGATAGAGGTTCACCATTGACTCTGTCTAAGGTTCGAGAGCTTCTTGGCACCAAGTTCTGCCTTGTTGGAGGTCTAGACCACAAGGAGACGCTGCTCAATGGTTTCCCTCAACAAATAGAAGAAGAAGCCAGAGAGGCCATAGAATCAGTCGGGAAGAATGGCGGCTTCATGCTTGGGCCGGGTTGTACAGTTTCTCACAAGACCCCTGACAGGAATCTGAATGCGGCCATCTTTGCTGCATCCAAGTACTCACAGTTGTAGTCTTCAGGACGCAGAAGATGGCCTTGATAGAGGAGCTGCTGTGATTGACCCTTGGTCGACGGTACCCACAGAGTTGTATGATGCTGACAAGGCATACGTGTGATATTTGCTTGATTACCTTTTTGAGTATTCGGCCGTGCCGATTTCCATGACGCGGGGTGGAGATATGCTCTTCTCAGAAGCAAACTATCGGTCCAGAGTCAGGAGAATTCAGGCGGAGATGGCCAAGAGTAGCATCGATGCTTTGGTGCTTGAAAGACCAGAGAGCTCTTTCTATGTCACCGGATACAACGCAATTATCTATTCACGTCCTGTTTATGCGGTCCTTACTCAGAATGGCGATCCGATTCTAGTGCTACCATACTTGAGAGAGGCACACGCGAAGGATGAATCGCCATGGGTGAAGGATATCCGAACCTACTTTGAATTCTCTGTGCTGGGCAGGACCTTCTACAAGGACGCCTTGTCATCACTCAAGGCTGCACTCGATGACAGAAGTGTCTTAGGAAAGACAGTTGGAATCGAAATGGATCATGTCTCAGCAAGCAGCTATGCCAGATTCCAGAGAAGCTTTCCCAATGCGAATTTTGTCAACGCATCAACGCTGATTGACTCTGTGAAATCCATCAAAGATCCAGATGAAATAGAAGTGATCAGGGCTGCCTGTAAGATATCTAACGCAGCAATGGAGAGGTCATCGGAGGTGATCAAGAGAAGAGGAACAGAGAGAGACCTGTTCCTAGAGGCGACACTGGCCATAATTGACGAATGGAAAAGGGAATATTCCAATTTCTACTTCTCCGGGCTCCATCATGAAACGCATGCTTTTCACGCAAGCGTTTCGTCAGGTCCTCAACATCAACTTCATTACGGAAGCCATAAGCCGACAGACAGAAGAATACAGGATGGTGATGGTGTAACAGTCATTTTTACGCCTTCACTGTGCTGCTATCACGGCGAGTTGGAGAGGACCTTCCTAGTTGGCAAACTCAACGACATCCATGTGAAGATGTTCAAGGCCGTTTTGGAAGCTCGTGAGAGAGCATTTGGACTGATCAAACCAGGAACGAGGTGTTCTCAGATCGACGAAGCTGCTCGAACAGTATTTAAGGAACACGGGCTGGCAGATTACATAAGACACAGGAGTGGGCATTCGATTGGCATCGAACTGCATGAGCACCCGTTGCTTGGAGAGGGGGACAGCACGACAATCGAACAGAACATGGTTTTCGCTGTGGAGCCGGGACTCTACAGGGACGATGTTGGAGGAGTCAGACACTCAGATACAGTATTGGTCACATCTCAAGGATGTGAGTTTCTCACAGAATATGATCGGGGATACTTGACCAGATAGAGGCGAGCGTGCTGGGACTCTCACCTGAGGAGGAAAGCGGGTCTGAAAAATGAGCCGTACTCTTCGTTGCTCCGCATCAAGAATCTGAAGGTTCATTTCCCGGTGGCGGAAGGAATAGTGAGAGCGATCGATGACATAGACGTGGACGTGGACAGTAATCAGACCGTTGCAATCGTTGGTGAATCTGGGTGCGGAAAGACAATGACAGCTCTCTCCGTGATGAGACTCATTCCACGGCCTGGCAGAATTGTGAATGGGGAGATCCGGTTTCGCGGAAGAGACCTGCTGAAACTTTCCCAGACGGAAATGAGAGAAATCAGAGGTGGAGAGATCTCTATGATTTTCCAGGACCCTATGACCTTTTTGAACCCGGTCTTCAAAGTGGGAGATCAGATAGCCGAGTCGATCGTTCTTCATCACACCATTGATGAAGATGCTGCGAAAAACAAGGCTGTGGAAGCTATAGGAATGGTCGGAATTCCGACCCCAGAGAGAGCATACAACAGCTATCCTCATCAGCTCAGCGGAGGAATGCGCCAAAGAATCTTGATCGCGATGTCATTAGTGTCAGATCCATCTTTGCTCATTGCAGACGAGCCGACAACAGCTTTGGACGTAACAACACAGGCGCAGATACTTCATTTGCTCAAGGAATTCAAAAGCAGGCTAAGAACATCGATACTACTGATCACCCATGATTTGGGAATAGTAGCTGACCTTGCAGACACCGTCTATGTCATGTACGCTGGAAACATTGTGGAGCACGCCGATGTCTTCTCTTTGTACAGGAAACCCTTGCATCCATACACGGCTGCGCTGCTTCGCTCGGTACTCAGCATAGACGAATTCGCGGAGGAGCTGGTCACAATAGAGGGCTCGGTGCCAAGTCTTCTTTCTCCTCCGAAAGGGTGCAAATTCCACCCCAGATGCTCAAAGAGACTTGAAATCTGTGATCAGAAAGCACCGGCTGTCCGAGAAGTCGAAGAGAATCACTATGCGTCCTGTTGGCTACACTTGTGAGGAAGCAGGTCTATGCACTTACTTGAGACAAAAAATCTGAAGAAACACTTCCCACTTGCCCGAGGCTTGCTGAGAAAGGAGACAAAGCTTGTGCACGCAGTGGAAGACGTGAGCATCCATCTGGACCAAGCAACGAGCCTCGGTATTGCAGGAGAAAGTGGATGTGGGAAAACCACTCTTGGAAGAATGATACTGGGACTAGTGGAGCCCACTTCAGGTACCGTAATCTTTGATGGCCGAGACATCTTTCATCTATCCCACGAAGAAATGAAGAGACTGAGACGTGAAGCCCAAATGATCTTTCAGGATCCTTACGCGTCATTGAATCCTAGGAAGACAGTAAGCGAGACTCTCGCTCTGCCTTTCAGAATACACCGTGTAGCCGACGAATCCTCTGACCAAGAAAGTATCCTGAATCTTCTGGAAATGGTTGGTCTTTCACCTGCGAGATCCTTTCTAGATAGATACCCCCATGAGTTGAGCGGGGGACAAAGACAAAGAGTCATGATTGCAAGAGCCATTTCCCTGAGACCAAGACTGGTCGTTGCAGACGAACCAGTATCGTCTCTGGATGTTTCTGTAAGAGCAGGAATTCTGAAGCTGATGAGAAACATTCAAAAGGAGCTAGGCCTAGCATACGTATTCATCTCGCACGACCTAGCTGTGCTTAGATCGGTCTGCAACAGGGTGGGAATAATGTACCTTGGCCGAATAGTGGAACTGGCCCAGACAGACGAAATCTTTCTCAGACCCGCACATCCCTATACAAAGATCCTCCTGTCCGCAACACCTATACCAAACCCGGAGAAATCACGCAAGAGAAGTGCGACCATAGTTGCTGGAGAAGTGCCTTCTCAAATAGATTTGCCAACTGGATGCGGCTTTCATCCTAGATGTCCGCTTGCACAGGAAATCTGCCGCAAAGAGTGTCCACAGCTTCATGACTTGGGGAACGGCCACCTCGTTGCCTGCTCTAGTGCCGCCAGCTAGGAAATGAGAGAAGCGAATGCTCAAGGGGTGATGATGAGATTTGGAATATGCCAGCGCAAAGTGCGGCCTAAGACTTGTCAAGATTGAGGGAAAGCCCTATGAAATGGGAGTTCAGCGAGGGAAAAAGGTTGGGGATCTGATCCGCAAGAGATTGGAGATCTACAGACGAAGCGGTCGGGAAGCAGAAGTTGTCGAACTATGTGAGAGATGTGAACAGGCAATCCAGGAGAAGTTTCCCGAGATTATTGAGGAATTCAGAGGAATAGCTGACGGTTCTGGCGTATCATATAACGAACTGAGGAATTTCGCCTTCCAAGATTCCGCCTACAAATACGAGACTGGCAGTGCAGTCGAGTGTTCCTCTTTCGCAGCTACCAAAGAGGCTACGGCGGATGGTCATCCAATCATAACCAAGAACGCAGATCTTGCTCCACGAATGTCAGCAGATGACACTGTAATCGTATATGCAAAACCACATGGTCGAAACAGGTACATCGCCGTCTCCGCTTGGCCGGAATGGGTGGCAGGTCCTGACGGAATGAATGAAAAGGGCTTGGCACTGGCAGGATCAGGCGTGAATCCCATAGACGCTGATGAGGCACTGAGCCAGGATTCGAGGATCGGAATTCCGCTCTATTTCCTGCAGTCAGTAATCTATTCGAATTGCGGCGACGTGAATGAGGCAGTAGAGTATCTGAAACTGACCCCTAAGGGCTGCGGATATGGAAGAAACCTGAACCTAGTCGACATGAAAGGCAACCTTCTGAAAGCAGAAATATCCTACAACAAGGTCAACTTCCTGTGGCCCTATCAATCGGCTTCGCATCCAACAAACGGGTTCTTCGCAGGTACCGGTCACTTTTGCTCAAAGGATATGAACAAACTGGGGCCTTCTCCAGAGAAGTACAGTGGCAGTTACAGGAGATTCGACCGACTCATGTCTCTGCTGAGTCGCAGCGCCGGCAGCATCGATTTCGATTTGGCTAGAGCCATCATGAAAGATCATTCAAATGGCCCTAGCGATGCCTCGATCTGCAGACATTCATCTGTGACCAATACGCTTGGATCGATGGTCATGCAACCTGCCTATTTGCGGACATGGATTCTGAAAGGTCGTCCTTGCGAGAATTCATATGAACCGTTTGATCTGTAAGAACACTCCATGGACTGTCGGGGAGCGCGTGTTAAGAGAGAGAGACGAAAAGAGCGCTGAATGTCTGGTTAGGCAAGGCTTCTTTCAGAGCCTTCTGGCTCTCATCTGCGGGTTCAGAGCGTAGTTCAGACCATCTCCTACAGCATTGCACGATAGGATGGTTGCAGCTATTGCCAATCCCGGGAAGGTGAAAACCCACCACGCGGTCCGCAGTAGCTTCAGCGAATCATTCAAAATCTTGCCCCAGCTGACCGTCGTTGGATCGCCCAAGCCTAGGAAGCTGAGGCCACTTTCCAGAATGATTGCATAGCTCATGAGAATGGTTGTGTTGACAACGGCTGGATATACTGTATTAGGAAGTATTTCCCGAAAAATGATATGCAGATCCCCCGCGCCAACTGACCTTGCCGACTCAACATAAGGTTGCTCCTTGTGCGAAAGAAATTCAGATCTGACAAGCCTGGCAGTGGATGGCCAGATTGTGAGTGAGATGACGATCATAACATTCACGATACTACTCCCAAACATGGCGGCGACAAGAAGCGCTAAGAACATTCTAGGGAGAGTGATGAATGTGTCTACGAGTCGACTGATTGCGGCATCCACTATTCCACCATAGTACCCTGCTAGTGAGCCAAGAACTATCCCAACAGCCGTCGACAATATCGACGCTAGGAATCCCACTGAAAGCGAAATTCTTGAGCCCCACGCGATTCGCGTCATGATGTCCCTGCCGAATTGATCTGTTCCCATCAGATGACTGAGGTCTGGCGCTCTCAGTATCTGATCAGGCCTCTCTATATGCATCGTCAGCGGATCTTCGAAGACCAAGGGTGAGACTAGCGCCACCAAAGACAGAAGAGACAGGATGAAGAGACTTGCAACTGCAAGTCGATCTTGGCTGAACCTCAGCCAAAACTTCACCATTGAATCGATCCGTCGGGAACCCACTCTCATTCTTCGCTCGTCTGCTCTCAACTCAGTCATACCTGATTCTTGGGTCAACGAGGACATAAAGAAGATCAACGAAGAGACTTGAAAGGATCTGTACGAGAGAGTAGACAATTAGACCTCCAGAAAGCAGAGGGTAGTCTCGGGAGAAAATCGCCTCGTACATGAGCCAGCCTGTACCTGGCCATGCAAATACTACTTCTACTAGGGCGGAACCCTCGAATATGGTGCGCACTTGGAGGCCCAGCATCGTGAGAACAGGAAGTAGCGCGTTTCTAAATGAGTGTTTGTAGTATACCGCATTCTCATCGCATCCCTTACTCCATGCGAGTGTAACAAAGTCCTTGTTGATGACTTCCAACATGCTTGATTTCATCAGACGAAACTTGAGGGCTGCCGTTCCGAGACCGAGAACAGAAACGGGAAGAACCATATGCCAAATGAGATCCTGAACATATCCCCCCGCTCCTACCAGTGTCACCATTCCTGTCACCGGAAACAAATGAAGGATGACCCCAAAGACTAAAGACATGATTAGCCCCAACCAAAAAGGGGGGGCAGAATAGGCTGCTAGCAGTCCAATCGTCACGACGCTGTCAAGTTTTGAGTGAGGCTTCTTTGAGGCAATGAGTCCGCCCAAGATTCCTAGCGGCACAGATATCAGAAAGGCTGTGAGTGTGAGTAGCAACGTGTTTGGAAGTGCTGAGAAAAAGACTCTCAGAACTGGTGCATTGTAAGAGTAGGAATATCCTAAGTCTCCTCTCAATAGGTCTCCAATGTAGATCGCGTATTGCTCGAATAGAGGTCTGTCCAGACCTAGCCTCGTCCTGACGGCCTCTATCTCCTTCAGCGACGCCCCCTCTCCCGCCAAGTATATGGCGGGATCGCCGGGAGCCAGACGAAACAACACGAAGTTCAGAGTTATTATGACAAAAAAGGTGGGTATTGTTTGCAGGAGGGAGCTGACAAGGTGTCTCTTGACTGTCAAGAGTTCTGTGCCACAATTGGGATTCGTGATCTATGAATGCCGACGCTTCTTGGTCAAGTAGACTGCTACGGCGACCAGTATGACTACAGCTGGGACAGCAACACCGAACAAAGCTCCATATTGAGTCATGAAATCCGGCTGAGTTGTTGTAGAGCGTGTGATTGCAGTTGTAGTTGTAGCTAAGGTCTTGGTCGGAGGCTGAGCCTTCAGCCACCAAACTTGGTAGAACGGGTTCTGGCCCCAAAGAGGCGTCATCGAGTCAGCATCTCTGTCAAAATCTGCGTTCCAGATCTCGACCTGCGGAACCAGATACATCGGGATGTTGGGCAAATCCTCCATCAGTATATACTGCATGCGCTTGTACATTTCTGTCTGCTTAGCCTGATCAGTTTCGACCCTGGCCGCGTCAAGCAGTCTATCGACTTCAGGGTTCTTGTACCATATGAGGTTCCATCCGCCTTTGTCTATTGTGGCAGTCGAGTGATATATGCGGGTAAGCATATCAGGGTGGGGGCCCACAGCTTGCAGGAAGAGCGACATCGGAACGTCATGGTATCCCTCAGGGTTATTCCAGAACCTAGACGAGTACGTATTAGCATCGTAGGCTGTCATTGTCACTTCTATTCCAATATTGCGAAACATATCCTTCACCATCTCGACTACGTCCACTGGCACATATGTTTCTGAGAATATGCATTCTGTCCGTATCCTGACACCGTCAGGTCCTTTCCTGTAGCCTGCATCATCAAGCAGTTGTTCCGCCTTCTTAAGATCGTAAGGATATCGAGGAACGTCTGGGTTGTAAGCCCAGGATACTGCATATGGAGGCTTTGGATAGAGAGATGGTTGAACCTCAGCCCATGAGCCAACGCCTCTCTCTACGATCACGGACATGTTCATCGCATGAGCCATCGCCCGTCTGACGCGCACATCCTTCAGCCAAGGACTCTTCGCAACTGCTTCGTCTCTGAAATTGAAAAGTAGTTTGTTTATGGCCCAGTAGTTCCAGGCGTAGATTCTGACGCCGGTGGTCTTCCCAAGTCGGGGGATGTCATGCGGAAGATCCTTGCCGGTCCACCCCCAGATGAGGTCGACTTCCTTAGCTTCGAATGCCAACAAAGCACTTTGAGCTGATGGAATTATCTTCCATATCATTTTGTCAATGTAGACTCTTCCTCGATAGTAGTCTTCATTTGCAGCGAAGGTGATGTGATCTCCCACAACGAACTCCTGGATCTTCCAGGGCCCAGTCCCGATAGGTTTCATGTTTGCTGGATTGTCGTCCCAGTTCTTTTCTGGCGCTCCGTCATAGATGTGCTTGGGTAGTATTGAGCCACTGAATGCAAAAACATAGTCCAGCCATGGCATTTCCGCGGTGAATACCACTGTATAGTTATCAGGAGCTCGACAGGTCACTTTTCCAAATCCCGCAAATTGGGTTCTTGTCGTACTGGGGATCTTCAGAATAATGTTGTCATAGCACCATTTCACGTCAGCTGACGTGAAAGGAACTCCATCATGCCATTTGACTCCCTTGCGAAGTTGGAAGGTTATCGTCTTGTGGTCAGGTGAGTACTCATAGGATGTTGCGAGTCTGTACGAGATTTCCGATTTGTGATCATATGTTATGAGTTTCTCATAGACCTGATCAGTAACAGCAGAGACGATGCCTGCTTGGTTGATCCAAGGGTTAAGGATCTTCGGATTCCATCCGTACTGCACTCGAAGGGTGCCTCCATAATTGCGTTGCTGTGTCTGTGCAAGAGGAGCTTGAACAAGGATTGAGCCGCAAAGCAATGCAGAGACTAGCACGATAAAGAAACGTTTCATTTTCCATCGAGATAGTGTTACGTCTGGGCTTGATATTTAAGCCTTTGAGCGTGCGAATTTCCATAGCGGATGCCCCTAAAGAGCTAGGCAACCTATTTGCGTTCGAACCGTTCTCAAGTCTTTTATCATTGGAACCCGCTATTAGAGAGGGTGGACAGAAAGATCCCTTTCGGCGAACTCTACTGTTCAGTCGCTCTTCAAATAGACCGGCTAGTGCCAGGATATCTGGTGTATTACTACGGACCGGAGAAGACAAAGAAGATCGTAGAGAAAAGGAAGACGTCGCCTGAGCAAGTGTTGTCTCAGATTAGAACACTGGCTGATTTGGTGGACGAGGAAGAGAAGATTCGGAGGGAATTCCTTCATAAGGAAATTGTGGCGATGGAGACAGTTGTCAGAAAAGTCCTTGGTGAGGAATTCAGTTACAGGGACGAAGTAAGAAAACTGTATGACATAGAGCCGACAAGAATCTCTGAGAAAGAGATCGACAACGTCAAGAACGAACTGTGCGACTTGCTTGGTTCATCAGATATTCGAAAATCGCTGCAAACATGGAGACTATCAAAACGTGCAACCTTCGACCAGATTAGGACTGCCATCGGTTTCCTCAAACATGAGTATTCCACACGTACCAGCAAGATTCTGATCATGCCAAAAGAAGAGGAATGTGCGTTCAATCTGGTCAGAAACAGGCCTTGGGGCGGATACAACTGGTACTGCGGGTCCTATAGATCCAGGGTTGAGATCAATCTCGACAAGCCCGTGTCTCTTCTCTCGCTTCCAGCACTTGTGGCTCATGAGTCCTATCCTGGACACCATGCTGAAGGATGTATCAAGGAAAGGTTCCTGTTTCATGAGCGGGGCCTGCTTGAGACGTCGGCCGACATTATGAATTCGCCACAGCGCGTGATAAGCAACAGCATAGCAAACATAGCCCTTGATCTCATTTATGAGGATCGTAGGTTGATCTATGAACAGCTCGGAAAGCTATTGGGCATAGAAGTGACCGGAAAGGATCTCCAAGTATCGCGTCTGCTGGAGCGGCTTGAACACACGAGGAAGAACGCAGCTTTGATGATGTATGATGAAGGCAAGACAAGAAAAGAGGCGTTAGATTACTTGGTTGAGGTGGGGTTGCAGGATGCTCGCTCGGCAGAGGTGGAATTGAGGTTCATTACCAAGAAGATTTGGAGAACGCATATCTTCTGCTACTTCGACATGACCGATATTATGCGGAAGATGTTGCCCAAGATAAGGAATCAAGCTATGAAGCTGTATGTAACAGAGTTCTGTCCTTCACAGATAGATCAGGTATTCTCATAGTTGAAGTCATCTCCCGATTCATTCCTCCTAGGCGCGAGCCTATTGCAGTTTGAGCTTTTGCATGTGTATTTGGTGGGGTAGGGTTGGTGAGCGGATTAGGTCTGGTCGCCTGTGTTTGAGGGCTGCGATGGCGATGATGTATGACGCCATTACGCATAGTGTGATGTGGATTGTTGCGTTCTCTAAGCCTCTCGTCCGTAACTGGTCTAGACCAAGCTGTGAGACTCAGTCGGACATATGCAGGCGTCAGGAACTACAACTACGAAGCTGCTAGATGCAGAGACCTAGGAGAGCGATATCGAACGGAGTCTGAAATCGAAGCATGCAACAGAATACTTCTTGCTTGGAAGGCACAAACGCAGCATGTCAATGACATGGGAGACCGTTTCGCAACAACACTGGAGTCACTTCTGAGGGAATGGCTGGCGAAGTAGACACTGGCCCAGTATGTAGACCACGCAAAGAGGCACATGAAATCGAAAAGCACCTAGACAAGGCACTTCTGACGGATCAACGGGGCAGAGCGACAGCTCCAAACTATCAGCTAATCCGCCAAGTGCCCCCCGAACACTCTAAGCATTTGATTCAGATGTTTAAAACCATTTCTAGCCAATATTGCAAGAAACTGGCGCGGCCTAGCAGTCTTCCCAGACCAACTCGTCGAACGACTCATCAAGTACTACACTTCTCCTCGTGACATTGTGTTAGATCCATTCTTGGGTACTGGTACCACGGTGAAGGTGGCCACTCGCTTGGGAAGACATGGTGTCGGATATGAAATCGCGAAGTGGTTGTCTCCGGTCATCGAAAGGAAACTGAGTTCGATGAAAGCATACTCTAAACGCTAAATTCCTTGCTAACTAGCCCGCTATTCTTTTGAATAACCTCAACGCGCGCGTAATCGTTCTAGGAGGTTTTTTTGGGGCATGACTAAGCAGTAATCTTAGAGCCCTTTCAAAACGCGAACCGCCTGTCAAGGGGCAAAAAACCCTCTATCAATCTCATGCGTAATGCATGACACACACACACAATACACACACTGCGCAAGTATGTGTCCGCAGTGGTCTCGCTACCTTCTCCGAGATTGGCATGCCAACGCGCCACATTCGCGTCGCCTAGAAGCTTTCTACTTGTCTCATGGCTCGACATGCCGCTCCTTCTCGGCACCTTATTTAAGCTGGAGCCGTTACTGCTCTGTGGTACCGCCACCCTGCAAAGGTGGCTGAACCCGCCGGGCCCGCCATTTGGTTCAGACAGTCTGTTCGGTTTTCCTGAAACTAGCGGCTCAATCCGGGTTCCCGCATGTAGTCTACGCTCACGGGAATGGTGATCTTCTTTCAACGCAAGTCTTTGCGATTGCGTGCGCAAACGAATATTCAGTGGAGGGTGGCTAAACGATTGGACGGAGGTGATGTGAGAATCCTCTGTGCATCGCTCCTTTTCAACACGGTTCTGGCGATTGTCGCCTACCTGTCTCCGCTGAGAAGACATCATCACTCTTAAGCGCATTCGCGGTCAACATCATTGCACTCGGTAACATCGGCTATCCGCATCGCAGATTCAAGAGAACGCAAAGTGAGTTTTTCTCGATCGCAGGACTCCATTCTTCTTCACGGATTTCGTTCAGACTCATCATAGCCTGTGTCTGCAGCTGGGTTTTGTAGGAGATGTGCAAAACTGCCATGCGCGCTTTCTTCACAAGGTTAAGCTAAATCAAGGCTTTTCCCCGACCTGAACTGTCAAAAAGACGAGAAGACTTCCTAAATATCGGCCGAGCCATCACTGCTTAGGTACGTTGAACGTGAATACCTCCGACTCAGCCAAGGGAAGACAGGGCCTCAAAGGGAGTAGGTAGAGACATGACCTCAAACACGAGGACGATGAGCAGAGGTCGTTTTCGCGCTTTTCTGATTCTGGTGTCTGTCATAGCCTTGCTTGAGATGCTTCCAAGAGTAAGCGCGGCAGGTTTGCTGGTTGGACGGGTCGTTGGAGTCGATACATATGGCCGCTCCATCCCCCTAGGGTGGGCCAATATCACGGTATACGCCAATGGCATCCCGGTCCAATCTGTGTCACCACAATTCGATGGTTCCTATTCCATACCTTTGCCGCCGGGCCCTTACACTGTGACGGTCGAACACCACGGTTTCACTGCTCAGATCAAGACTGTCGAGATCTTCAATGGGCGTTCAAGTCTACTGGATTTCTACATGCAGCCCGCTCCCACCGTTACGGGCAAAGCTTTTGATTTCAGCTTGTCTAGCGGTGGCCCAATCACGATCCCTGCAGGCAAATCAGCCTTGACCACAATTCAAGTGAATCTTCACTCCGGATCACCTCAGATTGTGAAACTCTCCGTGTCCGGGCTCCCCTCTGGTGCATCCGCTTCGTTCAGTTCACTTTTCGGGAGTCCGTCATTCACCAGCATCTGCACCATCATGACCTCTCCCACCACTCCAATAGGCTCATACACTGTGACTCTGATTGGTGTTGGAGGCGGAATGACACACAGTATCTCACTTACGCTGACTATCGGCCCACCTTCCTATTCACCTGACCAACCCTAGCCTACTCTCCGACTGTTGGCGCACGCCAAGAATGCTCTGCGAGTTCTCTTCACGTCTAAAGCCACAGGCATACGAACCTTCGAATTTCGAAACCAGATCCAGCTGCGAGAACACCGAATCCCGCCGGGCTTACTACGATTCCTAGCTGCTAAATCTTCGGAATTGGGCCGTTATGCAAATAGGCGGAGGTCCACCTCTACCTGATTTGTGAAAGCATGTGAATGAGCGGGCCCGGGAACTCATAGGGAAATTGCCTAAGGTCGAGCATCATATTCACATAGTCGGATCGATCAGGCCTGAGACTCTCTCGTGGCTGGTCTCTGAGAGCGATACTGATTCAGCTCACTTGAAAGATCCGGAGAACGTGAAGGCACTATTCCAGTACCGAGATTTCAGTCACTTCATAGAATGCTATGCCATAGTCATGAGAAGCATTCGCAGGGCAACGCAATTTGAGCGAATCGTCTACGAGATGCTTGAGGACGAGGCGAAGCAGAACGTCAAACATGTCGAGGCCAGCTTCTCGGCCCCAGACCACACACGTCTCGGGCTAGACTACTTCGAAGCGCTCAAGGCGATAAACAGAGGGATCGAAAGGGCTCGGCTCGACTTCGGTGTGAACTGCAATATCAAAATAGACTTGGTAAGAGACTATGGTCCCCAATCGGGAATGAATCAGCTTGACCTGATATCGTCATATGGCGAGAGAGTTGTTGCGGTAGACATCGGGGGACGAGAATTTGTGGCGCCGGCGAGGGATTTCGCCTCTGCCTATGCGAGGGCGAAGAAGATGGGGCTACATCTCACTGCACACGCCGGTGAGGCCTGCGGCCCTGAAAGCGTTTGGGACGCTGTGAAT
>Ga0315282_10001220_pt1 | contig 49375 bp, 62 predicted proteins | sample YL17G07_20_MG_FD_203693 | JGI IMG/M metagenome (GOLD analysis project Ga0315282, IMG submission 203693) | Sediment microbial communities from Yellowstone Lake, YNP, Wyoming, USA - YL17G07_20 | ecosystem: Environmental > Aquatic > Freshwater > Lake > Sediment | place: USA: Wyoming | collected...
TACAAAAAAGTGTACATGTACAACCTAGACGGAAAAACGATGATAACCGAGATACCCAAAAACATAAACGACCCGGGAAAAAAACTAGGCTACCACATACACCCCCAAAAAACGCAGAGTTAAGGTTTTTATATCGCGATACTTCCTATCCCCATAGAAGTTCCCTATTGCTACGTTAGTTCCTTCAGTTAATGCAAGAACAGGTATGATCACCGTCCACATGACAGTCATTGCAAGCCCATAGCCACCGAATTCGTTTACGCCTATAAGATTTAAAACCATCAAAGTACCGATATAACCTACATTCCTGACCAGGCTATCTAATCCTGTCCATCCGCCAATCGTAAAAATGGGTTTTATGTTATCTTTAAATGCCGTTCTTATGAATTCGTACAAATTAATTTTCAATATCTTTATAATAAAAATTAAACAGGCTAGCATGTATGCGATGTTTGAAATAACATATCCTATCGCTACGCCGGTTATGCCCAGGTGTAGTGAAAAATCAAAATTAGAGATTAATATCATATCAAGTGCCATATTCAATAATACTGAAAAAGTTGCAAGATACAATGCTTCTTTTCCTTTTTGCATAGCTTTAATGGATATTAAGAGTAGAATAGCGACAGATTCGAATGGCAATGATATCGATTTTAAAATTAAATAATTCTTGGTTACATCGACGATCTCTTTAGGCGTTCCTATGGTCGATACAAATTGAGGTGCAAATAATATAACAATCGACATTAGTAAGAGCGATAAAAAGACATGTAAAACCAGTCCGGCTTTTAATATTGAAATAACTTTATCACGGTTCCTATAATTTTGGGCGATTAAAGCTAAAATACCGAATGGGATGGTTTCATTTACTATTTCGATAGTCACCCCAATAAATTCATATTGCTCTGTAATTGCTAATGCTTCAAAACTTATTTTACCAATCCAAAAAACATTTGATAATTGGTATAATTTTGGGATGATCATGGCTAAGAAAATGAAGACCATAAAATGCCATGGATAAATGTCAGATAGTTCCCTTAATTTTACCTTTAAAACTTGTATATTTAACCCCAAACTACCACATCATTTAATTAATAACTACTAGATTAATAAGGCATTTAATATTTTTGTGGTTTTTACACTTAAAACCTCCGTCGCTTACCTAACCATCTGTCCCCTCTTATCCCTGTTCCAGAAGTATGCAACGATGCCTATGAATATGCTCGACCCACTAACCACCCCGACCATGTCTTCCCGATCGCCCAATCCTACACCCCGAAAAACAGGCATATCTCCGGGTGCGCTAAGAACGACCAAGAGTGCTGCCCCCGGGCATTGGCTTGTTCCTTTTAGAGCGATTTCACCTCGGGTTTTTTCTCCAGCTGCTCGGTGCATAACTATAAATAATAAATGTAACTTATAGGTTACATAAGGTAACTAATACTATACAAAATGTACATAATAGGTAACAAGGAGGAAACATCATGGACTTCATCTTACTGATACCGGCCATACTGATCGTGACCATCTTCATCCTCTTAATCCTGTACTTGTGGAGGATAAACAGGCAAAAGAAGGCAGGCCTCGCGGTCAAGGACGAAAGGACGGCCCGCGTCGAGGGAAAAGCGGCGCAGATCGCCATCATGGCCTCGCTCTATTTTATGCTGGGCTTGCTCTATTACGTCTTTGCCGCAAATCATCTGAAGTATGGCCTGCCCCAGGTCGAGACCGAATGGGTACTTATCATCAGCCTACTTTTCACTGTCGGGGCTTATGCGCTCCTTAAGCTATACCTCGGAAGAAAAGGGAACCTGGCATGAAGACGAGGCTCAAAGAATTCCGGGCCAGGTACGACCTCACGCAGGAAGACCTGGCGAAAATGGTGGGCGTGACCAGGAAGACAATCATATTCATCGAGCGCGGGGATTATAATCCCTCCCTACAGCTGGCCTATGACATCGCGAAGGCACTGAAGTCGAATATATACGAGATATTTATCTTCGAGGAAGGAACGACACCCGGAGAAGAGCGCTGACACGGGTCAAATCTTAGGTATTGTTCAGTTCCCAAAAAAGAACTGCCGGGCTACGTGAAACATGGCTTCATAGCTGGAAACGATCGTTACCGAATAGGTTTTGATGCCATACGTTGTCTCAGCATCCTTCAGGTGTTTCTTGGCCGTATCGATGGACTTTTTAGCGCTGTCGATGTCCGGCTTTATTCTCTTTAAGCCCTTCCTGAAACGATCATCTATCGTCTTCATTTCAAGCCCACCCCGACCATATCTCCCCCTCGCCTAATCCCATGCTCCCGAAGCCAGCACATCCCCGGGTGCGCTAAGAACGAACAAGGGCACCGATCCCGGCATTGGAATGTCAGAGGTCACCGATTGGCCATAACATTTGTAGAACGATAACGAAAACTAGGTTCTCTCCAGCATTTCGATCAATGCGTCTCGCGGAATGCCATTTTCCTCGGAAACCTGGCGTATTATATCGTGGACCAATCCCGTGGGCAGCTTATTGCTGCCATGATATGGCACAGCAACAATCGATAATTTTTTACCGTTATCGCCGATTTTTTCCAGAATATGGTGGCTACCTTTTTGCCTTACAAATCGATAGCCGAGCCTATTTAAAAATTTTATCAGCTTCCCGGCGTTAACCGCTGGCTGCTTCGGCACCCTGGCTCACCTGGGGCTCGATATCGAGGATGATCCTCGCTTCCGTATATGATGGTATGTCAAAATAGGCTTCGACGGCATCATGAATATTCTTCATTAATTTGTTCCAGGTCTTGGCATACGTATAGATGCCTACGCCGACCCCGGAAGCACAGAGGTAGCCGTCACTTATATAAATCCTTAATTTTACCTCTATCATAACAATACTCTTTCTAGCTTTCATCTTGTTTTATGATGATATAAACTATTTCCTTGCGCTTGCTGAAACTACAATAATCGAAGTTATACCCCCCGAATATGCCCATCCCCCGCCTACCCCGCCCATGTCTCCCCACTCGCCTAACTACACGCCTGAAACCAGCACATCCCGGGTGCGCTTAGAACGGACAAGGGCGCCGTCCCCAGGCATTGGCGTTTCATAAGCGAACACGCCCTTTTCTCCAATGATTACTTTCGCCCACTATATTGAAAATAAGTATATACTCCCACATACAGATAATTATTTCAAAGCAGAGGTGTTATCATAAAATGGTCCACACGTTAAAGGAGGCAAGCGGCTTGATCGAGGTCAAGTTCGAGATCTATGAGAGCGACGGTTATTTGTGTGCTTCGGGCGTAGGTACCTCCATCCACACCTGGGCTAAAACCTGGAAAAAGCTCATGAAAAACATCCAGGACGCCGTCGAATTATACTACAACATGCCTCCAAATACTGAGTTCAAGCTCCTTTTAGAGACCAGGGTGAACCAGGGTGCCGAAGCAGCCGGTAGTTAAAGTTCGAGAGCTGGCCTTATTACTAAAAAGGCTTGACTATCGCCTGGAAAGGCAGTCCGGCAGTCACATGATCTATAAAAAGCAAAATGATTGCTATATCATTATCCCCGTACATGGCTATAAAGAAATACCCACGGGCACATTACATAAAAATCATAAATGACCTATCAGCACAAAATGACATGTCCAGGGAACAGATAATAAAAATGCTCGATGAGCTTTAATATGATATACCCCCTGTTTTCATGCAATCGCTACCGGGTGCGCTAAGAACGACCAGGGGCGCCCTCCTCGTCGTTAGCGTGTCCGGTGCTAACACGCCGGCATAACGGGGACATGCGCTAACCATGCACTTTCATCATTTATATCTGACCAGGATCCAGGTAATCAACGATTCCGTGCCCCTATGTTTTTGAGACGCTAACCCTAAAAAAGTTGCATCATTGTATAATCGTCCTATCATTCTCCGTCGCCTGCCCATCCATCTGTATTATCTTATCCCTATTCCGGAAGTACGCAACGATACCCGGGAATATTATCGCTCCAATGAACAACCCAACCAGGTTCCACGGATCATACTATTACATGCCGATTAAGACGAGGTTCAAACCCGAAAAAAAAGGCAGTGGGGAAGGCTCAATTTCCGCTATACTTGCTTACGGCGAATACGATATAATTATAGGGGATCAACTGCTTTTGATCTGCTTTATTAACTATTTGCCCGTTCACCGTGTTGTACGTCCATTCATTCCAATCCCAGATGACCCGGTCTTTCTCCGGTATCTGGACGACGACATAGGAGCCTATCGCGAGCCTTGCCCCGGTGGATACTTCCGAAAAGTCAAGCCCCATCTGAAATTTCTGGACCATGACATTCTTATTGCGGTTCGCGAGCATTTCCGTAAGCCCTATCGAGATCCCCGACAAGGGCAATATCGCCGGCTGCGCTATGGTGGCCAGTTGTAAGCCTTTTTTAAATACGTCACTGCTGAGGAATTTCAGGATGGCTTCATCGTTCTCGTTCTTCACGTTGACCGTCGCACACCGGAAATCCAGGCCATCCTCGGCTACTTGGAGGCCTCTGAAGATAGTGTAGTTGATGCTACCTACACGCTCGCCTTCCTGCGCCTCGCATGTCTGGTTAAAGTGGAAATCCTCGACCCGGTCCTCTACCTTGTTCTGGGCATAGAAATCGAATAAGATCTGGTGCATCCCGCTTCCCGGATATTTTGCCACCCTGAGCTGATCGAGCTTTATGTTGACCCGCTTGCCTATCAGGGATTGATCGGGGCTTATGGCCCCCGCATGCTTGATATCGATCAGGCCGTTTCTTGCCGCTGATGCGGGCGGGATGTATCCGAACGCATGTGCCGTGTGCTGCCAGGGCGCGACGGTCCCGAAGATCGAGCCTAATGCCCCGGTAAAACCTTTGTCTTTTTCTGTCAATGCATAAGCTTCGACCGCCGCACCCCTTTTTGTCGGATGGGTATCCCCACCCCGGGAGGGTACGGATTTAGCCAGTGTTTTTGTTGATTTTAGCTTCTTAGTTCCTTTATTCAAATTAGATATGTTCTGTTCTATGATGTCCGCAGATTTAGTATCCCCGATTTCCCGGAGCTTTTCCGCCACTTTTTGCGGCGGCATCTCGCCGATGACCTGGACATTATCGAACCAATACCTGGATTTTTTCGCTTTCATTCTGATCACCATACTATTGAATACTATTCGCTTGCTATATTATTATTAGTAACTATCTATTAATATTATTCTATCGATGATACAAATCAAAGCCTTCGCCGGTGCCCGGCGCATCCCCGGGTGCGCTAAGAATGACCAAGGGCGCTCTCCCCGGGCGTTGGCGTGCCCGATGCAAACACGTCAGCGATGATTGCTTATTATATATTCATGGTACTTAAACTAATGAAATTACTATTAGGATATGCTTATGTAATCCAACCGAGTATTATCTTAATGATGGGAAGTTATTCTGTCATTTTTAAGGTCCATAAGGATGAAGATGGATTCTTATGTGCTTCGGGCATTGAGCATGCCATTTTCACCGACGGCAAAGACAGAGAAGAATTAATGAAAAACATCCGCGAAGCCGTAGAATGCCATTTTGATGTTCCATCGGATCAAGTAGATATAAAAATTACATATATCGAGGATGACATGTATGATCGAGGCCAAACTTGAGGTCTTCGAAAGCGATGGCTATTTATGTGCTTCCGGGATCGGCGCAGGCATCTATACCTGGGCCAAGACCTGGAATAAGCTGATGAAAAACATCCAGGAAGCCGTTGAATTATATTATGACCTGCCCCCGAATACGGAATATAAGCTTACATTAGAGACGAAAGTTAAAGTTTGCCCATTGCCACAACTCGATACGGTCAAGATGGTGGAGGATTTCATCAGGGAAAACAGCGGCGAATATAAGAAAAGGGCAATATGGAAGCACCTGCCTAATAAATTGACGTATCAGAATTCCATAATGTCTTAAATTATCTCATGACATCAGGTAAAATCGCCAGGGACAGGAAAGGGTATGTCATCTGGATCTGGAACCCGGATATCGTGAAAAAATATCTCCTCAGGGACGACTTGACTATTAGATAACCGTATAACATCCCCCTTTTAACTTTATTACATAAATTTAAGATAAAGTAGTTTCTATATTGCAAGCGTATATGGAAATTTCAATCAAGGGGGCAGGTCTATCCGTCCTGGAAAAATTGAATGGGCTTAAGTCATCCACATCGGAAGATAAAAATTATATGATGATCTGGAAAAAGCGTTTGATAAGCTTAAGCTAAACCCTTATTGCGGAGATCGTATCCAGAAAAAGCTTATCCCTAAGTTATACCTGGATAAATACGGGATGGATAACCTCTTAATTCTTAATCTCCCTGGAGCCTGGCGATTATTGTATTTTATCGAAAGACATGGTGATAATATCCTTGTAATAATCGTTGATTTCATGTCACACACTGCATACGATAGACTATTCGGCTATTCGAGAAAGTAAAGGACTCTATCTATTCAATAATGATATGTATAGTGCATTTTTTCTCAGTGTCTCTATATCCTATGTGCCTTAGCGTTTCTCGAATGGCATTATCCAAAAATGCATTTCTGACCAGCCCGAACCATGTCTCCCCCATTGCCTAATTCCACTCCCTCAACCAGCACATCCCTCGGTGCGCTAAAAATGCCCAAGGGCGCCGTCCCCGGAGACCGGCCATTGCCCCTGACCTCGACCATTAATATTCAACATCTATTTATGAACAGAGATAGATACTTAAATAGGGGGCAAGGGGGCAAGATATTGAAGGACATAATCAACGCCAGGAGTTTCAATGCGCTCTTAGGCTTTTTAATCGTTGTCCAGGTCACTTTTTTGATAATTATCGCTTCCTTACTTATCGCGCCGGTCATTAGCCCCGATGTCCACCTGCTCTCGTCCGTATCCACTGCGTTCCTGTTCCTTCTCTGCATGCCGCTATCCCTATACCTCCACCGCACGAGCACGAACAAAGACCAGAGAGCCCTCTTCTTAAGCCTCTTCTTTACCTTCTTACTGCTGGCGATCGCGGCCCTACTATGGTATTTTCTACCGCAGGTCTTAAACTACCCGTGGCTGGTCCCGGCGGCAAAAGCATTATGCATCAGCGCATACATCCCGGTCCTGCTCACTTTTCTATATCTAATAAGAAAAAAACGAAAGGCGATCAAGCCCAATGCTTACGCTTTTATCGTGTTTTTCAACATTACCGCTGCCCTGACCATCCTGTTATTCGTGGCCATGAACTATTATGCGGGCAGGAGCGATGCCTTCAGCGTACTGGTCTTTACCATTTCCATCATACTTGACATCGCCATCCTCTCTCTCGGCTCGATGCTCGCCGCCACTTCCATGGAAAACCAGTTACCGTACGTGCTCTCGGTCCCTTTATGCTTTTATTTGTTCAGCCTGGCAGGCGACGGGCTCAGCCTGCTGGCATACCTGGGCCTCTATGATACCATCGGCTATACGCAATTTTTTTACGACGGCATGGTCGTCTTTGCCGGGCTTGCGCTGCTCATCATCGCGCTCGGTAACGTAAAAGTGACCACGATAGAGGAGGTCAATAAAAAGCTGTACGATGCTAAGAGCCTGATGTCCGATCTCGTCATGCAATCGCCCGACGCCATATGCATTTTTGACGTGGACGGCAGGCCGGTACAGGCTAATAACGCGTTTATCCGGCTCACGAGTAAGATCCAGGACGACGTGCTCGGAAAGCTCGACCTCTTCAGGGATGCCGAACTGCTTATCAAGGGCTCGAACAAGACAGTAGCAGAGCTCAGGAATGGCGATATAGCTTTCTATGAAGGAGTAGCCCCGCTATCGGCTGGCGGCGGCGATATAAAATATTACCGGATAAAATTTTTTCCGATGTACGATTCTGACAGGATCGTGACCAGCTACATCGTAATGATGGCGGACGTAACGGATTCGAAGAAATATGAGGAAAAATTGCGGGCGGCAAAGAACGAGGCCGAGCTGTATTTAGACCTGATGAGCCATGACATCAACAACATGGACCAGATAGCGATGGGTTTCCTTGAAATGGTGCTGGACAGGCCTGAGCTAAGCAGGGAGACCAAAGAGCTAATAGCCAAACCCCTTGAAGCGCTGGAGAGCAGTACGAACCTCATCAAGAACGTTAAAAAGCTACAGAAGACAAAGGTGAATGGACAAAAGCTATACGCTATGGAACTGGGACAGGTGCTCCATGACGTTATCCGGGGATTTTCCAATATCCCCGGTCGAGAGGTTACGATCACCGAGGCGCTAGCAGGCGATTGCAGGGTCATGGCCAACGAGCTGTTGAGCGACGTCTTTTCGAGCCTCATTGGAAACGCCATCAAACACTCGAATGGCCACGTAGCGATCAACGTGCATATGGATAAAGTGCAGGAGAATGGAAAGAGATTTTGCCGCATACGCGTCGAGGACGACGGGCCCGGGATACCGGATGAAAGGAAGGATAGTATATTCAATCGATTCCAGAAGGGATCCGCTAGAGCCGGCGGCAAAGGCCTCGGCTTGTACCTGGTCAAAACGCTCGTCGAAACTTTTCATGGGACAGTCAGCGTAGAAGACCGCATCCCCGGGGAGAGCGGCAAAGGTAGCAGGTTTATCGTCATGCTACCCGCGGTGGAATGATCGTTGGGAACTATGTGTTCGTCTCCGTGCCCCATAGCCGTCTTATATTTGAACATAAACAATCAATTATATGAAACGATTAATTAAATGAGCACATATATGGCCTGACACATCTTATTTTTTATATCTCTTCGGCCTGGTAACGATCGACTCCCCGCCCGCTTCCCCGATCTTCCTTATGATCGTCATGGGGTCGACCAGCTTATTCACGTGCTTTCTCCTGTCTTTACTATTAAACCCTTTACTGACCAGCCATCCGCTTTTCTTCAGGTAATGCAGGGCTTGATTGGAATACCTCTCGCCCCTCCCTATTACCGTATCTGCTTCTTCGTTTGAGAACTCTTTATCCTCGAATGACCGCCATAAGGCGCAATAGCTCCTGAACAGGTACTTGGGCACTGGCTCTACCATTAATGATCCAGATATTAAGTTGCAAAAAAAGTATAAATAGGGACAAGTATATTCGTAAGTAACGAATATAAAAATAAAAACTGGCATTATGCCGCATCGTTTGGGAGGTCAATGGATTGATTACTGTTAAATTCAGGGTCTATGTTAACGACGGTCAGCTATACGCCGCGGGGCAGGGCATTGGCATTTATATTAGCGATAAAACCTGGAGTGCGCTTATGAAAGATATAACCGAAACGGTCGAGCTCTGTTATAATCTGCCTCCGAAGGCAGAATTCAAGCTCATCATTGAAACTCGGTTAACCTGTAATGGGTGATCCGGGCCCCATCCCATACGACAATATGCGACCCGATCTGATGACTACCCGGGTCGATTAAATAAAGATATATAATGGTCGCCCTTCTATGGCCGGAGGCTTGCCGGGCCACGGAAGAACGGCCTTCGCGGCCTAAGATATAATATAGTCGGGTTCGCGTTTATCGAGCGTCATTAGTAAGGCCGGCAGTAACACGACGAACTTACTTCCTTTCGTGTGGTCCCCCGATACGCGGTCCTCGACCCAAATGCTACCGTTATAGCTCTCCACCAGGGTCTTCGCCAGGTACAGCCCGAGGCCCTTACCTTTTGCTTTAGTATCGCCCCTGCGGAACCGGTCGAATATCCGGCCCTTGAGCTCATCCTGCACTCCCATGCCGTTATCCTCGATGGTCACCCTATAAAACGTCTCGCCGCACTCGCCCACCTCGTCCAGCCGGATATTAACGACCGGCATATCCTTCGTGTGCTTCGTGGCGTTATCCACGATGTTCGAGAACACGTCGTATAGCAGCTCGTTCGCCATCACCATAAATCCCGGGACCGGCTCATAGTAGATGGCAATGTTTCCGGCATGGATGCTCGAATAATATGCACATACGTCGCTCAAGGTCTGTCCCAGGTCGATCTCGTGGGAGCTCAGCTCGCCGGACTTAGCTTTCTGGAGCTTTCTCACCTTATCGATGAGCCGTGAGCTGTTCTCCAGGGCTCCCATGGACCGGGAGATGATCGAGCGCCCGTTCTCGTCCAGGCTTAACGTATCCAGGGCCAGCTCCAGGAACCCCAGGCTTACCTGGTTCATATTGTTTATGTCGTGGCTCATCAGGTCCAAATAAAGCTCGGCCTGGGCTTTAGCCGACTCGAGCTCCATCTCGACCCGTTTACGTTCGGTGATATCTTCAGCGATCCCGGTTATCCTATACACTAATCCCGCTTCGTTGTAAACGGGGTAAGTCCGGACGAGCATCCACCGTACCGTGCCATCCGGCCTGAGTACCCTGAATTCCACGAGATCCTTGTCCGATGTTTTTCCACTTTTATGTTTATTTATGACCGCCAGCGCGAGCTTCCGGTCCTCCGGGTGAATGCCCTCAAGCCAATCCATCGAATCGTCATATACGCCCCGGAGCTGGCGGCCCCAGACGTGCACGTATGCAGGGCTCACATAGATCGTCCGCATCCAGTCGGGGGTGAATATGAAAAAGACCTCTTTAATGTTCTCGGCCATCTGCCGGAACTTCTCCTCGCTCTCCCGTAACGCATCCTCGGCACGCTTGCGTAGCGTGATGTCCCGTGATATGCCCTGCACGCCCACAATTTTCCCGCTCTCATCGATTATGGTTGTGGTGACCACTTCAAAGGGCGTACGGCTGCCGTCCTTATTGATGATCCACGCTTCATATGAGGGGATATCCTCTCCGTGCATGCGCTTTTGTATCTTTTCCTTGATGAATTCATGGCACTCGGGCGCTAAAAAATCCCATATGGTTTTTCCCAATATCTCGTCGGGCCTTGACCCGGTCACCCTTCCCACGTTGCCGCTGACGAACGTCCACCGGCCCTGCAGGTCTATCTTCCAGATGATGTCCTTCGAGTTCTCCACCAGGAACCGATATTTCTCCTCGCTCTCCCGCAGCTTCTCCTCTGCCCGCTTACGCTCGGTGATGTCCCTGTTCGTGCCTCGATAGCCCCGGAACTTCCCATCTTTATCGAACCGGGGCATTCCGTTCGTTTCAATGATGATCCGGCTACCATCCTTCCGAATGATAGGATATTCCAGAGACTTGATCGGCATGTGAGCTTCAAAGGTCGGTTTGACCAGGCCATATATTTTTTTAATTTCATCCCGGGGCATGAAGTCGAACGGCGTCTTGCCGATGACCTCGGACGGCTCATAGCCAAGGAGATCTTTAGCTTTTTGGCTCGTATAAGTGCATAAATAATTCTTGTCCATCTCCCAGGCCATTTCTTCGATATTTTCGATGAGGTCCCGGTACTTCTCCTCGCTCGCCCGCAGGGCTTCCTTTGCTCCCATATTTTCTATGAGCCCCCACTCCCCGCTGCGCTTAATCAGGGCGAACTGGTGGGCGCTGACGACGTCAATTACTTCGTCCACATCGCATTTATCCAGGGAATAATTGCACATGGCGATGACTTTTTGACCGTGGACGATGCTGTTCGCATGATGTTCGTACGCTAAGAAGTCTTTCCACGCCTTTTTATCGAGCCAGGAGGCGTCCCCGCTTACCCTCAGGCCGGCATATCCCCTGTCAAGGGCCCCATGCAGCTTCTCGGCCCATGATCGTAATACGTGGTCGAAATCCAGAGCGTCATCCTTGAAGTATAATTCGTCGTAAGAGAAGAACTCGATCTGGTTTTTCTCCAGATACCCGTCAAAGCCGGCGATCCTCCTCTTCATAACTTCTTTAAGCTCGTCCGTATCCGGGGGCCCGGATGTCACGCATATGCAAAGCTCGCCGTTTTTCAGCCCCGCATCAATATAAGGCACAAGTATTTCAGCCAGGTCATCCCGGGTCCGATAGAACAGGCAAAAATGAGACCCCCAGGGTAAATCATCGATAAGGTCGATGTCGTAATCTATAACCGCGCACTCTATTCTCTTATGCCCCCTTTACATATCGAAACTTAATATATTTTAACTTGCATACTATATATTCTTACAGGCAAGCCCGTTATTTCCTGTACGCAGACAGCAAAAATAAAAAAACGCAGCCTTTTATTTAGGAGGCTTCTTTTGCCTCTGCCCACCGGTGATATCCCGGTTAACGCCGCGGTATCCCCTGAACCGCCCATTGTCGTCGAACATGGGCATGCCGCTCGTTTCAAGAAAGGCCCTGCGGCCATCCTTCCTGACCACATAATAATCTAAAAGCTCGAATGGCTGATGCGCATCCAAAAAAGGCTTGACCTGCCCCACGACGCGCGTCAACTCCTCCGGCGCCATGAACTCGAACTGCGTCTTTCCGATGATCTCTTCCGGCCCATATCCCAGGATCTCCCTGCACCTCGGGCTAGCGTAAGTACACCGGTTATTTTCATCTGTCTCCCAGGCCATATCGTTGATGTTCTCGACTAGGCTCCGGTACTTCTCCTCGCTCTCATGCAAGGCCCTCTCGGCGCGTTTGAGGTCGGAGATGTCCAGGTATGAGCCCATCATGATCTTCCTGCCGCCGATCTCCATAAGGGTCGAGTTGATGAAGATCGGGATCCTTCGGCCGTCCTTGTGCAAGACCTCGGCCTCATAGTTGACCACGCGGCCATCACTGGAATGCAGCATTGTATCCCGGTGGCATTGCTCCGTCCGGTCGGGCGGGTGCAGCCGGAAGTGGCGCATCCCGATTATCTCCTCCTTCGGACGGCCGATCAGCTGCGCCGCGTACGTATTACAATCGGTTATATTCCCCGTCCCGACGTCGATTATGAAGATCGCCGTGCTGGCCCCCTCGAATAGTGTCTTGAACTTGACCTCCGAGACGCGGAGGGCCTCCTCGGCCAGCTTACGCTTGGAAATATCCCGGACCGTGCCCACCTGGAAAAGCGGCTTTCCGGCCCCGTCATATAACGTTTTTCCGGTGACCTCGGCCCAGTGGTCCTGTCCGTCCTTCCCCCGCAATTTGAACTCGGCCATAGTATCTTCTCCTTTAACGACGGCATCCCTGAACTTCCGGATCATATCGTCCCTATCTGAGGGGGGGATGAACTCGAAGAAATTACGGCCCACGACTTCATCAGGGTCATAGCCATAGCGGGCTAATTGCGGGCTGACGTAGGTGATGGTCCCGTCGGGCTTGACGGAATAGACGACGTCGTAGGATTTCTCGGTGAGCATACGGTACCGTTCCTCGCTTTCCCTTAATGCCTCGTTCGCTTTCTCCAGCTCCAGCGTCCGTTCCCTGACCTTCCTCTCGAGCTCCTTGTTCGAGTCTCGCAGGGCTTTTTCCGCGAGCTTCTTCTCGGTTATGTCCTCGAATATGATGGTGACGCCTTTTTCTCCCTCGTCGAAGACGAGAGGGATGAGCTTAACGTTAAAGTAATAGCCCCTGTCCTTTTTCCGGTAATATGATTCTATCGTGGTCCCGCTCCCATTTATGGCCTGCATGATGTAAGGGTCGATGGGGGGATCGAACTTTAGCGGGAATGCAAAGTGGCTGATGTTTTTATGGACGACGTCCTCTCTTCGGGTGTTCGTGAACTCGAAGAAGCTATCGTTTGCGTTCAATACCCTCGAATCATTATCAAGCACTATGATGAGGTCCGAGGAAAAGTTCAAGAATGCAGATATCGGCATGCGCTGAGATATATAATAGACCTTGGACGTGCCGAACAGCCTCATGTCGGCGTGGCCAGAGACGTAAAGCATCTCCAGGTATTTCGCCATCGTCGCCCGGTTCATCCCGGTCTCCTTCGCGACCTCGGTTACGTTCATTCCCCTCGGGCTTGCTCTCAAGGCTTCCAGGATAGACGAGAACTGCTTTTTATTGAACTCCATGCAAGGACCTGCAAACTTCTAAGTATAACCAATACCATTTAATTTTAAATAATTCTTTCTAATAGCATGTATTTTTATGTTCGACACATCTGTTGAACAACAACCGTTAATATTATATATAGCATTAACTAATCTAATACCAGGTAAGGGATTAGCAAGGATAAAAATTGATCCCTGCCCTTATAACACAATTACTTGAACATTTTATGTTCAGGTAACAATTATTAAAAAGATGGAGTAAGCCCGGGCCGGACAGTATCGCACTATATTCTCACTCCACACTGTGCCCCCTAAATACTAGCGCCGGCCCAAACTCCATTAATACTTCTTCCGCATCTTCTCTTCATCTCAATAGTGTTATTGATGTGCATTGCAGGCTTTATGGCATGCGCAGCGCCGTAATGTCAAAACACTAGGCCTATGGTTTTTTTCCAGTTAATATTTACATTATGCAAGATTCTCGCTACTGGTCGTCTGTTCATCCAATATTTTTTTTATAAAGGATATATCATTACGTACGAAGAATAGAAATTGGTAGTAGAACTCGTTCTTAGGGCAGTTGTCTTTAGCCCTGCAGGCACAAACGCCGTGAGGAAAAGTGGGCCTTATGGAAAGCCGAAAGCATGTGCAGATCGCCGGGCAAAAGCGGAGACTTACGGGGGAAGACGCCCGTAAAAGCGAAGAAAAATTCCGCGAGCTCATCGAGAACATATATGACTGGGTATGGGAAGCGGACAAGAACCTCGTACTCACGTATTCCAATCCCCGGGTCATGGATTACCTGGGGTACGCGCCTGAGGAGGTCGTTGACAAGTCCCTGTACGATTTCATGGGGCCCGAAATGGTGAGACGGATATCGGGGTTACTGGAAGGCATGGCCCGGCAGAACAAGCATTTTGCCATAGCCGAAAAAACCCTCATCAGCAAGCGGGGGGAGCCCGTGCCGTTCGAGATGACCATTACGATGATCTTCTCCGGGGATGGCGTTTTACTCGGCTACAGGGGAATATGCCGGGACATCAGAGATCGGAAACGGGCGGAGGAAGCGCAGCGTAAGGCATACGGCGAGCTCGAAAAAAGAGTAGAGGAACGCACCGAAGAGCTTGTCCGCGCCCGGGCTACGCTTCAGGGCATCCTGGATACGGCCCCCATCGGCATCATCGTCGCGGACGCCGGAACTAACCGCATCACATATTACTCACAGGGCGCAAAAAGGCTCTTTGGCGGGCCGGTGACCGGGACCATATACGGGCCCAAAAGGGGCACTTTTCAGTTATTACGGCCTGATGGCTCGCCGCTGCCCAACGAGGAGAAACCCCTTATCATTTCCCTTAAAAACGGCAAGCACGTGTCGAACCAGGAGATACTGGTCAAAAGGGCGGATGGCAGCGAGCTCACTATCCTCTCGAGCAGCGCTCCGATCAAAGGCCTGGGCGGGCATATCACGGCTGCCGTGGCCACCGTCGTGGACATTACCCGGCTAAAGTCGACGGAGAAGGAGCTGCAGGAGGCCAAGGGGCAGGTCGAGATGTACCTTGACCTGATGGGGCATGATATAAACAACCTGAACCAGATCGGGATCGGATACCTCGAGCTGGCGCTGGACAGGATCCGAACCCGGGGGAAGCTTGGGCCGGACGATCAGTTGTTGCTCGATAAGGCAATGGAGACGCAGGTCAGCAGCTCAAGGCTTATAGAAAATGTCAGAAAGATACAGAGGTCCAGGTCAGGAGGCCTGAAGTTACATTTGATGGACCTTTGCGAAGTCATAGCCCCGCTGAAAGGCTATTTTTCCGACGTCCCGCACCGAAAAGTGATCATAACAACATTTCCGGAAAAGTACTGCTATGTGAACGCAAACGAGCTTATAGGGGACATATTCTCGAACCTCCTCGGCAATGCGATCAAACATTCGTCGCCGGAAAAGTGCCTGAAGATCGACATAGGCTTAAAAAAGGTGATCGTACGGGGCCAGGATTTCTATGCAGTCTCTATCGAGGATAACGGCCCGGGGATCTCCGATGAGCTAAAAAGCCGGCTCTTCACGAGGTTCCAGAGGGGGAAGACAAAGACGGGCGGTCGCGGGCTCGGCCTATACCTTGTCAAGACGATCTTAGAAGACTTTAAGGGGAAAATACTGGTGGAAGACAGGGTAAAAGGGGACTACAGTCAGGGCTCGAGGTTCGTGGTGCTGCTGCCGGCAGCGTCGAACCCGCATCAAGCCGGCAGCGGATAAGGTCTCTTTTTTATTCCATGTGCGTGAAATTATGCTCTATTAAAAAAGAGGTTGGGCGAGGATCATCTCTCCTTCCTCCTCGATGCCGCCAGGTAATAGCAAGCGAAAACGCCGGCCATGGCCAGTAATGCCTCAAATCCCGGAGCTGCGGCCGGGACCTCGCTCTTAGCGTACATCTTCATGCCGCTCATGGTCTTACCGTTCATGTGCCATTCCGCCTTATTGTCATTCACCGCGTTGGCGTTCGAGTCCACGATCTTTCCCGGCATTTCAAGGTAATAGTTGAACGTGATGCCGCTCAGCATCGCATCGCTAAGGTTACTCATGGAAGAGTCATTATATCCGTACCCATAAGGATTGGGGGTCGGCGTGGGCGTAGGCATCGGGGCCGTCGAGGCCGTCGGGGAGTATTCGAAAATCATGTAATTGCCATCCCGATAAATTTTGATCGGGTCGCCCGGCTTAAACGATCCCTTCGCAGTAAGCGTCATCTTGACGTTATCGCCCGACCATTCCTCGTTATAGTCAAAGGTATTGCCGCTCATCGTGCTGCTGCCGTACTCCTTAGAAACGTTCGACAGCATGTACTCCTTGACCGTCGGGTATCCCTGCTGCTGCGCGCTCGACTGCATCAGCCCGTAAACGTACGACGTCGTGTTGATCTCTATTTTCATGTCGCTGACGTTGCCGTCCTTCATGACCTTCGTGTACATCGTGATACCCAGGCAGCCGCTCACCAACGCGACCACAGATAAAATAGTTATGAAAATTACTATTTTTTTTTATGATCCCACCTTAGAAAATATTATACAACCGGTTATTTCATAAAGCTATGTGTAATTATTTTTATCGTGCCGGCGCAAGCTCAATTCTACGGTAGCCCCGGGGCTTTCGACAGCTCGCAATTCTCCGACGACTACCCATTCCCCGACGACTCTATGGGAATGGGGCCATTTGGGATGTCCATGCCGTTCATGTCCCCGTTCATGGGCATGCATGGCAGGCAGTCGGAACAGGTCACGCCTATAACACGGCTGCCGGTCTCCGCTGGCAATGGTAAAGACCTGATGGCTAATCTGGAAAGCGTGCCGCAGCTCTCTTTGTTCACAGCCGCCCTGAAGGCCGCAGGGTATGACGAGAAGCTAAAAGGCCAGGGTAATTACATGGTCTTCGCACCGTCCGATAAGGCGATCATTAGGGACCTGTCTGTCAAGGACGCCCAGTCGCTTGTCAATGATATGGGCCTGGTAAAGGGCCTGGTGGAGAACTGCGTCGTATACCAGCCGGCCGGGCAGGAGCAAAATAGTGCGAAGGCCTTTGTCGCGCTTAACGGAAAACAAATAACGATGCTGAAGTCGAAAAGCGGCGTTACGGCAAACGGGGCCGACGTGCAAAAATATTTCAGCGCCGGCAACGGCGTGCTCATCGTGACAGATGGCGCCGTGGGGACCTAAAAAAGGCTAATGTGCTCCCGCCATCCACTATGTAGCGCTCAGGGTGCAGACCCCGCTGGCGAACTTTTTAACCTTATCAAGATAGCTGCCCTGCGAAATATCCCTGGCCTTTATGGCGAGCGTCCCTTCGGGCTTTTTACCGCATACTTCGGCCATGTCCTTAAACGTCGTATCTTCGCCCAGGGTCCCCTCGGTGCAGAAGAATGCGACCTTCCTGAACCTATCCTTGTTCTCAGTCATATACGTCCTCGTCGGCGATGACATGTTGAGGGACCAAACGGGCGTCCCGATAATGACGATATCATATTTTGAGGGGTCTTTCTGTAAGGGCTTGAGCCTCGTTAACGACTTTTGCATCCCTTCTCGCCCCGAGCTAATAAAGCCTGACGGCCCCGGCCTGTCCACGGTATCGACGAGCTCCTCGGAGTCACACTCCAATTCTCTAGCGATCTCTTCGCCGACCTTCCTCGTGTGGCCCGTCCTCGAATAATAAACGACAAGCGCCTGCATATGTTAAAAGACGGTAACAAGGGAGATATATTTAATCACCCGTGGGCTGCACCTCGCCTCGTTAAACCGCGGCTCCCAAATTTTTTTCACGCGCCCTATTTCGACAACATATATAACTTTACGTATAGTGTTCAAAAACGGTGAAAAGGATGGACGGAATGAAAAAGATAGTGGCGATTTTTGCCATATTTATGCTCGTGATTGCATTTGCGGCTCCCGCTATGGCCCAAATGTACGGCGGCGGCATGGCGCAGCCCCAGGCTGGCGGATACCAGGGCGGCGGACAGCAGGCGATGCCGGCACAGGGCGGGCAGGGCCAGCAGGGCGGTTTACCGCAGTCCAATAAGGACCTGATGGCCACCATGGAGAGCAGGCCTGACATCAGCATGTTCGCGGCCGCCGTTAAGGCCGCGGGCTATGACCAGATGCTTAGCCAGCAGGCACAGGGCCAGAACCCATACATGGTCTTTGCTCCCACCGACAAGGCGCTCCAGCGGGACATGGGCGTCACCGACGTTAACGCCCTTTTGAGCGACGAGAGCGCAGTCAAGAGCCTCGTCGATAACTGCATCGTCTCGAACTTCAAAGAGCCCCAGGGGGGCAGCAACACGATAACGATGACCACCGTAGGCGGCATGAAGCTCACCGCTATGAAGTCCGATAGCGGCATTACCGTTAATGGCATAAAGGTCATCGAACCCGTGATGGCCACCAATGGGCTACTGGCAGTGACCGATGGCGTCGTGGGCTCGCAGGGCGGTAAGCCGAGCGTTATGCCGAGCGTTGCGCCGACCATGATGCCCGGCGGCATGCGAGGCTATCGCTGAGCCCTGTCCTTTTTAACTTTTTTAATAATCGCAAGCCCTTCCCATAGAATAGCTTTTTTATCAAGATATTATTATATAGATGGTTATTAATATATTTTTATAGCAATGGCTCCCTTTGCATTGATGGTCATCGTTCTTATTATGCTGTCAGGCATGTCCGGCGGTAGCGGCACAGCGGTCCCGACTTCCGGGAATATCAGCGAGCCTTCGGGCATGGAGCTCTCCACAGCCTGCGCCCCCGGCCTTTTGATCAGGGATTACGCTTGGGCTTATAATGGTACGGCATGGAGGGCCCGTCTGGCCATACCTGAGGCCTACTACGATTTCTATAAAAACCGCCCGCACGACCGCCTCGATAATTATGCCCAGTACGCCCTATCGGACTACGACCGGGGCTACCTGAAAGGCCTGATCTGCGATTTCCGCGAGGCGGGGGAGGATATGAACTATACGGAGACTGACAACGTCCTGAATGTCCTGGCGTTCGTCCAGTCAATGCCTTATGCGCCGGATAAGCTGACGACCGGCTTTGATGAGTACCCGCGCTATCCCATTGAGACGCTGGCGGACGGGGGCGGGGATTGCGAGGACACGGCAATTTTGGCAGCCGCGATATTGAACGAGATGGGCTATGGCACGGTATTGATAAGGGCAAAGGGACACATGGCCCTCGGCGTCAAGTGCACCGACGACTATCCCGGGGCTTACTATGAGTTCGAGGGGGGCAGGTACTATTACCTGGACACTACCTGTAAAGGGCTTAGCATCGGGCAGGTGCCCGAAGAATATGCGCATTCGGACGTGACCATAATGCCAATGGCCAGGCAGCCGTGCATGTACGCGAACTTTTCCTTCCGGACAGAGGGCGAGGACGCAGCATACGCCCGGTGCCTTGTAAGCTGTAATGTGAGCAATGTGGGCACGGGGACGGCGAGGAATGCCACCGTCTACATCGCTGGCCTCGCTCCGGGCCTCGGGGAGAACCAGGCCTGGGCCCCCGACGCTTTCGTGAAAATAGGCGACGTGGAAGAGGGCGTGGCAGGGCGTGTCGAGGCCACGCTGATCATTCCCAGGAATGAGACGACGCAGATCGAATGCGTCTTGTTCGGGGATAACTTCGAGCCGGTCGAGGTCAAGTCCGGCTTATTCTATTTATAGGCCCTATTGCGTCATGGGGTCCTGCAGGCCATTCCCGTATATCAGTATGTGGTTATTCAGGATATTATTATACATGGGGTCGTTCGCGCTTTTCATGGCGCTCCAGATGGATATGGTGGCCACGAAGATGGCCACGGGCCTGTGGATTTTCTCCTCTATCGACTTCCTGACCTCCGAGAACTTCCGCGTGTTCGAGAACTTATCCAGCGCAGACGGGGCTACGGCCATGAACTCGACCTCGCTGTGCTCGTCAAAGCTGCCGTCGGCGTAGCTCCCGTATAAAGCGAAGGACACGATGTTGGGGTCGGCGGTCAGGAACGATTCCACGGGGTTAGTGGACTGTATAAGGGCTATGCCGTAGGCTTTCTTCAAGGACACCACGACGGGGTGCTCCTTGTTAAGGTGGTAGATATGGGCAAGCCCTTTTTCCTCTTTTATCAAATACCCCATATCCTCGAAATGTTTCATCGCGTGGCTCACGCTGGCGGGGCTGACGCCGAGCTTCCTCGATATCTCCTTGACGTGGTACTCCGTGCCGGGGTTAGCCAGGAACAGGCCCAGTATCTTCCAGTCTACGTACTTCTCGAATAGCGCTATCATAGGTATCGTTCATTTAATTGAACTATCGTTCACTATAAAAAACTAGCGCCCCATATTATCCTATTTTTCCCAATAAAATTATCCTGTCAGGTATTTCTGCGGCAACGTCAATCTAAAGCTACCTCAACAGGGTGGGAAGAACGGCGAATGATTTCAAACAGGGATTAATTTAGCAAGATTGATACATCATGTGATTGATTCTAAATTATTCTAGCATTATCAAATATATTGTTAAAAGTGTAGTAAATGAAAATTTTATTTTCTCCCTCTGGCCGGCGCATTAAACCTGCCATGGGTTAATTGCTGAGGCTTATGGGCCCGCTGTTTTTCCTGTAGCGAACATAATTCCTTTTTCAAAGTGGCTATCTTGTGGTTCGCCTGCTTTAACATCTCGTCCTTCTCCTTGAGCTGCTGTCGAAGCCTTTCCAGATCGGCGCCATTATGCTTGTTCAGCTTCCTGCCCAGCGCCTCCCACTCTAGCTCGAGTATCTTGTTGACCTGCTTTGACGCGTCGGAAGCCTTATCGGGCTTATGGGCGCCACGGTGTTCTGGCTTTTTTTCGCCCAGAATGCCATTAGGTATGGTTTTTATCCTGACTGCCATTGAAACATCTCCTTTTAAGGTACGCTCAGAATAGCAAAAACGGGTGCTAATTAGGATGATATATAATAAATAGTTAATCGTTCATCGTGCTTCCCCGCACACATAAGATTAACAAAACATAGCGTTAATGCCCTTTTATCCTTTACTTTCCGGGATAAACGTATCATTATAAAAGTCGACTCTTTTAACGATGGAACGATATGATGTCATCGTCATAGGCTCGGGCAGCGGCATGAAGGTCGTCTGGAGCGCCCTGCAGGACGGACTGAAGGTGGCGCTGGTGGAGAAAGGGCCACTCGGCGGCACCTGCCTGAACAACGGCTGTATCCCCTCCAAGGTCATGATCTACCCTGCCGACGTCGTCAGCACGCTAAATGACGCTAAAAGCGTGGGCATCGAGGGCGCCATTAGTAACGCGGACTTCGGCCTCATCATGAGGCGGGTATGGGACATCATCGAGCGGGAGAGGAAGGGCACCGAGGCCGAGATCGAGTCCCAGAAGAACCTCACGTGGTATAAAGAGACCGCGGAGTTCGCCGGGGATTACACGTTGAGCGTTGGCGGCGAGGCCATCATGGCGCCTAAAATTTGCATCGCGACGGGCTCGCGGCCCGGTGTGCCGCCGATACCCGGGCTAAAAGAGTCCGGCTACCTGGATAACGTCACGCTATTGGGCCTGAGGGAACTGCCCGGGAGCATGGTCATCATCGGGGCGGGCTACATCGGCTGCGAGTACGGCCACTGCTTCTCTGCCCTGGGGACGAAGGTGACCCTTATAGGCAGGCACGCGGTGGTGCTGGACGACGAGGACCCCGAGATCAGCGCCATCGTCACGAAGGTCCTGTCGAGGGACCTGACGTATGCGGCTAACTATGATGCGGACCACGTGGAGGTCGATGGCAATAAAAAGGTCGTCTATGCGAAGGACGTGAGGTCCGGCAAGGCGGAGCGTTTCGAGGCCGATGAGCTACTGGTCGCTACCGGCAGGACGTCTAACGCTGACTTGCTTAAGCCGGAAGTGGCGGGAGTGGAGACGGATAAGAAGGGATGGGTCAAGGTGGATAAATACCTGGAGACCACCCGGCCCGGCATCTATGCACTGGGCGACGCCACGGGCAGGTACATGTTCAAGCACACGGCCAACTATGAGGCGGACATTGTCTCCGACAACATGCTGAGGAATAAAAAGCGGATTTTTGACACGCACGCGGTCCCCCACGCGGTGTTCACGCACCCCCAGGTGGGTGTCGTGGGCATGACCGAAGCCGAGGCAATCAGGGCGGGCAAGGATATCCTCGTGGGCCGGGCGAGGTATTCCGACACGGCAAAGGGCTACGCCATGGGCGACATCGAGGGGCTTGTCAAAGTCGTGGTCGAGTCGGGGACGAATAAAATCTTAGGCTGCTCCATCGTCGGGCCCGACGCGCCGGTGCTCGTCCAGCAGGTGGTCTTTCTCATGAACGCGGACCGGGAGGACATGACGCCCCTTGAGCGGTCCCAGGTCATTCACCCGGCACTGAGCGAGGTGGTGGCGAGCGCATTCGCCAACCTGGAGAGCCCTAGCCTTCTGGCGCCGAAGCGTTGAATTTCCGTTCGAGTTTTTGTAGGCCGGTCAGATCCTGTCGGACAGGCGATAGACCTCGCCGTTCTTAAAGAGCATCAGCCTGTCGTCGGGCATCGCTTCCCAGACGCCGGCGTCAAGCTTTTGCGTGGAGACAGTAATGGCGCTCCCGGAGCTCGAATAGTACATGGGCTTTTCCGGGTGATGATTAAAGGCGTAAAGCACGTTGCCGTCGGACATGACGAAGTTGAGCCCCACCTGCCTGCCGAACTCGTAGCCCTCGAAAAGGCCGGAAATGCCGTTGACGATGCCGTGATATGTCACACCGTTGTCCATGTGGCGGCAGTCCCTGACATAGTCCATCAGTATGTGGAAGGCGCTCTCCGAGTCCGTCTCGCCCATGTTCATCGGGTGCCTGCCCACGCCTTCGACGTGCCCGTTATGGGCGAATACCCAGTCCCTGCCATCGAGGGCACGGGCGAACGGGTGGCAATTTGCCTCGTTTATCTTGCCACAGGAGGCATGGCGGATGTGAGAAACGATTATTTTACTTTTCGCCAGCCTGATGGCGTCATAATACTCCGCGCTCTTCCGGGCTTCTATCGCCTTCTTTTTAAGAATGGCTCCGCTATCCGTATAGTACGCCAGTCCCCATCCGTGGGGGTTACGGTCGGAGTGCTCGGCGAAGCGCTGCAGGCTGGAGGCCGCGCTGCCCTCCTGGCGGCAGCTATACCCGAAAAGCTCGCACATATTGACTTAAAATTAGATTTCTCATATTATAAATCTCTTCTACTTTCTCTACGGGGCCTTCGCCAGTATCATGTAATAGCGCCCTTCGATATCCTCTATTGATCTTATCGTAAATCCGGCGCCCTCGATGAGCCCGGAAGCTTTTCGCTCGCTGAACCTCGCCTCGTAGGGCGGGCCTCCGGCATCGCCGCGGGCCTTTTTCCAGTCCAGGTCGACGAGCGTCCCGCCCGGCTTTAGTATTGACCTGGCATTCTTCAGTGCGGCCTCAGGGCTTTCGAAGTCATGGAGGCAGATGCCGAAGAACGCGACGTCAGCGCAGGCCCTGCAAATGACCTCGCGCTCCGCATCGCCTACCTTCGCCCTGATGTTGTTCAACCCTCCCGCCGCGGCCTTCTCCTGGAGGACGCCTATCGCTTCCTCATCGACGTCAATGCCGTGGACCTTGCCTCCGGCGCCCACCAGCCTCGCGGCGGGTATGGCGAAGTAGCCCTGCCCGCAGCCTATGTCAGCAAATATCATCCCTGGCCTGAGGCCGGCCTTCGTTAATATGGATTCGGGGTCCTGTGTTTTTCTGCGGTCGCCCTCGGGCCATCCCTTATATCCATGCATTTTATCCCTCGATTAAGATACGTATGCTCAGATAAGAAATGAAAGGTTTATTTGCTAAATACTTGATTATACTTGTGATGAAGCAGCGGTTAGTATCCAGCATCTTAACGGTCGCCCTCATTGTGCTCGTTGCGGGGTGTGTCGCCTGCCCGCCGCTGAAGCCACAGGACAGCTCCGGCCCCATGAAGGAGATCGACGCCGCCCTCGAAAAGGGCCCGGTATTCATAGAGTTCGGGGCCCCGTGGTGCGGCTGGTGCACCGCGCAAAAGCCCATCGTAGAGGAGCTGTCGGGGGAATATCCGGGCATATCGTTCATCGACGTGAACGTGGATGAGAACGGCTCGCTCGCCGACGCCTTTTATGTGAACGGCATACCCCAGATGGACCTCATAGTGAGGAAGAACCCGGACGGGAGTTATCTGTACGTCGACATAGAAGGCAAGGCCATTGGTGACCGTAAAAAGTCCGCCATCGTCGGGTACAGAGAAAAAGAGGCCTTGAAAACGGCGCTCGACGCGGCCGTGAGGGCCAGGGGCTGAGGCAAAAAACCCCATCCCATAATAAAAAAGTAGATTACCATCCCATATTTTTTTCGATGTCTTTTTTATTCAACAGCCCGTAGTTCACTAAGCGGTCCGTGGTCGTCACGTTGATTCGGGACTGGTTACCGTCATAGCTTTCCACCGTTCTGATCTCCGAAGTGGTCAGGGTCCAGTTCTCGCCGGGCGATAACAGGATCGTCCCGTTCTCATACTCGATGGTCACGGCGCCGTTCTCCTTGACCGAGCTTATCGTGAGCCCGCTTTGCGTATAAGGCAGGGCATAGGCCCCGTTAAGCATCGTGGCCGCGCCTCCGCCCATGGCGCCGCCCAGGCTGCTGCCGTCGCCATAGACCACTAAAAGGGAATCGTTCAAGGCGAAGTTGACGAGGCCCTTCAGCTTCCTATCCTCCGGGTTGAACGAGTAGGTGGGGAAGTCTATCATCAATCCCCTGCTCGTGCCCTCTAGCAGCACACCATCCACGTGCACGTGATGGTCGACGAAGACGCATTGGTCCGCGGGAAGCACGCCTTCCGCCTTCGAGCCCGACTCGATGCACAGCGAAGTAAAGGACGCGAGCGATATCACGGCGACCGCCACCGCGCAGACAGCCATGCAATATCTGCCAGGTTTGTCTCTCCCATTCATTAAATAATTTATACCTTTTTTGCGAATATATGCTTATCCATAGCTACAATTGCGCTCGTCGTTATCGCGCACGTCAATGCCGTTACTTCTATTGGCAACCATTATTTCCGCCCGTTTTAACGTTTCACCTATGGTCCGGATCGATAAGAAAAAGGAAAAGAAAGATCTTTGCTTTTGCGAGAAGGGCATTTTCCCGAACAGGGACCCGCGCACCGAGTTCAGGTGCCCGCAGTGCGGCCGCGTGGTATGGCCCGCCATCATGGGCGGCGAAGCCGGGCAGAACCGCTGAATACCGCTATTTTTTTACTTATGGGCCCACTAGCCTTTCGGCGTAATCGATCATAAGGGACGCCAGGTCAGCGAGCCCGTGCATGCCGTTGATGTCCTGCTGCGTGAACCTGTGCTCGTGCCCGCCGTAATCGAACGAGATCGAGCCCACGAACCTGTTGCCGGCGAACATGGGAAAAATGGCCATGGATCTTATCCCGAGGCGTTCCACCATATCCCTGTCCGCGCCTGACATAACATAATCGTTCACATCGTTGATTATGAGGGGATTCTTCGACTCCATGACCTTTTGCGTGAATATCTTGTCCCCCTCGTCCAGGGTAAGCTTGAATTGTTCTCCCGAAAATGCCTCATCCCTCTCCTTTCCCGTCGCCGCGGCGAACGTGAAGGCCATGTCCTTATCATTAAAAAGCGTTATCTCGCCATACTCGGCCCCCGCCGTCTCGGGGAAGCAGTTGACTATGGACTCGAGCAGCACGCGGAGGCCCTTTTCGCCCTCTCCTTTTTCGTTAGCCCCGAACGCAAGCCTCATGCCGGCACCTCTCACGGATGACTCGGCCTATGTGATTTTAAGCTTCACCGATATTATTCGCCGCCCGCACGAACTATAATATAGTTGTACCGATACATTAGCAAGGCATATGGTGGAATAAATGGACATCGATATCATCGTTTTATACGCCCTGGCCGTGATCGGCCCCGTCATGATCTTCGCCACCCGCTATGTGGTAAAGGGCCGGGCCCGGGACATGACCCGGCTGTGGTTCATCACGTTCTTCTCATACATGGTCTATTATTGGCTGGCTAAAAGCTATGATTATTACATCGATTCGCGTGACGTCGTTTATGCCTTCTCTTTATTGTGGCCCATCGCCGCTATCCTGTCCTTCTGGATCGCAGAGAAGCTCACTGAAAAGGGCTCGCTCGTGCCGTTCTTCAAGTGGATGGTCTATTTCCTCACGGCGGCCGTGTTTGGCTTTATTCTTGACGGGGCTGCGGGGATCATGAGCTGGTATACTTACAACCCGGCCAAGCTTGACGCAGCGCCCTTCGTCAACCCGATCGGTGGCATGCCGGTGCCCGCCCTCATGCCCTTCCTGATGGGCGTGCTCATGATGGGCGTGTTCTTCCTGGTGTTCAACGTCCACAAGCAGTTGAGGAAAAGGCGTATCGACGAGACGTCGGCTACTTTGTTGTTAGCCGCGCTCTCGGTCGCCATGGGGGGGCTCCTGTGGGTGGCCTCGGACCTGATACTGGGCTTCATCAGAAGCATGCTATAAAAAAGTCTATACACTATGTCAGTCAGCCCCAATCGCCTATCATTCCGTCTGGCATGACACACGTACGCCCCTCGGTTTCAGGCACGAAGGCACGCCTCCGGCATGCCCCACGAAGGCATGGACTAAGCCACACGAAGACTTTTCTAAAAAATATTGGCAGTGTGTCCGGGGTTTTCTGTAAATTTGTATGGAAGCATCGTGTCGTGCTGTCCATGCTCCACCCTTGTAGATATGGGATCATTGGCCGGATCTTATACAGGTATGAATAGTATAAAATGCCTGGTCAGTGCTTGTCCCCATTATGCCGTCGTGGTATGGATTATATAAACACGGAGGCACGGAGATGACAGCGGCACTGCTGGTGAAAAATGGTTTTAGTGAATACCAGGCTTGCTATATACAAGTTGTTTATTCCTCAACAGTGCTTCTGTCTTCTCCGTGCCTCAGAAAACTAATAAACCCCCTCCGTGTCCTCCGTGTCTCAGGGGGTCTCTCAGGGGCGACGCCGCGCGGAGCGCCCTTGCATACCCCTTGAGTTATAAAAAAAAGTCTCCGTGCCTCCGTGTTGATACTATCCATACCACGACGGCATGACTATAAGCTACCACTATAGTTAGAAATTACAGAAAATCTGGGACAGTATCAAAATATTTTATATGGACATAGCAAAACTGGTTATTCCGGGTTTGCATTTTTTTAATATTTAATATAGTCTTTGTGATGCTTTGTCCATGCCTTTGTGAGGCCCGCTTGCAGCGGGCCTTCGTGCTATAAAACCGATGGGTGTACGTGCGTCGCTAAGCAGGACAAAATAAAAAGCAAGTGTGATGGAAGAACAGCTTAGAAGCCATTCCTCTTTAGTTTGAGCTTCCCTACCTTTTCAATGGCGCCTATATTAACGCCGTCAGTCGCCTCGATGACGCCCATCTCTTTCGCGATCTCGAAGAGCCCTGCGCCCTCGGGGGTACGGGTGATGACGACGCTGGAGCCCGGCGCGCTGCCCACGCTGCCCACGCTAATATCGGCAAGCTTTGAGGTAAAGTCATTACACTTCCAGCATCCGGGCTTAACGAGATCCGCCAGGCCGGACAACGGCAGCGTTTTTGCCTCGCCATTCCTCAGGGTGACCGTCATTTTGCCCTCGCCGGCGTTCATCCGGGCGATGCGCCATGGCGGCACGCCCAGGTTTCTAGTGACCCGGGGGATAAGCGAGTCTTTGAATGACTCGAAGCAGAATAAGCCGATGAGGAACCGTACCTTCCGGGCAAGCTTTATCGCATACTCGTTCCCGGACTTCCTCATGAGCCCCACGGTTTGTACGGTGCATGGAGTGCCGACGAGCGCCACGTTCCTCACGCTGGAGTCCTTCATGACGTCTCTCATGGCCTCCAGGGCGTCGTTACTCGTATACTTGCTCCCTGCCGTCCTGTCTAATTCGGCCGGGTCGCCGACGACCCTCGCATATGCCTTCTGCGCCCACCGGTCCGCTCCCATGACGATAACCCTGTCCACTAGCTCCTCGTCCAGGGCGGCCTTCAATAATGCGGTAATTGCGCCTCCGTTCTGGTAGCGGGGATTATCCGACATAGCCCTCGCGTTCTTAATGTCCAGGTAAGGCCCGATCACGTCGGGGGAAAATTTGTCCATGTTCGCCGGAGTCCTCGGGCAAGCGTCGAGGCAGGCCTTACAGTCGACGCACGGGGTGACCTGGTATGGCATGGCGAGCTTGAGGTCATAGGCTAACGTGTTGGCCGGGCACACCGTGATGCATCCCCGGCACCCGGCGCACGTCTCCTTCTTCCAGACGCTCTGCTCCAGTTCCTGGAAAGGTAATAGCGCGGGCGTTACGGCGACATTATTCAACATACAGGCACCTTTAATAACCTAAATGTAGGTAACTAGTTTCCTACTTTCACATCCTGATATATATCGTTGTCGTATGCGGGTTCTGTAAAGTCTGCGGGGGATAAGGGATGCCTAACATAGCTGTCAAAAATCGGGGGATAAATGAGCAAAGGATTAAATATAATAGGTACCTAAATAAAAAACAAAGAAAGAGCAAGACGAAAATAAAAAGACTAACATATAGCGCTAGTCCCATGTGCTTTCATGCACTCAATGATATATAAATAGTATATCTCGGTTAATTTATTGTCCACTTTGTCGATCATGATTCTGGCTGTGTGTGATTGCATGCGTGCCAAATTGAGCGCTTCCAAGCATTTTTCCAATTTTTCGAGGCCGTCCGGCAAGTCAGGAGGGCAATTTTCTAGCGCGTTCTGAACGAGATCTATTTGCGCTAGGCAGTGCTGGAGTCCTGCGCGGATATCGTAACGGCATTCTCGTACCAAATCATTTTTAACCATAACACAGGGTGTGCGAGGCACTATGAAATACTTTGATGAAAATGTGAACATTTTAATGATAATCTTAAATAAACTCATCCCCCGATTTTTGACAGCTATGTTAGGCATCCCTTATCCCCCGCAGACTTTACAGAACCCTTACCACTCTCAAGCTCCCGCAACACCTGGAGCTTGAACTCACGCGAAAACCTTCTTCGCTCCAATTTTCCCATACAATCACACCTCATAGCGCATGTTGCTTAACTACCTGTCCACTACAAGGGGAGCAGTCCAATCAGGCAATAGCAACGACACCATCACAACTTTCGCTGCTTATTTGTGCGGCTTTATTATAATTGTACATATTATTATATTACGTCTTTAGCGGTGATCCCATGTATAAAATCCATGTCAGAACAATATCCATGAACAGTTTAAAGAGAATCGTGGATAGCAAGAAGAAAAAGTTCCACCTCATAGACGTCCGGAGCAAAGAGGAATATGAAATGGGACATATAAAAGGGGCTGTATCGATCCCCCTGGAAGAGCTGGAAATGAAAGCGCGGCATGTTTTCAAGCCCGATGATATTATTATCACATACGATGATAGATATGCCGGCTCGTCGAGCACTATCACGGCCAGAATGCTGTTGCTAATGGGCTATAAGCACGTCATGGAATATATAGGCGGCTTTAGAGAGTGGAAAGCGTCCGGGTTCCCCACTGAGAGCGGCCCTCCTTAGCTTCACGTCTCAATTTTGAAAAATTATCAATTTTCAAGCAAATTGTCTTAACGGCTTAACCAGGGAGAAATTTATTTGACATACATTTCGCTCGCCAGCCGCAACAGTGAGCTAATCTTACATCGAACACCAATTATCATTGTCATAGGCTTATTATTTAGGTATAAATTATTTTTATAGTTTTAGCTCTCCGATCCCCGTGAACTCCAGGCGGTATCGTCGGCCGCCGCTGCTGAAGCTCTTCCCCTGGACCGGGTTCTTTGTTTTTTTGCCGTCCTTCTCGATCTCTATCTCGTAGTTGGCGGTTTCGTGCGTCCGGAGAAAGTTTGTGAGCTCCGGGTTGAGGCTCCTCCAGGTGAGGTTTGCCCAGCCGTCCCATCCGCTCTTCTTCTGGAATATTATATAGTTGTCCACGAGGATGAGCGGTTTTCCATCATAGTATATGGTGCCTATATGGTGCCCATCAGGTCCTTTATTATCTCGGGCTTCCCATCGCCTGGGTCTTCGGCCTGGCGCTTTGTTATATAGTCCCGGTTATACGCGGTCCTGTCGAATCCGCCCAGGCCCTGCAGCTTCTTCAAGTCGAGGACCAGGCCTCCGAGGCTCCTGGTCTCCCGGCCGAGCTCGTTCTCATCCCGGAGGCCCTTCATCGTTGTGATCTTCTCTTGGATCTCGTCGAGTTTATCGTCGACTTTTTTCTTCACCATAGTCCTGCTCTCCACTTATTTTTTCCGATCCGGATCGTTGATCCTGTAGCAGGTTACATCGTTTTTGACGAAGCGCTCAATATAGCCCTCGGAATACGACAGGTAGAGCGCATTTACCATATCATTCGGCTCATAATATATAACGTGTTGATGGCTCTCGAATATTTTTCTCATCAACACGTTGCCGGGCATCGGACCTTCTTCCAGCACGTTTAGGATCATCGTCCTGATTTCTTCGAGCCTATCCATATACACCCTCAAAATCCGGGTAAATTTTCCGGAAATATAGTGTGTTATTTCCGTAAATGTATTTAAAGTATATCCTGTTAAACTATCTCCCGGTGGATTAGCATAACATCGAAGTATAAGAAATCTAGGGGTTTGCGGTGCGAGTTTGTAATCGACGAATATACTGATCTATGTATTGAGAAAATCAAGGGCCTTGGATTCACCAGCAGGAAGGATGCGATAAAATACGCCATACAGCGCACGGCGGAGGCGATAGACCGCGGGGAAATCAAAAAGTCGTAGAGAAAAAATGGGGGAAGCCGGGTCACCGCCAGGACTGCTATGACAGGCCTCGAGGCCCGTCATAAAAATTGTCCTGGTGGCGGCCCGGCCCCCTGCTTATGCCCACGATATTGGGGGGCCGTGTCTCCCAGCCACCGCCAAGACTACAAATAGTATGGGTGGATTTAAACGAAGCCCAAGGGCGCCGTGAAAATAATGGTGGGTCATCTATCGGAATGTTTAATTAACGGTTCTGTATGTGAACATTTTAATGATAATCTTAAATAAACTCATCCCCCGATTTTTGACAGCTAAGTTAGGCATCCCTTATCCCCCGCAGACTTTACAGAACCCCGAGGGATATTTGCCGCTGAGGGAGTACATCGCCGGGCGTTATGCGCGTTACGGCATAAAGGCCGACGCCAGCGAGATCTTGATAACCACGGGCTCCCAGCAGGGGCTGGACCTCATAGGAAAGGTATTCCTGAACAAAGGGGATACCGTTGCCGTGGAGCGCCCGACGTACCTGGCTGCCATCCAGTCCTTCGGCATGTACGAGCCGAAGTTCGTCGATATACCGCTGCTGGATGACGGCATTGACGTGGAGGCGATGGCGAAGGCCATGTCGGGGGACGCAAAGCTCCTCTATACGGTGCCTAGCTTCCAGAACCCCACGGGCATCACGTACTCCCACGAAAAAAGAAAGCAGGTGGCAGAGGCGCTGAAAGGCAATGGCGCCGTGTTCGTGGAGGATAACCCGTACGGCGACATAAGGTTCATGGGCAAAGACCTGCCGCCGATGAAGCGCTACATGGGGAGCGGCATCATCACCATGGGCACTTTCTCTAAGACCGTGTCTCCGGGCATGAGGCTGGGATGGCTGTACGCCCCCGGCGATATTATGGACAGGCTGGTCACCGCCAAGCAGGCGGCGGACCTGCACACCAGCTACTTCGTGCAGCGTATCGTGTACCAATATCTGGCCGATAACGATGTGGAAAAACACATAAGGAAAATACAGGGCCTTTATAGGGAACAACGGGATGCCATGGTCTCTGCCATCGAGCGACATTTCCCCGAAGGCATCGAGTACACTAAGCCCGAAGGCGGGATGTTCCTGTGGGTGACGCTGCCCGAAGGCATATCGTCCCTGGACCTGTTCGACAGGGCCATCAAGGACAACGTGGCGTTCGTCCCCGGCCAGGCGTTTTTCGTGGACGGGAGCGGCCAGAACACGCTGAGGCTGAACTACTCGAGCTCCGATGAGGCCCGGATAGAGGAAGGCATCAGGAGGCTCGCCGGCGCCATGGAAGGGCTGTTGAAGGAGGCACGCCGTGAGGCTGTCGTTGTTAAAAGAAAAGCTCGCCGTCTGTAAGCTCGAAAAAAGCGCGCCGATACCGGGATGGCTCACGGAGGGCGAGTTTTTCTCCGTTTCACGGACCTTCGACGAGCTCTCGCTCGTGTGCCTCCAGGAGTCCGTCCCCGACGGTATCCAGTGCAATAAAAACTGGCGGTGCCTGCAGGTCGAAGGCCCTCTGGATTTCGGCCTCACTGGAGTGGTTGCCTCGCTGACGGCACCCCTGGCTAACGCCATGATCCCGGTCTTCGTTATCTCCACTTATGACACGGACTACGTCATGGTCAAGGATGCCGACGTGGAAAAAGCCATCTGCGTGCTGTCTGCGGAAGGCCACAGCGTGAGGCGATAAGCGGCCGTTTCGACTAATTCATATAGCTTGAAGATTGAGTGTTAAGATATGAGCATGGACGACCTCGCTTTCCACTTCGTCTGCACACTGGACGAGGCAAAAAGCATGGTGGATAAGCGTAAAAAGTTCTGGGTCTCTAACTGTAATTGCCGGGAGCACCGCGGCCCCTGCAAGCGCTCCCGCATGGACGTCTGTTTACAATTTGCGGCCCATACGGCGGCCGGCGGGCACGGCAGGCATGCTGCGACGCTGGAAGAAATTAACCTCATCTTTGAGGAGGCCCGGGAAAAGCACCTGGTCCCTAGGCCGTTCAGGAACAAGAGCCGTAAAGGCATAGACGGCATCTGCTTCTGCTGCGACGACTGCTGCAGCTACTTTGTGAGCTCAAACGAGACATGCGACAAGGGCAAGCTCATCGAGCAGACCGACAGGGAGGTTTGCATAGACTGCGGCGTCTGCGCCGGCGTATGCCACTTCGGCGCACGAGTGGCAGACGAAGCGCTCAAGGTCGACAGGGAAAAGTGCTATGGGTGCGGCGTCTGTGTGGACGCCTGTGCCATGAAGGCCATTACCATGGTGCCGAGAAATCAGCTTTAAGTATAGGCCTGAGAAAATCTCATTACCCATGAGTTACTTATAGTCGGATTCAATGCTCATCCGTAACGCGACATACTACGACCATGATAAGATCATGCGGGGCGACCTCAAAAATGGCGAGTCCGACGAGGAGTTCGACGCCTCGGGAAAGTTCGCCTTTCCGGCGTTCAACAACGGCCACACCCACCTGGCGATGACGCTCATGAGGGGGGCCGGCGACGGCGAAAAGCTACAGGAATGGCTCGACAGGACTATCTTTCCCACGGAGCAGCGGCTGACGCCCGACCTGGTTTACAAAGGCTCAATGCTCGGCCTGCTCGAAATGATAAGGACGGGCACTTCGAACTTTTTGGACATGTACTACTTCGTGGAGGAGACTGCGAGGGCCGTTACAAGGGCGGGCCTGAGGGCGACGCTGGGCACGCCTATCACGGGATTCAGGACGGTATACTATAAGGATGCCAATGATGCGCTGCGCATCGCCGAACGGCACCTTAGAAGCACGACGCCCGGCCCCGTCCGATATTGCGTGGCCCCCCACTCCATTTACCTGAACGACGAGGAGACCCTCCTAAAGGCGAAGGAGCTTGCCGATAAGTACAACGTATTATTCACTTTACACGCCTCCGAGACGCGGAAGGAGTGCGTGGACTGCCATGAAAAGACCGGGATGTGGCCGGTCAAGTACCTGGACAACATCGGGCTGCTTGGCGAAAACACGGTTCTGTTCCACGCCACATGGCTCACCAAGATGGAAATAAAGCTCCTTGCCGACCGTGAGGCTTCCGTCATCCACTGCCCTGTGTCCAACATGAAGCTCGCCTCGGGAGGCGTCATGCCTTTACACGAGCTATTATCGGCAGGAGTGACTGTCGGGCTGGGCACGGACGGCGTGTCGAGCAACAATTCGCTGGACATGAGGGAGGAGATGAAGATCGGCTCGCTACTCCAGAAATCGCACCGCTGGGACGCCACGGCGGCAAACGCCCGGACCATGATGCGCATGGCCACGCTTGGCAGCCCGGACCTGGCGTTCGTCAGTCTGGACGACGTGCGCATGCTGCCGCATCACGACCTGCTCTCTAATCTCGTATACAGCGGCGGCACCGTGACGGACCTCATCGTGGACGGCCGCATCATTATGAAGGGCGGGGAAATATTGACCTTTGACGAGGATCGGGTCAAGCGCGAGTTTAAGGAAGCCGCAATGGAGCTCGTGAGATGAGGATAGCGGCCCTGTTTTCCGGGGGAAAGGATTCCAATTATGCGCTGTTTTGTGCCCAACACTATGGATGGGATGTCGAGTGCCTGGTATCGGTCTTTTCCATGTCTCCGGAGTCCTACATGTACCACGTGCCGGCCATTGAGCTGACGAGGCTGGCCGCAGAGTCCATCGGCTTGCCGCTCGTAGAGGTGGTCACTCCGCCCGAGCCGGAAGCCGAGCTTATGCCGCTGAAGGAGACGTTGAAAGAGTTGGGCGTCGATGGCATCGTATCAGGAGCGCTGGCCTCCGAGTACCAGCGGAGGCGGCTGGACCAGATCTGCCAGGATATCGGCATCAAGTCCTTCGCCCCGTTGTGGCACAAAAACCAGCGCGACTACGTACACGAGATGGTCGAAGAGGGCTTCGAGATCATGATCACCGGATGCTATGCCGAGGGGCTGGATGAATCCTGGCTCGGCAGGATACTGGACATTAAAGCCCTGGTAGCGCTGGACCGCCTGCACGATAAATATGGCATCAGCGTCGCCGGCGAGGGCGGGGAATATGAGTCCTTTGTCCAGTTCGGGCCCCACATGGGCCGCCGCGTGTGCGGGGAATATGAGAAGGAATGGAAGCGCGACTCGGGTAAGCTCATCGTAAAAAAGGCATGGCTCGAATGAAAGGTTTCACGGAGTTTCGGTCTTATATCGCCCGCGGTACTCGATCTCCCTCACCCGCGCGAGTACAGCGTCGGCCTCCTTGAACGACGACCGATAGCCGTCTGCGAAAGCCACCATGAGCCTTTCGTGCTCCTTATGGGAGCTTATGAGCGTCTGGTAAAAGACATGGACGTCGACGCCCCGGGACTCCAGCATCTCGTCGTAGAACGAGAGGCCGAAGTCGATCAAATAGATCCTGTCGCCCTTTACTATCATGTTGGAGGTCGTCAGGTCGCCATGTATGATCCCGCCGCCGTGAAGCTTACCCACAAGCACGCCGGCCATCCTGGATCTTTCCTCATCGATGACGTCCTTGAGGGGCGGGCCTTCGATGACCTCCATGACGAGGTCGAACCTGCCCACATCGTAGATGATGGGCGTCGGGATGCCCAGCCGCCGGGCTTCGGACATTATCTTTGCCTCGGCCCGCGTGCGCTCCGTGCGAAGCCGCTCGTCCAGCTCCTTGATGCGGTAATCCTTTTTAATCCGTGTCTTGATGACCTTATCATTCTCGATCAGCACGATGGCCTCGGCGCCCCTCTTCTCTACAGCCATGGGATGTCCACCTCGTCCGGCCGGAAGTTGGGATTCACGGCCGAATCCTCGACGGGCAGCGTCATGCCATACTTCAGCTGAAGCAGCCCCGTATAGGCGATCATCGCGCCGTTATCGCCGAAATATTTCTTTGGCGGGGCAAAGAACTGCGCGCCTCTGGCCTCGCACATCTCGCCCAGCATCTGTTGCAGCCGTGAATTCGCGCCCACGCCCCCCGCGATGAGGCACTCGTCCTTGCCCGTGTGGGCCATCGCCCGCTCGGTGACCTCCACTAGCATGGCGAAGGCGTTCTCCTGGAGCGAATAGCATACGTCCTCCCGGGGACGGAGGGCGGCAGCTTCCTTGGCCGCAGACATCATGCCGGAAAAGGACAGGTCCATGCCTTTAACGACATAGGGCAGGGGGATGTAATGCTTCCCTTCCCTCGCCAGGGCCTCTATCTTCGGGCCTCCCGGGTGCTGCAGCCCCAGGAACCGACCGAATTTGTCCAGGGCGTTACCGATGCCTATGTCGAGGGTCTCGCCGAAAATACGATACCTGCCGGCCCGGTAGGCCAGCACCTGGGAGTTAGCGCCGCTGACGTATAGCGTGACCGGGTCCTTACACCCCGTCTGCCACCGGCCCACCTCGATGTGGGCCACGCAGTGGTTAACGCCGACCAGGGGCACGTCATAGGCTAACGCTAACGCCCTCGCCGCCGTGGCCACGGTGCGGAGGCACGGCCCGAGGCCCGGCCCTTGAGAGAATGCGACGCCGTCGAACCCGACGCCCGATTCGAGCACTTTCCGTATGATCTCGCCGATGTGCATGGAATGGTGCTGGGCCGCTACCATGGGGTGGATGCCGCCCGTTTCAGGAATATACGGGTTACTCGCCTCCGCATAGACTTTATCCCAGCCGGCTATGGCCGCCGAAAGGCTCCACGCCGTCCCCTCGATGCCCAGTACTCTCTCGCAATGCATAAGCTCAGGCTTTATTATGGAGCGTGCCCTCATAAATCCTTTTTTCGCTGATGCAAATTCGAGCAGCGTGCGCTATAAAATAAAAAAATAATAAAAAATGGAAAAATGGTATTTACTTTACCAGGCTGCTCTCGACAAAGTCGGCGATCATCGGAATTCGGAAAGGCTTACCCGTATATACCATGTAAGCGCCGTACAGCATGTAGAGCCAGCACAGGGGTCCAACGATAATACCGATGCAGAAGAATGATAATATTATGGTCACTATAGTTACGATAATCCCGAACACGATGGATTGCCATGCGTGGAACTTTAAAAACTTACTGTCACCGGCCATGACCAGTATAATTATACCAGTAAGCCATGACAATACATAGGCTATGGCGCCCTTCATTCTTTCATCATCGGTTGCCCCGACGGCCGGAATGCCGGTCGAAGCGGTAGGTGCTTGTTCTGCCATAAATATGAACCTCCCTTGTACCACATTATACGTATGATTGCTATATAACCGTTTGCAAAATTTACAAATAAACAATTATTTTCTCATATGAAGAGCAATATGGCCGTAAGCGTCACGGCAAAGAGCGCGGTAGAAATAATGACCGCCTGGGAGGCGAAGTCCTGTCTAAGTTTAAATTGCGAGGCGAGGACCGAGTTGGTGACCGCCACGGGCGTGGCAGCCTCCAGCAGGGACGTTTTGTAGGCCATGCCCGAGCTTCCCATGAGCAGCCCCGTTAAGGCCACCACGGCGGGCGCCAGGACGAGCTTGATGGCGCTCAGGACGCCGATGCTTTTAAGGTCCGCCCTGAGCGTGGCGCCTTCGGCCATCGCCCCGGTCGCCAGCAGCGCCAGCGGCGACGTCGAGTCGGAAATAAGCTCCAGGGGCGTCCTCACGATGCCGGGCAGGGCGAGCCAGGACAGCAGTATGCCCAGCAATGCCGCCCATATGATAGGCAGCTTATGCAGTTTGCCGGCCTCGACAGGCTCCGGGGAGCTTCGCCTGAGCAGGTATACCCCAAACGTGAACACTACTACGGTGTAAATCGTCGATATAAAGGCTGCCAGGTTGAGCGAGTTTTTCCCCTGCACGATAACGTTCAAAGGAAAGCCGATGTAGCCCGTGTTGCCGTAGAAGGCGCAGACGATGAATACGGCAAGCAAATCATGTTTTAATTTTAAAGACCTTGCCGCTAAATAGGCGATTACCGCCACTATGATCATTGGTATAAGGTTGAGTATGTAAATATGGGGATCCAGGAGCAGGCTGGCACTGGTATCGTGAAGGCTGACGAACGTAATGGCCGATATGCCGATATAGTAGACATAATCATTGACGATGCCCACGAGCCTGTCGTTAAGCAGTCGAAGGCGCCTCAGGAACCATCCGACCATAATAAGGCCAAAAATAGGGACAATGACGCTCAGGACATTCATCACGCGATAAAGGCGGATGACGGCAATAAAGCTTGGCTTTTATTAAAAAAGGAAAGAGGGGAGATATCCCCCAGGGTATCCGGTAGTCCAGCGTTCTTTAGGTGAACAACAGCCCGCCCGATCCGGCTACAGGTACGCCGAATACGACGCCGATCGGCTGGAGGCCGAAGGATGACGCTTCCGAGAAGCCGGTTGCCGTGGTTTGCTGTGTGCCCAGGTTACCGCCGATGCCTGTCTGGAAGGGTCCCCAGTTCGCAAAGCTGCCCGGGAACCCGCAGGCGCCCAGCCCCAGGCCGCAGCCCCATCCGTTAAATCCCGGGAAGCCGAACCCGCCGGTTCCCTGGACCGCGGTCGGGCCGAGGAAGCTGTTGACGAAAGAGTCGGTGTTCGCCGCTGTCCCGGCGCCCGTCGTCCATGTGACCGCGTCCGTGATGCCATTACCCGTGTTGCCATAAGGCACAATGCCGAGGCCGACCGGAGCCCCGGCGAGCAAAGGCGCGCACTGCGCATTCGCCGTCAGGCAGAAGGCCATTAATACGAATCCGAATAACGCTAAAACTACCAATCTGTTGAAATAGCTCATTAACATCCCCCTACGTATAGGTAGTTTAAAAACCGTAAATAAATATATTATCACCTTTTATAGGGCAGTTATCATCGGTGTCCCCGCAATTATAACACCAATATTCCTTTATCATTCGAGCGGGAAGATCCGCATTTCGGGGTGGGGATGGGAGCGGCATGATGGCAATACTTTCGCTGCGTGTGCCGTAAGAGTATATGTAGTGACCGAAAATATACTGATTAATTTTAATTATGCTAACGCTGACTTACAAGTATCGCATGTACCCGGACAGGGATGCCGAAGCGAGGTTAGCGGAGGCGCTTGAAACGTGCCGGTGGTTGTACAACAGGCTCCTTGAAGAGGCCCGGAAGGCGAAGGATGCCGGAAAGCCATTAAGTATGTACGACTGCCACAACATGATACCCGGGCTCAAGAAGGAGAACCCTTCTCTTGGCAACGTGTACTCGAAGGTTTTGCAGATGGTATCGCAAACCTTGTGGGCTAACATCCGGGGATTGGCGCAGTTGAAGAAGAACGGCAGGCGGATAGGCCAAATCCGGTTCAAGTGTGTGGGCTGGTATAAGACCCTGAACTACAACCAATCCGGCTTCTCGTTCGACTGCAACGTGCTCCACCTGTCTAGGATAGGCGACATCAAGGTTAAGATGCATCGCCCATTGCAGGGCAAGGTCAAGGGAGTTGTGGTTAAGCGGGAGGGTGAGAAGTGGTACGCCCTAGTCCAGGCGGACACCGAGGTACACGAGCTGCCGGAGAACGACCGCATCGTGGGAATTGATTTGGGCCTCAGGAGCTTTGCCGTGGACACGGATGGCCACACGGGTTCGAGAACCCACGATACCTCGGCTATACACTCGACAACATCAAGACGGCGCAGCGTATCGTGTCCCGGAAGAAGAAGGGCGGCAAGAACCGGGAGAGGGCGAAGGCGAGGCTGGCGAAACTATACGAGAAGGTCAACAATCAGCGGAACGATTTCCTGCACAAGCTGTCCCGGTTCTATGTCAAAACGTACGGGACTATATGCGTCGAAGCCCTCGATGTCAAGGGATTGAAAGAGAAGGGCCATAGCCGTGGCCTGCACCGTAGTATTCACGACGCTGCATGGGCTCGCTTCTTGTCGATGCTCGACTACAAGGCTGAAAGTGCTGGTAGAAGGCTCGTCAAGGTCGACGCCCGCGGAACGACCCAACTGTGTTCCAGATGCGGTAACATCGTACCCAAGGAACTAGGGGACAGGATTCACGATTGTCCGCATTGCGGCTTTGTAGCTGACAGGGATTACAACGCTGCATATGGCATACTCATTGCAGGGATGGGACATCCCATAGAGCCTGTGGAGCCAAGGCCCCTACTCCGCATCACGGTGGAGCAAGCACTGGCGATGAACCAGGAAGCCACGGCCTTTTCGCTGATGCGAATTCGAGCCAGGCCGTGGTAGTTCACTGACTGATATATTGGAATTATGCGGCTATGGGATGGTTATGATGGGCCCTTCATACCTGTAAAAATAGGGAGGGCATGAAGGTAGATTCCTATGGCATTTGTGTGTTTATCGTACCCCATGCCCGTTTGACAACCTTTAGAGGATATTCAGGTAACGAATAATCGTTTCGTGTCCAGTATTTGTTTGCCTTCGGCGTCCATGGTCAGGTCCCAGGCTATGCCCTGACCTACGCGGACTTTCCAGGCCGGCTGGCCTTTATATTCGGCCTTCTCGACGCTCATTATGTCACCGGCTCCTATGGTGTAGTTCATCGGCACGCCGGCGATGCTGTAGTACGTCAGGTTGGTGCCGATGAGCCTCTCGTTTATGGCTTTCAGGCTATCGACGCTATCGTTCCCATTGCCCTTGATGATGGCGATAGCCAGGATGCAAGCCAGGCATATGCCTGCCAAAGCGATGAGCCGCGTGTTTTTAGTCAACGTTTTCCCTCAATACGGTTATATGTCAGTTCTATATAAAATAATTTATTTTAACTACGGGCCAAACCGTAGTTATCCGGCGACGATTGCCGAACGTCCTCTCGGGCTCCGGTTGGGTGAATGAAAATATAGAAAATCGCTACAAATGGAGGACTAAAATGCAAGCACGTCAACGGGTACAGACCCATGGAATGAAAATAGAAAATTACCATTCATTGAATGGTATGAGTTCATGTGTGCCGGAAAATGCACCGATAATGAATGAAATGAAGGACATCATAAATACTAGAAAAAATGTGGTGTCCAATAAAACGAGGGCTTCAAGATGCGATTCATAAGTAAGCGCATTGACAAAACTATGAAGTCGGAGGTCGCCGAAGAGGCCAAAAAGGAACGGCTCACAGCCGAATTTCTATCATGGCCATCAAGACCGGATTCGAAATATACGGTCAAGGATTTAATAAATGCTGCTAAGAAAAGGACGTGGTGACCTAAGCACAGGGCGGTGACGTGAACCGTCCACCGCCCAATTTTCCGGCACAACTTTATATATCAGGATGATATACACATAATATACAAGGAGATACGCCGTGGTGAACTTCGCCAATTTCCCGATAACGTTCACGCCTCACGCCGCCCTTATGTTGGCGGACCGGTTCGAGATGGACTTGGACGAGACGAAGCACTATGTCAGGACCGCCAAGGTTGTTAAGGCAATCGAGAAGGATGGGAACATTGGCCTCCTGCGAAGCTGCATTGGAGACTGCGACATACAGTTCGTTTGCACGACCCGTATGTACAAAGGGAGGAGGACACTGCACGTAATAACGGCGTACCCCATTGGAGAAGAATAAAACTATAGGAGGATTGCATATGGTTTCATGCCCGATATGTCACGCGGAGATGAAGAGGGAGCGAAGGGAACTAAAGAAGGGCATCTATGCTTGGGTCGAAGCGTGCCCCAAGTGCGAGGAAGAAGTGATAGACGAGGAAGGATACAAGGAACTCTACGAGCAGGTATACAAGCGGAAGCTCTTCAAGATCGGCGGAAGCCTTGGCGTCAGGATACCGAAGAGGATTACCGACATCGTGGGCTTGGACGAGGATTCGAGCGTCACGTTCGACGTCAAAGACGACAAGATAATTCTAGAAAAAACGGCCTGATGCCCCCTACTTTTTCTCCTCTTCGCCCATCTCTGCCACTTTCTGCACAGCGTAGATTATAGCCGCTTTGCGGCTGCCGAACCCCCTCGCCTTTATCTTTTCGATACACTGATTGGTATATTCGTCAGCAGTAAATTCAACCCGCATCCCCTTCTTCTTCTTGTACGTTATGGTATCCACCGCTCTCATCATTCTACCGGGGATAATTTAAATACATTTACGGCTATATTACGAAGTATGGCCGACCATAGCGTGTTCTCGGCTCTATATCAGAATCCCGGTATAACCATAAAGGAGCTTGCGGACGTCACCCGCCTCGACGTTTATGACGTGGTGGCGATAGTAGGCGAATGGGCTGTATACGGCATCGTGACGACCGATACAAGCACTATTACTCACATAACTCGCGTGTGGTATGATGGCGGCAAAAAATAATGAGATTTGCGACCACTTTTAAGTGGGGTTCATCTGGTCATAGACCGCCGCCCACCCGAACCGATAGATTCTCAAATATTTTTATATCATATTCAAATTAAAGCCTATACAGGTAACGTTTAAGGTAAGTATAACATTATTAATTATATCATGCCCCTAAACAAAAATACATTGTTCTATGACCAAAATATACGCGTAGAATTTAGTGAGCGTAGGGGACAATTATTATCCAAGTTAGAAAAACTTGAAGAAAAAGACTTAATGAATACTGATTTCGATGAGCTATGCCAATACTTTGTACAAAAATACGTATTTATACCGCCTCAAATGAACGAAGATAAAATAGACGTGACTCCAGGAGAAGCCGATGTTGATGCTACAGCATATTGTTCATACAATGGCGAAAGACCTAAAGAAAAAGTATCCACGATCATTTTTAACATACCCTTTGATGGGGATATTAGTTTAATAAAATATCGACCTAATCAGTTTACAACCAAACTGCCTCGGGCAACCGTTTTAGACGATAGTATTTCTATAACATATATGGTGAGTGATTACGACAGCATCTCTATAGTTAATGCGAACTTTGAAAGAGAAAAGGCCGAAATAAAAAAATATTTAGAATGGCTTTCTATTGACATCCAAGATTTTAATAATAGAATAAAAATTGAGATAAATTCCAATTTAAAATCTCGGAAAGACAAAATATTGAAGATGAGGGGATTTGTTGAAAAAATTGGATATCCTCTCAGACGCAGGGATGATGCGCCCTTCACTTATAAATTCCCTATCGAACGTAAAAAATTATCGATATCTTTCCCAAAACCGAATACAAATCCACTAGCATCTGACCCGTTTTTGGAAATGAAGGATTACGATGAAATTCTTAATGTATTGTCCCATATGGCTATCACTATGGAAAGGAGCCCTAATGCTTTTAAAAAGATGAAGGAAGAAGACCTTAGATGGCTCTTTCTGATTCCCCTTAATGGTTTATTCGAGGGACAAGCCACGGGTGAAACATTCAATTGTAAAGGACAGACTGATATCTTAATTCGTGTTAACGGTAAAAATATCTTCATAGGCGAATGCAAGTTTTGGGACGGACCTAAACATTTAACCAAAACGATAGATCAAGTACTCGGTTATACATCATGGCGAGATACAAAAGTAGCAATATTATTATTTAATAAAAATAAAAACACTATGGACACAATTCCAAAAATTGATGATACAGCTAAGAAGCATCCCAATTTTAAAAGAGCTTTAGATTATAAATCAGATAGTGGTTACAGATATGTCTTTTCTCATATGAATGATGCAAATAAAGAATTTGTTTTGACAATTTTAGCATTTGACATCCCTCAAGAAGATGCCACTGAAAAAGAGAAAGACTGACCTATTTTATCGTTTGCTTAGTTTCATGCCCTATCAAAGCTGACAATTCTGCGAACCTGCCCTGTCCTTTCTGGATGGCATAAGAGTCTTCCTTAAATAAAGCTTCGGCGATATAATAAAGAAGGGATTCAATGGCAATCGGCGAGGGCGAGAAAAAGAACATTTATAGTATACCGAGGACCAACTATGTCATCTCCCGGCAGAGCGGCGAGAGGCACGTCAAGGATATCAAGCTCAACTCAGCCTGCGCCGTCTGTGGCGCTAGAGAGGTCCTGCCGTACAAGTGCTCATATTGTGGAGGCACGTTCTGCGGAGACCACCGACTCCCTGAGAAGCATGTCTGCCGTCCCGTGATGGAGCTGGTCGTCACCGAGGAGATGCTCAAGGAGCTTGAGGCGAAGCTCGCCGAGCCTGTAGACGTTCCCATGCCGCCCCCGAACCCGCTGGAGGTGCCCACGCCTGGAGTGAATCCGATACTGGACGATGCGATAAGGGAGCAGCTAATGGAACTTCAGATGCTATACCCAAGCTGCGCCGAACAACTGACTCTCGCCATGGTCAAGGCCGACGAGCCGGTTGGAGTCACTCCCGATTGGCTCGCATGTGCGGTCCGCGAGGGCGAGAAAATTCTGCTCCGCGAGGACAAGTGGACGCAACCTTTTTGCATGTCATCCGCCGAAGCCAGGGATGTGATCACCCACGAGTTCGGGCATTTCGTGTACTAGAAGCTCGATTATGTCGAGGCTAACGAGTGGAACAGCGTATGGGAGGAGTACAAGATAGACGATTCCCGAACCTCTATCACCCCATCAAATAGGTATGCCTTTAAAAACGGCCGGGAGGGATTCGCCGAGGCGTTCGCCGCCGTGGAGGGGTTCAAGTACATGAGCGTAACCAGGTCCGACCCACTGTTCTATGGATGCAAGAAACTGCTAAAGAAATACAGAAGTGAGGATTGGGCATGAGTAAAATCGACGATAGGAAAAAGGTCGATATATATACGATACCGGGTAGCACCGAGGTCATCAGCAGCCGTGGAGACAAGCCGCGGATGCCTGATAAGCCGCAGAAGGCCCATATGAGGGAGATGGTCATCACCCCGGAGCAGGAAGCGGAAATGATTCAGAAGCAGAACAAGGGGGTAGTGAAGGAAAACCCTCTTTTTCAACCAAGCCCGTCGAGCGCCGAGGATGCCCGGAAATATCAACAGTACCTAGCGCAGAAACGAGAAGAGCGCAAACTTATCAATCGGATTAAACGGTTCTTGGGGTTATGAGATTTTCTTTCTTGAAAGTGGTCAAGGCTTCAAAAATTGGGGGTAGTGAGCAGTGAGCCTAATCGACCGGTTCTACGCGAAGTCGACGCCAAAGCCGGAGCCTGTGTCGAAGGCAAATGGGTGTCGCGTATGCGGCAAAATGGATTATCTGCCCTTCGTGTGTCCGTATTGCGGGAATGAGTATTGCGCCGACCACAAGGTTCCCGAGCAGCACGCCTGCCCCTATGATAAAAAGCGGCCCCTGTCCGGGTATGACAGGTATGCCGAGCGTGTCGCCCAAAATAGGGAATATCAGGATGCCCTGCGCCTATCGGAGAACGAGAAGAACGTGCGGTATTACTCCGTGCCGAATACGATGGAGCATGTATCCTCGGATAGTCGACGCGATGCCCGGCAGGAACCATCAGCGAACGACGAGGAACGCGGCGTCTTGGCGTGGCTTAAAAGGTTACTCGGGGGTGGGAAGCGATGATGTCGTTCTTCGAAAGGAAATATAAGGGACGGGGGATAAGGCTCGTCGTCACATTCTCGCCGCCGTTGAGCCAAGATGAGGTGGCCCAATGTAAGGAGTTCGGCCGGATGTGCGTCCTGAATGAGCACTTCACCGGTATCGACGTGGGCCTGTTCACGGACGAGCCGACGCACTCCCAAATTAAAATATTTTGCTCCGAGGCCACCTTCCACGTAAAGCTATCCGAGGCCGAGCGGGTGTACACCGGGATATTCTACGAAGCCTACGGCCAGATAGCCCGTCTGGCCATGAACGTTTTCTATAAAGGGTTCCACATCGATGAGTTCAGCTTCTTGTACCGGACCCACCCCAAGGAGGCCACCGGGGAATTTGTACCGCTCGTGCCGCTCAAGACGGTGTGGGCTTTCCTGCTCTGGAAGGCCCTGTTCGCAATGAGCCTGAAGCAAGACTTGGCGGCGAGGGTGCCCGACGGCGACCGGATGAAGCTGAAGGAGGTCGTCCGGGAAATGGATGATGCGAGGCCGGTGGTGGCCGAGAACCGGGACTTCATCCTGCGGATGGCGGAGCACCTCGGCGTCTGGAAGCCGTATCAGAGCGAGGCCGACTCTATGCCTCTTGTCGAGTCCGACCCCCGGTTGGGCGAAGCCGTCGAGAAGGCTTTGAAAGAGCAGCCGGAAGCGGTCTCATTCTATCATTACATGCCAGCGACGGACGGCGAGTTGGCGATGATTAACCGGCATTTAAGCCAATATGGACGGGAGCAGGAGGATTAATCGATGAGCTTTCTGGACAGGCTACTCGGTAGGCATACGGAGGCGGTCGAGCCCCGCAGGGTCGGCGTTTCGGACCTGATACGCGAGGACGACGTGACGAGGGAGCAGATGGTCCGGGTTTACTCAAACCCGCCGGTCATGGAGTACATACCGCGAGTATCGGTGTCCGCCTTTTTGCGCCTCCAGAGGAAAAAGAGGGCCGAGACCCCCGGCCCATATGCCAAGGATGGCAAATGCCACGCGTGCGGCAAGAAGAGCAGCCTACGAAGGTGCGACCACTGTGGTGAATACTTTTGTTATACCCACCTGATGCCCGACGCCCACCGCTGCTATTGATTCGTGCTTTTAACTATTTCTTCTTGGGCTTTTCCTTTTTATATGCCGGCCTTTCTAGTTTCCGGGGTTTTCGGGGGTCACGATTTTCGCCCTCGGTGACGTGTTTTCTTTCATATTCTTTATCAGACATAAAACATCCGGTTACTAATTAATAGTCTGTACTTTATAAGGTTTCTCGTAGCGCGCTGAAATTAATCCCTATGAGCTTCGTCTGAGTACCCTTCGCCTCGGCCTTGACGGGCACGGCCTTCTTTAACGTGTTCCTGCTCGGATATGGCGGGCAGTCGATGCCCTTACCGGATAACAGTTCCTTAATCGTTAATATCTGTAGCTTCGGGAAGCGGGTTCCGTACAGTGGTGAGTAATAGAAGCCGCCGTCGACTACGTAATGAACGAAAAAAATAAAGAGACCGAGATGTACAGGGAATTAGCAAAACCACATTTTTGTAGGAAGGCAAAATATCGACGATTTAAAAAAGTACGTATTTTCAAACCACATGCATAACGTTTTTTACTCAAAGGATTATATTGTATTCGGTGTCTAAAAATGAGCGATGAAAAATTCGAGGGAAGCGGGATGTTTGACATCTCGGTTGACTTGAAGGATGACGTTCTTAGGCTAAAGGCAAACTATAAGAAAGACGGGGAGCCGATGGGCACATCTGAACTCATCATCGATGCAAGAGGTTTTATCGCTCGTACGAGCGACCGAATACCAGTCACATTTACCGGGGATAAGACGAAGCATCTTTTCCTCGCCGAGGTTCCAAAGTTCCTGAATCAAAACAAGGTACAGTTTAACCTTATAGGAGTGCAAGAACCCAAACTTCTATCTGACGATGGTCGAGTACTGGTCATAGAAAAGGCAAAGGAAATAACGGGTATGGGCACGTATCACTTCCCTGCCATGGAGGGGGATGATTGGTTAACGTTCATGGCATTTATAAGACGGATTGAGGATGCCGCACGGATAAAATCCCGTTAGAATATTTTCATCGCCTGCTGGATTGGCGGCAGGACGTAAAAGACGATGAAGCCCAATATAATGAGGCCGATGACGAGGCCCACGGCCACGGCCGCTACCAAGAGCACCAGCTTGGCGGCGTCCACTCTAATCGCCGCCGAAGAGGTGGTACGCCTTGTATGCGGCAATGATGGCGATGCCGACTATCCCGAACAGTATAACGGTCGAGAGGCCGTCCCAAAAGTTGTAGTTGAACGCTTCTAGCATATCCGGTTGCAATATAATATATTACGAGTATATATAGTTTGTAGGTTATACGATAACAGCAGCAATGGGGTTTATATACTCCCGAGCCTATTTTCATTCACTCTATGGGCCCCGAAAATGTCGCCACCTCGACGCTCGCCGATAGCAGGGGTCGGTCTCTGAAATAAAATATTCCATTTTAACTACAAATGGACTTTTGACGACAAAAAAGGCTTATGGTGCTTCTACCAGAGGGAAGACTTATCTTTCTTCCACGAATAATTGTATTTGTAATAAATTCATCACCATTCAGAGGGTAGTCCACGGGACATTCGGCATACGTTGTCTAAACGGCCACGATTTATCACCGTTCAGTCGGTTGAAATATTTTATTTTAACTACGGATTGACTCGTAGTTATCCCGGGCTATCCGTAAGATTTTAATGAATAGGCACGTGCTATTTTAATAATTCTATGGGTATTGACATGGATAATAACAAGTTCGGGCAAGACCGGTACCAGATGGCGCAGAAGATGCTGTCCATCGGTAAAAAGTACTACATAAAGGACGGGAGCGGGAACGACCTGTTTTATGCGAGGATGGAGAAGTTCAAGCTGAAGCCGAAGATCTTCATCTATTCGGATGATACGCAAAAGGTCGAGGTCCTGTCCATCGCGCCCCGAAACTTTCTGGACTTTAACGCCACCTACGATGTCATCGATTCTCAGAGTAAATCGCTGGTGGGCTCGCTTAAGAGGGAAGGCCTCCACAGCCTGTTCCGGAATAAGTGGAACATCCTGGACGCGGGCGGCAACGTGGTGGGGAGCGCGCAGGAACGGGGCATAATGGCGCTCGTGCGGCGCTTCGTTATTAGCTGGAAGCTGGACTTCGAGATCGATTTTCAGGGGCGTAACGTGGGAAACCTCACCAGGGCGATCTCGATCGGCGATAAATACTCCCTTGACCTTTCAGGCGACCCCGAGAAAAAGATGGACAGGCGCCTGGCCGTCGCCATGCTGCCATTGTTGGACGCAGGTGAAGACCGGTAAAACCACAGGGGTCACAAAGGCACCACAGTGGCCATGGAGGACTATTAAATTTTCACCACAGTGGTTTTTTATTACTCAAGGGGCTTCGCCCCTGAGAGACCCCTATGGTGATAAAATGGACAATGTTTTTACACCATTTTGAGATCCTTATATCATATTTATCTTTTAACCTTAACTCTGCGTTTTTTGGGGGTGTATGTGGTAGCCTAGTTTTTTTCCCGGGTCGTTTATGTTTTTGGGTATCTCGGTTATCATCGTTTTTCCGTCTAGGTTGTACATGTACACTTTTTTGTA
>Ga0315282_10001221_pt1 | contig 49367 bp, 52 predicted proteins | sample YL17G07_20_MG_FD_203693 | JGI IMG/M metagenome (GOLD analysis project Ga0315282, IMG submission 203693) | Sediment microbial communities from Yellowstone Lake, YNP, Wyoming, USA - YL17G07_20 | ecosystem: Environmental > Aquatic > Freshwater > Lake > Sediment | place: USA: Wyoming | collected...
CATGAATAGGACCCCAAGATGGATAGGAATCCCGAAATTCTGATAAGAAGAACGGAAAAGTGTTCAGCTAATCTCTCACAGCCCGAACCTCACGGCATCCCGAAAGGTCACGCAAACTTCGTGACTGACGGTTCTGACGGCAGATACCTATCCGGTTACGCCTCACGAAATCTCCCAGATATGTATTATGTGTCCTCCTTCCACGAAGAACTTGTAGGAATGGGCGACGGAATCAAGATTTGTCACGCTGACCCAAATCGACAGAGGGCTGGGGTTGGTGCCGAGCATGGTGCAGCGCAGAATCGTCTGGAATCGCTTTCCAAGGATGTCAACGTCTACCGGAACTGAGAATGCATCGGGGAGCGTGTAATTGCTACGGGGCCAAATCTTCAATTCACGGTAATCCCCGGGTTGCAACTCCTCCATCCAGCCCCCGCTCGCGTTCTCAGGAGACAGGTAGTCTCTGGCAGGTAGACCAAGGGTTCCCATGGTTCCATCCCCCTTGACATGGCAGGATACGACACTGCCTGGCGTGTCTGAATAGCAGCCAGTGATGCTACAAGGTTGAAGGAGAATGTGACCGCCCTCCGAACTCGAACCCTCCGTACTACCGTATGTTGTATATGTGATGATCGAATTGTATGGATAGTCCGGACCTATCCCCTCAACAAGGGTAGCAATCTTTCCCTGTTGAGCGTAACCAAAGGAAATCGAGGTATGGGTCGAATTGACGGTCCAGAACTGAGCAATGAGGGTGACATTGCACGGAACATCACGGATTAGTCGGAAATCCAACCTCTGCTTGACGTTGTTCTCTTGTGATTCGAACTTCACCTTCTGAAACTGGGCCCAGTAATTGTAGTCATACCTCATCGCTGCCCAGACTTCATACTCCCCGTACTCATGGAGGAGAAGTGAAAAGCGTCCTTGGGAACCTACGCCTCCCTCTGCTGCCTTAAGGCCATCACTCGAATACACTTCCACGTAGACGTGGTCCAGAGGATTCCCCTCGTTGTCCGTCACGGTCCCGTAGACCTCAATGTTTACCGGAATCAACACCACCGAGAACATGCCAGCAATCAAAATGAAGAACAGGACCACCGGCACTGCCCGAACAGGATTCCTCTGAACCAATTCCTAGTCCCCCTCCCGCTTCGAACTATTATAGTCCCCGCCCTGTTTATTATACATTCGCGGTCGGCGTCCGAAGTACGGCCAACCATTCCCAATCATAGACCGCCATAAATTGCTCGCTGGGTCGTTCGGGAAGCACGAAGGCAACATGATAACAATTTCGACATTCTCATAGTTGTGGCACCTCTGACGGTTCTGACGGTAGATAGGGAGGGGAAAACGTCCACGTTGCGAAGGGTATCAAGAAATGTGCTTACCTTCTCTTCCCGAGGGATTACCGATTGCGTGTCTTCTTCTCAGAAGCAGTGAGGGCTTTCGTGATCAACACCAGAATCGGCAGCTCGATCAGGACTCCGATTATCAGCGATACATAGATCAGTGGCTGATTAGGGAAGACCCCAAAGGCAATGGCCAGGGAGAGCGGAGAGTTTCTGGCGGCTGTCGTGCAAGTGAGGAGAGCACATTCCTTGTACTCCAAACGAAGGTATCTGCTCACTACCTGGGCCATGACAAACGAGATGAAGAAAAAGATTAGCAACGGGACGAATATGATCAGAAGGGGACCTAGGTTGTCAACAATCACGTGGCTTTGTCCGAAGAACATCAAGAATATCACTACACTCAGAGTGGCAAGTTGAAGAGGTGATGAAATTCGACCGATGATCTCGTTCTTCCGTTGCTTGCCTTGTGTCTTTGCGATAAGGTATCTTGTCAAGGCCGCGAGAAAGAACGGAAGCGCGATGAATACTAGGAGCGTCTCAAAGAATGCGGAGAGCTGAAAGGGTATCATCTGTCCAGCGAACACATAAATGTACACTGGCAATAGCAGTATTTGAAGCGCAAGATTCGTTGGGAGCAATGCAAGACCCAGAGGGACGTCTCCGCGTGACATCGATGTGAAAACGAGGAACCAGTCTGTGCAGGGAGTCACAAGGTAAAGTATGAACCCCACAAAAATCGCAGGATATGCCCCCAGGAACATCATCGCAAGAAACCACGCAATCAAAGGAATCGCTACGAAATTGAGGGTCCAGGCGATGGCGAAGAACTTGATCCTCTTGTACGAGCGTCCTACCTCTCCCAGCGGGACTCCCAATGCCATGCTGTATATGAGGACTATGATCGTGAGGTAGACCACAGGATTGACGGCGGAACCCGCATTCGGACCAATGACCCCGAGGATAAGGCCAGCGAGCATCACCGCTATCAGAATCGGAGACTGGATTTTCTCGAGAAGACCCAATCTAGCCTCATTGGCCATAGACACGCCCGTCATTGACTTGCGTTTACTTGAGCTTCTCCGAGAGTTCTCAGGTTACTTGCGCACGCCTTCCGATTCATTTGCATGCACGAACGCGGGGAAATGGATTCGAATTCCGATTTCGTGACAATTCCAACAGTCCTGACGGTAGATAAGGCAAAGGAAGCAAAAGAAAAAGAGGGAAAGGGTTTCGTCTCGCAGTAACTCGAAGGGCATTTCCATTTTATTTGAAACTCTTTTTCTTGGTATCTGGATTCATTTTCTTGCGATATTTATCTGTGTCACAAGCGCATGCATCTTCGGAGCCCTTCGAGACTCCGTCACCCCCATCCTGGCGTCACTTGTTTCACCAACACTAGCATAGATGGGATTGCTCCTAATCGTTTCTGAAAAGGCAACGTTGACGAGGGAATCCAGCTACGTCAAAAGACCAGTTTACGAACTACTGAGTTTGATTTAATAGACGATGTTGAGGCGAACCCGGAATAGTTGGATGAGGAGAATGTAGGGCTAAACAGCGCCACTTTCATTCTCAATGATCTGCGGAATATAGGTAGGATAAAACTCCTTTCATAGATAGAATGGTAAATCTTCAATGGATTTCGAGCGGCTTTTGCTGTCATAACACACATAACACTCGAAACAAAATATCCAGTCATTCACTTCGAAAATCGCATGATTCGATATTACTATCAGATCAGGCAAATCGGAGACGATTCATCGACCATTTGTTCTAACTTGAGAACTCTCATTCGGCTCCAAACTCATTGCAAGCGTCGATGACGTGCCTGATATACACAGCCGCTGGACCTCCCCCCATAGTCCCCGCCAGCAGAGCTGATTCCATGATCTCCTTCCTGGTGGCCCCCAATTCTATTGCTTCCTTTACATGGAAGGCGATGCAATACTTACAATGGAGTATCACGCTGATGGACACAGACATCAGTCGTTTGATCTTCGGTGAGAGCGCTCCTTCCTTGTATGTTTCATCCTCTAGCTCCATAAACGCTCGTGCGTATCCCTTGTCAAACATTATTATGGGAGCGAAAGATCTCTTCAGTTCCATGTAGCTTTCCTTCATCTCTCCGCTCTTTTCGTCCATGCTCCTATGAAAGGTGTTCTAGGATTATTTAATGATGGCCAATAATTAAGCTGAGCAAGGGAGAAGCCACCATCTCCGGCTAAAGGGAACCTACTGATTCGTTCTCATGGGCTTGTGGGTTTTTTTCATGGACGCGTTGCGTAGGACATCATCCCTGTAGAGCGACTCGTTACTCTCGTTGGTCACGTTGAACGCACAGAATGGAATCATCCTGCCATCCGGGGTGACGACCTGCACGCAGCATTTCTTGAGTCTCCGCGTCTCGATGTTCATCACGTCCTGAAAAGGCATTCCAGATATGGAAAGATAGTTCCTCTTGAAGCTATTTGGATCGCTGAATGAGGCGAAGGCCCATTTGCAGCTGCAGTGGTCGGCCGATTCCTCATCGACTGATCTCCAGAACTCTTTGATCTGGTCCCTTGCGTGCTTTGGATCGGTCTTGCCCGCGGTCGATTCTTGAGCCTTCCTTTCCGAGGGGAATCTCATCAGCGGATGTAAAGTACCGTCCTTTCTTAGGAGCGAGAGATGCGTAAACGAACAGTGGGCCTCGCATCCCATCCCGGACTTCACAGGTACGAAGCTGTTCGAAGGAATCTCCCCTCCCGTCTGATTCTCTATCTCATGGATGACCTCAGGTATGGTCAGTCTTCTCTCATCCCTTAGATGGGAAGGCCATCTGCCGAAGAAGCTGATCGGTTGGAAGTGTATTCCCCTTACGGTGGGCATCCATCGCTTGGCAAACTCTATGATGGAGCCGATCTGGCCTAGATTAATCTTCTTTATGATCGTGGGAACAAGCACCACGCCCATCCCTTCCTCCCTGCAGTTCGCTATGGCCTTCAACTTGACCTCCATCAAGTCTCTTCCCCTTGTCGCTCGATAGACCTCGTCATTCACACCATCGAATTGGAGATAGATTATATCAGAACCGGATTCTCTTAATGCCCTGAGAAAGTCAGGTTCTTCAGCAATCCTTGTCCCGTTGGTGTTGATCATGATACAATCGAAATCCATCTCTCTTCCCATGGCCACGATCTCGGGGAGATCGTCTCTGATCGTCGGCTCTCCACCGCTCAGCTGTATCGCTGGTTTGGAGGACTCACATCCGGATTTCAATACCGTCGAGTACATCTTCTTTATGGTGGAGAGATCTGGATTGAAATCGTAATCGGCCTCGTTCGAGCTCGCAAAGCAGATCGGGCAGTTCAGGTTACATCTGTTGGTGACCTCCATGACCACTACGCAGGCGTATCGAAGATGATGGGGGCATAGGCCGCAATCAAACGGACACCCCCTCTCGGAGGCCTTTAACGATTTATTGCCCTCTGAGTTATCGGGCTCCCAGTCATTGAGATCATCCCATGCTTTCCATGATTCGGCCCCTTTCCATATGAGTGTGGAAAAATCCCCATGCTCTGGGCATTGTTTCTCTAGGTAGACATCGTCATCCTTCGCAACTATCTTAGCATCTATCCTCGCGAAACAGACAGGACACAGGCTATGTGTCTTCTTGAGTACTCCCTCTTGCAACAGCCATGGCAGAAGCATAGATATAGATAATCATTTCCCCGCCTTGCTTGCCCGGTTCAAGTCATGTCCTCGGGTTACGATTGTCGATACCTCATATCGTCCTCTCTAGGGGAATGGTAGAAATATTTATTGTTTGTCGTCCCCCTCTCCTTCTTATAAGTCGATATGGGTGCTTTGATATGTCCAATCCAAACTGTCTTGTCATAGGAGGGGGGGTGGCAGGCATGACCGCCGCTCTCACAATCGCACGATCTGGATCTCATGTTTACCTGGTGGAGAAAGAAAGGAAGCTCGGGGGGAGGACCTATTGGCTCGATCGGCTCAATCCCACCCACGAGTTGGCGGAGGACTGTGATGGTGACATCCGACGATGTAAGGTCATACCGAGGATAGAGGAGATCGATGCCCAGGATAATATCGAGGTACTGCTAGGAACGGAGGTGACCGGAGTTTGCGAAGAGGCACCGAAACTCAACGTGCGATTGAGCCGAGATGGCAAGGACATGGAGCTCGAGGTGGGAGCCATTGTGGTGGCGACCGGGACAAGGGATTTCGACCCCTCTGTACTCAAGGAATACTGTTACGGTGAGAGCGATGACATCATCACTTCCAAAGAGCTTGTAGATCTTCTCAAAGAGGGAGGAGGCGAGTTGAGACGTCCCTCCAATGGCGAGATACCATCAAGCGTTAGTTTTGTTCAATGTGTTGGTTCAAGGGATAAGCACAAGGGTAATCCCTATTGCTCAGTCATCTGCTGCACATTTGCCGTAAGCTACTCAAGACGGATCAAGGAGATGTATCCAGATACCGAGGTCTACGTTCACTACATCGACCTTCGTGGCCCCTACCATGGATTCGAGAGACTTCTGGATCAAGCCCATGAGAAGGGTGTAATTTTCATCAAGGGAAGGGCGGGGGATATCATTCCCCAAGACGGTAAGCTTCTCTTGAGAGCAGAGGGCATGGAGACTGGAGATCTTTATTTCATCGAGAGTGACCTAGTGGTGCTCGTTGTGGGGCAAGAACTTAGTGAGTCAGACAGGTGGATGGCCGAGATGCTTGGCGTCGCCACCAATAAGGACGGATTCCTTAAAGGTATGGAGTCTTTGGGAGAGAATGGTAAGAACGGTATCTTCGTCATCGGATCCGCCAGAGGACCAAGAGGGGTCATTGCCTCGATAGAGGACGCAGAGAGCGTGGCCTTGGATATAATAGAGTACATGAAGTTCAAGTGATCGGTGAGGGTCATTGGAGTTGTTTAAGAAGATCTAAGGGGAATCATATCTAGTTCGCTAACTCGTTAAGGACAATCTATGGCCTTGTTGCTAAACTCAATATAGCACTCTGGGCATAAATCATTTTTAGTTAGCTTTGTTGCAAAAGTCAACTGAAGGATTTTGAAGCATAATTATAGTTTATTCTCTATATTGTTATAAAAATTAATATGTGTGGTCCAACCTATAGCCAGCTATTCAGGAAGGTCATAGGTTGGTTGCCACGATACTCGAGATGCCGAACTGCATATTCAATTTTTCCGGACAAACTCACCTCGACACGTACGCGCTCGACGTCGAGCGCGTGACAAGTTGACTTCGACCGCTACGACGACCTCGCCGTCAACGAATTGAGACTGTCGCTGGAAGCGATACGCCAGCAAGCGGACTCGTTCGCTTTCTGGCAGCGACGAGAACGAATGGGCAGACCGGCATACGAGGAGCGCACGCTCCTCGTCGCCTTCCTGGTCCAGCAACTTCTCGGTCTCACGTTTTCGCGAGACCGAAGGTGTGCTGGCCATGGTCCGCCCGTACTATCGCCTGGAGCACGTTCCGGACCACTCGCGCTGAGCAGAAGACTGTCGTCGCAGCGGTGGACAATCGTGCTGGAACGCTTCTTCCGGCACATCGTCGCCGCGCTGCCGAAGCGCAGCGCGGTGGTGGCTACGGACGCCACCGGGTACTCGGGAAGAAAGAGGGGCTGGCAGGAAACGAAGTACGCTCAACGAGTGATCGAGGACTGGGTCAAGGTGCACGCGGCGATCGAGGTGGACGAGTTCATCGTGCTTTCATACAAGCTTACGGACTCAAGCGTGCATGACAGTCAGATGTTCGAGGGGGTGTGGAACGGGTTGCCAGAAAACATAAGGCCGATACGCAGCCTCGCCGACTCAGCATATCACGGCGAGAAGTGCCTGGCCACGGCCAGGCAGCATGGCGCTACGCCGCTGCACAAGATCAAGAAGAACGCTCGCGATTATGAAGAGCCTCGAACTCTTTATCAAAAGATGGTCAACTTCGCGCATCACTGGCCTCAGCGCTTCGCCGTCAGCGCGGCGAAGCGTAATCATGCCGAGACGGTCTTCAGCATGATTGGAGTACTGCTCGGATATCGTCTTCGATATCGGTCGAAAAACGGTCGAAGAAATGAGGTTCGGGTCAAGCTCGCTCTGTTCAACCTGATCCAGCTGGCCATGAGAAAGGAACTCTGGTCAAACTAATTTTGCAACAAAGCCCTTAGTTATCTACATTGACTACAATATGTATATTTGCGGCCCAATTCATCTCTGGCAGTCAAGACGAGGTGAATGGATTGACAGCCGCAGAGGTAGTAATGCCGGTGGCGGGCATTCAAGTTTAATGAGCATGTAACACTCGACCGCAAAGGTGTCGAGCTTCATTTGATGATCGACTTCGAGAAGGTACGACGATCCCTCATCATTAATGAATCTCTGCAATAAGGCCTGGATGTGCACAAGAATCATTTGTCTTAGAAGTGTCACTCACCTTGAGTCGCCCCTGCTCAACCTCCTCTCATGCCCTCAAAAATTCTAGGACCGGAGCTGTGTCTACCGTGTTCTTATCCAGTCCCAACTCCTTGTTCCCAAATCCAGAAGCTAGTCCAAGTAGCTGTGATAGATGAAGGACTGGGATACCGTATTGGGTTTTAAATGTCGTCTCAATCCATGGCTGGTTTGAATCGAACATCATATGGCATATCGGACATGCCGTTATCATGGCATCAATACGGGCATTGCTAACGTTATCGAGCTTTGACTTGGCGATCTCAAGACCGAGCTTCATATCCGTGGAGAGTGTCGGCATCCCGCAGCACATGGTCTTATCAACGTAGTCTATGCTCTCCCCACCTGTCAGTTCGACAAGGTCATCGATGTTCCTGGGACGAATGGGGTCATCGAAATTCAATATATGGGAAGGTCTCAGAAGGTGACAACCGTAATGAACGGCGAATCTAGCTCCGGGGAGGTCACGGGAGATCGTCTTCCTCACCCTATCGATCCCGACCTCATCCAACATTATCTGAACCCAGTACCTCACTTCTACTTTACTCTTGAATTTCATTCCGATATCCTCAAGGATGCCGTTCACCATCTCTCTCTTGCCCGCATCCCTCTTGAGAAGGTCATTGACCGTTTTCAGGGTCAAGAAGCATGAGGGACATAGAACAGCGATGTCAAGCCCCATTTCCTCCGCTATGCAGAGGTTCCTTGCAGCCCAGACCACATACGAGTCTCGATTCACCTGCTCGATCTCATGTCCGCAACATGCGGCACCCGGCATGCATTCCAGGTCCACCCCTAGCGTCCCTAGAACGTTGCGTGCCGATAGCTCATAATTACCCTCATTGTAGGGAATGGCACAACCAAGAAAGAGTGCGAAATTCAAAGTATCATTTCTCCCTAGCCATTATTCCATATACGCCTGTACTCTTGAGGATATGTTCTGTTTGGGCGACATCTATCTCAGGAAAGGGAGGTAACCCCATCTCCTTCCGCATAGCATTCTGGGCATCCCCCACTTCGAAAATCAAGCCCGTCTTGGCCAGTCGATCGTACATCGTCTTCTTTCCGACAGGCACGGCGCCTATTCTGGCCGCCATGTTTTTGATGGTCACGATGATTTCCGTGGGATCGATTTGCTGAGAGCACATCTCGGAGCAACTGTAGCAATTTGCGCAAAGCCAGAGATACTTCTTGTTGGGCACAATTCTGTCTTTCAGACCAAGCTGGACCATTCTAATTAATTTCCGAGGGCTAAAATCCTTGTTCAAACGGGTAATAGGACAGAAAGGTGTGCACTTAGCACATTGCTGGCACATCATTAGTTCTTTTGACTCAGGAATCTCTTGGACAGCCTTTCTGAAATCGGAATCAACCATGTTAACATCTATCAAGAAAATGCCTCCGCAGCCAATTGTCTGGGGATGATCTTATTATCGAGTTAATTATAAACTTAGGCCTTATATATCCATTTTGGTAAGTTATACGTACTCCTCGTTGATTAAGGCCCTGACGCTAAACTAATTCGCTGACTTGAACGACAACCAATCCAGCATCCTGATGTTGTGTGCGGCGATCTTGCCGCGCACCACATTTTCTCGACCATTCTCAGTTCGGCATCGAATGCGGTGGTCGAACTGGCCACCGATCATGCTGAACGCCGTTTCAGCACGATTCCTCTTGCCGTACAGCTCAGCAGCACGATTGGGCCAGTGCTGCCAGAACGAGACCATCTTCTCATACAATGTTACCGGTTTCTTGAAATGTCGAGCGTTCTTCTTGACTACATGGAACGGTGTCACTCCATGCTGTTTGGCTACGGCCAGGCACTTCTCGCTGAAATAGGCGGAGTCGGCGAGGCTTCGCTTCGGCGTTACGTTCGAAGGCACCCGATCCCAGACACTCTTGAACATCTGGCTCTCGTGGACCTTCGAACCCGTCCACTCATAGCTCAGAACGATGAACGAATCGGCCTCGAAGGCCGCGTGCGTCTTCACCCAGTCCTGCGTCGCCTTCATGCCGTGGTCGACCTCGCGCGACGGCCGCTTGCGGCCGCTGAAGCCAGTGGCGTCCGTCGCGACCACGGCTCTTCGCTTCGGAAGCGATTTCAGGACGAAATCGTGGAGCCGCAGCCAGACGGTCGTCCATCTGGCCGTCATGATATAGCCCAGAACCGGTTCGGGTACAGAATGCGGCGTTGTTATAGCATCGTCAGAAAAACGAGGTGCGTACCGGCTCAATGTCTACAACGTTGGGATGCTGGCCAAGATTTATTACGATTTAACCGATTGGTTTACGGCCGAAGCCTTAAAGTGTTTCGGGGATATTGCTTATAAAATCAAAGCATCGGAAGATGTTCCGCTGACGGAGCGATCAAGGGAAAACCATGGCATTGCTTGTATTTGCTGTGTGTTGGTCGCTAGCGACATTTCTTTGGTTCTTCAACAGGAATGGCTTCAAGAATCCGATGACCAGGTTCATTCCCAGAGCCCTGAGGCACACTTGGGTTTCTGGGTTGTGTGTAACCGTGATCGTAGTCCTGATCTCTCTACCGGGTTGGATATCGGGGTTCCCATTGATAACGTCGATAGTATTCTTCTTGCTGCTATTCATTTTAAGGAGGAGAGGGCCATACCTGATGGTAGATGACCTGAGGCTTCATCGAATGGATGGCAGAGGTCTCTTTGAGCATAGTGAGGACTGCTACATGGACGGTGGCGGTACAGCTACCTTTTTCAAGAAGAGAAGAGAGAGGCTCCAAGAGAATCCGAGAGAACTGTTCAGATGAATCCGCGTCATTCTAGTTGACCATTAATACTAGTACATGGTTTGAAGCATTCGCGATGAGAATCCTACTTACCGCCGATGAGGGGCTGTTCACAGAATACGGGGAAAAGTGGTGGAGGGGGTATGTCACCTGCTTTCCAGTAGAGATGATATGCATCTCGACCTTCGACTGGTACTGTCCCAGGATATCCTCGGAGGGTGAGATTGCCAAGCGGGCACCTCTTTCCCTCAGAGTCATTGAATCTGTACTAAGGAGTAGTTGTTGCTCCGAATCGGAGGTGGCATGTGTTGATCCTATGAACCTAGAGCATTTCGTGGGAGAGGATACGGAGCTCGTATGCGTTTCCGTTATCGACCCTCTTGGCCTTGGATATATAACCCGGAGTGTTTCCAGTCACTATGGAGGGACTCCCTACTCTCGATTCCTCTTTTATAGGCTCATGCGTAGGATAGCTTCCCTTAGGGCGTCCCATGATTTCATGACCCTGGTTGGGGGCCCTGGAGCCTGGCAGTTGAAGAACGATGAACTCATGGGAGACCTTGGGATCGACTTTCTGGTAATCGGCGAGAGCGAAAGGGTCCTTCCTACCCTTGTACTGGATCTCCTCTCCGGTTCGATTCCAACTTGCAGGATCTGGAAGGGAGAGAAACCAATAGTATCTGAGATTCTGCCAATAAGGGGTCCAGCGACCAATGGCATGATCGAGGTGAGCCGAGGCTGCTCACGTCATTGCGCCTTCTGCGCCACGGAATATGGAAGAAGGGATATTGAACTGAGCACCATTGTCCATTCCACAATGGCGACCGTCAGGGGTGGATCGAAACACCTCACCCTCCAGAGCGATGACCCTCTCACATACGGTTCGCGAAGACATGAACCAGACTCTGATGCCGTTGTCGGACTACTCAAGGAGACACGGGAAGCTGGTGCTCAGGACCTCTCCTTGCTACACACGACCTTCTCTTCCGTAGCCAGTGAGCCAGATCTTGTCCCAATCGTCAAAGAGATTATGGGGGAGAAGGCCCAGAGAAACCTACAGATCGGGTTGGAGACCGGGAGCCCTGCGCTAATGGAGAAGCATATGAGCGGAAAATGTCTACCCTTCGCCCCGGACGAATGGCCGGAAGTGGTGCGTTCTGCGCTTGATGTCCTAAGGGAGAACGATTTCTCCGTATTGGCCACGCTAATCCTGGGGTTGCCCGGAGAGACCCCTCAAGATGTCAGGGAGACGAGAGAGCTGCTGGAAGGGTTGAAGGACCAGCCTGTAACATTCATACCTATCTTCTTTTTTCCCATGCAGGAATGCGACTCCCATGATCCACGAGAGTCATCCATTCGTCGATTGAATGGGGAGCACTTCATGCTCATGAGGGAAATCAGAAAGCACAACGCCAACAGACTTTCCCCCGAGATGAAGGATTTGTTGGACTTATTCCCAGGGGCCTTGCTTGACCGAAAGAGGAGATTCGATCAAAAGTCCTTGTAACATCTCTGACAGACGCCCGGCATCCTCCGTGATCTATGGGGTCCATTCAAATATCATATACAGGTGCAAGAACAAAGGCCTCAGGTGAGATGACCGTGGGATTCGTACGGGATAACATATATTCGATGTTTTTGGGTAAATATCGGTACATCTTTATATTCACATATCATTGAAAAAGCAGGATTTGGTGGAGTCGATGAGCGAGATAAAGCTTATGAAAAGCGACCATGCGAAAAAGCTGATGAGTGATATAAAAATCGATGATGGTGAGATAAGAGAAGTGATCGAGTACGCAGAAGCAGAGGGCAAGAAGCTGTACAAGAAGGGGGAGAACAGGTTTCTAGGCAAGAAGAGAATCGGTGAAAGAACCGTCTATGTGGAGTATTCGCCTAGAGAGAACGATGAGTTCGAGATACATGCGACATATGCGCTCCGATTCAGCGTAAAGGAGGACTGAACATGTCGGAATGGTACTGTTTCAAATGTGATAAGAAAGTTGAGATGCGGGATGTCATGGGAACTTATAAAGGCCTTGAGGGCGAGACCGGAGCAGCCGTTTGCCCAAATTGTGGAGAGTGCTATGTACTGGAAGAGGCGGCGATAGTGGCTATAGATACTGAGAACATGGTCGACGCGAAGGGGATTTGAATAGATTCCATCGTCATTCAGCATCCGTTCTTCAACTGGATTGGGACCAGAATGTCCCTATCACTATGAGGGATGCAAATGGGAGATTTCATAACCAGATTCTATGAATCCGGATGGTTGGGAGAACTTATCGGGGATATGCACCACCCCGGTGGAGAGCGACTGATTGAGGAGATCGGCAAGAGATGCGCGATCGATGAAACATCGCATGTGCTGGACATCGGCTGCGGAAACGGTGTCACCACCCTAGAGATTGCTAGCTCATTTGGATGTACCATACGAGGACTGGACATATCTCCAACCCTTATCGATGAGGCTCGGGAAAAGGCCGATCGGTATGGCTCAGTGAAGTGTGTCTTTCAGTTGACCAATGGGGAGATCCCATTCTTTCTGAATGACACCTATGATGCCGTTCTTTTCATTTCCTCCCTCAGCCTCTTTGAAAGCAAATTGGATGGACTGAGGGAGGCAAGAAGGATCCTGAAGCCCGAAGGGACACTTTACATATCGAATATCGTTGTATCTGAGAGGCTTCTTTCGCAGGACTCCAGCAGGATGATGTTCGCCTCATGCATCGCTGGCGCCCTTCCCATGGACTCCATGGCAACGCTCATCGAGAATGCGGGTTTCAAAGAGGTCGTGACGATAGATTGGTCCCATGAACTCAGGAGGCAGTGGGCAACCGCATTCATGCGCATTCAACTCCGGAAGGGGTCGAAAGGATCTCCATTGAGACGATTGGATGTGCCGGAGAGGGATGAGTTGAAGGAATTCTTTAGGAGAGCGGAGGAGCTCTTTGATAGCGGAGCTCTTGGGTATTGTTTGTTCATAGGGAAGAAATAACATCTTCGTAGTGAAAGATCATGGGTTTGAAGGCAATCGGCTGTCAACGGCCCGTTATTAAGCGTGAGGAGGAACGGGATGGAGAGGCCCGGTGGTATTGAAGTCGTCGTGGTTGGCGGAGGCCTAGCTGGTTTGAGGGTTGCCGAGATCGTCTCGGGGTCTGGAATAGAGGTACTCGTGCTCGAAGCGGGTGAACATATGGGGGAGAAGATATGCGCCGATGGCCTTTCACGCAAAGCCCTCTCTCTCAACTACGTGCCTGAAGAATTTTATGAGAGGGAATTGCGCTCTCTTAGGATAGTTAAGGGCAATCGACAGTTCGATCTTAGGTCCGACTCTCCCATCGTGGTCACCTTCGATCGGAGAGGTTTCTGCAAATGGCAGGTCGATAGAGTCTTGGACGACGGAGGAGAGGTGCGATTCAATTCAAGGGTCAAAGGGATTCAAACGGAGTCCTCAACATTGCTCCTTGAGGATGGTGATGTGATCAGTTATCGAACGCTGATAGGCGCCGATGGCTCTCTCTCGCTTGTGAGAAGAACACTAGGACTCAGTAACAAGTTCATCCATTGCTTCCAATTCAGATGTGAGAAGGAGTTAGACCAAATCGAGTGGGGGAGCGATGTTCCAGAGCTTGGCAAAGGCGACTATTACGTTTTTCCACATAAAGGACATACGAGAATTGGTTGGGGGTCGTTGGGAAAGGGAAGGTTCCCAACCCGACGCGACCTGATCAGGGGGTTCAGGGAATTCTGGAAGAGGAGAGGCGTCGAACTCCATACTAGTAGTCCTGAATCGTGGCCCATCCAGGTCGAATACGAGGGGTTACGCTTCGGCAATATATTCCTTGTAGGGGATGCAGCCGGCCTGCCATCCCAGGTAACCGGAGAGGGGATATATCAGGCTTTGGTGAGCGGAGCAGTAATCGGAGAGTTCATTGGAAAGGGAACAGAATGGAAGGAACGGATCGCGGACATCATCATGGAGAAGCGCCTAGGAGGGTGAGCCTTCATTTATTTCAGCTTTTACGAACAGCCCAAGGGCGAACTTTTTTTCCCCCGACAAGCTCGTCATCCCCCTGAGTTCCAAGGTGACGGGTATCTTCCCGGTTCTCTTTATATTCATTTTACCCCAGTCTTTGACCATATACATAATCCAATCCCTTATCTCACCCATTAGACTCAGTCCCTTTTGATTCACCTTTCCACCCCTTACTACCGGGATCGATCGTGTTTGATTCTCCATCGAGACCTCAATACTCAGCTCCTGAAACAGCTTCTCCAGAAACCCCTGGGTAGAATAAATGATGTCTGGGCCTGTCACAACTACGAAGAACCCCGTGATGCTCGCTGGCTGTTCTAGTTCAAAGGATGAATTAATTGTTTGGGCGAATTCCTGGCTTCCGCTAAGTGCCATTGTACCCTCCCTCGAGGAGGAATGGGTCCCCTCCACAATCCCTTCTATTCCGGCCAACTCTATCCAGCCATGGCTTTGAATCAAAGACCTCTTCATGGCATTGAGTATTTTCTCATTCTTGTTCATCTGCTCCCTCCTTGGCCTTGGGCCTTTTCGAATTTCACTCTTCCCGTCTCCGCCGCGCCCAGAGCCGCCGTGAGTTGAGGCGTGTCCTCCCCCAAGTCTTTCGGGACGATGACTTTCTTACCGAGCTGCTCTTCCATGGCCTTTACCACGCCGATATTCTTCGCCACGCCCCCAGTGAAGAGGACATCATCCCGATATTCGATGCCCGCAGACACTCCCATCTGAATCACCCTTGCAACCAGGGCATTATGCATACCTGCGATGATGTCTTCCCTGGGGACCTTCTGGGACAGGTACGTTATTATCTCAGACTCGGCAAAGACCGTGCATTGAGCGGAGATCTCCACCGGTTTTTCACTCCTTGAAGATATTTCTCCTAGATCCTTTACGCTGATCTGGAAAATGTCCTCTGCCAACTTATCTAGGTATCTTCCAGTACCTGCCGCACATTTGTCGTTCATCTGAAATTTCTTGACCAGACCGTTGTCATCCAGGGAGATAACCTTGGTGTCCTGTCCTCCGATGTCGATGATGGTCCTGCAGGACGGTAAAAGGCGATAGCTTCCCTTACCATGGGCGATAATTTCTGGCATCGTATCATGGCCAAATGAGACATCTTTGAAGCTGATCGTTCTTCGACCGTATCCAGTGAGCATGAGGTAGCTCACGTGATCTAGGTGTGCCCCAGCCTCTTCAAGTACGCTCATGAGGGTCTTCTTACCGCTCTCCTCCACATCCCAGCTGTTCCTATTTACTTTGAATCCTACGATATTGTTGTCCTCGTCAAGCAGAATAGCCTTTGAGGTGGTAGAACCAATGTCTAATCCAACAAACATATCCATACTTCCCACTAAAGAATGATCTTTGCAGTTTTATCTCATCGTGTCGATGGTCTGATCTCACTCATATCAAAAGGTTTGGGGAAGATGTTTATCAGGCGCTAGCCTCGGTCCGCGCCTTGATGACCTCGCAGATGGTCTCTATTCTGGTTCGCACCGATTCCTGACTGTAATCTCGATCCTCCCAGATATCTCCCTCGATGTAGAAGGATGGTTTTCCGGTCTTCTTTTCGACGACACGACTGCAGAGTTTATGATCGCTGCCGAGCCATCTATCGAAATCGAGGAAACCCCAGACCATTGCATCCAATCCATAGGTTTCCATCTTCTCCACCGCAAGATCCGCCCTCATGCCCCAGTTACTCAAAAGGGACCATTTCAGCAGAGCTTCGGAGGCGCCCTCGAAAGCCCCGGTGAACTTAGGCATCTCGAACTCGCACTTGGCGGGCAGCAGTCCTTCGCAGTAGGCCAGAGCCACATCGTTATCATCGAACATCCTGGTGATGAAGGGGTTATTGTAGGGAGTGAACCAGGCCATGGCCTTGGGCGAACCCTGGGGCACCACGCCCTCCCCTTTCTTCACTCTTTCCTTGGCGTCCTCTGTAAGTGCCTTCAACGCCGATCCCACATAACTATACTGGGTATTGAAGGCCATGAAGGTGGGCAAGGTTGGGAACAAGGTAATCGTTCCTCCAAGAGGTGCTGGATCCGAGGCCATGAGTTGCGCCAGCTTACCGTACGACATGATGAACTGAATCCTGTCCTTGGTGGCCTCCTTTAAGGCGTTTTCGTCGACATCGACGTTGAGTTCTTTGCAGCAGGCCTCGTATCCTTGCCGCATGACCTGCGCCAAGTAGTTCACCCTTTCCTCATCTTTATACTCGACAACATGGCCCTCCGTGTCGTGGGGAATTCTGGAGTAGATGATATTATAATTCTTGTTCCAGTATTCCTTGATGAACTCATCGCTCTTGGGTGCCTGATCACATACAAAACCCCAAATCCAGCTCACGTCTGGAAGGGGTATCAGGCCCTGACGGAGAAGAGCGTATCTGGTCTTGTTCAATGCACAATGACGACATCCATAGGTGACCCCATGGCTCTCAGCGAATTCCAGGAGCGGGGATATCTTGTGGAAGAATGGATTCAGGAAACTTGCAAGATTTGCATCCACGAAGTATGTATTGATATTTGGGTCGGTCTTCTTCATGGCGTAGAAGAAGTTGGAATGAGCCGGCAGGACACTATATATCAGTTTCTCTCCGTTCTCCTTCTTCTCATTGGCCTTCATCATGTCAGCTATCTCGGCGGTCATCATCCCGATGACCTTCCGGACGCCCTCCAACTGAACCTCGAAATTCTGAGGAATCCACTGTCGGACCGCATACTTCACGTCATCATCAGTTAGGCCAAGTCCCTTCCTAGCCTTCTTCCAGTCCTTCAGTATTTGACCTCTGGACTCCACCCATTGCTCGCCAGGATCCGCAAATCCGGTCAGACTGAGATATTCCTCATCTATGTCATCCGACCGTATGGATTGCAGATACTGATCTATCTCTCTCTTCGTCTCAATTCTCATACTCACACCTCCCTCTTGCACATGTCTATAAAGCTCTCAATCCTCGTTCGCAGCGGTCCAGTAGCTTCCCTGGTGATATCGTACCCAGATTCGACCTCCTGGAAGGGCATGTTTCTCTCGTCAGCTCTCTTAGCGAATATCGGCCATTCGTGGTCATAGATAACATCGAACGCCAGCTGGTAATACAGAAGACCATCGGCATTGTAGTCGTCCAGCTGCTTGTTCAAGTATTTCCATCTATCGTCGGTGGATGGATTGAACATGACCGAGTGCAGACGTTTCTTGTAGTAACCCTCAGCGAGGTTGTAGAGCGGGTTTCCGTTCTCCTTGATCGGTTCCAAATGACGAATGCCTTCGTCGAAGAGCTCGGTCACACACACACCACCTGACTCTTCAATAAGACCCAGAATGGTATAGTCTCCTAGAGCGCAACCACGTCCAGCGAGAACAATACGTTGCGTCTCATCCGAGAAGCGGCTTTCTGTCCCTCTCAAATCTTCGAGTATCTTCTCTAGATATTCAATGGCCTGGTCAGGCTCAGTCCGGAAGGTATAATGATGCAATCTGATGTAGTCTTGGCCTCCAATCACAGGAGGATGACCTTTTCTCATCTCACCTATCTGCGCCAGCAATTTCCTTATTCGATTGTACTTCTTAATGGAGTCCGACAACTTCTCATCGGTGATCTCCTCTCCAGTGATCTTCTCCAGCTCAGACTTCATTTTCTGGAGCTGTTTCCGGTAGTAGTCAAAGGCGATGGCTTTCTCCCAGTCCTGGGGTACTCCCAACTTGGTCACGGGGAGACCCTTAAACTCGAAGTAGTCAGCTACTCGGACGCCATCGCACTCCTTTGTATCTGAAAATATCCGGTCCGCATGGTCCAGCACAGGATGCATTCCCAATTCGTACATGCCTATCTGATGTCTCGCCTGTATGTTGATGCAAAACAGCACGTAGGGCAAAGCCGCCTCAGCGGGAATGGGATCGCCGCCTCCATCACAGAGGATGTAAGGTTTGGCTCCCGAAGCGAATATAAGCTCCTCAGGAACATAGCTTCCGTACCAGCATATGATTTTCGCACCGTCCTTCTTCGCCTTTAGGACGTTGCTGGGATACTTTCGGGCAATCTCACCGAATTCCATCAAATCTTTTTCTAAAGATTTCATTTTCTCCTCCTTAGGACTGTAATTCTAAGTAGGCATCGAATTGCCATTATAAAGATGTAACCCCAACCTAACCTTGATTTAACTCGATGTTGACCTAACGTCTCTACATCATCCAGATAGAAAGAGAAAGAAGAAGAAAGGTTAACAAATCGCCGAACTTGCGGAGGGAGTGCGTTTGACTCAAGAGAAAAAGAAAAAGAGGAAAAGGGTTTCGCCTCGCAGTAACTCGAAGGGCATTTCCATTTTATTTGAAACTCCTTTTCTTGGTGTCTGGATTCATTTTCTTGCGATATTTATCTATATCGCCATTGCCCGTGGCCAGATGGCTGTCATCCAACCCATTAAGACCCACACCTCATCCGCAACTAGCCGTGCACTCTTCACTCGCTTCTGTCGAAACCTCCCAACGCTCGATTTTTTATCGTGAAAAGATTGTATATGAGACCTAAGCGAAAGCTCGAGGAAAGAAGGGCAATGAACAAGATAGTAACGGGCATCGTGATCTTCGTTGCGATACTACTGCTCCTGCTGGGGGCAGTGTTCATAATAGCCTTCGGCTTGGAGAACATCGCAATTGGGGCGGTACTGATTCTCATAGCGCTGGTTCTGTTCTTTTTCGCATACAGGAGCGAGAAGATCGAAGCGGCGAAGCCGACGGTGGTGAGCCAGACTTTCAACGTCAAGATGGAGGGCTCTGGCGCTCTCACCGAAAAGGAGCTGAAGTGCAAGTCCTGCGGTGCGACACTCACGGACAAGGATCTGAAAGTGGTCAAGGGGGCAGTGATGGTAGCCTGTCCGTATTGCGGGACTGTCCAGGCGTTTGAAGAAGCCCCGAAGTGGTGAAACGAGAATGAGAACGAGAAACCCCATGGCTGTGACAAGGGTCCTCGCAAGTTTCCTCGTGATCTTGTCTATCGTCCTCTCATCACTTGGTTTACTCGGAACACCAGTCGGATCAAATGGCGCCGCTCAGGGATACTCGTTCTCGGTCGCCGCGGAGTACGTCAATATCACGATAATGAAGGACGGGAGCGTGGACATCGACTACATCTTCGAGTTCACCGACGTCGGGTACCTGGACGGAGTCGACGTGGGTCTTCCCAACAGGTATTACGACGAATCCTCGGCTTCCGCCAGAATCGTCGTGCACGGGACCACCTACTACCCCGAGTTGATTCACCAGTCTCCGTATGTCAAACCAGGACTGGCCGTCGAGTTTACGGAGCAGACGATGAATGATATATCGATGTGGGGTTCATTCACGCTCTTCTTCCACGTGAACAACCCGCACATGGTGTACCTCAACGAGCTGGTTGCGGGCACGGTCGGTATCAGGTTCAAGCCAACATGGTTCAACCCCGACTATCAGATCGGGAACACGGGATTGTTGGAATCCAGGATAATCTTCCCGCAGGATTTCACGAACGCCTCACAGGCAATCTACCTTCAGGATCATCCCTGGGACTCACTGGGAATCGACAGAGCAACGGGACGCGTCGTTGCCACTTGGACGGATTACTCCGTCAGCCCGAGTGATCAAGCAAAGGGAACGTTCGACGTCGGCGCAGGACTTCCGACAGTCTATGTGGACAAGTACTATAAGCACGACGTCTGGGAGACGCTCGGTGACTTCGCAAGCAGCCTGGCCGATCTGTTGTTCCTGCTCCTACCGTTCATCATCTTTGCTGCAATCTTCACGTTCATAGTCATTTCCTCCATCCGACAGGTTCGCAAGCGGAACAAGGACTACTTCGACCCCAAGTTCTGCACTGTCGGCGCGGGACCGCGGCGGGATCTAACTGCGGTCGAGGCGGCGATAGTGCTCGAAAGACCGATCGAGACGGTCGCCACCATGATACTGTTCGGCCTCATCAAGAAGGGCAAAGTGAAGGTCGAGTCAGAGGAGTACCCGATGAAGCTCGCCAAGCTCGCTGAAGAAGGGGACTACGACTACGAGAACGGCTACCTTCATGCGATAGAGGTAGACGGGACTATGAACAGGCCGCTGTTGAAGAAAGCCATGATCAATTTCGTCGATTCCGTCGGCACGAAACTCAAAGGGTTCGACCTTGAGGCGACGAAGGCGTACTACGAAAGGATCTACGAGGCTGCATGGAAGCAGGTGAAGGTTGCGGGGACACCGGAGGAATTCGCTAAGGTTCTCGAAGAAGGCAACGAATGGATGATGCTCGACGAGAACTACGAGAAAAGGATGCGCGAGGTCTACGTGATCCCTTTCTTCCTACACCACACGACTAGGACAGGTGCCGGGGCTCCGACTCCAGTCGGGGGAAGGGAGTCGATCGCCAGCAGATACGTGTCACAGATCAAGTCCGCGAGCAGCAACCTCGTCTCCGACGCGCGGTCACTCACGAAAGAGATCACGGCGAAGGTGAACCCCCCTCCAGCCTACACCCCGACCCAGGGACAACGCGGCGGGAGCTTCGGCGGAGGATGCGCGTGCGCATGTGCCTGCGCTTGCGCTTGTGCAGGCGGAGGTAGATGATGGGGCTGAGATCATGGTGGAGGGAGGTCCTGGGCAAAGGACTCGATCCAGGCGTCTACAAGTACGACGGCATTGGAGACCTGGCACATCACAGATTCCACCTGCGGGTCGATTCCGAGCTCAAGGGGGTCCTGCTGATAGATGCATCGAAACTCATATTCCTGAATGGGACTGCGGTCGACTTCATCAGATGCGCCCTTGAGGACAGGTCTGTAAGGGCGGCGGCGAAGTACATGCGTCGCCGATACAGGAAACTGGACAAGAAGACGGCGATCGCGCACTACGACGAAATCAAGAAGCAACTGAACGAGGCGTTGAAAGGCCATCTAGAAGTCCTCAATCAAATCGGTTCGGACAAGCCCTCGATCGGAGCCGACGACTTCCCAGCGCCCTACCGAATGGACCTCGCCCTGACGTACAGGTGCCAGAACGACTGCGACCACTGCTACCTCGAGCACAAGGACAAGAAGGAGCTCCCGCTGGAGGAATGGAAGGACATCATCACAAAGCTCTGGGGACTCGGGATCCCGCACATCGTCTTCACCGGCGGCGAACCGACGCTATACGAAGGCATCGAGGAACTTGTGACGAAATCAGAGGAGTTCGGACAAGTGACCGGACTGATCACCAACGGAAGGAATCTCAGAAAAGAGGGATACCTGCGGAGTCTCGTGAACAGGGGTCTTGACCACGTCCAGATAACGGTCCTGTCCCACAGGGAGTCTGTCCACGACAAACTGGCCGGAAGCGAAGGAGCGTGGAAGGAGACCGTGGAAGGACTGAGGGCCGCCCTCGGCGAGGACTTGTACGTAAACACGAACACCACCATCATGAGATCCAACTACGAGGACATCGAGGAGACCATGAGGTATCTGGTCGCGCTCGGAGTCAAGAACATCGCCTTCAACAGCATAATCCGGTCAGGCAAGGGAGAGGAGACAGAGGGCATCACATACGACGATCTGAAGTCGGTTCTCACGAAGGTGAAAGCGATAGCAAACGAGAAAGGCATCAATCTCATTTGGTACTCTCCTACCCCGTACTGCGAGTTCAACCCGATCAACTACGGCCTTGGTATCAAGCAGTGCACGGCTTGTTCGCTGAACATGGCCATCGAGCCGGACGGGACGGTGCTTCCCTGCCAGAGCTACTACGAGCCGCTGGGCAACATTCTCACGGACCCGTGGGACAAGATATGGAATCACGAGCTCTGCAAGAGAATACGGGAAAGGAAGTACCTGGATGGCAAATGCATCGACTGCCAGCTGAGCGATGTCTGCGGCGGTGGGTGCCCCCTTGCAAGAGCTCACGGCGACTACGTTTGTCTGGACCGCCATTCATCGATGTGAGACGAGACGGATCACTTCCTCGCGATCGCATAGAACACGGGGTTGAACTGAAAGAGCGTCCGGGCCTCGAGCGCTCTGTCCCACACCCCTTTCAGCTCCCTGAGCCGCCGGTCGTCGACTTTGCGACTCAGGGTCATCTCTACCCAGCGCCATTCATCATCGGACTCAAGACGGAGCTTCTCTATCCCCCAAACGCCAGAGTGAATGCCGATCTTCGCCTCCAATCCGCACTCCCTGAAGAGGGGTCTCATTTTCCTGCCCACGAACGGATCGCCCCCTTCGCACTCGATGCCCTCGACGATCAGTCCTGTCAGCTCCGATAGCTCGGAGGGATAGTCTATTCGTCCTCCGAAGTCCGGCTCGGCGAGGCAGACGACCCATCTCTTCGACACGCGCTTCATCTCTTCGAGAGCGGGACGGGGGTCCTTCAACCAGAGCAGCAGGAAGGAGCAGCAGACAACCTCGAAGGAGGAGTCTTCGAACGGCAGTTCGCATGCATCGGCTTGAACGACATCGAGCCCCCGGCTCCTACAGGCATTCACCATGTCGCTGTCGATGTCCACTCCCTTGACATCGAACAGCCCGCTCAGCACGTCCATCACAAAGCCGGGGCCACAGCCGACTTCTAGCGCCGCCAGTCTCTTCCTCTTGACCTCCGCTCCCTGAAGAACCTCGTTCTTCAGCAGCCAAAGCCAAGAGTCCTTCAGCCACAGAGACTGGCGCCGCAACTGCCTTTCGAGACCGATTCCTTCCGTCGACATACCTTCTCATGATAGAGCGACTTCTTCGGAGTTTACGTTTTCGATTGGTCTCGTCTTCCCGCCTGTTTACTTATATCTGTTTGCTTTTACCGAATACCAGAGTGGAGCTTGATGGCGGCGGATGGAAGGGTCCGGGGTTTCTTCGACAGGAACAAGAGCGTCCTCAGGCTCAGCCTCGTCGCCCTAATGATGTCCTCGTTCGGGGATCTGTTCGCCGGCGCCACCCTGGGCTTCATGACGGACACGCTCAGGTTGATGCCGGGCCTCATGATCCTCATCCCCCCGGCGATCGGCATGAGGGGGAACATATTCGGGGCGCTGGGAAGCAGGCTCGGCACCTCGATGCACGTCGGCACATTCGAGCTCTCGCTGAAGAAAGGGGGCATACTGAGGCAGAACCTCGAGGGGTCCCTCGTGCTCTCGGTCATCATGTCGTTCCTGATGGGAGTTCTGGCCGAATCCGTCTCGGTGGTCTTGGGAGTCGAGAGCATCGGCGCGTCGCAGTTCGTCTTCATCTCCGTCTTCGGCGGGGTTCTCGCGGGATTGCTGCTTCTCCTGATAAACATCTTGATCGCGACTGTGGGGTTCAGGAGGAACTGGGACATCGACAACTTCTCCGCGCCCTTGGTGACAGCGGCGGGTGACATCGTCACCCTGCCGATGCTCTTCGTAGCGACGATGATCGTCATGTCTGGGGTTCCGGCGGTTTCCTTCGACATCTTCACGCTCGCGCTGTTGGCCGTGACGGTCGTCCTCGTCATCGTGACCTTCCGGCTGAAGAACCCGGAGACGAAGCGCATAATCGTGCAGAGCTCGCCGGTGCTCGTCATCTGCATCCTCCTGGACATAGGGGCCGGCATAACCATAGATCGTAGGATCGAGGAGCTCGTAGCGCTTCCCGCGCTCCTCATCCTGATCCCTCAATTCCTTGAGGACGCGAACGCGCTCGGAGGCATCCTGACTTCGAGGTTCTCTTCGCTCCTGCATATGGGTACACTCGAACCGAAGAGGGCGCCAGGAAAGCTCGCCATCGAAAACTTCCTGATCTCTTACGTGCTCTCGCTTTGGGTCTTCATAGTCGTCGGCATCACGTCGCACTTCACCGCCTTGTTGCTAGGCCTGGGCTCCCCCGGCCTCCTCATGATGGTCGCGCTTTCGCTCGTAGCGGGGATGCTGACGGTGACGATACTCAACGTACTATCATACTACGTTGCGGTATACACGTTCAAGTTCTCCCTGGACCCCGACGACGACAGCATTCCATTGACTTCATCGACGATTGACTTCCTCGGCGCACTCTGCCTGATCGGCGTCATGCTCCTATTCGGAATGGCCTGAGGCCATGAGGAGAGCCGGGAAGCGACTTCGCCATCATACTTATAATCCGCAAATCAATCCCTTTTCACTTGGGAGGGAGGCGATGATCGCAAGGGATGTTGTTCTAGGGAATCTTGGAAAGTACGAGAAGGACAAGATCAAGATAGGAGTGCTCGGTTCGCATTCGGCGTTGGACACCTGCGACGGTGCGGTCGAGGAAGGATTCAGGACGTTGGCTGTCTGCCAGGAAGGAAGGGACAAGACGTATTCGAAGTACTTCAAGGCGCACAGAAATCCGGACGGGACGCTCAAGAGGGGCATGGTGGACGAGGTCATCCTTCTAAAGAAGTTCAAAGACATCATGGACCTGAAGGTCATGGACAGGCTCCTCAAAGATAACGTCCTGTTCGTGCCGAACCGCTCCTTCACTTCCTACTGCAGCATCGATCAGGTCGAGAACGACTTCGTCGTGCCGATGGTCGGCAGCAGGAACCTGCTCCGCAGTGAGGAGAGGGGCATGGATAAGGACTACTACTGGCTGCTCGAAAGGGCCGGCCTTCCATTCCCGAAGAAGATAAAGGACCCCCAGGAGATAGACACTCTCACGATCGTCAAGCTGCACCACAAGGTGAAGAAGCTCGAAAGAGGTTTCTTCACGGCCTCGTCGTTCAAGGAGTACGAGGAGAAATCGAAGGAGCTGCTGAGGCAAGGCGTCATCGACAAGGAAGGACTGAAGGAGGCGCGGATGGAGCAGTATGTGATAGGCCCCGTGTTCAATCTCGACTTCTTCTACTCGCCGCTCTCAAGGGGCGAAGAGAGGATCGAGCTCATCGGGATCGACTGGAGATTCGAAAGCTCCCTGGATGGATACGTAAGGCTGCCGGCGGCGCAACAGCTGGCATTGGACGAGAATCAAGTGATACCGGAGTACACGGTCTGCGGACACAACTCCGCGACGCTAAGAGAGTCGCTGCTCGAGAACGCGTTCGAACTCGCGGAGAAATACGTCAAGACGACGCAGGAGCACTTCGCGCCTGGCATCATCGGACCGTTCTGTCTGCAGACCTGCGTCGACAAAGACCTGAAGTTCTTCATATATGATGTAGCCCCAAGAATCGGCGGCGGTACGAACGTACACATGGCGGTCGGCCACGCGTACGGCAACGCCCTCTGGAGGAAGAACATGAGCACAGGCAGGAGACTGGCAATGGAGGTCAGGACGGCGATCGACGAGGACAGACTGGAGGAGATCGTCACATAGTCCCTCGAGCCACACTTATCTGAGGCGATAGCCAGTATCTTGATGACCCACAACAACTTTTATTAAGGACGAATCTATTCGCCAACAATACCCTAGTCTCAAAGGAGCGCACATTTTTGTGCATTTAGCCATGAGGGAGGGAAGGTATTGCATAAAGAGAACAAATGGAAATTGGCATCAGGGATGCTGGTCCTAGCTCTGCTGTTGTCATCCCTTGCACTTCTGCCAGGAACGACCGTGAAGGGTGCCAGCGACCAGACATACAAGATATCGTTCAACGCTGTTCACAGCGATGGAAGTCCAGTTGTAGACGTCCAGGCGACCCTTAAGGAAGTGCACACGCTGAAGCAGTACACCAACACAACCGACTCATTTGGACTGGCGAAGTTTTCCCCATGGCCAGGATACTACACGCTCACACTGAATAAGTCAGGATACTTCGATAAGATGTCTCCAGGAATCATCAGGTTCGACGGCCTGTCAGATGTCTCACTCGGCCTAATCACTTTGTCGAAGCAGCCGACCAAAGACATGTACCTGAACGTGACGGTGCTGAACAACGGGACTTCAGACCCAGTGAACGGCGTTCGCCTGTGCGTCTTGGACACCGGGCACTCGATGCAGGAGGTCTATAACGCCACGGCTTCCGGCGGTGCGTTCAACGTTTCGCTCTACGCGGCAACATATGAGCTCATCGTATCCGCATTGAACCACGCGGTCAATGTGACGACCGTTGCGCTGACGACGAACACGACCACGACGATATATATGGACAGCTCGGTCGTCGTCAGGGGATACGTCTACTTGAACGGAACGCCCGTGACGGAGAATCTGAAGGCGTATATGATCTCGACGGACATCGGCCTTGACCCCGAGAAGCGGATCGTGAAACCGAAAACGATTGGAGGGAACTACTTCGAGTTCGACGCATTCGTGGGTGAGTTCTGGCTGCTCGTTGACGGAAAGAATGCCAAGGCCAATATGACGGAGAAGTTTCCCGTAACCACCGCGATGACGAAGATCGTCAACCTGACCGCGCAGGCGGTCCAGACGACCACGAAGGACATCGCGTTCTACGAGGGAGACTGGAACCACTTCAACCTGACCGAGTACTCGTCATTGCAATACGATGCGACGATCCCGGGATTGAACTACAGCTACCTGCCGAACGTCAGGATGCAGATCGACTTCGACTGCGGTGACGGCAACGGCAACCTGACGCTTCCCGAAGTGAACGTGTTCAAGAACAAGATGAAGGCGTTCGGGCCTCAGAACATCACCACCGAGTGGCTCGTTAAGGTCAACGGGACGAAGTTCGTCGCGCAGACCTCCGGGTTCACAACCATCGATTATGCTGGGCTTGTTGCTCTCACTAACACCACCGCGGACTACACCAGCACGATGGTCACGCTGTACAACACCGTGTCGCCGGTCGCGGTATCGGGTTCTCTCTATAATGGTAATCTATATGTCCGCTATGACACGGCGACGATGAACTACAGCTACACTGTCGAACTTCCTGAGTTGTATGAGCTGACGGCCAACTCCACCGGTTCCGCGTATGTGAAGGTCTACGGATACACGACCCTGAATGTTGAACCGTCCTATGCGACAACAGTTATCCCGGCCAACGTGATGATGACTTTCCAGAAGTCCCGGGCCCCGACTGCAGTAGCCGCAATAGTCACAGGCAGCAGTGCCTACTCGAAGCTCGTGAACTCGACGGTGCAGTACTACGTCGTTGCAATGGACACGAACGTCACATTCACATCCGCGGGATCGACGGACCCCAACGGCAACCCGTTGACATACATATGGGACTTCGGCGACGCTAACGGGACGAGTGTGGCGACGACGACAACAGTCTACAAGTACACATCTCCGGAGTTCAACGTGACCGCGAAACTGACTGTCAGGGACGTGGCGGGCCTAGAGGCCAATGCCTCGTTCCAGGTCAGGATCGACTCGAAGAACCCCAGCCCGATCGTCGACGTCAAGAACAAGAACATCGTGTCGAACCAGATAACAGCGAACCAGACGGAAGCGATCGTGTTCAACGGCGCGAAGTCGGTCGACTACATCAACTCGACCTCCGACGCGGAGAAGGGCGTCATCGCCTCGTGGAAGTGGGACTTCGGCGACGGGAACACCACGACCGTCCTGCAGGGCGAGAACCAGAATGTGACCCATGCGTACGTCAAGGCGGGCACCTACACTGTGAAGCTGAATGCGACTGACGTCGTCGGCCACTACGCGACCGCGCAGCTGAGGGTCGTCGTGAAGGACACGACCGCACCAGTCGTCTCGTTCGTCATCAAGAACGACAAGTTCCAGACGGTCGAATCGGCGATGGAGAACGCAACGCTCTACTTCGACGGCAGCGCAACGAAGGACAATGTCGACAGTCTGCAGAACCTGACATTCCTGTGGTCCTTCGGAGACGGGCAGGCCGACAGCGTCGTGAACGCCACGCACAACTTCACGCACATACAGACGTTCACGGTGAAGCTGACAGTCACAGACAAGTCCGGCAACAGCGCGAACCTGACCAAGCAGATCGTCATCACCTCATCTGCGAGACCGGACCTGAGGATAGTCTCGCTGACCTTCGACCCGACTCAGTTCACCGAGGGTGAGTCCGGCGCGATGCGTTTGAACATCACCAACGTCGGAAACGCGAACGCCACGAACATCGTCGTGAACTTCTTCCGGATGACGATATCCGGAGAGAAGATCCCGATCGGTACCGCGAGCGTTAACGACCTGACCGTTAACGGCACGCCTGCGAGCCAGCTACTCCCGGACCAATCCGGCATCATAACCTTCCATAAGGCGCTGGATAGCAAGGGCAACTACACGATATACGCAGAAGTCAGCTGCGACCGCGAGATCAACAAGGCCGACAACACCTACTCGACCTCCTTGACCGTCAAAGAGGCTGGGTGGAAAGCCGCTGCGATCTACGGCGGTATATTCGCTGTCATAATCGTCGTCATCGTCCTCATCTACATGAGGAAGCGCCTGCCGCTGCCATCGAGAAAGGGAAAGGAAGGCAAGCAGGAGACGACGAAGCCGGAACAGAAGGGCAGGAAGTAAGCGCCCCGGAAACAAACCTTTTTCCCCTTTAGTTCTTCTTTTGATTTCCTGCTACAGCTTTCCCGCGAGTCCCCTGCCTCAACAATGTATATATTCTCCAGACCTCCTTCAACTCACGATGCTCTGGAGGCTCATCGACACCGACCTCGCTTCCCCCGCGTACACCTCTGCTGCGGACGAAGCCATCGTGATCGCAAGGCAGAAGAATATCGTGCCGAACACGCTCCACCTCTATAGACGGGACGGGCCGACCATATCGTTGGGCTACTTTGAGAACGTCGAGGAGAGCGTCAATCTCGAGGTCGCGAAGGAGCGTGGCGTGCAGCTCGTGAGGAGGATCAGCGGAGGGAGCGCCATCTTCACCGACCCGAACCAGATAATATACTCGGTCGTATTGGAGAAGGAGATGGTTCCGGAAAGCCCGAACGAGACTTTCCCGATCGTCTGTGGTGGGATTGTCAAGGCGCTGAATGTGCTCGGGTTGGAAGCGGAGTTCAAGCCGATCAACGACGTCCTCGTGAACGGCAAGAAGATATCTGGTAGCGCACAAACGAGAAAGTGGGATGTCGTGCTGCAGCACGGGACGCTCATCGTCGACGCGGATTTCGGGCTGATGTTCAGAGTGCTCAGGACGAAGAAAAAGAAGGTCAAAACCCAGGAGGGGATGACCTCCCTGGTGAAGGAACTCGGTCGCGTTCCGTCGATGGATGAGGTGAAGGCCGCCATCGTCAAGGGGTTCTCGCAGCAGTTCAACGTGGAGGTCGTGAAAGGAGTGCTCACTCACTTCGAAAAGAACACGATCGACCGACTGATCGAGGAGAAGTACGGCAGGGACGAATACACGCTTAAGAGATGAATCATCGGAACGACTCGAGGTCGAGGAAAGCGGTCTTCCTTCCGTCGACGAAGAATCCCAGCTTCTTGTGCAACATGATCGACTTCGCGTTGTCGGGCATGATCGCGCTGTGCACCGCCTTCGCACCCTTCTTCTTGCCCTCAAGGATGACCTTCTTCAGCATCTGATATGCTATGCTTTTCCTTCTGTGGCTTGGGTGCACCCCAATGTTCTCCACCCAGACCATCTTCGGTATGTTGTAGAGGTGCTCCACCATCTGTGCGAATATGAAGCCGACGACCTGGTCGTCCTCCTTCGCCATGAAGCTCAACCCCGATGCGCGATAGTAATCGAAAGACTGCTGAGCCGACGCACCGAGCTGGTTCATGAGGTCCGGATGCAGGTTGTCCCACTTCGTCGTCATCGACGGCTCCAGGCACTCCCGTATGCAGAACAGCTCCAGTGCTCGGACTGCGTTGCGATCCTTCTCCGTCAGCGGTACGATCTGCACCATCACATCTCCTCCGGAGTGCCGAGACCCATCGACCCGAGGCAGTTCCTCAGGACCCACATCGACGCTTCCACCAGACCCAGCTTGGCATCCCTCGCCTCCCCGGCCTTGAGCACAGGCACGTAAGTGTAGAACTGGTTGAATGCCGAGGCGACCTCGTGCCCGTAGGATGGCATCACGTGTATCCTCCTCTTCTCTCCGCACTCCTTGACGATCCCGGGGAACCGGGCGAGGACGCGGATGAGCCTCTTCTCGTAGGCATCGGTCAGCAGGGACGGGACGATCTGCGGTTCATAGTCACCGGCCTTCCGCAGTATGCTGCACGCCCTTGCATGAGCGTACTGGACGAACGGGGCGCTGTTTCCTTCGAAGTTCAACGCGTCCTCCCAGCGGAACACGATCGGTTTCTCTGCCTGGACGCGGATGATGTTGTACCGTATCGATCCCCTCCCGATGTCACTAGCGATAGCCCGCATCTTCTCCTCGGCTAGGTCGGTCCTGCGCTTCTTGACCTCCTCAAGCGCCCTCTCCTCAGCCTCCTCGATGAGGTCATCAAGCGTCACGACCGTCCCCTTCCTTGTTGACATTCTGCCTTCCGGCAGTGAAACGAATGAGTAGAACACGTTCTCCGGGGCCTTCTCGACCCCAAGGATCCTCAACGCGCTTGCGAGGTGTATCATCCCGAGCTTCTGGTCCTCCCCCAGGATGTTGATGAGGTGGTCGGCCCTCTTGAATTTGTCAAGGTGATAGGCCATGTCCCTCGTGGTGTAAAGCGTCGTACCGTCGCTCCTGGTGAAGAAGAACTTCGTGTCGCGGCCATGGACCCCGAACTCGGCAAGGTCGAGGTAGAACGCGCCGTCCTCCTCCATGCAATACTTCGTGGCCTTTAGGCGCTCCACTACCTCCCTCGCACTGCCGTTGAGAATGAACTGCGACTCCCAAACGAATCCGTCCAGCCCCACGCCGACCGCCTCGAGGCTCTCCTTGATCCCGTCGAGCATGGTCTGCGCGGTCCGACGCACCTTCTCGATGACCTCCCTGTCGCCAGCCTCGAATCTCCTGAGCATGTCGGCGATCCTTTCGCTGACCGCCGGGTCGCTCTCCATCAGCTCGTTCGCCTTTCGATAGTACCCGACCAGTCTGTGATCCGCCTTGTCCCGCTCGGCCTGAGGGACCTCCGAGGGCGGTATGTTCTCCAGGCCCCAGGTCAGCAGGACGACCTGCTTGCCGACGTCGTTCACATAGTACTCGGTCGTGACCTCGTATCCGGAAAGCCTCAGGCATCTGGCCAGCGTGTCGCCGATCAGGGGGTTCCTTGCCCTGCCGATGTGTATCGGGCCGGTGGGGTTCACGGAGGTGTGCTCGAGCAGGATCGACGTCCCCATCGACGGCCACTTGCCGTAGTCTCCCTTCGATGCCAGGATCGCCTTGAGCGTGATGTTGGTCAATGTCCCTTCGTTGAGCTTGAAGTTCAGATAACCTCTCTCATTCCAGACCTCGGAGACGAGGTCGAGCTTCGGAATATGCGATGCGAGGTCGGATGCGATCGCGACAGGCGCCTTCCTCAGCGCCTTTGCGAATTGGAAGCAGGGGACGGCGAAGTCGGCGATCTCCGCTGGGGGCAGCTCGATCTCGAACTGCTGCTCAACTCCCATCGCCTTCAGTCCGTTCCTGATCGCGCTCTCAACTTCCTTCCTGAACGGCTCGATCGGATCCATCTCATCCACCCGTCCTGAAACGTAGGATCGCGGCGATGCCCCCGAAGGCGGTGATCAGCATCTCCCCTTCTTCCGAATCCGTCGAAATAAGTTCCACTCTAGTCCCCATCCTATCTGCGACCTCATAGAACTCGTCGATGATATCAACGTCCGACTTTATCTCCGCCTGCGACCCGCACTTGGGGCACTTCACTTCGTCGGGGACCTTTTCCACGGTGACCGTGCTCTTCCATCCGCAGCTGCCGCACTCCGCTGCCACCCGGTGCTTCCTGAGGCCTTCCGAGAGCAGAAGAACGTCCACGGCCCCGAGCACCAGGTTCCTGCGGACCTGGTCCTCGCCGTAGGCGGACAGACCGCCGTCCGGCTTCCTTATCTCCTCGAAGAGGCGCTGCATGTTGCGCTTCTCCCGCATGAGGTCCAAATCCTCCAGCTTCTCCTTCGCTCTCTCGACCAGCTCCCTCAGGCCGTACTCGTCGGTGTAGCCGGTGTCGAACGTGCCGATGACCTTCTTCTGCAGCTCGTGATGGAGATACTTGGATTCGTTGAAGTAATCCTTCGTCGGGCCCGGCCCCCCTATCAGGATTCCCTGCAGGTCCTTGGTGTTCAGGAGCGCGTCGGTAGCGGTATCCGCGACCTTTGTGAAGAACTCGTGCGCGGCGATCTCGATCAGCCTCTCGAACCTGAGGGCCGATTGCCCTCCCATCCTGTGCTTGCTGGGCACGAGGGACTGGATGTTCTTTATGACCTGCACCCTCTTGCCCTTCAGAAGACCGAGCGTCGCCTCGCTCCTGTCTATGACTATCAGTCCGTAGGATTTTTTCTCCTCCAACATGTCCAGGAGGGGATCGAGATAGAACTGGGAATCGCAGCGATAGAGGAACGTAGTGATCGGCTCGGGCGGCTCGAGCACGTACTGGACCATCCTCGTCTGGTCGCCGATCTTCGGCACCTCGCCCACGAAGAACACGACGCCGTTCGCCGGCGGTCGCTTGTAATACTTGAGTCTGGAAAGGATGGATTGGATGGCGCCCATGACGGCCTTGCGCGTGCTCTGCGACTTGATGTTCGAGGACTGGGAGTACTCGCCTCTGAGATACGCGGCCGCGTCCGACACCTGTTTGTTCGGCGGAACGTAGACAGATATCAGCTCGGTCCCGCGGCCGTGAAGCTCTCTTATCTCTTCCAGAGCCCTCTTGAAGTCGAACTTCTGCTTGCCGCTGAGCTTCTCGCCTATCTGAGCCGCCGATTCCATCAAATATTCAACCTATGAATTTTTTATACGCCAAAAGGGATTACTGTAATATATCTGTTGGTGCACACATGGACAAGGTCGTGATCTCCCTCGGAGGTTCGGTCCTGGTGCCGGACGAAGGCGATGCGCATTACCTGAGAAAGCTCGCCTGGTTGCTGACTGAGATGTCAAAGGAACATCAGATCTGCGTCGTCTGCGGCGGTGGAAGGATCGCCCGATACTACATCTCGACCGGAAGAGAGCTCGAGTTCACTAAGGAAGAGCTCGACAACCTCGGGATCGCGGTGACGAGATTGAACGCCACCATGCTGCTGCTTGCCCTCGGGGACGAGGTCGTTCCGGCGATACCCCGTGGCGAGGAAGAGGCCGCCAGATTGATCGAGGATGGCGGTATGATCGTCATGGGCGGAACAACGCCCGGCCACACGACCGATGCGGTCGCCGCCAGGGTGGCCGAGCTGGTGAAGGCGAAGAGGATCGTGAACGCTACGTCCGTCGACGCGGCCTATTCCGCAGACCCGAAGAAGTTCCCAGATGCGGAACGGTACGCCAGCATGACGCTCAGACAACTCTGCGACCTAGTGAACAAGGGCGTTCACGAGGCTGGTCCGTCGAACGTGTTCGACCGGTTGGGGGCTGAAATAGCGATGAGGGCCGGAATACCGATTTACATCGTCAACGGCCGGAACCTCGAGGAGATGGAGAACGCGATCAGGGGAAAGGATGTCAAGGGCACGATGGTGAAGGATTGATCGGTGGTGATGCGCTACCATTATGATTGACAAGGACGCTAGTGGTCAGCGAGGATGGGAGTGAATGGCTAGATTCAAAAGGGATGCGAAAGGCCGGGTTCATCACGCCAAGCCTCCTGGGCCGAGGACCCCAAGCGGACTGATCCTCGGGGTTTTTCTCGCGGTGATCGGAGGTGCCTTGATCGTCCTCAGCACTTTCTTCCCATGGGTTCAGCTCGCAGGCCATGTGCCCGTTGTGAACCTCAAGGTCCTAGACCTGGTCGACACCAGCGGCGCCTACCTCGTGATGTATCTCATCCCATTCTCAGGGATCCTGATCGCCTGCTTTTCCATGATCGCGGTCTTCGGCGGCACAAGAGGATGGGGGCCGGGATGGCTTTGGCCGACCTCGACGATCATATGTATGATGCTAGCGATAATCGCGATCGTTCTGTCCCTTGCTTGGATAAGCAAAGATTACATGACCGGAACGATAGAAGGTGCGAAATTCGGATCGGCCGCCTTCATCGCAGCGTTCGGTTTGGTGCTGGCTGTCGCGGGGAGCGTGATCATGATGCTGGGTCACAGGGCTCACTGGGAGAACAGGCAGATCATCAGGTCTGTGCAGATGAAACCGGCGGCGCCGGCCAAGATGAGGGTCAAGCAGCTTCCTCAGGAGGGACCGAGGCTCCAGGAGAGGTGTCCCAAGTGCAACTCGCCGGTCGAGGCGGATTGGAGGACCTGCCCCATCTGCGGCGAGAGGCTGTAGATCGAAAAGCGCCTATGCATCCGTGTCGGCAAGGTCGTCGCTGTCTATCGCTTCCAGACCCGCTTTCTCGACGAGGCTCTTGAGTAAGGTCGCGCGCGAGCGCTTCATCGACTTCTTATGTATGTATGCGCTCTTGGCATCCCTCGTCTTATCCAATGCCATCTGGATGTACCTGACTGCTGCCTGCTCGTCCGCCTTTTCAATGAAATAGTTCGGGACCATGTGTCCGAAGGACACCTTCTTGGACATCACGACCTCGGAGAACCTAGGGGCGTAGTGGCCTCCGCCTATGCCAATCGCGACGGGGCATGTGCTCTCTTCGAAGTTCAGTATGCTGGATGCTATCGCCCTGGCGGCTTCTTTGTTGCTCCACATCGACTCGTCGCTGCCGATCTCTATGAAAAGCGTCGGGGTCTCGAGATACGGCCCATGGTGAGTGACCTCGAAGGACACCTCGAACGGGAGTCCAGCCGCTTCGGTCTTCAGCCTCCTCAGGAGGCTTGTCATGAGGTGGGGCGACGAGGGAACCAGCGTACCGTCCCTCCCCCCGTACTCAGCCTTCCCGTAATTGCCCAAGGGGTGAATGGTGAGCGTGTGAATCCCAGACGCAGCCTTGTGACGAGAAAGGAAAAGAACGTCATCGAAGCGCAGTCCAGTCGCATTCTCGACACTCTTGTCGACGTCGTCTGCGAGAAGGTGAAGCCGGTCGATCGAGACGATCGTCTTGTCCCCGCACTTCCAAACAGGGTTGCCTTCGAAAACTCCCGCCTCGGACCACGGAGCCATCTGCAGAAGAGCGTCCCTGATCCCGACGCTCGCCTGATCGGGAATACTGCACACCAATAATCTCATGTCGTACTTCCGAATCGAATTACTGGGAATTATGCTTGTTGCCCTTCCCCGCCCTCTTCATCGGATTCCCACTCTCGCACGCACGCCGGTCTGGCACAGGCCGCAGCCGTAGATGTCGATCCCGTAGAGTTCCTTCATGATCGGTTTCTTGCTGTTGGAATACTTCCTGCACATGTCTTTGTCGTGACCTCGTTCGGTGATCGCGCCAGCTGGACATCTCTTGGCGCACTCCCCGCATCGCTTTCCCTGAAAGAAAAGACAGTCCGCATGAATGTCCGAGGTCCTGCGGGGCGAACTCAAATGACGGTTGACGACCACGCTGCCGATTCTGTGGGCCTTGCCCGCCTGAGTGATGAGCCCGCCACAAAGACCGAATGTACCAAGACCGGCGGCGAAAGCCACGTGGCGCTGGGACCAGGTTGATGCGTGACCGATCCTATCGTCCACGAAGATCCTGAACATGTCGTCGTCGAGTTGCGGTGCAACGGCTAGATAGCCCTCGTCCTCCAGCATCTTGACGATATGAGTCTGGACGCTGCGGTTGAACTGCTCCCCGTAGCACCGAGTATGGGCCCAGCGCCTTGACGGCATGTCGGTCATCCCAGCGTTCTCCTTTCTCGTCGCACCAGAGATGGGGAGGACGTACGATATGACCCCCACCTCGCGCTCCGGCGGGACCTCCACTCCCTTCTCTGACGCGACCTTCGTCATCGCCTCGTGTGGAGTGAGATGGAATTCCCCTATGACCGTCTTTAGCCGAACGAATATCGAATCGTCGCCAGCGACGAATCCGACGAGAGGCCGTTCGAACATCGGAGAATCGTCGATCCCCTTCAGACTGTTATCTGGACATGATCCAACGAAGCCCTCAATCTCTCTGATTATCCAGCTTCTGAACTCCTTCTCCAGCAATTCTGATCCTCCTGATCTTGGACTGTGAATCCGATGGCCACTAAAGGCCTTCGATTCGACTATGGATACGACAGGAGACTCTATGGAGAAAACTTGCTCCGCACAATGGCTTCGACGTCAGAGGCTTAGCCATAGCGTCTGGGGTTAGCCGAGAAAGGATTTATACCGCGCAATTCGGTACGTCGGTTCAAGGAGACTGAAAAAATGGTTAAGATGTCGAAGGAGATGATGGGGTTCATCACCACCGCAAAGCCTGGTTTCATAGCGACCGCGTCAAAGGACGGTGTGCCGAATGTTGCGCCGAAGGGGAGCCTCGCTGCGATCGACGAGGAGACACTTCTTTTCGCTGACATACATCCTGGCAAGACCAGGAACAACATCGCTGAGAATCCGAACGTCGCGGTCGCGTTCGTCGACCCGAAGACCATGAAGGGTTACCAGATCAAGGGCAAGGCGCAGCCGATGAAGAACGGGAAGGTTTACGAGGAAACATGCAAGAGGATAGCGGCGCTGCCGATGAAGCTGCCCAAGCCCGATGCCGCGGTCGTCATCAAGGTCCAGGAGATCTACAACCTGGCTCCGGGCCCCGATGCCGGAAAGAAGCTCTGAGAGTAGGAACGACGCCGCCGGTAGAATCCACCGCCGGCGCCCAAGATTTTTCCTTCGACCTGCAGATAGACCCAGCATATTACACGTAGTCTGCAATCGCACGTGAAAATCACATGTAGTAATCGCTTAATTATCGCTAAATAGAGCGCTTCTAGTAAGAATCGACATGCCTAGCGCATTGACGGTCGGGGAAAGGATCATTCTTCACTTGGCCCAGTATTCGAAATTCCAGGACGACTTCGACGTGCCGATGGACGTCAGTCAAGACGGCATTGCGGCAGCCTTGAGGATATCCCGCGCGCACGCAGCCATCGAGCTCAAGAAGCTCAAGGAATCTGAAGAGGTGAGCGAGCGCCTCGCGCACATCAAGAAAGGAAAGACGAAAAGGAAGACCTACTTCTTGACGTCGAAGGGGGAAACGAAAGCGAGCCACGTCCGAGAGTTTGCGCATAGTGAGGGCATCGAGATCATGCCTCTCCTCGACCTGAAGAAGTGCAAGGCACCGGACCTGTGGAACGCGCTCGACCTGCAGAAAAGGAAGCTGCTGGCGATGGCCTGCGTCTTCAGGAAGCCGTTCAAGAGGACCGCCCTTCCGGACACGACCGTATCGCTCCTTCCGGTAGACAACGAAGGCATGGTGGACATGCCGGCGGATCTCAGGAACTCGGTCCCGACGATGCTGACGAAAGAGGAGCTGAAGAGATTCCACAGCTTCGCGGCGGACTACTGGTTGAACGAGGGGGACTACAAAGAGCGATTGTTCCACCTCATCAACGCTGGGAGACAGAAGGAGGCGGAGATGCTCGTTGGGAGCAGATGGCAGCAGTTGATCTCGAACGCCGACGAAGACCTCCACTCGATTGTCTCGAAGATTGAGAATCCTTCAGGGAAGTATCGCGGAAAGACCCATTACGTCCAGGCGGAGATCGCCAGAAGAGCTGGGCACCGCGAGGCAGCGCTCAAGAAGGCACAGCAAATGGAGTCGTCCGATGACGTCAGGGAGCGATTCGACGGCTTCTTCGTTGATGGATTGCTCTCGATCGATGCCAAAGACTACCAGAAGGCGTATGACACGCTGGCCAAGGCCCGCGGGTTGCTCACGGACGGGACCGACGCCAGGCTCGAGTGCGAGGTCGCGGAGGCCCTCATGAACATGGGAAGGTACGAGGAAGCGGGGCGCCTGCTCGAGACCGTGATGGTGAAACGCTCCGGGAAGTCCGACTCGGACAGCATAGACAGGGTGTATTACCAGCTAGGAATGATCTCCTTCAGGTCCGGCAACGGGTCCGAGGCGGTGAAGTACCTCAGCAAGAGCCTCGGACTGACGAAGATGACCGACAAGACCCATCTATACAGAGCGCTTTCGGACGCTTACAGCCTCATCGGCATGAAGGAGAAGGCGCAGGAGTTCTCCTCGAAGATCCCCGCGACTAGAAAATGGGGCTCTTCCTGAGAAGATCGATGTCGCTGATGTAAAGCTCCCTTATGTCCGTCAGGTTCCAGCGAAGCATCGCGAGCCTCTCGAACCCGAGGCCCCATGCCAGGACTGGGTACCTTACGCCGAACGGCGCGGTCACTTCCGGACGGAACACGCCAGCGCCTCCGAGTTCCATCCACTTCCCATTGTAATGAACCTCGACCTCGGCCGACGGCTCTGTGTACGGGAAGTAGCCTGGCCTGACTCGGACTTCTTCGAACCCCATCTGCCTGTAGAACTCCCTCAGCACGCCGCAGAGCATGTCGAAACTCGCGTCCTTCTCCATGATGATGCCCTCGGTCTGGACGAACTCGGGCAGGTGAGTGGAGTCGATCGCCTCCTTCCGGAAGGTCCGGCTCAGAGAGAAGACCTTCACCGGCGGGTCCGGGTGCTTGGACAGGTACTTCACCGTGCAGACGGTCGTGTGGGTCCTGAGGAGCGCCCTCTGCGCTTCCTCCCTGCTCCACTTGTACCTCCAACCTAGAGACCCGGTCTTCCACCCGTCCTCATGGATTGACTTGATGACCTTGACGAGGTCCTCGTCCTCGAGCTCGATGCTCGCCGGGTTCTTGAGGTAGAAAGTGTCCTGAAGCTCTCTTGCGGGATGGTCCTGAGGTGTGAACAACGCGTCCATGTTCCAGAAGGCCGGCTGCACGTACTCGTCGTCAATCTCGGTGAAGCCCATCTGGACGAAGATCCTTCGTACCTCATCGGCCATCCTCGTCAGGGGATGCTTCTTGCCGGGATAGACAGAAGGGGCGAATGTTCTGACGTCGTACTTCCTGAGTGTCACGTTCTTCCAGCGCCCCGTCTGGAGAAGCTCGGAGGTTATCTGCGCGACCTCGTCCTTGAGCTCAATCCCGAGGTCGACTACCTCCCTGCCAGACTCGGTGAGGGAGATCCTCCTGCTGACGACCAGCTTCTCGGCGACGAGGTCCTGCCTCGACTTCAGCTGCGAGATCGCCTTGCCATCGACCTCGTCTTCCGAAAGATCCCTCTCGCTCAACGCCACCAGGACCCTCTCGTCATCCATCTCGTAACCGACCGAGCTGTCCCCGTGCGCCGTGAGGGACACGATCGTTCTTCCATCGGACTTCTTGATATCGGCCAGACCCTTTCTTTTCAGCCAGCCGATAGCGATCGGGACCTCTTGAGGATCAAGGACCTCCGAGAGCTCCTTCGAGTCCATCGAGCCCCCCTTCTTGTGCACTAAGTCGAGCGCCCTCCTCTCGGGCAGCTTCTTGGTAAGGACGTGTCTATTCTTCAGAGAATAGGACTTCTTCGCGCTCTCCTGAATGCTCACCAGTCCCTTGGACTGAAGCCAAGAGACGGCGTTCATCACCTCGACCTGCTGCGAGAAGCCGCCCGCCCCAAAGATCTCCTCGGGCGTCGCTTCCCTTCCGATCTGCTGAAGAGTGATGAGAACCCGCTTTTCCTGAGGGCTCAGCTCCGGAAGGACCTCAGAGGCTTTCATGACCGGTGGTGTAGACTTTCCTGACTATTTGTGATTTTTGCCAACGCGGTCCCTTCGATGCGCTGGCTTGATGTCTATTACGGGCGTCCCGTTGAAAGCGTCGAGGCCTTTGACCACCAGGACGTTGCCTCGCCTTTCGAGGAGCCTCACTCTCGTCAGGCCGAGGAAGTTCGGCCGCTTCGGGCTTCTTGACGCGAAGACCCCGACCTCAGGCTGGGTCGGATCGTGGTGTGGATGAACCCTCATCTTGTAGAACGTGGATCTGTCGAAGAGGAAGACGATGTCAAGCTCCTCGTTCTCTTCTATCCTGTGAAGACCTTCCGCATACTCCGGCAGGATCTCGATCTCCGACACAAGACCCTCGAAGTCGGTGTCTTCCTCAGCGCTATTGTGAACGTATCCGATCGGGACCACTTCCATCAATAATCCCTCATCATGAACTCCTCGATGTGGGCCCTGGCCTCCTCCCTCTTCCTCTGGTGTTCCTCCAGGAAGGCGACGACCCTGTCGGCCAGGATCCTCTTGCACTCGCCGCACATGATCTGTCCATTCCTGCAGCGGTCCTGGAGGTCGTTGACTGCCGCATCATCCGGCTCGAAGAGATAGTACTGGTATTTGAACACGGAGCAGGCCTCAGGCTTGCCTCCGGACTTCTTCTGCTCCTCCACCGAGACAGCACCGCCAGTGAACGCATTCGCGATCTTCTTCCTGATGACCTTGGGCGGGTCAGTGGTGAATATCGTGGAGCCTGGCTGGGAGGAAGACATCTTGTCCGCTCCCATCAGGCTGGGGAACATCTTGTTGTGAATGAGGGCGGGCTTATAGTAGCCGAGCAGCGGGGCCACGTCCCTGGCGACCCTGAAATGCGCATCCTGGTCGATACCACACGGGATCAGGCATGGGACGTTGTGCTTCTCCAGCTCCGATTCGAGAAAGGCAGGTGCAGCCTGGATGCTCGTGTAGAATATGCTGCCGATGTTCGTACTGTTGTCGAAGCCGAAGACGGCCTTCGTGGTAGAGAAGGTGACCCTCTTCGCGACCTTGAGAGCGATCGGATACAAGGTGTGGATGCACTCGGTATCGACGACGATCTTCGTCTTCTTTGGATCGAAACCGAGGGCGATGACGTCCAAAGCATTCTCGTACGCGCCTTTCAGAGTGTCATCGAGGGTCAGGTTCTCGTTGAAGAGGAACTTCTCGTCATCGGTCATCTGGAAGTACAGCTTCGAACCGAAGACGTCCTGGAGGTATTTCGTAAATATCCATGTGATCAAGTGCCCGATGTGAGTGTGACCGGAAGGTCCTCGACCGGTATAGAGAACGAATGGTTGTCCTTTGTCGTACATGTCGAGTATCCAGTCGAAGTCGCGGTGGGAGTAGAAAACGCCGCGGCGGAGCAGTGGGTGCAGCTTTCCGTACTTCAAGAACCTGTCGAGAAGCGCGTCGTCGATCTTCTTCGTCCCGAACTTCTCGACCAGGAGGTCGTAATCGATCTCTCCAGTGACCTCCCAAGGCGTGACCGTGAACTCGTTGTTCATCCGTGCACCGTGCCAGCGAGAACAAGGTTTAAAATATATATTGCTTTTTCTGACCGATGAGCGAGCTCATCAAGCCGGGACAGTTGGACGAGGACCGAATGGAGCGGTCCCGAAGGATTGAATGGATGGATCTGGGCAGCATCGAGGATTCCCATCATCTAGTCGTAGGAGCTGGCGCCCTGGGGAATGAGGTTGTCAAGAACCTCGTACTCTCTGGGGCAAGAAGCATAACCCTCGTCGACATGGACAAAGTGGTGCGCTCGAACCTGAATAGGTGCGTATTCTTCCGCGAGGAGGACGCAGAGAAGGGCGCCCTGAAGGCGGAGGTCGTCGCACGAAGGGGCAGAGAACTCTGTCCCGATGCCCTGATAACGCCGATCATCTCAAGGATCGAAGAACTAGAGATCGGGAAACTCGGGACGCTCGATGTTGTCTTCGGATGCCTGGACAATGTGGCGGCCAGATTGCACCTCAATGCCCACACCTACCATCTGGGGATACCTTACATCGACGGCGGGACTCATGGGATGGCGGGCAGGGTGCAGGTCGTCGTTCCTCCTTCCAGCCCTTGTATCCAGTGCGGGATGAACCGGACCCACTTCAAGGTCATGGAGAAAAGATATAGCTGCACGGGGAAGGAGACCTCTTTCTATGACCCCAAGCTTCCTGCTGAGATCACGACGACGGGCGTGGTTGCGGCAATCCAGGTCAGGGAGGCCCTCAAGATAGTCAGCGGGAAGAAGGAGGATTGCATCAAACACGTCCTCCATTACAACGGTCTTACGAACGCATCCGAGGTGCTTGAGCTCACGGTAGACCCGCAATGCCCGATGCATTCCCCGGGTTATCGATAACCCCTTTCGAAACCTGCTCTGGACTCATTGTCCTTTTCTGAGAATCAACATCACTAACTGTGGTGGAAACCTTTAACGAGGTCCGGACTTCTGCTCCAAAAAGTGATTCAATGCCGCTGAGAGTCAAGGTGAGGAACGCGGAGAGCGGTGCCACGGTTGACATGGAGCTCGAAGGTGAGAACACCGTAGAGGAGATAATCGAAGGCGCCGCAGGTTACTGGGAGAAAGATGCTGGGGCGTACGTGCTCAGGAGAGGCAAGAGGCTGCTGAGGGGCCAACAGACGGTGGCGGATTGCGGGCTCGTGAATCAGGACGAGCTCGAGCTGATACCGGACCCCGAGGGCGGCTAGGGAATGTCCCTGCCGATCGACATACTCGTCTCGAGGTTGAGGAACGAGCTCACGATATGCTCCAGGTATCTCAGGCACCCTGTGAACACCTCTGATGAGAATCTCTCGAAGTTTCCCTTGGACATCGAGATCGAGCTCGTGAAGGTCCCGGCCTCCGTAATGCTGGACGGCAAGGTCGTCACCAAGTACAACCACAGCTTCTCGATCATCGTGACGAGGGAGTATCCTTTCGAGAAGCCGCTCGTCATCTGGAGGACGCCGATCTTCCATCCGAACATCATGATGCCCGAGGATGGGGGACACCTCTGCACGAAGCTCTTGGAGGAGTGGAACTTCAACTCCACGCTGCTGTCTTTCATCAAGGGCATAGAGTCCCTTCTTCTGAACCCCAACCCCCGCAGCCCGTTCGGGACAGAGAGCTGCACAGGCGCTGCGGATCATTTCAACAACGGGCATCAAAGGATCCCGCCGGTCGTCTATTCCCCGCAGCCGAAGGTGGTGAGGTCCAGATGAGGCCCCCCTCGATCCTCGGCGGGGAGGAAATCAAGACGGGGGAGCGGCTTCCTCCTCCGCCAGAAAGAAGGACGGCACACAAATGGCTCAGGGAAGACGCCCTGGAGAGATACAACAAGACGAATGGGGAAGGACTCGAGCTATATCTGTCGAAGTTGGCGGAGGAGAAGATCCGCAACCACGCGGTCGGAAGTGTCGATTCGAAGCGCGAGGTCATGGGACTGATGCTCGGTGGAGTGTACGTGTCCAACGGGAAGAAATACGCGATGGTGAGGGACGTCGTCACGACCGACCTCGAAGCCTCGTCCGTCCACGTACGATTCCGGAGGGAAGCCTTCGAGAAGCTGTTCGATTCGCTGGACGAGGCCGGATTCAATTATGTCATCGTGGGATGGTACCACTCCCATCCCGGTCACAGATGCTTCATGTCCTCGACGGACGCCGACACACAGAGGACACTGTTCAACATGCCGTATCACAACGCGCTGGTCATCGACCCGATCAACAGGGAGATCGAGGTCTACTGCCTCGATGACGACAAGATAAGGACCAGGGATTTCGCGGTATACTGGGACGAATTCGAGAACCCCTACCACGGGACGACGGTTCGGAGAAGGATAGTGCGTTCAGACCCAGATAGCGTGGCGCCTACGCAGTGAGGCTTCGTTCTGCCCGAGCTTGGCCATGATCACCGGCACGATCGAGTCGAAGAGCAGGAAGGTCGAGTCCTCGAACAGTGTGCCGAGAGGAGTGATCTTCCTGCGCTGCTCGTCCTTCACCGTCGTCAGCTCCAGTGAAACGTTCGACGCTTGGGCGAGCTTGGAATGCATGTTCGACGTGATCGAAATCACCTTCGCCCCGACCCTCCTGACGATGTTCGCGGTCTGGACCGCAGACATCGTCTCGCCGGTGTTCGAGACGATTATGACAAGGTCAGTCGCTTCGACTATGGGAGTCGTGGTCTCACCTATGAAGTGCACGTTGAGTCCCATCTGGACAAGTCTGACCGCGAACGCCTTCCCGACGAGCCCGGACCTTCCGACCCCGTAGACGAAGACCTTCTTGGCCGATATGATGAGATTGACGATCTCGTCCACGACGGACTCGTCGACCTTCGCCAGGACTTCCTGTATCTCCTTTAGTATGTAACTGGAGGTCTCCTTCATCTGCCCTAATCCTCTTTGTCCTTGTCGACCTTCTTCGACTTCGATTCCTTCGTCACCTTCTTCATCAGGACGCGCTCGAATATCACCTTCATGTACATCGCGTCGTGCTCCAGAAGAGGCGAAGATGAAATTATCGTGACGTTCGGCATCTTCTCGACGAGGTACTCCGCAAGGGGCTCGAACCTAAGATCTCCCTTCTTGATGGGCGTGACCCTCTTCTCGTTGCCCTCCTCGTGTTCGACGCCGGCGAAGTGAGTGTAGTTGATCTGCTTGACGTAGCTCTTCGTTCTGTCGAACACGTCGGCGAAGTCGGACGGGTCCCTGAGCGTGCCGTTCTCCCTGGCATGGAAGTGGGCGAAGTTGACGACCGGGATCGGCCCTTTAACGTCGTCGCATATCTCTAGTATCTCATCCAAGCTCCCGAAGACCTCCTGGCGCCCGCTCGTTTCCAGGCCCAGCACCGGCTTTATTCCGTTCTCCTTCCACCAATCCATGATCGTGCCGATATTGTCGGTGACGTTTGTCTTGGCCTTCTTCTTGCCGAGGTCTCCGTACAGCCCCATGTGCGTGACGACGATCCTGCCTTTCATCTGGTGGGTCATCCTGCCGGCCCAGCGGATGCTGTTCATGCTCTTCTCCGTGAGTTCGGTGTTCGTGGAGAGGTCCATGTAATATGGAGTGTGCATCGAGAGCTCCACGTCCAGTTCCTCACCCATCTGGCCCAGCGTCTTGAGCTCCGAATAGTTCTGAGACAAACGCGAAGCCAATGTGATGAGAGTGTCCTCCTCCTTAATCTTCTCGTCGGGGTCCGTAATCCGGATGTCCTTCTTCCCCTTCTTTCTCATTATAGCTACTATGAGGTCGCCCTCGACCTGCAGCGGCGAGAGGCCGACCTCCTCCTCGTCCGGCGGTCGGTCGACGATATTGACCCTGACCATCTGGATTTCCATAGCGTTGAGGCCAAGGTTGTGAACATCCTCAATGCCATCCCTCAGGGTTCTGCCTTTACAAGAAAGAGGTATACCTGCTGGACCAAATCGAATCATCGTGTCACTCCGGGTGACACCACACTATGAATAAGGTTATATTTAATGGCTACCAGGTATAAAAACGAGACATCTGGATAAGGGGGACCGTAGGGCAGTTGACGCGAAGGACCATTCTTGCGCCGAGTCCGATTCGATCCCCTCTAAGGACCGATCCTCATCGGTAGAAACCATCGCCACACGAAGGCCGAGAATGTCGGGCGCCGGACGGTCCAGATGCCTTGTCAATCTCTCACCCTTCCTGGGAAAGCTTTATTAAAGACCTCCATATTAGAGCCCCTCACCCAATGTCGGGAGAGTCAGAATATGAAAAAGATAATGAAGACGGACCCGAACCTCGTGTCCCTCATCGAGTCTCTGAAGAAGGAGTCGAGGGAGAAGGGTGCCGCGATCTGGCGAGACATTGCGCTGCGATTGGAGAAGTCCAACAAGAACTGGGCCGAGGTGAACCTCAGCAAGCTCGAGAGGTACACCGAGGAAGGCGATGTCATCGTCGTTCCGGGAAAGGTCCTCGGAGCAGGCAGCCTCAACAAGAAGCTCACTGTTGCAGCGTACAAGTTCTCGGGATCCGCCCGCAAGAAGATCGAGGGTGCGGGAGGAAAGAGCCTTACGATTGCACATCTCGTCCAGGAAGTTCCAGACGGCAGCGGCGTTACCATCATGGGGTGATCTAGATGGCCGTTATCGATGCTGATGGACACGTGATGGGGAGGCTTTCCAGCAAGGTCGCGGAGAGGCTCCTAAACGGGGAAGAGATCATCATTGTCAACGCCGAGAAGGCGATCATAACCGGAAAGAGGGACATGGTCTTCAGTGAGTACAAGCAGAAGAAGGACAGAGGCAAGATCATGAGGGGGCCGTTCTACCCGCGCAGGGCCGATCTCATCCTCAAGAAGACCGTGAAGGGAATGCTCCCTTTCAAGACCTCCACCGGAAGGGAGACGTATCGCAGACTGAAGGTCTATGTCGGCGTGCCGAAGGAGTACGCCGCCGCTAAGTTGGAGAAGATAGATGTGGCGATCAGACCGAGGACGGAGAAATACGTGAGACTGGGAGACGTGTCAGCGTACCTCGGTTCGAAGGTGAGGTGAGATCATGGTTGATGTCATCAATACTACTGGTAAGCGGAAGGAGGCGGTCGCGAGGGCCGTCATAAAGAAGGGGGACGGGAGGGTCAGAATAAACAGCGTCCCGATCGAGGTCTACACGCCGGAGCTTGCCCGAGTGAAGATCATGGAGCCGCTGAATCTCGCCTCGGAGAAGGCGTCGGGAGTGAACATCGACGTCAACGTCCAGGGCGGAGGCGTGATGGGTCAGGCGGAGGCCTCGAGGACTGCCATCGCGAAGGCGCTTGTGCAGTTCTACGAGGACGAGGAGCTCGCCAAGATGTTCAAGCAGTATGACCGCTCGCTGCTGATAAGCGACCCGCGCAGGAAGCTGCCGAAGAAGCCTTTGGGCAGAGGCGCGAGGAAGAAGCGGCAGAAATCGTACAGGTGAAGAGATGATCATACCGGTGAGATGTTACACTTGCGGGAAGGTTATCGGCTCCTCTTACCAGACCTTCGTCAAGAGGGTCCAGCTCGGAGAGGACCCGCAGCAGGTCCTGGACGATCTCGGGATAAAGAGGTACTGCTGCCGGAGGATGATCATCGCCCACTCGGAGATCACGGACGAGATCATCCCTCTTGGTTGAAACCGCTTCACCCCTTTTCTTCCTGGGTCCGTGGGGTAGCTTGGAATCCTTCCAGCTTGGGGTGCTGGTGACTCCAGTTCAAATCTGGACGGACCCACTTCTACACACATTCTGCGAGTATGTTGTTTGAGAAAAAGAATCAAATCGAGATGATATCCTCTATTCGGACTTGACATCCACCAGAGGTTCTATTCTCCTCACTGATTTCTCGAAGAATGCCGAATCCTCGACACTCAACTCAATCGCTAGCTGACGGCATGCTTCCACGCACCGTCCGCACCCCTTGCACAGCTCCTGGCTAATTCGTGACTTCCCGCCAACAACAAATATCGCCTTGACGAAGCAGACGCCATCTCTGACGCAAATGCCGCACCCCAAACGTTCATCTTCGTGGACTTGGACCTTGACTCCCGGCATTCGGGTGATCCCGTCCCTGACGACTGGCGAGATGTAAGGGATCATCTTCCAGAGACAGCAGCACGCGCAGCGGCTGCAAGTCTATAGTAGGTCCTCCTTCGGACCCGTATCCAACCACACGCTGTCGATCTTGTTCCGGCCTATCAGATGCACCAAACCAGCCTCGCAGGCTTTCGTAAGATGCTCGAGACCCTTTTGCTGGGCGGCCATCCTCCCCATGTTCTCTAAGATCTTCAGTACCCCTTTACCGAGGAAAATGCACCCAAGGTCCCTAGAATAATCCTTGCACTTATTGGCGTCCCTGCACATGCACTGATTCATGACGGAGATGTATCTGGATTCTCTGATGAAGTGCTCGACGATCTGCGATGGAAGGACTATGTTCTTCGGTTCCGCGACGACACTCATCTCGATCGTTCTTGTCTTCGGCTGCGTCTTGCCCGCAACCTCATCCTTCGGAAGGTAGATCATATCGTCCTGGTCGAAAAGGGCGCGGATCATCAGCTTGCCGATGACCGGAGCCCTCGTCAACATAGCCATGAAGAAGCGCTACTTGAATGTCTTCTTGAACACCATCGTCGCGATGTCTGTCTTGCAACTCATTGCGGATCACTGCGCATCATGTGCAGCTGTCTCACTTCTTCTTGACCGGCATCATGACTTTGGCATATAGGATTGTCACGCCGTCAACAACCTCGGGCTTCTTTGAGTATATCTCCATTGGAGGCCCAGAGACCTCATAGCCCTTCTCGGCAATCCATTCCATCAGCTTGGCATATGTATTACTGTACTCGCTTCCCGGCCCCTTGTGGGATATGGTGGCGACTTCCATCGCAGGCAGCTGTCTCGTCTTTATGCCAGCAGTTGGCGCAGCCTTGCCCTTGAAAGTGATCGCAATCTCACTCCTGCAATCCTTCTGAGAGACCGTCTTCGGATCATCGATGTATATTGCCATCGGATAAAAGCCTGGCATCACCTTCTGCTCCTTGGCCCATCCATACAGTCGACGCATGTACTCCTCCCAGGGCACCTTGTCGTATGGTCCCCGGTACTCAATGTATGCTAGACTCGTTTCGCTCCTGCTTTCGAGCTTCGGACTTGTCATTTGCCTACCATCATCATGAACGCTCATCTCGGAATATAGTCTTTTCACTCCCGAAATCCGAGGTGAGAAATATCCTGGCCCGGCGTCGCGCCCCCCGATCTCGCCTTCGCCTGTCCCCCAACGCCCGCGCACCGCTGCGCGGGCCTCTTCCCCTTTTTCTTGTTGGTGCTCGAGTCTCGTTGATTGTTCGAGAATGAAGTTCGGCGAGCTTTTCCGAGTTTCAAGGGCGTTGAGGTTCAGAACGTGCGAAATTCCTGGTGAGGGTGTGAGAAAACGAAAAAAATAATAGGCACCGCTAGAGTACTGTTGATTGACTGCTGATGTCATTCGGCGGTTGGGGGTGACGATCAGTGAAGAATGGGCCGTTGTGGCTGAATGTCATCATAACGGTGATAAGTCTAATCCTTCTCATAGCCATCAAGTGAGAAGAAAGCGCCTGAAGTAATGCACTGTGCGTTCCTGAGCACATTGTTCAGGTAAGCGGATCATCGAACATTGACCTGGGAACACTTTATTGAGGGTCCGGTCAGCATAGGCCAGACG
>Ga0315282_10001222_pt1 | contig 49367 bp, 40 predicted proteins | sample YL17G07_20_MG_FD_203693 | JGI IMG/M metagenome (GOLD analysis project Ga0315282, IMG submission 203693) | Sediment microbial communities from Yellowstone Lake, YNP, Wyoming, USA - YL17G07_20 | ecosystem: Environmental > Aquatic > Freshwater > Lake > Sediment | place: USA: Wyoming | collected...
GCGGGGGTACGGGGGCCGGGGAGAGGCCGCGGAGGGGCGCACACCAGCACCCCCGGGAGCGAGGCGAGCCGGTGTCTCCGGGAGGCAACCTGGCTGAGGGTTCGCGCCGGGCCGCGTCCTAGCTCTTTCCCTGGGCGAGCCTGGCCCCCAGCCGGACGAGCTGGCGCACCTTGGCCCCGCCCTTCTTCCCGATCTTCTCGTAGAACTCCGGGCCGTGGCGCTTGCTGGTGGTGCTGCCCCCGAGGTGGCCGATGTTCTTGTAGAAGTCCCCGCCGTAGCGCTTGCTGGTGGTCGAACCGCCCCGATGGCCCGCCTCACGAACCGTCATGTCGCCTTTCTTGCTTGCCACCATACTCCTCCCTGAAACGCTTCTTTCCCTCTGGTTCCATGAAGAGGGCGCGGTTCCTCTTGGGGGCAGGGACAGGAATCACGGTTTCCGCCGGGCGGCCGGCGCGCGCGCGCGGACGCCCAAGGGTTTTGGGGGACGCAGCAGAAGTTCAGCAGACGTGCGGGACGCGAATGGAGGTGCGCCGATGAGAGCACGAATCGCGGGAGTCATCGTCGGGATCCTGGCGGCCGCCTGCCTGGCGGCGGCCCAGGCGGCGGACCCGATCGTCGTCAGAGACATGGAGAGCGCCAGCCAGTTCACGGTCGGGCAGATCGAGATCGAGAAGCAGAAAGTCCCCGTGGGAACGGAGACGGTCGTTCCGGGCAAGGTGGGGAAGGCGGTGCAGTTCAGCTTCATCGCCGATGCGCGCAACGGGTTCTTCATGACCTACCCGTCGCCGACGCCGGCCTGGGACGAAGCTGCGGGGCTAAGCTTCTGGGTGAAGGGGGACGGTTCCGGGGGCACGGGCGGAATCGAGTTGATCGCGGACGAGAACTACCGGATGCGCTACGCGTACTGCTTTCCCACCAGGTCCACGGAGTGGCGCAAGGTGGAGATCCCGTGGTCGGCCTTCATTCCCGAGCACCCGACGGTGCCGTTCTTCGGGCCGGGGCGGATGAAACCGTCGTCCATCCGGGCCCTTGCTTTCGGCAAGTGGTACCATTGGGGGCAGTACCCGGCCGTGACCTTCGCCATAGATCAGATCGCGCTGGAGCCGACCATGCGGGTGGACCGGAAGGACTACGCGCCGAGGCACGCGGGGACGCCGCGGGCGCGGGCGAAGCTGAAGGCGAAGCAGCCGATCACGGTGGTGACGGTGGGCGATTCGCTCAGCGCAAAGGCGCACTGGGCGAACCGCGAGCTGCTGTGGTCTGAGCTGATGGTGAAGAACCTGGAGCAGCAGCACGGGAGCAAGGTGACGCTGGTGAACCCGGCGGTGGGAGGGACGGAGCTGACGCAGGGGCTGGTGATCGCGCCGCGCTGGCTGCAGGATTACCCCGCCCCCGAGGTGATCACCATCTGCTACGGGTTCAACGATTTCGACGACGGGGCGACGCCGGCGCTCTTCAAGGAGCAACTCCGGTATGTTGTGGATTCGCTGCGCCGCGCGACGAAGGGGAACAGCGAGATCGTGCTGCTGACGACGTGCCCGGCGATCACGCGGTGGACGGAGATGGAGGGGCTAGCACAGGCCGTGCGGGATGTGGCACATGAGAAGAAGACGGGGCTGGCCGACGTGGCCGCCGCCTTCCACCGCGTGGGCGACAAGGACGAGGCCGCCCGGAAGGACCTGTTCGCGTGGGACGCGGTCCATCTGGGGGCCGCGGGGCACCGTCTGTTTGCGGCCACGGTGCAGGGAGCGATAGAGGGCCAGGGTGAGAGCGCCATCGGCAACTAATAACCCGTTTCACACCACCGCGGCGGGGTACGACCAGCACCTGTCGCGGCCCTTCATCTCCCGTATCCGGCGCCAGGAGGCGCAGGCGGTGCGGGAGCTGATCTCGGCCCACGCCGGCCCGGGGGACACCGCCCTGGAAGTCGGCCCGGGCACGGGCTTCTACACGATGATGCTGGCCGAGCGGGTGCGCCGCGTGACGGCCATCGAGGACTCCCGCACCATGGCCGAGATCCTCTCCCGGCGGCTGGAGGCGGAGGGGGTGGAGAACGTCTCCGTGAGGCACGCGGATTTCCTCACCTTCGCGGACGACGAGGCCTTCGACGTGGTGATGGCCATCGGGGTGTTGGACTACATTCCCGAGCCGGTGGCGTTCGTGACCCGTATGTGCGAGCTGGCGCGGAAGGCGGTGATCCTGACGGTGCCCCAGCGCGGCCTGTGGGGCGCGTGCTTCGCGGTCAGCAACCGCTTGCGGGGCATCTCCGTCTTCTGCTACCGCGATGCGTCGGTAGCAAAGTGGGCGCCTGGTTGGCGCTGCGCGGTGACGGAGGCGGGGCTGAAGACGCCGCTCACCCGGGGGCTCACGCTGGTGGCGGCGTTGGAGCGGGAGAGTAGGGTATAGTCAAGGGGAGAAGGGACGGACCGGCCCGCGCGCCGAGGCCCGAGACCCGACACGGGGGAGTGGCGGTGCGGCCCCCAACGCAGCTCTTGGATGAGCCGGAGAAGACCGAGGTTATGTGGAGGCGCCTGCTCGATAGGGCCTACCTCGCGCTGTTCCGCGAGTATCCGCAGCTCAGGGCGCTGGCCCTGGTCACTCTGGCGGCGCAGCTCGCGGGCGGGCTGATGAACTTCTACGCGCTGCCGAAGTACTTCTTGCGCACAGAAGCTTCCGGCGGGAGTGTCTCGCCCAGCCGTTGGCAACTCACCGGCGAGCAGTTTGGGCTGGTGATGGCCACGTTCCTCATCAGCGAAACCCTGCTGAAGATCCCGCTGGGCTGGATCTCGGACCGGGTCGGGCGCCGGCCGCTGATCGTGCTGGGCACCCTGTGCACCTGTCTGAACCCGATCTTCATCGTGCACCTGCCCAGGGCCCTGTGGAAGGCGATCTTCCCCGTCCGAGTGGTGGATGGGGCCGGAGTGGCGGCCCTGTGGCCGCCCTTGTACGCGGCCGTGGGCGATCTCACGCACGGTCGCTCCCGGGCGGCGGCGATGAGCGTCATCAACACCGTCTACATGGGGGCGATCGGGCTGGCCGTGGCGATGGGAGGATTCCTGGTTGCTCTGACTGGAAATGATAGGTCTCCATTCTACCTCGCGAGCGGCCTGCTCTTCCTCTCTTCGGTGGTATCGTATCTCGGGCTGCGCCCGCGCGCGGCGCGAGCGGCGGCGGGGGAGGAGGAGGTCGAGGACGAGGAGGAGACCGGAGGCGAGGGCGGCCAGCCGTCGGGGCCGTCCGTGGCCGGCTACTCGCTGCCGCTGGTGCTGGTCTTGAGCTTCCTGATGATGTTCGGCCCGCTGATCGTGGCCTATTACCTGACGCCGTACTTGCAGTTTGACCTCGGGTTGTCCAACGTGGGGATGGGTGGCCTGCTGCTGCTGATGGGGGTGCCGGTGCTGGCGGTGGGGCCGCCCCTGGGCCGGGTGGCGGACCGCTGGGGCACTTCCCGCGCGGTGCGGATGTCGCTGCTGCTGGCGGCGGGGCTGATGTGGTTGCTGCCCTCCTGCCGCACCATTCATGCCTTCGCCGCGGCGACCGTGATGATCGTGCTGGTGCTGATGTTTGGGGCGCCGGCCTGGCTGGCCCTGGTGTCGGGCCTGGCGCGCCGTCGGTGGCGGGGCGGGGTGATGGCCACGGTCGCCACGGCGGAGGGGTGCGGGGCGGCCCTGGGGCCATGGGTGGGCGGCCGGCTGTGGGACATCCACCCCGCGTACGTGTTCTACGGGGCCGCCACCGCGCTCTCCCTGGCGGCGGCCGTGGCCATGGTCGCGCTGCGCGGGCGGCGGCGCCCTGGCTAAGCAAACGTACCACTTCTTCGCCTCCCGCTGGCGTACGTCTCCCCCTACGACAGGCTCCTCCGCCCGCACACCGGCCTTGGTGGAGGAATTGCACAACCGCGGCCGCGCCGCTTCCCATTCGCCTCCCGCCAGGGAAGCCGTATCTGCTACACTCCTCTTACCGTCGCGCGAAAGGAACGTCCATGGAAGCCGCCCCCTACACGTACGTCATCGTGGGCGCGGGCCTGGCCGGCGCTTCCGCGGTGGAGGGGATTCGCGAGGTGGACTCCCAGGGCAGGACGCTGCTCATCGGCGCGGAGGCCGAGCTGCCCTACGACCGCCCGCCCCTCACCAAGAAGCTGTGGTTCGGGAAGAAGACGGTGGAGGAGATCTACCTCCACGACGCGGGGTGGTATGAAACCCAGGGCGTAACCCTCGCGCCCGGCACGGAGGTGGTACAGCTCGACGCCGCCGCGAAGCGGGTGGTGGATCAGAAGGGGACGAAGTACCGGTATGAGAAGCTGCTGCTCGCCACCGGGGGCGTGCCGCGCCGGCTCTCGTGCCCGGGCGGCGAGTTGGAGGGCATCAGCTACTACCGCTACCTGGCCGACTACCAGCATATCCGTCACCTCGCGGCCGAAGGCGCCACCGCGACCGTGATCGGCGGCGGGTTCATCGGCTCCGAGATCGCGGCCGCGCTGACGATGAACGGCGTGCGGGTGACGATGATCTATCCCGGGAACTCCCTCGTCAGCCGCGTCTTCCCGGAGGATCTGGGCTCCGCGCTTCAGGAGGGGTACGCGCGCCGTGGCGTGACCATTCACACCCAGGACGAGGTGACGGCCATCGCGCGGCGCGGCGCGCGGTATCAGACGCGCACCGCGCGCGGCCGGGTCGTGGACTCCGACATGGTGCTCGTGGGGATCGGCATTGACCCGGACGTCGCGCTGGCGGCCCAGGCCGGCCTGGCCTTGGACAACGGGGTGACCGTGGACGAGTATCTCTGCACCTCCCATCCCGATATCTACGCGGCCGGGGACCTGGCCAACTTTCCCTATCAGGCCCTGGGCCGGCACATGCGAGTCGAGCACTGGGACAACGCGGTGACCCAGGGGAAGTGGGCGGGCCGCAATATGGCCGGTGCGGCCCAGTCGTATGACTACATGCCGTACTTCTTCTCCGACCTGTTCGACTTCGGCTACGAGGCGGTGGGGGAGGTGGAGAGCCGCCTGGAGACGGCGGCGGACTGGGAAACCCCGTTCGAGAAGGGGGTGGTGTACTACTGCGCGGGGGGCCGCGTGCGGGGCGCGATGATGTGCAACGTGTGGGACAAGGTGGAGGCCGCGCGAGCGTTGATCCGGCGCGGCGAAGTCATGAAGTGCGCGGACCTGAAAGGTGCGATTCGCTGAACCGGTGAAGGGAGTGGAAGGATGAGCCAGGCACAGCGGGAATGGGAACCCGAGGAGGCGCCGCAGGGCGCGCTCTCGCGGGAGGAGGTGCAGCAGCGGCACCGGCAGGTGCGGGACTGGACGCTGCGAGAGAACTCCCTGGAGCGGGAGTTCCGCTTCGACGACTTCGACGAGGCGATGGATTTCGTGAATGATGTCGCCGCGCTGGCGCGGGACGCTGATCATCATCCGGACATCCACATCTCTTACAACAAAGTGCGGCTGGAGCTCACCACGCACCGGGTGCACGGGCTGTCGGGCCTGGACTTCGACCTGGCGGCTCAGGTAGACCGACTGCTGCTCTGAGTCGGCCCCCCCGGATTGGAACGAAAACAGAAGATGGCGCACGAATCCATCTCTGGCAAGACGGCGCTCATTACCGGGGCGGCCGTGCGCATCGGGCGCGCGATCGCCCTCGCGCTGGCGCGGGAGGGGGTGAACATCGTCGCCCACTATCGGCATTCCCGGCCGGAGGTGGAGGGGCTGCTGGCGGAGGTGCGGGGCCTGGGAGTGGAGGCGTGGGCCGTGCCGGCGGACTTCGAGGCGCGGGAGGAGTACGAGAGCCTGCTCCCCCGCGCGACCGCGCTCGCCGGCGACATTCAGCTCTTGGTGAACAGCGCCGCGAGCTTCCCGCTCAACACGCTGCAAGACATCACCTTCGAGGACCTGGTGCAGAGCACGCGGGTCAACGCGTGGGCGCCGTTCTTCCTCTCCCGCGCGTTCGCGTGCCAGGGAGGGCCGCGCAAGATCGTGAACCTGCTCGACTCCCGCATCACCGGCGACGATCCCACCCACCTCGCCTATATTCTCAGCAAGCACCTGCTGGCGGAGTTCACCCGGCGGTGCGCGGTGGCCTTTGCCCCGGAGGTGACGGTGAATGGGATCGCGCCGGGCCTGATTCTCCCTCCGCCCGGCAAGGACGAGGCCTATCTCGAGGCCTTACACAATACCGTCCCACTGAAGCGGCACGGCGACGAATGGGACATCGCAGAGGCGGCGCGCTATCTGCTGACCTCCACCTTCGTGACCGGAACCGTCATCTTCGTGGATGGCGGCCGGCACGTGATCGAGTACCGTCATGGATAAGCTCATCATCAAGGGACTGCGGGCACGTTGCGTCCTCGGGATCACCGAGGAGGAGCGGCGGGAGAAGCAGGAAGTCGAGGTCACCGTCGCGCTGAGCGCGGACCTCCATCTGCCCGGCCGCTCGGACCGCTTCGAGGACACCGTGGATTACCGCGCCATCAAGAAGCGCGTGCTGGAGGCGGTGGAGAACTCCCAGTTCCGCCTGGTGGAGGCCCTGGCCCAGGCCATCGCCGACCTCTGTCTGGAGTACCCGCCCGTGAAAGAGGTGACCGTGGAGGTGGAGAAGCCCTCCGCGCTGCGCTTTGCCCGCAGCGTTTCGGCCGAGATCACGCGCCGGCGACCCTGACCCATGCCCCGGGTGCTCATCAGCGTCGGCTCCAACCTCGACCCCGAGCGCCACGTGCTCGCCGCGCTCCGCCTGCTGCACGCGCGGCTGCCTGTCGTCGCCGTCTCCACCTTCTACCGCACGCCTGCCTCGGGCCGCCCGGAGCAGCCGGATTTCATCAACGGGGCGGTGGAGGTGCGCACCGAGCTGCCGCCGCGGGAGATCAAGTACGGCGTGCTGCGCGCCATCGAGGCGGAACTGGGGCGACGGCGGAGCGCGGACGCGCATGCCCCGCGACCCATTGACCTCGACCTGGCGCTGTACGGCGACGTGCAGGTAGCTGAAGAAGGTCTGGTGGTTCCCGACCCGGAGATCATCCGCCGGCCGTTCCTCGCCCACCCGCTGGCCGAGCTGGCGCCTGAGCTGGTCGTGCCGGGGGTCGGAGAAACGCTCGCCGGAATAGCCGCCCGCCTCTCGCGGGAGGAAATGCAGCCGCTTCCCGAGTATACAGACCGGGTGAGAAGAGAGCTGAGCCATGAACCATGAGCGAGTCGCACAACTGGTGCGGGAGCTGCTGCTCGAGATCGGGGAGGACCCGGACCGGGAGGGGCTGCGCAAGACCCCCGCGCGCGTCGCTGCCTCTTACGAGTTCCTCACCTCCGGCTACGGGGCTGACGTGCAGGCGCTCATCAACGGCGCCCTGTTCACTCAGCCGACGAACAACATGATCATCGCGCGGGACATCGAGCTGTACAGCCTGTGCGAGCACCACATGCTCCCCTTCTTCGGGCGCTGCCACATCGGCTACGTGGCCAAGGGCCAGGTGTTCGGGCTGAGCAAGCTCGCCCGGCTGGTGGACATGTACGCCCGCCGCCTGCAGATCCAGGAGCGGCTGACCGAGCAGATCGCACACGCGATCAAGGAGGGGATTGGCGCGGAGGGGGTGGGCGTGATCATCGAGGCGCGCCATCTGTGTATGATGATGCGCGGCGTGGAGAAGCAGAACTCGATGATGACGACTTCCTCCGTGCTGGGGACGTTCCGCGACTCGGTCGCGACGCGCTCCGAGTTCCTCAGCCTCATCGGCCGCGAGCGGGCGGTGTAGGCGCGTGCGTGCGCTCCTCGTCGCCAACCCGCTGGCCGGCCGCGTGCGCAGCCCCGAGGGCGTGGTGCGGGTGGTGCACGCACTCCAGCGCGCGGGCCTGGAGGTGGACCTGCTCTGCCCCGAGCGGCCCCACGAGCCGGGCGAGGAGGTGGGCCGCGCGCTGGCGGGCTGTGACCCCGCGGACACGCGCGTCGTCGTCGCGGGCGGCGACGGTTCCATCCATCGCGTCCTCTCCGCGGTGATGAACACCCCGTTCCCACTGGCCATCCTGCCCGTCGGCTCCGTCAACGTGCTCGCGCGGGAGCTGGGCATCCCTCTGTCACTGGAGGCGGCCGCCCAGGTCGCCGCGACCGGGGCCACGCGACGCATGGACCTCGGGCTCGCCAACGGCCGCCCCTTCGCCACCACCTTCGGGGTTGGGTTCGACGCGGCCGTGGTGGGCGCGGTGCAACCGGGCCCCAAGCGCCTCCTCGGCTCGGCTCTCTACGTCGCCCAGGGTCTGGCCATTCTGGCACGCTACCGCGGTGCCCACTTCCGCATCACCGCCGACCAGGAGACGGTGGAGGGCCACGCCTGGCTCGCCATCGTCGCCAACCACCCGCGCTACACCTATCGTGTCCGGATCTGCCCGGAGGCGGCGCTGAACGACGGGTGGCTCGACGTGTGCCTGTTCCGGGGCAACTCCTTCTTCCGCAAGAGCAGCCAGGTGATCGCGGCGCTCCTCAATCGCCACACCGGACGCCCGGGTGTGCAGCACATGCGCGCCCGCCGCTTCCGCTTCGAGTGCGACCCGCCCCTGCCGGTCCAGCTCGACGGCGATGAAGCCGGAACGACGCCGGTGGAGGTGGTCGTCGCGCCCGGCGCCCTCTCGATCGTGGTGCCGCGCTGACGCACGCGTGCGCAGGACCCCCCGGCGCAAGGGCGAATACGCCACGAGCAGCCCGTGAGGCTGAAGGAGACGATACACATGAGAGAGACTCGCCCCGGACCCGCCCCCCGCAATGATGCCTGGAAGGTGATCGGCCCCGGAGGAGGCGGCGGGCAGTTCGACCCCAACATCAGCCCCCACGACCCGAATGTGGTCATCGAGCGCTGCGACATGACCGGCGCCTACCTCTCCTACGACGGCGGCCTCTCCTGGCGCATGTTCAACCTCAACGGTGTGCTGGCCGCCTCCGCCTTCGATCCGAACGATCCGAACGTGATCTACGGCGGGAACGCGGGCCTCTATCGGAGCGAGAACAAGGGCAAGACGTGGTCGCTGATCTTCCCGAATCCCACGCGCAACACCGTCGCCCACACCTGCAATGACCACGCCGACTACCGGATCACCTCGGATGACCCGGACTTCCCGAGCGGCCGCCTCCGGGTGCAGGCCATCGCCGTCGCGCCCGGCGACTCAGGCCATCTTATGCTCGCCGCGGCCGGGCGCCCCGCAAGCCTCTTGGAGTCCACTAACCGCGGGGCCAGCTGGCGCCGCGCGCGGGAACTGGAGGAGGGACCGGTGCTCGCCCTGCGCCTGACGCGCGCGGGCGGCGAGCTGCACACCCTCGCGGTCCAACCCACGGCCGTCTTCGTCCGGCATGGGGACACTTGGGAGCGCCGGCCCGGGCCGGAGGGCGTGACCTTCCGCGCCGTCGCCATCGGCGAAGAGCAGGCCCGGGTGATTCTCTATGTCATCGGCGGCGGCACCGGCCGGCCGGACATCGTCCGTGCCGCCGCGCTCTACATCTCCGAGGACATGGGCCGCACCTGGCGCGCGGGGGAGGAGAGCATCGCCGCGCTCCGGTTGCCCGAGTCCGATCCCCCCACCCTCACCTCCGTCGGCTGCTCCGCCCAGCACGCGGCCACCGCCTACCTTGGCTTCGACCGCTTGCGGACCGGAGAGGGACCGGAGAACCTGTTCTGCGGCATCCTCAAGACCACCGACGCGGGGCGCACCTGGCAGTTCGTGCACCGCGAATCCAATCGCGCCTCCGACAACCTGGTGGCCTCCTACATCGAGCTGCGCTGCCCCGACGGCCGCCCCAATATCTGGTTCGCCGCTCCGTTCTGCCTCGGCATCGCCCCCACCGATCCGGGCATCTGCTACGCCACCGATTACTTCAGAACCATTCAGACCAAAGATGGAGGGAAGACCTGGCGCTCGGCTTACTCTGTGAAGGTGGGAAAGGAGGCCTGGACCACCACCGGCCTCGATGTCACCACCTGCTACGGGGTGCACTTCGACCCGTTTGACAAGGACCACCTGTTCATCTCCTACACCGACATCGGGCTGTTCCAGAGCCGGGACGGCGGGCACTCGTGGATTCCCTCGGCCGAAGGTATTCCTCCCCGGTGGATCAACACGGCCTACTGGATGGTCTTCGACCCGAAGGTCAAGGACCTGCTGTGGGCCGTCTTCTCCGGCTATCACGATCTCCCGCGCACCAAGATGTGGCGCCACACCGACCCAAAGAACTACAAGGGTGGGGTCGGGATATCCGCGGACGGCGGCCGCACGTGGACGCTGCTCACCAACGGCATCACCGAGACCGCGGCCACGGACATCGTGCTCGATCCCACCTCTCCCGTCGGCTCCCGCACGCTCTACGTCGCGGGCTTCGGCACTGGGGTGTGGAAATCCACCGACGGCGGGAAGTCGTGGGTTCTGAAGAAGGAGGGGATCGAGGGAGACGAGCCGTTCGCGTGGCGCATGACGCGCGCGGAGGACGGCACCCTCTACCTGGCGGTCGCGCGTCGCGCCTTTGACGAGCACAGCAACTACGGCACGCCCGAGGACGGCGCCCTCTATCGCTCCCGCGATGGCGCGGAGACCTGGGAGCGGATCACTCTCCCCGAGGGCTGCAACGGCCCCAACGACATCAAGGTTGATCCCCGCGATCCGAACCGGCTCTACCTCGCCGCCTGGGGCCGGTTCAACCCGCCGGACGACAGCGAGGGCGGCGTCTTCCGCTCCACCGACGGCGGGGCGACGTGGGAGAACGTGTTCAAGATCTCCCAGCACGCCTACGACGTGACCATTGACCCGAAGAACCCGGACACGGTGTACGTCTGCGGTTTCGATTCCGCCGCCTACCGCTCCACCGACGGCGGCGACACCTGGCGCCGACTCAAGGGCTACAACTTCAAGTGGGGCCACCGCGTCGTGATAGACCCGCACCACGAAGGGATGATCTACATCACCACCTTCGGCGGCTCCGTCTGGCACGGCCCCGCCGCCGGGGATCCGAATGCAGTGGAGGATATCGCCACGCCGATACCGATGGGGACGGAGGTGTAAGCAAAAAGGGGGACTGCTACTTAATTGCCCTACAATCATAACTTCACTTTCTATATAGTCAGCAATTAGGTAGCTGTCCCCCTTTTTGCCGGATAGGATAGGGGTGCTGCGAGCGCCACCCGCCGCCGCGCGAGTCCCGAACCGGAGGAGAAGTAGCCATGTACTACCGTTCCCGAGGCACTCGCCCGGTCAGGACCTGGAAGGAGAGGGCGCAGGCGGCGCGGCTCATGCGGCGCACGGCCGGCCCCCTGCTTGCCTTCGGCTGCGTTGCCGTGATCCTTGGCCTGATACCTACCGGCCATCCGCCCCGCCCGTGGAATCCGAAGTCACTGCTCGACGTAGGATTCGGGCTCTCGCTGGTCGGCGGGTTCGGCTTCTTCGTCGCGTTCATGGCTGGCTTTGGCGAGTGGCTGCAGTACCACGCCGATCAGCGGTCTGTGCACCATTGGCAGAACACGCGACACGTAAGCCACTCGCCTCTGCCGGTGACGGAGAGCACAGGTGACCTGCTAGGGATCTTCGTCCTCATCCCGCTGTTCTGGGGCGCGGCCCTGGTCGTGCGTTATCTCTACCTACTCGCGATGTTCCTGGTCGAGCGCTTCCTCTAGCTGACCGCAACAGCCGGAACTATGGGGACCTGTCCCCATGTTTTCCACAGGCAGGCCTTGGTGACCAACTTCTCCCAGGCCGATCAGCCCCCCGTCGGCAGCCCCGCGGCGGCCCCTGGCCCGTCCCCCCTTCTTCGACACAGCCCTGGCCCAGGCGGCCAGGTGGCGGCGCACCGGGCCGGGGAGGTCGTTCACATAGAAGGCGACCCTCCCCTCCGTGAGCTCGCCGAGGTTCGCGGCCTGGAGGACGCGTCCCTCGGCGAACTGGCCTTGTACGGCCGCCTGGCACCCGGTCAGCGGCAGGCCCTGGAACGCGGGGAAACCGTGGCCGTGTCCGCGTTGGCGCCGGCCGAGCGACGAGCGGTGCTGCGACGGGCTCGCGTCGTGCGGCCCTGGTTCACGCAGCAGGACCTAGCGCCCGCCACCCTTCGGCTGCTCCCTCTGGTCTTGTGTACGGAGGAAGAGGGGGTGGCGCTCCTCCTGGAGTACCATCGGCCCGAGTCCCCGCGGGACCGGGACGTCTTGTTCGTTGCACCGCGGACCTTCCGCCCGCCGGGAGCACAGGGTGCGGAGAAGTGACGCGCCGCCCAGAAATCGCGCTGGCAGGAGAACTTATCCGCCCGCGGGCGCGTCTAATCGTTGCGCACCTTCGCGGCGCCGCCCGGCGGCCGGGCCGCCATGGATAGGGGGAACCTGAGAATGCGGATGTGCTGCCTCTTCGTTTGCGCGGTCATCGTCGTATGCATGCAGGCCGGTCCCGCTTCGGCCATGCATGAATGGGAAGTGTGGCGAAGCCCGTTCGGGTTCGTACAGGGCGTGGCCCTGGACCCCGGTGACAGTAGCGTGTGGGCCACAATCGGGGACAGCGTCTATCACTACGGCCCCGACCACACCCTCTTGAGTCGCACCGAGTTGTGGCTTCCGGCCTCCGCTTGCGTGGATCCGCGGGACGGCTCCTGCTGGGTGGCCGACTGGGCCGCTAACCTCGGTGATCTTGCCAATGAGGCTGTTCTCGTCCACCTGGGGGCGGACGGGGTGGAGATGGACCGGGTCCTTGGGTATCGCGTCCCGGCCCTGGCCGCGAGGGCCGGACCGGACGGCTCGTTCTGGCTTGCCGATGTACACGGCGGGGATCACCTGATCCGCGTCTCCTCTTCCGGTGAAGAGGTGGCACGCGTTGATGGGCTGACGATCGCCGGTCTCGCGGTGAACACTGCCGACGGCACCTGCTGGGCGCTCGACTCCTACGGCAAGCGCCTCGTGCACGCGTCGGTGGACGGCTCCCTCTTGTGGAGCGGCGCCTTCAGTTTGCCTGATGACTTACGCCACGCGACCTACAACATCGCTCCGAACGGGGCTGACGGGTCGGTATGGGTGGTGGACCCGGTGAACGATGATCTGGTGCATGTGGCCGAGGGCGGCGGGGAATTGTCGCGGACACACTTTGTCGGCGGGCTGGAAACCGTTAGCCTGGATTTGAGGGATGGCACCTGCTGGGTCGGAGGCGTGACCGAAGGGATGGCCCACGTGTCGGAGAGCGGCGCGGTCCTCGGCTTCGTCGCGTGCCCCGCGACGGTCCTCGACCCCGGCACCGGGACCTTCTGGAGCGGCGGCAGTTCTGTCTGGGGGTGGATTATCGGGGGAGGTCTCCCGGACCCGCTCCTGCACTGGGACCGCGACGGAAGGGAACTGTGGCGCACGGGCGGCAGCCTGTGTGGTGGGGCTTTCGTGGACAGCCCCGGCGGTTCTGTGTGGACGCGGAGCGACACGCGGGACCTGGTCCGTCTGGCCGAGACAGGTGATGAGCTGTGGCGCCGGCCGGATTTCGACCCGCCGTACACGAGCCATGGTGAGGGCATGAACCCGGCGGATGGATCGCTGTATGTGGTGTTCGCGAAGGAAGCGACGCTGGCGCGGATCTCGCGGGACGGATCGGAGGAGTGGGTCGCGCTGAACTACACACCCAACCCCGTCGGGTCTGTGAATGCCCTCGGAGTGGCCGCGAACCCGTCGGACGGCTCGTTCTGGGCCTTCTTCTCCAGCGTGCTGGATCCCGGAAGCGGAACGTACGGTCCAGCCCTCCTTCACCTGGCGGCCGACGGGTCCGAGATGTGTCGGGTCCCCGGGGCGAGGGGCGGGGCCCTCGCCATTAATGCGAGCGACGGCTCGGTGTGGGCAGTACAGGCGCTGCCGTTCCGCGCCGCCAAGTACTCCTCGTCCGGGGGCCTGCTGTGGCACCAGGATGTGGCCGATACGATCCTGAGCGCCTCCGTGGACCCGAACGATGGGTCCTGCTGGATCGGGGGCAACGAGAGGGTCCGCCACTTTGGCCGGGAGGGGACGCTTCTCCTGGACCTCGCGGCGGAGGGGGACGGCGTGGCGGTAGATGCTCATACCGGCTGCTGCTGGGCAACCGAGTTGGCCTACGTTGCCGTGTGGGACAGGAGCGGCCGGCGCCTGTGGAAGACCGACGGCTTCGCCGACACCTTCACCTGCCGCGTGGAGCCACGGGACGGCTCGCTGTGGGTTGACAGCGGAGGTCAGTGGCAGCTCGTCCACCTCTGGGCTCCCACGACCCCCTTCTCTGATGTGCTCCCCGGCAACTGGGCCGGGCGGGCGGTGCGCATGTGCTACGAGTACGGCATCGTCGGCGGCTATCCGGATGGCAGCTATCAGCCCCTCTGGCCCGTCTCCCGCGCGCAGATGGCCGGCTTCGTCTCCCGCGCGCTCGCCGGAGGGGACGCGAACGTGCCGCCCGGGCCGGAGACCCCGCACTTCCCGGATGTGGCGACTGACTACTGGGCCTACAAGTACATCGAGTACGCGTACGCGAACAACATCGTGGCCGGCTACCCGGGAGGCAGGTACGTGCCGGAGCTGGCCGTGGATCGCGGCCAGATGGCGGCCTTCATCGCCCGCGCCATCGTCACCCCCACCGGCGAAGCCGGCCTCGCCGGCTACACCCCGCCGGCGACCCCGAGCTTCCCGGACGTGCCGACGGACTTCTGGACCTACAAGCACATCGAGTACATCAAGAGCCAGGGAATCGTGGGAGGGTATCCCGATGGCCGGTATCACCCCGAAGGCCTCTGTACGCGGGATCAGATGGCCGTCTTCATCGCAAGGGCGTTTGAGCTGCTGCCGTATTGACGCGGACAGGCATCCGTCAGCCGACGGATGCCTGGTCCCCTCGTTCCAGTGCCGACCGCCGCCTGCCGCGCCCCCTCCCCGTACGGCGGGCTCCCAAGCCCGCCGGGCCATCACCCCCCATCCTCCTCCCACCCCTCCGGCCGCCCTCCTCCCTGCTCCCTACTCCCTGCTCCCTATCCTCACCCCCACCCCCTCCAGCGGCGCCCACGTCTCATAGCTCGGCGGGTAGTGCGGCGAGAAGCTGATCTCGAACCGGTACTCCCCCGGCGGGGTGTTGCTCGGCACGATGAACTGCCCCGTCTGCTCGTACACCGTCCCCGGCGCGGAAGGAGCCAGCCCCCACACGCCGTGGAGCACCGGGTAGCCCTGTGATAGACAGGCCTTCGTGAGCAGCTTCTCCCAGGCCGGTTTCGCGGCGGCGTCGGCCGAGACCAGGCGAAGGGCGAACAGCAGGCCGGGCAGGGGCCGCTCGAGCTGCCACCGCGCCCGGAAGCAGAGCAGATCACCGTTCTTTGTCTCTGCAGGCGAGAAGATCAGGCCCACCAGCTTGACCCCTTCCGCCCCCACGGCCAGCGGCGCCCCCGCCGGCCCGGGGCGCTGCAGGCTGGGCGGGGCGAAGTCCAGCCGGAAGAGCGTGTCCCTCAGCCCGACGTAGTACGGCGGCGGTTGCAGCCGGACGTTGACCGGGAAGCGCGGCGAGTACACCGCCCGCCGTCCCCGATAGTGCTGCGCCAGCAGCGCCGCGAACCGCGCCACCCCGTTCGCGTAGTCCCGGGTCTTCGTGTTGTTGACGTCGAACTCCCCCGCCGCCTGCTCCCAACTCGCCCCCGCGACCTCGCGCAGTTCCTTGTCTTCCTTCCCGCTGAGATACCAATCGTTCACCAGCAGCAGCGGACACAGCACGGTGACCCCGCGGCCCCTCCCCTCGGCCACCTGCAGGTAGGTGGCCACTCCCAAGGCCATGTCCACATCGGTCACGAGGATCGCATTCCGCTCGATCGGCGCGAGGTCGGCCACCCACGCGTCCCGAAAGCCCCACTTGTTGCTCTGGTCGGCTTTCGACCAGTTGGCCGAAAGGAGGAGCGCTACCGTCGTGACCCCGAGGAGGGCCGCGACCGCCGAGCCGCTGAACTTCCCCGGCAGGTAGGACCCGAAGCGCCCCATCCCGACGCCCCCGAAGATGGCCAGCACGGCCCCGGCCGGGATCAACCACACCTTGGAATCATCGGCCGCGCCGTAGTAGAGGATGAAGACCACCAGGACCGCAGACCCGACCACGAGAGAGCCCGTCGCCCACAACCGTCGGCACAGCAGGTGCCCGATCCCCCAGGCGATCAGCGCCAGCCCGATCGCGAACACCACATACGAGGGCCACCCCGGCGCGGCCAGGCTCTCCCCCAACAGCTTCCCTGCCTGCTTCATCGCCGCCCCGCCGGTCTGCGCAAAGGCGAGGGCCGAGTACTGATGGCCGGAGGCGTGGTCGAGGAACCGTTCCCACGAGTCCGGGTTCCCCCAGTTCATCGCCGGCCTGGCCGCCGCGCGAATGGGCAGGTAGAGGTAGAGCAGGAACGGCGCGGCCGCACAGGCCGCCGCCTTGAGATACCCCATCACGCGCACCGGCCGCGTCTGCGCGAAGGCCACGGCCAGCGCGGGCAGAACCACCAATGCCCCGGTGCGATGATGCGCGGCCGCTACGCCCGCCGCCAGCGCCACCCAGCCGAGGCGCCCCGGCGTCCGCTCCCGATCCCACCACCAGAAGGCCACCAGGAACAGCGCGATCAGCAGGCCCTCCAGCCCGTACACCTCCGCGATCACCGCCTGGCTCCAGGTGGGCAGCCAGAAGCCGAAGGCAAGGCCGGAGAAGACGCCGGCCACATAAGCCCCGGAGAGCGTGACGGTCACCCAGGTGATCAGCCCCGCGGCCAGGGCGACGGAGACCGCCGAGAGCATCCCGACGCGATACGCGCTGGTGTGCCCGAGGGGGAGGCAATCGAAGAGCCGCGCCAGCAGCGTCCACATGGGATAGCCCGTCGGGTGGGGCACGCCGAGCACGTGCGCGGCCGACACCAGTTCGCCGGAGTCCTGGTCCAGCACCGTCGGCAGAAGTGTGCGCAGGTAGACCAGGAACACGGCCAGGAAGACCGCCGCGGCGCACCCCCGCGCCGCCCACGCCGATACCTTCGGTGTCGGCGCTGGCGCCGCGGCCACCCTCTTCGCGGGCGCCTTGCGCCCGCGCCGCGACCCGACCGTCTTGCTCTTGGGTGGCATCTGCGCGTTCCCCAGCCTCTCGGCGTGATTGTAGCACACCCCCACAACCGCCGGATAGGGTGCGCCCCCATTCCCTGGTTTCGGCGATTCCCGCGCGCTATACAGACGAGCGCCTTCCTGTATTTGCGCCGCCCGCGGCCCACCAAGGACTCGCCCGCGTGTCGTCATCGGTCCGTCCTGTCCAACCCCCCTCGCCGGAAAAACTAATTCCCCAAAAAGGCCGGTATGACGACACATGACGACACGCGCCCTTTGTCCCTCCCGAATCCCGAATCTCGAATCCCCATCCTCCTGGCACGTTTCCCGCCTATCGAGTATCATAGGGAGAGACGGGGCGGGCCGCGGGGGCCCGCCCCTGGACAGAGGTGGACCGTGTCGCAGTGGGATGTTCGGAGTGGATTGCTCACGCTCGAGCCGGAGGCGGAGCCGCGGCCCGGCGGGTTCCTGCCGCCGGTGGCGCCGGAGACGCCCCCCGAGGAGCCTTCTCCTGACGGGGCGGAGGAGCGCGGGCCCAAGCCACCGGACCTGAGCAAGGCGCGCGCCTTCCTCACCTCGCCCCACCCCTCCGGCTTCGGCGAGTTGCTGGTGACGGACGTGTGGCTGCCGCCGGCCCCGAAGGCCGACGCCTCCGAGCCGGTGGACCGCCAGCAGGCCTGGAGGAAACGCCAGGAGTACCGGGAACTCAACCTGTTGCGAGAGAAGCCCGCGGCCAGCTACGACGCCCGCACCGAGCGCTACTGGAAGCAGGTGAAAGAGGCCCTGGCGCTGGCCCCGGGAGCGATCGTGGATCCCTACACCACCTTCGCCGCAGGCCTCGCGGATGCGGACTACGAACACATGGGCGACTGCCTGCGCGAGTCACGGGAGTACGGGCACACCGCCGATTCGCTGCTGCGCTACGGGCGCGCGTGCCTGGCCATCGGGCGGCTCAAGAGCGCGCGCTCGGCCCTGGCGAAGGCGGTGAGGTCCGAGCCATACCAGGCGGAGGCCTGGTGGAACCTGGGGATCGCGCACCTCTTTGCCCGCGCCAACGCGGAGGCCTCCGAGGCCTTCGGGAACGCGCTGGACCAGAGCCCCGGCGACCTCCGCTACCAGACCGCGCTGGCCGTGGCGCGCTATCACCAGCGCAAGTACCCCCAGGCGGAGGAGCACTTCCGCCGCACCGCGGGCGCGAGCGGCCTGCGGGCCGCGGCGCGCTCCCTGCTCGCGTGCAGCTTGTGCATGCAGGGCAACTGGGACGAGGCGCGGATCGAGCTGAACTTCCTCAAGTCCGGCGGCTCGGCCGGGTGGGCGCAGGTGGCCGACCAGTGCGCCGACTGCGTCGCGCGGGGGGAAGAGCGCCAGGGCGGCCCCCTCGCGGCCCGTCGCCGCGGCACGGCCATGCTGAAGTCGCTCGCCGCGGTGGGGGCCACGGGGGCCTACCTCGCGTACTCCTTCGCCGAGAACTGGTTCCGGGACAACCTGCGCTGGGCCGCGGTCCCGCTCTTCTTGCTCGTGGGGCTCGTGGGGCGCTCCCTGAGATCGGTGGCGAATGCGACGCCGGCGGGCGCTTATGGCAACTATGAACAGGGCCTGCCGTGCTGGCAGGCGACCTCCTGGATGCGGCCTCGCCGCGGGGAGCTGTAGATGCGATTCGGCCGGGGATGGCTGTGGTTAACCTTGGGGCTGGTGCTGGCGAGCACCGCGCCCGGGCGCGCGGCCCCGCGGCCCGCGCCGGTCTCCGTGATCCACCTCACCGGCGCGGTAGACGTGCCGTCTTCGGCCTACCTCGCGCGCGCGGTGGACCTGGCGGAGAAGAACGGCTCGCAGGCGCTGGTAGTGCTGCTCGATACGCCGGGCGGCGCGGTCGCTCCGATGACGGAGATGACGAAGACCATCCTCAACGCGCCGCTCCCGGTGATCGTCTACGTCTACCCGGCCGGCGGGTACGCCATGTCCGCGGGCACGTTCATCACCATGTCCGCCCACGTCGCCGCGATGCAGCCCAACACCTCTATTGGCGCGGCCCACCCCATCAGCCTGCTGGGCGGCGAGCCCGCGCCGGCGAAGAAGGGCGAAGCGCCCGGCGCGGTGGAGCAGAAGCTGGAGAACGCCTTCGCCGAGCAGGCGCGCGTCATCGCCGAGGCGCGGGGCCGCAACACCGAGTGGGCGGCAAACGCGGTGCGGCAGAGCAAGACGGCCACGGCCCGGGAGGCGGTGACGCTGCACGTGGTGGACCTGCTCGCCGACGACCTCCCCGACCTGCTGCGCAAGCTGGACGGCCGGCAGGTGATCCTCGCGAGTAAACACACGGTGACCCTGCACACCGCCGGCGCGCGAACGGTGGAACTCGACGCGACGGTGACGGAACGCTTCCTGCACGTGCTCGCCGATCCCAACATGCTCCTCATCCTGCTGGCCCTGGCGGGGATGGGCATCATGTTCGAGCTGCAGAATCCGGGGGCGATCCTGCCGGGGGTAGTGGGCGGCATCTCGCTGCTGCTCGCCCTCTACAGCATGTCCGTCCTCTCCGTGAACTACGCGGGCGTGGCCCTCATCATCTTCGGGCTGCTGCTCTTCCTGGCCGAGATCAAAGTCACCTCGCACGGCGTGCTGACGGTGGGAGGTATCATCTCCTTCGTGATGGGAGCCCTCATGCTGACCAACGTTGCCCTCACCCCAACGCTGCAAGTGTCCGGGTTGGTGCTGGCCACCGTGACCGTGTTGGTGGCAGGCTTCTTCCTCTTCGTCATCGGCGCGGGGGTGCGCGCCCACCTGCGCAAGGTGCAGACCGGCGCGGAGGGAATGGTCCGCACGAAGGGCCGCGCCCTGGACCGGCTCGCTCCCTCCGGCGAGGTGATGGTGGAAGGGGAGCGGTGGCGGGCCAAAGCCGTGGACGGGGTGATCGAGCCGGGGGAGGAGATCGAAGTCGTGGCCGAAGAGAAGTTGACACTGCTGGTGCAGAAGGTGCCGAACCAGACTCCGTAGGGGCGCATGGACATGCGCCCGCAGACGCGAAAGGAGCGACGATAGATGCCGGAAACGAATTACATTGCACCCGTCGTTGTCGTAGTGGTGATCTTCGTTGTCATCATCCTGGCGGCGGCCATCAAGGTGCTGCGGGAGTACGAGCGGGCGGTGGTGTTCCGCCTGGGACGCCTGATTCCGGTGAAGGGGCCGGGCCTCGTCTTCCTGATCCCCATCGTAGACCGCATGGAGCGCATCAGCACCCGCGTCGAGGCCATTGACGTGCAGCGCCAGGAGATCATGACCAGGGACAACGTTCCGGCCACCGTGGACGCGGTGGTGTACTACCGGGTGATCAACCCGGCGGACGCGGTGGTGAAGGTGATGAACTTCCGCAAGGCCACCTACCTGCTCGCACAGACCACCTTGCGAAGCATCCTGGGCCAGTCCGAGCTGGACGAACTGCTCTCCGAGCGAGACAAGGTCAACCGCCGCCTGCAGGAGGTGATTGACGAGCACACCGAGCCGTGGGGGATCAAGGTCTCCCTGGTGGAGGTGCGAGACGTGGCTCTGCCGGACACCATGAAGCGGGCGATGGCGCGCCAGGCGGAGATGGAACGAGAGCGGCGCGCAAAGGTCATCAACGCGGAAGGCGAGTTCCAGGCCTCGCAGCGCCTGGCCGATGCCGCCTCGGTGATCGAGCGGCACCCGGTGGCGATCCAGCTCCGCTACCTGCAGACCCTGTCGGAAGTGGCCTCGGAGAACAACTCCACCACCCTCTTCCCCATCCCGATAGACCTGTTCGCCCCGTTCATCAAGATGCTCGGCGACCGCGGCGGGGCGGCGGCGCCACCGGCTTAGCCCGAGGGAAGCGAGCGCGCGTAGCGTTCCGCAAGGATCACGGCGACGTAGTCGTCGTACGCGGTGGGCGGCGTCTGCATCGAGACCGGCACCAGACGCCGCCAGCCCTTTCGCGGGTTGGCCTGGAAGTACCGCCGGCGCCCCTCCTCGCTCGAGTGGTGCTCGTCCACCAGTACCGGCTCCAGCGGTACCCCGGCCGCGCTCAGTCTCTCGCGAACCACACTCGCCGCGGTGCGGTTCCCCACGGCGAGGTGCGCCACTTCATAGCGGCCCAGCAACTGGTGGGCCACCGCGCCGATCTCGGCGGCCGGCGTGACCGCCTGGTGAAGCACGGTGCCGTCCCGCGTGACCACCGCGACGCCGCACTTCTCCCGCCCCGGGTCAATCGCCAGGATTACGCCCCCGCCCTTCGCTTCCTCCACCTCATCCTCACCAAACCCGCTACCGGCGGCTGGCTCGCCCGCCGGGCGTGCCTGTCCCGTCGCTGACTGGGGCCTGCCCCGCCATCCCTGCCCCGCAAAGGGTGTTCCTCCCCCTGGCTCCGGGCGGTGCCCTACTCGCGGCTGATTACCCCCCCACCCCCTCCACCCTCAACTCGACCTGGAGCGGCCCCGTCGTCCACGTGTCGCTCTTCGCCACCGCCGTCACCCGCGCGGCCCCGCGCGTCTTCTGCACCTTGGCAATTGCGTCAAACAGCTCCGTTGGCTGGAGTTCCCCTACCGGGCTCTTCGCCGGGTTGTAGTTCTGCGGCACGCTCGGGTTCATCAGCGGCATCACCCTCCCTTGCCCCTTCGGCCCCACCTGCTCTCGCAGGAGATGCAGAATGAGCGCGTACGTGTCCGCCTCTGACGTACCCTCCCTGATGGTGATGGCGCCTAGGACCGTGCCCTTGGCGAACACGAGGTCGTTGCGGAAGATCAGGAAGTACACCAGCACCGGCGCGTCCGGAGGCGAGTTGGTGCGGCAGATCGCCTCCACGATGACCCCATTCGGCGCGGTGCTCTCCCGGACGCTCTTGGCCAAGCCGTCCAGGACCTGGTTCGCTGGCAGCCACCCCGACTCGCCCGTCTTCGGATCGCGGACCCAGGCCTGGGCGATCACCACGGCCGGGCCCTCCCCCCTCTCCGGTTTGGCCCCCGCCTTCTGAACCGCGGCGTCTAGGTCGGCAATGAATGAATCCAGCCGCTTGCGGATCAGTGGCTGCGTCTGCCCCGGGGTTATCAGGACGATGTCCAGCGGCTGGTTCGCGCTGAAGATGACCTGCTGATAGCCGGCCCGACGCGCCATGAACTCGCTCAGATACCCCTGCTTCTCGTTCTCCTCCCGCAGTTGCGCTGCCCGCTGCGTCAACCCCGCGAGATTCTTGCTCGTGCGCTCCAACCCCCCCTCCGCCATCTGTCGCGCCTTCTGCGCTTCGCTCAGCTTCGCCTGTTCCTGCTTCAACTGCCCCTCGGTCGCGGCCAGGTCCCGTGTCAGCTTCGTTCGCGTCTTCTCCAGCGCCTGCTGTCCGGAGGCGACCTCCTTCGTCAGCCTGCGCAACTCGGCGCGCAGCGGGCCTACCCGCAGAATCCCGAGCCGCACGTTCTCCGACAGCGCCATCGCCACCGCCAACGTGACCACGGTGATGAGCATGCCGGAGATCACCGAGATGACGATGGCCGTGTGGCGCGGCCGCAGGCCGAACAGGCTCAGCCGCTTTCTCCCCATGCGCCGGCCGACGATGTCCCCCACGTAGGCGATGACGCCACTGACGGCGACCAGCACCACGATCAACAAGACCCCGTAGTATCTCGACAACGTTCCGCCTTTTCACGCATCAGATATCGGGCTCAGGGCGCGTGCCTCCGAGCCGCCGCGGCGCCGGCCACACTCTCAGGATTCCCCGTTGCGCCGCCGATTTCCCATACCCCTCCGCCGTGCGGCCGGACGGCTCACTTCGACCCTGCGGCCGACGCGGTGCGCGGGGCCGCGCTCTTCGCCGCCCGCACGCGCGGCGCCAGCCGCGCCCCCAGCGCGCGCAGCGGCGGCCACCGGCCGAGCAGCGACTGGCACTGATCCAGGTAGTAATGGAAGCGCTGCAGGTGGTGCTCGCCGCCGAATCGCCCCAAGAAGTTGGCTGCCGCTCCCGCGTAGATTAGACACTTGAAGAGCGCCGCGTACGCGACCGCACGCTCCAGATCCTCCGGCGTCGGCAGCCCGGCCTTCACCGTCAGCTCGTGGTAGTGCTTGACCAACGCCTCCCACCCGCTCACCCCCAGGTCGCTCTCCGGCTGGGCCAGCAGCGAGGCGAGGTCGAAGGCCTGCGGCCCCATCGTGGCCTGCTCGCAGTCGAAAATGTACAGCCCGCGCTCCGAGACGAGGAAGTGGTGTGGCGTCAGCTCGAAGTGGATGAAGCCCGCAGGCCGGTGCACCAGGAAGTGGATGAGGGGCTGCGCCTCCTCCGCGAGGCGCGCCCATTCCGCCTCGGTAACCCGCGACCCGGCGAGCGCGGCGATCCGCTCCAGCGCGATGCGCAGGGCCCGGAAGTAGTACTCCGGCCCCAGCCGCTCCTTGTCCACCTTGCGGATTTCCGCCTCCAGCTCCCGCTCGTGCTCCCGCACCGTCGCCTGCAGGCTCACCAGGGCCTGCACCGCGGAACGGAGCCACAGCATCTTGGTGGCCGCGTCCGCCTCCTCCAACCGTTCCGCCAGCGTCTCATCCCCGAGGTCCTGCATCGCCAGCAGCGCCTGATCGTCGCGCAGCTCCCCGCCGTACACTTGGGGCACGGCCGCCCCGTAGCTGTGCAGCAGTTCCAGCACCCCGCGCTCCCGCCGGTAGGAGGCGGAGAAGAAGGCGATGCGGTCCGGCGCATACAGCTTGATTACCGCGCTCGGCGGCCCCTCCCCCGGCCAGGCCAGGGCCAGCCGGCACACGATGTTGCGGGAGTCCTTCGGGTGAATCGCGGCCCGCACGATCTCCGGCGTTCCCGTCCCCGCCCCGGCCAGCAGCCCCAGCAGTTCCTCCCCGGTGATGCGCAGCTCCTGCGCGGCCCGCTCCACCGGGTCGCCCTCCACTTCGATCTCCTCCGCCGGCGGCGCCACCCGCGCCACCCGCGCGAGCGCCGCGTCCAACTCCTCCAGCCGGCTCATCACCGCCTCCCGCGTCTGGCGCAGCAGTTCCCGCCGCTCTCGCGCCGCCTGCGGATCGGAGCGCCGGCCCCGCAGCCGGTCCCGCTCGTACAGCAGCAGCGACAGCAGGTCCTGGTTGAACCGGCGCGCGGCCAGCAGATACCCCTCGAGTTGCTCCGGCGCCCGGCCCGCGCGCTCCCCCGCGCGCATCAGCCGCATCCCCTGCTTGAACGACTTGCTCGCCAGGTCGGCCAGCCGCAGCCGCGCGTTCCGCACCACCTCCCGCACGTTCGGCATGTCCGCCAACCGCGAGCTGGGAAGCTGCTCCCACAGCTTGATCGCCTCCAGCAGTCGGTCCCGCCCGTAGTAGACCCGCGCCAACCGGAGCACCACGTTGGGCCGCAGCAGCAGGTTGCGCGTCGGCACCTGCTCCCATTCCGCCAGCGCTTCGTCGAAGAACTTGTGGTCCGCGTAGATCTTGCCCAGCACGATGTGGGCCTCGACCTCGGTGATGGGCCGCCACAGCATGCTCTCCGCGGTCGCTCCCACCAACATCCCCTCGGTAATGGAGGTCGCGCTGTGCAGGCGGTAGAGGGGCCAGGCGAAGAGGTCCATGGGCAGCCCGCGGAACAGGGCCAGTTGCCGGGGCTGATCCTTGCGGAAGGTGAACCCGAGGAAGTAGCTCGCCCGCAGCCACTTCTGCAGCGACGCCCCGACCAGGAATCCGACCAGCGCGAACAACCCGACGAACCACACCACCCCGGAGCTGGCGGCCAGCGCCGCCCACGCCGCCATGATGATCCCGAACCCCCAGAACAGCGCGAGCACCCGCCAGTCGTTCCAGCCCAACCACTGGAAGTGGTGGTGCACCGGCGTGCACAGGAACGGGCGCGCGGTTTCGGTGGTGCGGTGGCGCAGCGGGCGGAGCGCCCTCCACAGGCACCGCACCGTGAACATCTGCACCACCACGGAGGCCGCGTCCACGACGAAGGGCGCGGCCAGCAGCAGGAGCAGCAGTTCCGTGCGCGTGAACAAGGCCAGGCTCGCGAGGGCCGCGCCCAGGCCCAGCGCACCGGTGTCCCCCATGAGAATCTTGCCCGGCGGCAGGTTGCGGGTGAGAAACCCCAGCGTCGCGCCGATGAGGGGCCACACCACCGGGCCGGCCGAGTGCTCCGGGTAGGCCAGGCCGATGGCCTCGAATCCCAGCAGCGTGGCCACCGCCGCCCCTCCGGCCAGGCCATCTATCCCGTCGGCCAGGTTGACGGCGTTGGTGGTGGCGATCATCACCAGCGCGGCGAAGGCGATGTAGTACCGGCCCAGGTAGAGGTCGCCCCCGAAGGGCAAGCGGACGGAGGTGAGGTGCTGGTACTTCCACAGCAGGAACCCGAACACCGCGGCCACGATGACTTGCAGCAGCAGCTTCGGCTTGTCCCTCATGCCCCGCCCTCGCGCCTTGCGCAGGTCGTCCGTGAACCCGATGAGCGCGAAGGCCCAGGCGAGCGCGAGGGTCCAGGGGAGAATGGGGGAGGGGTCGTGCGTGAAATAGGAGATCACCCCCGCGAGGGAGGCCGCGCACAGCAGGGCGAGCCCGCCGCCCAGGGGCCGGCGCGGCTTGGGGAAGAGGCGGTGTATCTTCTCCTTGCCCGCCTTGCGCTCCCGCGACACCAGCCAGGAGAGACTGCGCCGGAAGGCGCGGGAGAAGAACGCGCCGAGAACAAAGGCCACTATGAACGCGGCCACAGACCCCATCATCGCTGCCCCTGTGTCGTACCCACAACCCCTCGACTACAGCGCCGCCGAAGGCGGTCGCGCCTCGACTCCCCGACTCTTCGACTCTCGAATCTCGCCTCTCCTCCGCCTCTTCGCCTCTTCGGCCTTTATGAATACCGAAAGATCAGCCGGTAAATGCCGACGCCGATCTCGTCCCGGTCGTGCAGCAGCTCCTCTCCGATCACCGGCTCGCGGTTCAGCAGCGTGCCGTTGGTGCTGTTCATGTCCAGGAGGAAGTACTGGCTCCCCTCCCGCCTCACCTGAGCGTGGCGCCGGGAGACCGTGCTGGAGGGGAGACACACCGTGCACCCCGACTGCCGCCCGATGACGGTGGCGGGATCGGCCAGCTCGGTTACCTGGGCGACGTGCTCGCCCGCCGGGTCCAGCAGCCAGAGGCGTGCCCGCCGATCCACGGCTTCGTCCGGGCGCTCGTCCAGCAGACGCAGGATAAGCGTGTCATCGTCGTCGAGGTCGCCGGCCTCCGCCGCGGCGGCGTTCAAGGCCGCTCCGCAGTGCTTGCAGAACCGGCTCCCGTCGTCATTCAGTTGGTCGCACCGGGGACAGCGGGGCATGAGCCTATTCTACTGGATTTCCGTCCGGGGCGGAAGGGGCGCGGGTGTAGGGGCACAGCATGCTGTGCCCCTACGATTCCGTCGGCACGGCAGTGCCGACGTTCGTAGGGCAGGCTTTAGCCTGCCCACTATGCTGCCCTTCGGCACGCCCGCTCCGACGCCCGAGTCCCCTCCCCGGTATCGCGTCGACACCGCGTCGCCCGTAGGGCAGGCTTTAGCCTGCCCGCTGCTGATTGCGTCGGCACGGAAGTGCTGACGCCGACCCGCGGCCCATCCTGGGAGCGCAGGCGTCTCGCCTGCTCATTATCCAACCTACCACTCCGGTTTCTGCGATCTGAGATGTGAGATTTGAGACCGCCCACTGGCGCCCCCTCCCAGCCCCCCTACCTCCCAACGCCTGACCCCTGCGGCGGCACGACCCTCGCCAGCAGAAAAGACCAGGCATTCCTCTTGACAAGCCTGTCGGCGGCGCTATACTGACTGCCAGAATCGAGCGCGAGGGGTCGTTGTTCACGCTGGGTTTCCCTCCTGTTGACCCTGAGCATCGAGGAAAGGGGACTACTGGATGCTTCACCGCACCCGCCTCACCCTGGCCATCCTCATGGCCTGGGCCACGTCGTCCCTCGTCCCCGCGGCCTACGCCCAACGGACGGCCGCGGCCCCGCGCATTTCGGGGACTGACACGAATTGCCCCCGCAATGCTCTCCTCTCTTCCACCAGAGCCAGCAATTCGCTGTCTGTCCCCGAAATGCCGCAACGCCCGAGACCCCTCAAACTCGCCCAATTGGATTACCCCGTCCCGCCCACCGCCTCCGCCGCCGAACTCCTCCAGGCCGCGGATGACTACGCCGTCTACGCGGACTGGGTCAACTACCGCGCCTACCTCCAGCAGGTCGTCTCCTCCCACCCCGGCTCGAAGGACGCCGGCCTGGCCCTCGGCCTGCTTGCCGACGAGTACGCCTCCATCGGCGATACCGGCAGGGCGGAGGCGTGTGCCGCGCAACTCGCCAGCTACGCGGACGCGGAGGTGCAGGCCTTTGCGGCCCTGTGCCGGACGGCGTTCCCCGCGCAGCGGGCCAGACAGAATGACGTCTATGAAACTACGCTCGTCTCATACGCCGCGCAGTGGAAGGGCACCGCCTCCGGCGGCCGGGCCGCCCTCGCTCTGGCCGATTACTACCGGTTCACCACACTCGATTACCCCAGGGCACTGACCACCTATCAAGGTGTACTCACGGACTGCGCCGGCGCGTTGGTCGGGGAAGAGGCCCAGGTCTCGTTGGCCGAGGCCTTGGACTGGTCCGTCCCCTCCCAGCCTGAGGGTTCCCGGGCGGCCTTCGAAGCCGCCCTGAGCACCGTCCACTACCCCGGCCTCCAGGTGCGGTGTGTCCTCGGACTGGCCGATTTGATGTCGAAGTCAATGTGCGTGGATCAGGCCCTGGACTCCCTTACCCAACTCATCGCTACCTATCCCTCCCATCCCGCAGTCACCCACGCCTATGCCCTGCGGTCCATCGCCGCGGAGCGGGTGGGCAACTGGGACCTGGCCGTGAGTGATGCCCGCGCCTTCCTCGCCAAGGCCGTCGTTGGCAGCTTCAACCTCGCCCGCTGCCACACCGTCCTCGCCAAGGACGCCTACCGCAAAGGCAACCTGGACGAGGCCGCGGCCCAGTTCACCACCACCGCCCAACTCGCGGAGGCCGACAACCACACCTCCGAGACCGCCGATCTCGGCGGGCCGGCGCAGGCCGGGCTGGCGGCGATCGCCCAGGACAGGGGCGATCTGCGAGGGGCGATGCAGTGCCTCCTTAAGGGGGCCGATCTTGTCTCCTGCCCGCGGCTGAAAGATACCTACCTCTTCCAGGCCGCGGACCTCGCGGCCCAGTTGCACGACGACGCGGCCCGCGCCCAGATCATCGCCCGCATGACATCAGAGCTGCCCGGCAGCGGCCTCACCACCAAGCTAGTGTACTGCACAGAGGATACCTTTACATCACGGAGAGTAGCCTCGCACTCAGACTGCCGAGCCAAAGGCTCTGCCGCCTCCAACTGAGATGTAAAGAACCGTCATGTGCAATACACTAGTGGGCCACGAACTCCTGCCGGCGCCAGAGATATAGGGAGGGAGATACCATGAAGAACAGATACACATCGAGGTCCCTGGTACCCCTGCTCGCCCTGCTGACCCTTGCCTTGGCTGCGTACCCCGCGGCGTCCTTCAGTTGCGGGTGCGTCGGCGCCGACTGCCCAGCCGGCCCTCCACCATGCTGGCAAGGACCCGGCCCTGGGGGCCTCGGCACGTGCAGCAGTTGCAGGAATGCCGTGGGCAGCCCCGGCGATACAGTGTCCACCTTCTCCGGCAACCTCTACATCCAGGACACGCCGGTCTCGTACACGAACGTCGGCGACCGGTTTCCCTTCACCGTCGCGTACAACACCCTCACGTCCCGGGCCGGACCCATGGGCAGCAGATGGACGCACAGCTACAACACCTACGTGCTGGACGACTCGCCCAATGGCGCACGTGTCGTAGAGGGGGACGGCTCCGCGCACTACTTCTCAGGGAACCCCAGTCAAGCATCGCCCTGCTACACCTCCCGGCCCGGGGTGTGGGACGTACTGCAGAAGACGTACTCTGGCTCGAACTGGACGGGGTGGAAGCTGACCCGCCCGACCCAGGAGTACCTCACCTTCGGCACGGACGGCAAGCTAACGGGCCGCACCGACACCCAAGGCCTCTCCTGGAGCTTCTCGTATACCAGTGGCAACCTGACCACGGTCACCGACCCCATGGGCCGCCAGACGACGCTTACGTACACCAATGGCCGCCTCACCCGCGTGACCCCGCCCGGCAACTCCGGCAACGTCCACGCGGACTTCACCTACGACGCCAGCAACCGCCTCCACACCGCCACCGACGCGGCCGGCTACACGTATACCTACGGGTATGACAGCAACAACCGCGTCACCAGCCTCACCGACCCCTCCGGCCGGGAGGTGGACTACACGTATGACTCCTCCGGCCGGGTCAGCACCATCTGTACCTACAACCTCTCCAGCAGCCTGAAGACCTACACCTACACCCCCCAGACCAACGGGCAGCTCTACACAGACCTGACAGAAACCAAGAACCAGGCCAACCGGGTCACGCGCTGGATCTATGAGAACACGGACGACCCGAACAACGGGCATTACTACGGCGCCCTGCTGGCGCTCACCAGGGACGCGGGCGGTCTCAACCTGACCCAGGCCTGGGCCTATGACTCCCAGTACCGGAAGACCAAGTACAAGGACAGCTACACCCCCGAAACCGGCGGCAAGGCACACATCGCCTGGTACTATTACACAGACTCCAACAATCCGAGTTTGGTCACGAAGTCCATAGACCCCGAGAACGTGGACGCGAATCCGCCCTCCCAGAACTGTCCCGGTTACCTCTATGAGTATGACAGCCGAGGCAACATGTGCAAGGTGACCACCCCGGAGGGACGGGAGAGGGACTACACGTACTACTCCGGCACCAGTCGCCTCTACACCGCCACCATCAAGGACCAGGACGTCAACGGCAACCCCGTAGACCGCACGACCACGTACACCTACTACGGCTCCGCCAAGGCCTATCAGGTGGACACCGTCACCGACGGTCGCGGAAACGTCACCACCTATGACTACTGCCTCAGTGATCCTACTCACGGCCCCGATGGGTCTCTGAAGTCCGTACAGCCGCAGGAGGGTGGCGCCACAACCTACACCCACAACGACCTGGGCGACGTGACCTCGACCACTGATGGCAACGGCAACATCACCTCTTACCAGTACGACAATATCCATCGCGTGACCCAGGTCATCTTCCCCAGCGTCGGCAACGGACAGAAGACCAGGACAACGAGTTGGGGCTGCTGTGGGAAGACGCAGGAGACGGATGAGAACGGCGTCGTGACCCAGTATCTCTATGAAGACGACCAGAGGCCAGCGGTGCACACCCACCGCCTGTGGGAGGTGGTGCAGGATTCCGGCACCGGCCGCCTCAACTACACCACCGAGTACACCTACGACGAGGTGGGCAACACCAAAACGGTGAAGAACCCGCGCCTGAAGACCACCACCTACGTCTACGACGACGCCGACCGCAAGGTCGAGGCGGACTACCCGGACAGCACTTCGGAGACCTGGGACTACCGCGACGACGGCCGCCTCTACCAGCACACCGACGGCCGCGGCCGCGTCATCGCCTACCGCTACGACGCGGACGACCGCCTCTGCGGGCCCTACGGCAGCGGCTACGTGGCCATTGATTACCCCAGCACCAGCGACACCGACGTCAACATCACGCGGGACAAGGACGGGCTGATCACGGAGATCCGCGATGCCTCCGGCACCACCACCAATGCCTATTACCCCAGCCAGCGGGTGAAGACGGCGGTCACCGCCCCTAGTGGCTCCCCCAAGACCATAACCTACCAGTACAACGGCGCCCTGTTGCTCAGCTCGATGCAGGTGACTGGCGAGAACGCCTTCTCCTATTCCTACAACGGGCGCAACAAGCTCAGTTCCGCCACCAACCCCAACAGCGTCCAGGTCAGCTTCACCTATGACAACGGCGGCCGCCGCACTCGGATCACCGACCCGGGCAGCTACGTCGAGTACGTCTACAACGCCCGAAACTGGATCACCGAGGTGCGTAACCGCACCACCGGCGGCACCACCCGCTACGACGCCGCCTACGCCTACAACAATGGCTCGACCTGGGACAACTGCGGCAACCCGCTGGTGCGCACCGAGGACATCGCCGGCAGCACCTACACGACTACGTTGGTCTATGACGCGGCGTACCGTGAGACCCGCGAGACCAAGAAGGACGCCGGGAACAACACCATCTACGACCTCCAGTACGGCTATGACCCCTGTGGCAACCGGACGTCACGAATCCTAGGCGGGACCACCGTCACGTATGTCTACGACGACAACAACAAGCTTCTCTCCAGCGACGACGGTGCCACCTACCAGTACGACGGCAACGGCAATATGACCGGCGTCACTGGCGGCCCGAATGCCCCCAAGAGCATGACCTATAACGACGCCGACTTCATGACAGAGATCAAGTACGGCCCCAACCTAAGCATCACCGACGATTACTGGTACGCGTATGACGGCCGCCGCTACGCCGCGCGCTTCGCAGGGGGGGCCTACCGGTACTACCTCTCCAACGGCTTGCGGGTGCTCGAGGACCTGGACGGCAACGGCGCCATGCAGGCCCGCTACACAACAGAAGACGGCTCCTTCAACCGCATGCTGCTGCACCTCTATCGGCCCAGCGGGACGCTCAGCCGCTTCCCGATGTACGACAACATTGGCACCGTCCGCGGCCTAGTAGACGCCTCCGGAACGGTCACCGACACCTATGGACTCGATACCTTCGGCCGCTCTGTGTCCAGCACTGGCACAACGCCCAACCCCTACCGCTTCGGTGGCGCCTGGGGCTACATCACTGACGCGAGCGGCATGCTGCAGCTGGGTACACGTTATTACTGGCCGGAGGTCGGGCGGTTCGCCCAGCAAGACCCGGTCAGACAGACCCCAAACCGATACCCGTTCGCCTACGGCGATCCCACCCGATACGCCGACCCCGACGGCCAGTGCGGGGTCCTCTGCGTCGTCGTCGTTGTGGTGGTGATCGTGGCGCTCCTCGTCGAGGAAATGACAAGCGCGTTCCACCACGAGCAGCCCCGCCAACACACGGAAAACCGATGTCCGCCGCCTCCCCCCCCTTGCCCGCCCGGAGCTGCGGGCCCCGGTCACGGCGGGCACGGCGGCGGCCCGGGGCAGGGCGGTCAGGGCGGCCAGGGCGGCGCCGGCAACGGCCCCTCCCCCGGCCCCGAGGAATACCCCCAGGGCGAAACCCCCGAGGACGCTGATACTGAGGGAGAGGCCCTCTAGAGAGGAGGGAGGGCGTTGCTAGGGCTAACAGAATGGTTTGACATACACGTGCCGCCCACTGTCGCGTGGACCGTCCAGGAGTCTATGCACCGACCCGTGGTGCACGCGTTGCTTCTGTGCTGCTCCGCATGGCTCGTATGGCAAGCCGCGCGACGAGTGCGGCACGGGGCGCGGAGGTATAACCGCCTTCTGCTGTGGGCGCTCGCGATCTGGCCTATGTACCTCCTGTCAGGCCTGTACCGGACCCGCCCTCTTCACGACTGCCGTTGGTGGACGTTATTCTCCGCCGTGGCGGTAGCACGTCTGGCCTACGTCGCGTACGGCCTCTGGTGTTTGGTCCCCATGTGCTTGCGGGATCGCCGCAAGCCCGGCGCCGCGGGCGGCCCGCCCCCCCCAGGGGGCCGCGCGGGACGATAGGAAACCGGGGACAGTGGCAATACCGTTTACTTAGGGCTCAGGGACTCCACGTTGGCGGCCAAGGTGCCCCGTTGAGGGGCGAGGGCGTGGCGCACCGGACGCGGGGGTCGCTTAAGTAAACGGCATTGGGGACAGTGGGGCTGTTGAGAAAGCGACCCCCGAAGGCCAACCATCGTCTATATCGCGCGACGTTGCCCGCAGAGGCGGAGGGTGGGTCCGCATCAGGCCTTTTTCAACAGCCCCACAGTCACCTATTTAGAAGACAAGAAATAGGTGACTGTCCCCAATACCGTTTACTTAGGGCTCAGGGACTCCACGTTGGCGGCCAAGGTGCCCTGTTGAGGGGCGATGGCGTGGCGCACCGGGTGCGCGGGTCGCTTAAGTAAACGGCATTGTGACTGTCCCCGGTTTCGAGCACCGGCGCCGCGAGGTGAGCAGGCTAGATCAACGAACGCTATAGGTGATGCTAATGATAATGGATCCCAAGGCCTACGGCCGCACGTTCGTCGCTTTGTGCAGTCTCGCTTGCCTGGTAAGCTGCAGGGGATCTGGCGCACGCGGGCACAAGGACCTGGGCGCGGGCCCTTCCGAGGCTGCACCGGCCGGGATATCTGAGATCTCCGAGGCTAGACTTTCTAGCGACGGGGCTTACATTGCGCTGTGCGAACCTCCCGAGACGGCCCAGAAGGAGCATGCTCAGCGCATCTGGCTCTTCGACACCAACGCCGCACGCGTGGTGAACGCCAGTCCGGCTGGACACGATAGTGCGCTGCCCGACTGGGGCAAAGGCGGCAGCTACCTTATGGGGCTGGAGGATCGTCAGTGGCCCGTGGGGGACAGGTGGCACCTGTATTATGCGCCCGATCCTCGGACCGCACCTCGGTCCCTTGCTGGCCCCGGTCGAGAGATGCTCAGTTTCCCTCGGCCTGGGGTCTGGGAGTCCTGTTTGGCGCCTGATGGCAGGACGGCGGTTGTGCTAATACGAGGGACAAAGAGCGGCACGGATACGTCCATTATACTCTCTGTCCCCCTAGATAGCCGCGGACCCTCCCGCGCGATATGGAGCGCGCAGGCCGCAGGTTGGGTCACACCTCTGGGAGCATACGAACGGCCTGCTCCCCAGGGCGGCGAAATGGCCTTGTTCGCCGGAGAACCATGGGGATCTCACGATCAGCCCGGGATCATCGCGCTGTCGCTCCCCGGTGGTGCCGTCCTATGGGACCGCCCCTTCCCCACCGAGGCAGGATGGTTCGGCGATTCCTGTCTCTACGACTCGCACACGCTGCTCGTGCCCGACGAGACTGAGGACGAGAAATGCATTATCTACGCAGTAGACCTCGGGACCGGTGATTCCCGCGTGTTCGCCAGGATCCCGGAAGCGTGCCGGTGGGTCAGGGTCTTCCCGGCGGGCAAGGGGCATCGCCTCTTGCTTGCCGGCGACTTCAACGTGTGGAGCATCCCGATCGATGCGGCCCCGGGCAAGCCCGAACGGATCCTCCAAGGGCCCGCCTCAGAGCGCACCAGGACCGCTGGCGCCCGATGCTCTGCCGACCATGGCGTGGAGGTGTACGCGTGGAGCTGGCACGTCCTGTGGCGGTGCAGTCTCAGCGACGGCAAGGTGCAACCCGTCCTGGGCATACCGCAGGCAGAGGGAGATGAGCCGCCGAAGATCCTGGGGCATGCCGCGCTGACAGCTCCTAGTCCCTAGAACAGCATTGGGGACAGTGGGGCTGTTGAAAAAGCCTTGCCGATAGCACTGTTCTCATGCAGGTGAGCGAATGATTATATGGTAATCATTCGTGGAGGCAAAGCGAATGTATCGGAAGCGGCCGGCGCGGCAGGCGAACTGCTTCATCCCCGGTTCCCTCGGCGACTACGTGCCGGAGGATCACCTCCTCCGGCACGTGCCTTCTGTGCCGCACCCGATCTGACCGCCCTCAGAGGTGAAGGACGGTGGAGAGGCGCAATGCCCACGGGCGCCCACCACTGATCGTCCCCCACCAACCCCCCGCCTCTTCGCCCCCTCGATCCTCCTCGCTCGCCTCCTAACCTTTTTACCCTTTGCATTTTCCATTTTGCATTCCCTCCCCCCCCGCCTTTCACTCTCGAACCTCGAACCCCGCCTTTCCTCCGCCTCTTCGCCTCAGCGCTGCGTAGCACTCGCGGTTCGCCTCTTCGCCTCTTCGATCCCCGCGAAATCTGCGGATAGCCCCTTGACAACCTTCTACAGCCCTGCTATAGTCATTCAAACATCAGTTTGCAAAAGGACCCCTCCCATGTCCCAATCCGACCTCACCCGTGCCGCCCTCGCCGACCTCGAACGCCTCACCGCCCAGATCAAGGAGCGCAACGAGGCCCCCAAACCCCCGGCCGAACCCTATTCCCACTGGGCGCCCAGCGACGCCGGCAACGCTGGCTACTTCCTCGACCTCTGCGGCCACCACCTTCGCTACCTCCCCGAACTCCGCCTCTGGCGCATCTGGGACGACCGCCGCTGGGCCGACGACCTCTCCGGCGAGGTTTTCGACTGGACCGTCGCGGTCGGCAAGTATCACCTCGACGCCGCCCGTGACTTCTCCGGCCGCGCCCGCGCCGAATGTTACCGCTGGGGCCTCGCCTCTACCTCCGTCTCCCGCCGCCGTGCTCTCCTCGAGACCGCCGCCACCTTCTCCAGCGTCACCAGCTCCCTCACTGACTACGACCGCGATCCCCTCCTCCTCAACTGTCGCAACGGCACCTTGGATCTGCGAGACGTAACCCTCCGCTCCCACGACCGCGCCGACCTCATCAGCCGGTTCGCCCCCGTGGACTACCTCCCCGACGCCCCCTGCCCCCGCTGGGACCAGTTTCTCCTCGAGGTCTTCCAGGGCGATGTGGGCCTCGTCTCCTTCGCCTCTCGCCTCGCCGGCTACCTCCTCACCGGCCGCACCGAAGAGCAGGCCGCCTTCTTCCTCGTCGGCAAAGGGGCCAATGGCAAGTCCGTCTTCGTCGAAACCCTCCGCGACCTCCTCGGCGACTACGCCCACGACACCCCCGCCTCCACCTTCCTCGACCCCCGTAACCTCGCCTCCGACTTCGCCCCCTTCGTCGGCGCCCGGCTGATCACGGTCAGTGAAGGCGACGCCTCCCGCGGCCTCAACGAGCCCCTCTTCAAGCGCCTCACCGGCGGTGATCTTTTGACCTGCAAGCGCCCCTACCGCGACTCCTTCTCCTACACCCCCGCCTTCAAGCTCCTCTTCGTGGTCAACGAGCTTCCCCGTCTCGGCTCTCAGGGCCACGCCCTGCGCCGGCGACTTCGCCTGCTGCCTTTCCGCCAGACCTTCTACGCCCCCGAAGAGAACCGCGAGCCCCGCCGCGACGAAGGCTTGCGCGCCAAGCTCCAGGAAGAGCTTCCCGGCATCCTCGCCTGGGCCGTCCGGGGTTGCCAGGAATGGCTCCGCGATGGCCTCCGCCCTCCTGACGCCGTCGTCCAAGAAACCACTTCCCAGCTCGACGCCGCCGACCCCCTCGCCGACTTCCTCGCCGAAATCTGCCGCTTCGAGCCGACCGCGCAGGTGGAGACAAGCAAGCTATGGCAAGCCTACAAGGACTACTGCCGCCGCCACTCCCGCACCCCAGCCTACAAGGGTCCCACCGGCTTCAACCGCACCCTCGCCCAGCGTGACGGCATTGACATCCTGCGGCGCTACCAGGGGCGGTACCTGGTGGGTCTGGGCCTGCGGCCCTCACCGGAGGAGACCGACGGGCCGGCCGCGTCGTCAGCCGCGCCGGCCCCCATCCCTTGAGAAAGTTTCGCGAAAACGGGTTCTATGCGACATGATGCGACATGGCCGGCGGAGGAGAGTCGCGGGAGGACCCGGCTCCCACGGCAGGCACGATGCCTGCGCGCCCAGGAGTGCCCCCGTGCCGGCCGTTCCCTCGGACCTCGAATCCCCCCTCCGGCCCCAGGCCCCGGTTCTCGGGCCTCCGGTCCCGGCCTTTCACTCTCGCCTCCCGCCTCTCCTCCGCCTCTTCGCCTCTCCCCTCTTCGCCTCTCGTACTCAGAACCTCCCGCCCAGCAACTGCCACACGAGCAGGCCGTTCAGGGCCACGATTCCGAGGCCGGTGACCACCATCGCCCCCGTCTCGAAGACCCCACTCGCGAACGTGCCCATCACGCGGCGGCTCCTGGTCAGCAGCAGGATGGGCAGCATGGTGAGCGGAAGCTGCGCGCTCAAGCACACCTGGCTCAGGATCAGCGCGCGCAGCGGGTCACGGACGAACATGATCGCCACCGTCGCCGGTACCAGCGTCAGCAGTACCCCCATCCGGAACCACCGCCCTCCCAGGTCGGTCTCCTTGCCGAGGTAGCCGCTGAATACGGTCCCCCCGGCAATGCTCGCGGTCACCGAGGAGGAGACCCCGGCGAAGAGCAGCCCCAGCGCGAACACCGGCCCGGCCAGCGGGCCGGCAATCGGCGCCAGCGTCGCCGCGGCCTGTGGGAGTTCGGTGACGATCAGGTGCCGCCGGTGGAAGGTGGCCGCGGCCACCACGATCATCGCGGTGTTGATGAGCAGCCCGACACCCATCGCCAGCAGCGTGTCGAGGGACTCGTAGCGCAGCCGGCGGCGTTTCTCGCCCTCCTCGCCCACGTGCCACTCCCGGCGCTGAATCACCTCGGAATGGAGGTAGAGGTTGTGCGGCATCACCACCGCGCCCAGCACCCCCATCGCCACGAGCAGGCTCTGCGAGCTGAGCTGAGGGATCACCAGATGAAGCGCGGTCTGCCCCAGGTCGGGTTTCGCCCACACCAGCTCGAGGAGGTAGCAGAGGCCGATCGCACCGAGGAAGACCATCACCAGCTTCTCCACGGAACGGTACCCCTGCGTCCAGACCAGCGCGCCGACGGTCAGGGCGCCGACGATGGCCCCCGCGCGGAGGGGGAGGTGGAACAGCATGTTGAGCGCGATCGCCGCCCCCAGCACCTCGGCCACCGCGGTGGCCGCGCAGGCCGCCATCGCGGTGGTGCCGTAGAGGAGGGCCGACGCCGGCCGCAGATGCTCCCGCACCGCCTCCGGGAGACACTTGCCGGTGACGATCCCCAGGTGCGCCGCCAGGTGCTGCCAGAGAATGAGCGTGAGCGTGCTCAGGGTGATGACCCACAGCAGGTCGTAGCCGTAGCCCGACCCGGCGGCGATGTTCGTCGCCCAGTTCCCGGGGTCAACGAACCCGATGGTCACGAAGAACCCCGGGCCCAGATAGCTGATGGCCTCCCGGACGCGAGCAGTCATCAGGCGCGTGCCCTTCATCGGCCTTTGCTTCTGGCCCGGCGGCCTCGTGGTCCCTCGGTGGCGGGAGAAGCCTGGCCGGGTTCATCGCCTTCGGTCAGCGCCCCGGCCACCGGAAGACGGGCCAGCAGGTCCTCGCCATGTGGGGCGGCCGCGAGCGTCCCCGTCAGGTCCTCCCCGGCCGGGTGCGCGGCCCAGTGCCTCCCCCCGCGCCAGTGCCAGCTTGCTGACGCGTCATACACGACGCCCCGATAGGCGAAGTAGATCGGCGCGCCGTTCTCGCCGCGGCGCTGCCGCAACTCATCTCTGGTGAAGGTGCGCGTCGCAGATCCCCTGACTCGCCGCCTGTCGGTGCGCCGCAGGCCCGGCTACGAATGGAGGAACTTCGACACGAAGGGCGACTCACCTGGCGCGCGGCGCACAAAGTGCCCGGACGGCCCCTCGCCCAGGAACTCCGCGAACCAGGCCTCGTGCTCGATCTCCTCGTTGAGGATGGCGAGCGCGAGATCGTACGTGCGGTGGTCTTTGCCCGCGGTCACGTTGCAGATGTGGGTGTACCCGCGCACCGCGCAGCGCTCGGCCTCCAGCAGCACCGTCAGCATCGCCTTCACATCCGTCGGATCCTTGGGCAGCTTCGCCGGCGGACAGGCGGAGCAGTCGTGGAACTCCTTCATGTCCTCCGGCAGCTTCCCGCCCAGTTCGTAGATGCGCGGGATCAGGGCCTCGAAGTGATTCCGGTCCTCGATCCGCGCGTCCTCCGCGATCTCCTTGATGCCCTCGCCCTCCAGGCCGATCAAGTTCACCCGAAGAATCGTGTAGTAGTAGAACGTGGTCAGCTCGGCCGCCGCGTTCTTCACCAGCAGGTCGAGCAACTGCTCCACGTTCACCCCCGCCTTCTCCACCATCTCCCGCGCTACTCTCGCCATGATCTCTCGCTCCTTCGCAAAGTGCCGTCTCCCAATGCTACGTGGCCACCCGGCCCGGTCAAGGGCGGGGCGCCTCCGGCTGTGCCGTCATCGGCCCACAGGCGGCGAGGCGGCGTGCCACGGCGCGGGGCCGACCCCCTCCCCCGCTGCCTTGACGCTCCCGTTCCCACAGCGTACAATCGCCCACAGGAGCCGCGCGCCCCCGCGCGGCGTCGCGCTGTGGCCAGAGACGGAGGAGTGCGTTGGCGATAAGTACCGCGGATTTCAAGACCGGTCTCACCATCGAGTACGATGGCGAGATCTTTCAGATCATCGAGTTCCAGCACGTGAAGCCGGGCAAGGGCGGCGCCTTCGTTCGCAGCCGCCTCCGCAACCTCCGCACCGGCGCCACTATTGACAAGACCTTTCGCGCGGGCGAGAAGATGGAGCAGGCCCAGATCACCAAGCGAGCCATGCAGTACCTCTACCGGGCCGGCGACGATTACGTGTTCATGGACACGGAGACTTTCGATCAGACGCCCCTGACTGTGGACACGGTCGGGGAGAGCGTGAGGTTCCTCAAGCCGGATACCGAGGTGCTCATCCAGTACTTCAATGAGGAGGAGATCCTCGGGGTCGAGTTGCCCCACGTCATGGAGTTCGTCGTCTCCCAGACCGACCCCGGCCTGCGGGGCGACACCGCCACCGGCGGCAACAAGCCGGCCACGCTGGAGACGGGGGCCGTGGTCACCGTGCCTCTCTTCGTGAACGAAGGGGACAAGATTCGCGTCGATACGCGCAGCGGCAAGTACCTGGAGCGGGCCTCCTAGCCGCTCCGGCGAGGGCACGACCGTGGACGTCACCGATATCGAGCAGTTGATAGACCTTATGCGCCGCTCGGGGGTGATGCACCTGTCCCTCGAGCAGCCGACCTACAAGATCACCATCACGCGAGGCGCGGAGCCCCTGGTGGCCGCCTCACCCTCGCCGGCGCCGACCGCCGCACCCGCGCCGCCGCCGGAGGCGCCCGGTCCTGTCGTGCCGCCCGCGGCGGCCGCGGTCAAGGTCACCTCCCCTGTTGTCGGGGTGTTGCGCGGCGGAGGGGCCCTGCCCGCGGTGGGCGCGCGCGTGAAGCCGGGGCAGGTGCTCGCCGTGGTGGAGGCGATGAAGGTGCCCAATGAGATCGTCTCGCCTGTGGAGGGCACTGTCTCTGATGTGCTGGTGCGGGAGGGAAGTCCGGTGGAATACGGCCAGACGCTGTTCTTGATCCTGGCCGAGGGTGGTGGAACAGATGAGGATGAGACTCCGGTCGGGCTGGCCTGAATCCCAGGCGGGATTCCTGGTGCTGATCGAGTTGCTGGTGGTGGTGGTGATCATCGCCCTGCTCGCCGTCTACCTCCTCCGCGGCAGCGGCGGTGTTGTTGGCGGCGGCACTCCGGGGACGGGCGGCGGGGCTACCACCATCCCGGGGAAGGCCTTCGAGCAGGCCAAGGGCACGGTGTGCAAGAACAACCTCGGCCAGCTTCGCAGTGCCATCTCCACCTACTACGCCACCGCCGGCGCCTACCCGCCCGACCTGCAGAGCCTGCAGGCCGGCGTGCCCGCGCGTTGTCCGGTCGGCGGCGAAGACTACACCTACGATCCCACCACCGGCCAGGTGTCGTGTCCTCACCCGGGCCACACCGGGTACTGAGGGCGGAGGACCGTGTGTTCAAGAAGATCCTGATCGCGAACCGCGGCGAGATCGCCGTTCGCGTCATTCGCGCGTGCCGGGAGCTGCAGATCCCCACCGTGGCCGTCTATTCCGAGGCCGACCGGACCTCGCTCCATGTCTCCCTCGCGGATGAGGCCGTGTGCATCGGCCCCGCCGCCAACCGCGACAGCTACCTCAGCATCCCCAACATCATGCAGGCCGCCCTCAACACCGGCGCCGAGGCCATCCACCCCGGCTACGGCAACCTCTCCGAGGTGGCCGCCTTTGCCGAGAACTGCGAGATCTGCGCCGTCAAGTTCATCGGTCCCCGCGCGGAGACCATTCGCAAGATGCAGGACAAGGCCGGGGCGCGCCGCGTGGTGCGGGAGGCCGGCGTTCCCGTCATCCCCGGCAGCGACGAGTTGGTGCAGGGCGAGGCCGACGCCCAGAAGACCGCGCAGCGTCTCGGCTATCCGGTGCTCATCAAGGCCGCGATGGGCGGCGGCGGCCGCGGCATCCGCATCTGCCAGAACGAGGACGACCTCCTCCGGCATCTCCCCCTCGCCCAGGCCGAGGCCCAGGCGGCCTTCGGTTCCGGCGGCGTCTACCTGGAGAAGTACCTGGAGGAGCCCCGCCATGTCGAATTCCAGGTGCTCGCCGACACCCACGGCAACCTGCTGCACCTCGGCGAGCGAGACTGCTCCATCCAGACCGGCAAGCACCAGAAGCTGCTGGAGGAGTCTCCCTGCGCCGGCCTGGGGCGCCGCCTCCGCCATGCCATGGGGGAGGCCACCCTCCGCGCCGCGAGGGCCGTCGGCTACGTCAACGCCGGCACCGTCGAGTTCATGGTGGACGGCCACGGGCACTTCTATTTCCTCGAGATGAACACCCGCATCCAGGTCGAGCATCCCGTCACCGAGATGGTCACCGGCCTGGACCTGGTGAAGGAGCAGATCCGCATCGCCTACGGCCACAAGCTCAACAGGAACGAGCGCGACATCGAGTGGCGGGGTCACGCCCTCGAGTGCCGCATCACGGCCGAGGATCCAGAGAACAGATTCCTCGCCTCGAGTGGCACGGTGCATTCCCTGAAGCTGCCGGGCGGGCCGGGGGTGCGCGTCGACACTCACCTCTACCCCGGCTACACGGTGCCGCCCTATTACGACGCCCTCCTCGCCAAGCTCGTCGTGTGGGCCCCCACCCGCGCGGAGGCCATCGCCCGCGCCGCCCGCGCCCTGGCCGAGTTCGAGATCACCGGTCTCAAGACCACCCTCCCGCTGCACCGCGATATCCTGGCCAATGCCTACTTCCGGCGCGGCGAGATCGCCACCAACTTCCTCCGCCGCCGCATGGGCCTGGGCTAGCGGCATGTCCGTAGGAAAGCGCCTGCATGCCAGTCGGGAACTCGCCCTGCGGGTGCTCTTCCAGGTTGACCTCGCCGGCATGGCCCCCGAGGAAGCCCTCGACTTCGCGGTGGAGGACATGACCGACAGCTACCAGGAAACCGTCGTCGCCAACCTGCGCCGCTGCGCCATCTACCGCGCGGCGGAAAGCGGCCCGGAGGGCGCGGAGGCCCTCCGCCTTCACCTCGAGCAGTGCCCTCAGTGCCGCCGCATGCAGAAGGCTCTGGCCTTCCCGGAGATGGTCGCCCACGCCCGAACCCTTGTGCTCGGCTGCCTCCAGCACCGCGAGCAACTGGACGCGACCATCGAAAGCCACGCGCGCGGCTGGACCATCACCCGCATGGCCAGCGTGGACCGCAACATCCTCCGCCTCGCCGCCTACGAACTGCTCTTCACCCCGGACGTCGCCACCAGCATCGTGGTGGACGAAGCCGTCGAGCTCGCCAAGAAGTACAGCACGGCCGAGTCGGGCCGCTTCGTCAACGGCATCCTCGGCGGCCTCTCCCGCGGCCGAGAGCAAGAGCCCGACGCATGACCGCCCGCCAGGACCGCAGCTTCATCTTCACCGTCCGGCAGATCACGCAGTACGTGCGCTCGCTGCTTGCCCAGGACCGCACCCTCCAGGATGTCCGTGTGCGCGGCGAGATCGGCGACTGCGTCCGCCACAACTCCGGCCACCTCTACTGCACCCTCAAGGACGACCAAAGCCAGCTTCGCTGCGTGATGTGGCGGGACGACGTCTCGCAGCTCACCTTCCTCCCTACGAACGGGATGGAGGTCCTGGTGCGCGGCTCGATCACAGTCTACGAAGCCCGCGGGCAGTACCAACTGGTCGCGCGGGAGATGCAACAGGCCGGCGTGGGCGACCTCTACCTCCGCTTCGAGCGCCTGAAGCGCAAGCTGGAGGCGGAGGGGCTGTTCGACGAAAGCCGCAAGCGGCCCCTGCCGGCCTTCCCGCGCCGGGTGGCGGTCCTCACCTCCCTGGACGGCGCCGCCCTGCACGACATCCTCACCACCCTGCGCCATCGCTGGCCCGCGGTTGAGGTGGTGCTGATCCACACCCCGGTCAGCGGGACCGCGGCCGCGCCCGGCATCGTTCACGCGCTCTCCCTGCTGCCCTCCGTGCCCGATCTCGACGTCGCCATTCTCGCCCGCGGCGGCGGCTCCATGGAGGAGTTGTCCGGCTTCAACGCCGAGGAAGTCGCGCGCGCCATCGTCGCCGCGCCCGTGCCGGTGGTCACCGGCATCGGCCACGAGACGGATTTCACCATCGCCGACTTCGCCGCCGACCGGCGCGGCCCGACGCCCACCGCCGCCGCGGCCGCAGTCACGCCGCAGCGGCAGGAGCTGCTGCGTTGGGTGGCCGGTTTCCGCCGCACCGCCGCGGCCCGCCTCACGCGGCGTGTGCAGGCCTGCCGCCGGGAGCTGCGTCTGCTGCGCGCACGGCCCGTGCTGCGGGCCCCGGGCGTGCTGCTGACAGAGCGCCGCCAGCGTCTGGACGACGCGGGGGGCGAACTCGCGCGGCGGGCTTCGGGTCTAATGAGGGAGTACGGGCAGCGGCTCCGGCGCGCGGTGGAGAAGCTCGCCATGCTCGGCCCGGAGGCCGTGCTCGCCCGCGGCTACGGGATCATGCGCACCCCCGAAGGGCGCGCGGTGCGCTCGATCCACCAGCTCGCCGTGGGCGCGGCCGCCGAAGTGCTGCTGACCGACGGCACCGCGGGAGTGCGCACCGTGGAGCTGCGCCCCCGCGCGAAGGAGCCGACACATGATTGACCCGCGCACCCGCACGGGGCTGCTTCTCGCCCTGCTGCTCTTCGCCAGCCTGGGCGTCGCCGCCGCGAAGGCGGGCAAGACGGAGAAGCCCTCCCCCGAGGCCGAGTACCGCTCCGGCTGGCTGGCCTCGATACCCACTCCGCCGCCCTCCCCATCCAGACCGTCGCAGGGCTCGTACGAGGTGTTTGACGAGCACGGCAAGAAGGTGGGTGAGGCACGACCGAAGTCGTGGCAACCGACCCCGGAAGACTACCGGAAAGCCAGGGACCTGGCCGTGTCCCATATGAGTCGGGCAGCCGAAGCCGACCCGAAGAATGTCACCTATCAGGCATCGCTTTCTTACTGGGCGTATGCGTCTATTCAGTACGACAAGGCGAAGGACGCGGCCGACGCCGCCCTCGCGCGGGAACGCCGCGATCCCCTCCTCTACGTGCTGCGCGGACAGGCGGAGGCGGCTCTGGTAATGCTGGATCCGGTGAAGGCCGGGGGCAATATCGGCAAGGCCATGACCGCCTTCGACCGCGCGGCCGAACTCGACCCTCAGAACGCGCTCCCCGTCCTGCAGGCCGTGAGCGTCGCGCTGGACGTGGACCGCCTCGATCTGGTCCAGCCGCGGCTCAAGCAGGCTCTCTCCAGGCCGGCCTGTCGCCTCTACCGTCTCTCAATCCCGGCCGATCTGCAGACCGGCAAGGCCGAGTCGCTCCGCACCTGGGAGCAGCTCCAGATGGGTCTGTGGAGCGGCTTGCTCGCGCGCTGCCAGAACGTCTCCACCCGGCTGCTCCGCTTCGGCCGGCAGGAGGAAAAGGAAGGCAAGCTCGACGCCGCCGAGGCCAACTACCGCCAGGCGCTCGCGGTCTCCCGGCTGGTGGGCCGGGCCGAGCCCCACCTGCTCATCACCCTGGGGGTCGCCATGGACATGCTCGACCCGACCTACGCCGCCCTCTCCCGCTTCGCCGCGGCGCGGCAGCAGGAGGCGGAGGCCAAGGGCGATGCGGTCGCCGCCGCGCGCTGGAAGGGCGAAGTCGAGCATTGGCAGGGGGAGGCCGGCATCTTGGTCATCGGGCGGGCCGAACTGGAGGCTGACGTGACGCGGTATTTCGAGGCCGTGGCCAAGACCCCGCCTGCGACCCCGGAGGAGATGCTCAAGATCGAATCGCAGACCATCGAGCGCGCCTATCTCGGGGTCGGCCTGGGCGAGAAGGAGCCGGCAAAGGCTCCCGCGCCCGCCCCGCGGTAGAGTATGGCCGGGCCGCGCGTAGGTATTCGCGCAAGGATTTGGTATCATCAAGTGTTTCCCCTTATGGGGACGCGCAGGAGATGATCGGTGAGAAAGAAGGCCGCTCCAGCTGACGCCGCGGGAGAGGGAACTCGCACCTTCGAGGAGGCGCTCGCGCGCCTGGAGCAGATCGTCGAGGAATTGGAGAACTCCGAGACGCCCCTGGAGCGCGCGGTGGCGCTGGTGCAGGAGGGGGACGAACTCGCCCGCTTCTGCGAGGGGCGCCTGCGGGAGGCGGAGGGGAAGATCGTGCAACTGGTCGAGCGCATGGGAGGGGTCGAGTTCGAGCCGGTCGAGGCCGAGGGCGAAGAGGACGCGCCCTAGCGCGCCGGAGGAGGGCGAGGGAGGAAGACGCGCATGGGACTCCTGGACACCATCAACCAGCCTGCGGACCTCCGCTCCCTTAGCAAGCCTCAGCTAGCAGAGCTTGCGGAGGAGATCCGTGCCTTCATGATCGCCACCGTGGCCCGGACCGGCGGCCACCTCGCCCCCAGCCTGGGCGCAGTGGAGCTGGCCATCGCCGTCCACTACGTCTTCGACAGCCCCCGCGACAAGCTGATCTGGGACGTGGGCCACCAGGCCTACGCCCACAAGCTGCTCACCGGCCGGCGCGACTCCTTCGCCACCCTCCGCCAGGCCGGCGGCCTCTCCGGCTTCCCCCGCCGCGCGGAGAGCGAGCACGACGCCTTCGACACCGGCCACGGCAGCACGGCCATCGCGGCCGCGGTGGGCATGGCGAAGGCCCGCGACCTGGCGGGCGAGAGCCAGGCCGTGGTCGCCATCGTCGGCGACGGCGCCATGTCCGGCGGGATGTCCTTCGAGGCCCTCAACCTCGCCGGGCACCTGAAGACCCCGCTCATCGTCATCCTCAACGACAACGGCATGTCCATCTCCCGCAACGTCGGCGCGCTGGCCGCCTCTCTCAGCCGGCTACGGCTCGATTCCTACTACCAGAAGGCCAAGGCCGACTTCGAGGCCCTCGCCGCGCGCCTGCCCCTGGGCTCCAATCTCATCGGCGCGGTCGAGCGCTTCAAGCAGGGCGTCAAGCGCTTCATTTTGCCTGGCATGCTCTTCGAGGAGCTGGGGTTCACCTACCTCGGCCCCGTTGACGGCCACGACCTGCCCGCGCTCATCGAGACCCTGAGCCACGCGCGGGCTCTGAGGGAGCCGGTGCTGCTCCACGCCATCACCCAGAAGGGCCGCGGCTACGTGCCCGCCGAGAACAACGCGGAGAAGTGGCACCGCACCGCCTCCTTCGATGTAGACACCGGCGAGCCGCTGAGCCAGTCAAACGGCACCACCTTCACCCGCGTCTTCGGAGAGACGCTGGTCGCGCTCGCCCAGGAGGACCCCCGGGTCGTCGCCATCACCGCGGCGATGAAGGAGGGCACCGGCCTGGAGGGCTTCGCCGAGCGCTTTCCCGCCCGCTTCGTCGACGTCGGCATGGCCGAGCAGACCGCGGTGACCTTTGCCGCGGGCCTCGCCTCCCAGGGGCTCCGCCCGGTGACCGCCATTTACTCCACCTTCCTGCAGCGCAGCTACGATCAAATCCTCCACGACGTCGCGCTGCCCCATCTGCCCGTCGTGCTCGCGCTCGACCGCGCGGGCCTGGTGGGCGGTGACGGGCCCACCCATCACGGCGCCTTCGATCTCAGCTACCTGCGCCACCTCCCCGGGCTGGTGGTCATGGCCCCGCGGGACCTGACCGAGCTGGCCGCGATGCTGCGCACCGCGCTCGAACTCGACGGGCCTTCCGCCCTTCGCTACCCGCGCGGCGTCGGCGCCAATCCCCCGACCGCTCTCCCCGACCCGATCCCCGTGGGCAAGGCGGAGGTGCTCCGCGAGGGCGAGGGCCTCGCCCTCCTCGCGGTCGGATCCATGGTCGGCCCGGCCCTCCAGGCGGCCGACCTCTTGGCAGAGCAAGGGATATATCCCTCTGTGATTAACGCTCGCTTCGTCAAGCCTCTCGACGCGCGCCTGATTTGCGAGCTGGCCCACACCGGGACGCACCTGGTGACTATCGAGGAGAACGTCGTCACCGGCGGCTTCGGCAGCGGCGTGCTGGAACTGCTCGCCCAGCACGGCCTCTCGGTACCGGTCCTGGCCCTCGGGTTGCCGGACGAGTTCGTCGAGCACGGCGGCACCGAGGTGCTGCACCGGCTGGTCGGCCTGGACGCGGAGAGCATCGCCCGCCGCGCGGCCCATTTCGTCGCCACCGGAGCGCGCTCCCTTGCCACCTAGGCGAGGCGCCGGCGCCCCCTGCCGGTGGCTGCTCATCGGTCTTCTCGCCCTGCTGGCGGCCGCGCCGGCCCCCGCCGCCGACCCGGTCGAACGCCCTTCCCTGACCCTGGCCTTCGTCGGCGACATCCTGCTCGCGGGCCGCGTCCAGCAGGAGATCGCCCGCGAGGGCCCCGGGGCGCCCTTCGCGGGCGTCGCCGCTATCCTCCGGAACGCCGACCTCGCCGTCGGCAACCTGGAGTGCCCGCTGTCCACCCGGGGCCGCGCGGTGGAGAAGACCTACACCTTCCGCGCCAGCCCCGACACGGCCGAGTCGCTCCACGCCGCCGGCTTCGAGATCGTCTCGCTCGCCAATAACCACAGTGGCGACTATGGCAAGCCGGCCCTCCTCGACACGCTCGCCGCGTGCCAGGCCCACGGGGTGAAGACCGTGGGCGCGGGGGACTCGCTCAAGGCGGCGCGCGAGCCGGTTCTCGTCTCCGTGGGGCGACCGCCGCAGCGCGTCGCCCTGCTGGCCTACTCCAATATGCAGCCGACGGAGTTCTACGCCAGCGACTCTCGCGCCGGTACGAACCCGGCCCGCGTGGAGGAGATCAAGCGGGACGTCGCCGCTGCCCGCGCGGGGGCCGACATCGTCGTCGTGCTCTTCCACTTCGGCCAGGAGCGGTCGCCGACTCCCACCAAGACCCAGCGTCTCCTCGCCCACGCGGCGGCCGATGCCGGCGCCGACCTCGTCATCGGCCATCACCCGCACGTGCTCCAGGGATTGGAGCGCTACCACCACTCCCTCATCGCCTACAGCCTCGGCAACTTCCTCTTCCCCAGCCACCGCCCGGAGACACGGGAGACCGCCATCCTCTCCTTCTCCCGCAGCCCGGACGGGGTGTCCGAGGTACGGATCACCCCCTGCATCATCACCCCCGCCGGGCCGGTGGTCGCGGAGAAGAAGGACCGCGCCTCGATCCTCGCGCGGCTGGGGAAGCTGTCGCGGGAGCTGGGGACGAGTTTGCCGGCGGATGGGCGGATGAGTTGGTAGGGCGAAGGACGCCGCGGAGGCGCAAGGGCGCCGAGCCACCAGAGCGGAGCGGCAGCGACGCCGGCGGGGCCGGGATTAGAGAGTCGGAACGGCCCGTCCAAGGTAGTGCCTCCCGAGTAAGCCGTCGCACTCGCCGTGTCCGGGATTGCCGCTTTCTGCCGCTTTTGGGCGCTTTCGCCGAAAGCGGCAATTGCAGCCGGCGATTTCCTCCAGGAGCCCTCTGAAGTGCCCTGAGAGACGAAATCCGGGCCTGCCGCAAGCGGCAGGAAAGCGGCAGATCTGCGGCAAGGAGCGGCAAGAGCGGCAGGCGCCGGGGTATAGCGGCCGGGGGAACGGCCGGGGGCTCGCCTGGCAATCGCCCAGATCTGCCCAAAGTTGCCCATTTCTCGATTTTCGAGTTTTTGGGCAGGCAAGGAAGCCGATTCTGCGTCGCGGGGCATGTAGAGTGGGTCGGAGGGAGAAATCGGGTGGGCAACGAGATGGGCAATGAGTGGGCAATCGCGGGCATCTCAACACCCCTCGCTTCGCTTGGGGCAGGCTCCGAGCACTAAGGAGGCACTAAGACACAAAGGCAGGGAGTCAGGAGGGCCGACATCCGGGCTAGGTGCCCCACGGCTCCGCTATGCCGGACGTTGCGGGGGTGCCGAAATTCCGAGAATTTCCGATTTTCGAGATTTCGCAAGATCGGGAATCCCTGGGCCGATTTGGGCTAGGAGGTGGGCAGGTTGGGCTAGAAGGGCGGTTCCGACATTTCCGATGCTCGGAAACGGTCGGAAACATCGGAAAACGGCGCCTGCGGCGCCGAGAGAGTCGAGAGTCGAGAGTCGAGAGTCGAGTCGCGACTGCTTCGCAGCGCTGGAGTAGGAACGGCCATGCGAGGGAGCGGCTGCCGACGGCGTGGGCGTGTGCGTTGCTGGAGGTGATCGCGATTCAGTTGTCAAGGTGCGCGGCACACGGGAGGTGGCCGGTGTTGCGGAGGGAGTGTAGCATACTTATAGCGCCATGTCAAGTGTCAAAATAGATTTGCTGCTAGGGCAAGATAGACGGTGGGGGATTGGTAGGGAATCGAGGAGGCGAGTCACGACTGCTGTGCAGTGCTGAAGGCGAAGAGGCG
>Ga0315282_10001223_pt1 | contig 49316 bp, 44 predicted proteins | sample YL17G07_20_MG_FD_203693 | JGI IMG/M metagenome (GOLD analysis project Ga0315282, IMG submission 203693) | Sediment microbial communities from Yellowstone Lake, YNP, Wyoming, USA - YL17G07_20 | ecosystem: Environmental > Aquatic > Freshwater > Lake > Sediment | place: USA: Wyoming | collected...
AGACCTCAATCACGGCGGCATCAGCCTCCATCTTAACAACAACCTCACCAGATTTTTCGGCTTGAATTTTGTTTCTAAGTTCCAGGATTATCCGCTCGGCGGTTTTGCGGCCGATGCCCGAAGCCCGTGTGAGTAAATCCGGCCGATTTTCTTTTATGGCCGCTGTAAGTTCCTTTAATTCCGCGATGGAAAGTATCGCCAGCGCCGACTTCGGACCCACCCCGACCACCGAATTCAGGAGTTCAAAAAATTTAAGTTCTTCTGGCGTGGCAAAACCATAAAGTTCCAGTCCGTCTTCGCGCAAATAAAGATAGGTGAAAAATTTAACTTCCGAGCCGATTGGCGGCAATTTCTCAAGATTCCGGTGGTTGGTGAAGATTTTCAGCCCCAAACCAGCCGCTTCCACGACTGTGAAATGGTCGCCCTTGGCCACCAATTTTCCAGAGACGCTATAAATCACAATTTGATTATACAACTAGATTCAAAAACTTGTAATTTATGCTCGTCTCCTATATACTACATTCTATATTCTAGATTCTACATTCTAAAAACTTAATGTAATCCACGCCGTTGGCGGGATGCTCAAATTTACAGTAAAATTTGACTTCGCCTGCGGCTCATAAATTTTAGTAAATTTGGCATGCCCATCACTCAATCAGCAAAAAAAGCATGGCGGCAAAATATTCGGCGGCGAGCACAAAACCTCCGCAAAAAAGAGGCCTATAAAAAGGCGGTTAAGGAATTGAGAAAACTTATCGGCGCAAAAAAACTTGAAGAAGCGAAGGCGTATCTGGCCAAGACTTACCAAGCGCTTGATAAGGCGGCCAAGACCGGCGTCATTAAGAAAAATAAAGCGGGCCGTTTAAAATCCCGATTGACTCAGCTTATCGCGAAATCCAGCAAGGCTTCTTCGTAGTCAAGCCTCCCCGATTTCACGGCTATATCGTAAGCCGCGAAGCGCGGAATTTGAGCTCCCGAACCGGCGGCCAAAATGTTGAAAATCTTTGGCGTGGGCTCACCTAACCCGAACAACCTTTCAAGCGCCCAAAGCCGCCGTCTCACTTCGCGGCCTCGGAGACCACCCATCAGAGACCAGTAATCCGGCCTCACTTCCAAGCCAAGTTTCCCAAGGTCTCTCTTCTCGACTAAACCGGTTTTAAGAAACGCGATTTTTTGGAACTCGGTTGTGAGCCCCCATGTGTTACCATTATAAACTCCAGCCAAAAGTTCGGCGGCCGAGGGCGAAAGTTCAACTCTCGCCTCTTTCGCAAGCAACTTGACATAAGATAGCCACTCAGCGCCGCTTAGAAAATCAAAACGCTGATTCAAAACCGGCTTTTCCAGAAGAAATTCAAAGCCGTCCTCCGGTTTTTTAGCTTCGGAAATTATGGCTGTCGTTTTTGACTCTTTGATTAACTCTTTAAACAGTCTTGCTGCGCCTCCGCTTTCGCCTCCAAAAGCGTTTTCCACTAAAGCCAGCTTGCGCAGTTCAAAGATGGATTGGCTCCTTGCGAATTCGCGGAGTTTGCCCAAGCTGCCATTTTCCGCCAAATCAAAACTCCCCAAACCCAAATTGGAATATTTTTTTCTAAACCCCTCTGTATAAAACTTTTTCTTTCTTTCGCGCCGGTAGTCGTCCGGCCCGTGAAGAAAAATAATCATGCTTTTTATCTTTTACGCCGCACTTTGCCTGGCGACCGCATTCTTACTGCAGCTGCTCTCATAAATTCGCGGAATAGCGGGTGAGGATTAAGCGGCCTCGATTTGAACTCCGGGTGAAACTGAGTCCCTAAAAAGAACGGGTGGTCAACCACTTTGAGCTCCGCTATTTCCATGAGCCGACGGTCGGGCGAAAAGCCGGAAAACACAATCCCTTTCTGCTCTAATCGCAAGATGTACTTTGGGTTGACCTCATAGCGGTGGCGGTGCCGCTCTGAAATTTGAGACTTGCCGTAAGCGCGGCGGGCAATGGTTCCGTTTCGGAGAACAGCAGGGTAAGCGCCCAACCGCATGGTGCCGCCGTAATCTTTTTCTTTGAGATTCGCTTTCTGCTCGGGCATAACATCAATTACCGGGTCAGGCGTCCTGGGATTAATTTCTGTTGTATTCGCTTTCTTTAACCCAAGCACGTTCCTCGCAAATTCCACAATGGCAAGCTGCATACCGTAGCAAAGACCCAAGAAAGGAATTTTACGCCCCCGAAGGTAACGGATAGCTTTAATTTTTCCCTCCACGCCGCGACTGCCGAAGCCGCCAGGGACTATGATGCCGTGATAATCATCCAGTGTTTTTAGATTTTTTGGGCTCTCCTCAAAGCGCTCGGCGTCGATCCACTCAATGAGTGGGGTTTTGCCGAAAAAAGCGGCGGCGTGCTTTATAGCCTCTATCACCGAAATATAAGAGTCAGCTAAAATAAATTTCCCCGAACCGAAGTACTTACCGACAATACCCACCCGAACTTCTTCTTTAGCGTCTCTTATGCGGCGGGCCAGTTTTTGCCACTGCCGCAGATCTTTTTTCCTTGAAGCCAAACCCAGCTTTTTGAGGATTAAATCGCTAATTTTATCTCTCTCAAAATTAATTGGAATTTCATAGAGATTCGTAACATCGGGCGCTGAAACCACGTCTTCTTCTCGAAGATTGCAGTTGAAGGCGATCTTTTCTTTCCTCTTTTTGTCTAGGGGGACTCGCGACCGAGCCAAAATTATGTCCGGCTGAAGGCCGGCCGAATTCAATGACCGCACGGCGTACTGGGTCGGTTTGGTTTTTTGTTCGCTTTCGGCGTTTTGAATTGGCAGGTAACTCACTAAAACCAAAAGCACGTCCTTCGGGTTCTTAATCTTAAGCATTCTCACGGCTTCAAGAAAAAGGATGTTTTGGTACTCCCCAACAGTGCCGCCAATTTCGGTAATTACAATTTCTGCCTTCCCTTTCTTGGCAGCTTTTTTAATCCGGTCAATAACTTCTAAGGGAATGTGAGGCACAACTTCCACGCACCTGCCGCCGAAGCCCAAACTCCGCTCGCGGCTAATCACAGAAAGATAAACACTGCCGGTTGTCATATAGTTTGCCCCGGATAGGTTGCAATCGAGGAAGCGCTCGTAATTGCCGACGTCCTGGTCGCACTCTGTGCCATCGTCCAAAACAAAAACCTCACCGTGTTCGGTGGGGTTCATGGTGCCGGCATCAACGTTCACATATGGGTCGATTTTCAAGGCGGTCACTCTAAGCCCCCGCGCCTGAAGTATCCTGCCGATGGAGGCCGAAGCGACTCCTTTGCCAACGCCGGACATAACGCCTCCAACAACAAAAATAAATTTGGTCCTCTTACCTTTTTTCATAAAACGTCACCTCTCTTAGTTTGGATAAAACAAACTTGACCGGCTGCCCGTTTTAATTTTCCTAATTTTAGTCCAGAAGCGCAAGCTGGGACTGCCGACACGCCAGTAAACCGAGCGGTGGCGTAGACAGTGCAACTTCTTCATAATTACTCCTCCTGCGGCAGTTCGCGCGCCGGAACCAAACTCAAGTCTGTAGGCAGTGTAAAATGGAACACGCTGCCGCGATTTTCTTCAGATTCAGCCCGAATTTCCCCGCCGTGGGCTTGAATAATATTTTTCGCGATATAAAGTCCCAGCCCCGATCCACTGGTTTGAGACCGCAGAGCATTCTCGGCCCTGAAAAACTTCTGGAAAAGTTTCTCCATGGCTGCTTGGGGGATGCCGATACCCGTGTCTTTAACGCTTACTTCCACATAGGGCGCCGACGCTTGTTTCATGACTTTCACGATAACTTTGCCGTTTTCGACGTTATAGCGAATGGCGTTGCCCAAAATGTTGTTTACGGCCATGGAAAGTTTTTGCGGGTCAATCGCAACCGGCGGCAACGGTTCCTCCGGCTTCTCGAAATAAACGTTAACGCCTACCCGCCTCGCCGTACTGGATATTTGAGACAGAATTTCGCCCATAAAATCGACTATGTTTGCGCTCTGGAAATTGTACCCAAAGTGCCCTTCCTCAATTTTTGCAACATTCAAGAGGTCTTCTATTATTTTTGAAAGCTCCTGGCTGGCTAAAGTGGCACTTCCCAATATCGCCTTTCCGTTCTCACTCAGATTTTTCTCGGCCGTGAGTGACTGCAGCGCCCAAATAATGTCGGTCACGGGGCTTCGCAACTGATGAGAAGCCAGTGTTAAAAACTCCGTTTTGGAGCGCAAAAGCGCAACCTCGTGCGTCCTGTCCTCTACTATTTTAATAAAGGAAGAGGCTTTCCCCGTTTCGTCGTTTATGGCTGTAGAAAAAACACGGACCTCAAGCGGCGGCTCGGTAAAGGAGATGTCGGTTGTCTGGGGTCTGTCTTCCGGCTTTGACCTTATGACGATGGTGGGCGCAAGCGACGGGAAAATAACTTGCGTCAAGAGCCGCCAAGCCGGTTTTTCGGCGTCCTGCGGTTGAAGCTGATGCCCCAAAACCAACTCCTTGCTTAGTTTAAAGAGCTTCTCGGCCGATGGATTGAAAAAAGTTACATTAAAGTCCCTGTCATAAATAATTATGGGGTCTTTAAGGTTTGTAAGAACGTCCTCAAGCTCGTTGCGCTCAACTTTTGTTTCTTTATCCGATACAACAGCCACGGAGATGCTCCGAAACGTGATGACCCCCAATAAAAACAAGACGGCGCCGAGAAGCGCTGTGAGACCTAAAGAAGGCAAATAAACGAGCCCCAGGAAAAATATGACGAGCATGAGCGGTAAAATCAGCCAAAATGCACGCGGTACCGGCGAACTCAACGATCCTTTAAGTTTTGGTTCGGAATCTTTCACTGTCTCTAGTAGCCCTTGAGGTGCCCTAAGTCTTTCCCGGAGGAAACATCAATAGAGAGCGGCACCCTTAGAGGATAAACTTCCTCCATTATTTTCTTTATGGGGGCTGTAATTTTATTAATAGTATCATCGCGCACTTCAAACAACAATTCGTCGTGAATGGACAAAATCATCTTGGCTCGGCTGCCCCAGTGCTTCTCCCCTTCCAATAGTTTCCTCGCTTCAATCATTGACATCTTAATAAGGTCGGCGCCAAACCCTTGAATGGGGAAGTTCAAGGCCGCCCGCTCGGCTTCAGCCGCGAGCCTCGGTGAGTTTGAGGCAAGACCCAAAAGATAACGGCGGCGGCCCGCGAATGTTTCCACGTAACCAAACGTCTGGGCCTTGCTTAAGAGCTCCTCCTGCCAATCGCGCACCCGGGAAAACTCTTTGAAATATGCCGCCATGAATTCGCGCGCTTCGCCTACAGAAATGCCACTTGTCTTGGCAAACGAGCCCGCTCCCATGCCGTAAATCAAACCGAAGTTAAGCGTTTTGGCTAACCGCCTTTCGCTCTCGCCTATTTTCTCTATTGGCAACCCTAAAACCTTGGAGGCCGTAAGCCTATGTATGTCAAGACCCCTCTTGAAAGCCTGGATGAGGCCGGGGTCGCCCGAAAGCGCCGCTAAAATCCTAAGTTCCAGCTGGGAATAATCAAAAGCAACGAAGCTCCAGCCAGCCGGCGCCTCAAAAGCCGAGCGCAGGTCCTCGGCCCAAACGGACTCTTGGGGAATGTTTTGAAGGTTGGGGGATTGTGAGCTCAAGCGCCCAGTGGCCGTACCGGTCTGCACAAACTCCGTGCGCAGCCGTCCGTCACGGCCAATAAGTTTCAATGCGGGACGCACATGGGTAGACAGAATTTTAAAACCCTCCCGATAGTCTAAAATCAACCGCACTATCGGATGCGTATCTTTCAACTCTTCCAGGCTTTCAGCGCGCGTGGATCGCAAGCCGGTTTTGGTTCTTGGCGACAAGCGGCCGTTTATTTTAAGTCTGTTGAATAAAATGCCGCTTACTTTCTGCGGTGAGTTAATGTTGAATTCTTCGCCGGCCAGTTTGTATATTGACCTGGTAAGCTCCTCCAGTTTGATTAAAATTTCGTCTTCAAGCAGTTTCAACTTCGCGGTTGATACGCCGATGCCGAAATTTTCCATCTCGGCCAAAATTCGGAGAAGTGGCATTTCAATGTCATGGAAGACAGGCATAAGTTTGTGCTGTTCAAGTTTGGCGCAGCAGAATTCATAAGCCAAAAGTAAATCGCCTTCGCCGCCGCGCCACTCGCTCTTTAAGAATTTCCTGAATGCGGCTGCCGGCCCATAGCTTTTGAAGTCCGGGTCTAAAAGCCAAAAAGCCACACCTAAATCGAAATAAGGAGGCGCCAAATCCTTGCCGCTTTTCCATAAATCTTTAAGGTGGGACTTTAGGCCAAATCCGGCTTTGATTTTCTTGGAAACAAAATCGCGGCTGTATTTTGTTGCACCAAAATAATCCCCGATAAAAACGACGTCTTTGAATTTTGTCGCTTGTTGGCTTTCTCCGCCCGCGGGGAAAATTCGGCCTTGAATCTGTTTTTGTTCTGCGGACTCCGAGTTACCACCCTCCATTCTTTTAAGCAACGCTTTGAAGCCCAAATCCATAAAGTAGCTCTTAATTTCATCGCCGCTCTCGGAAACCTTGAGTTCTTCAATCTTATTTAACTCCACTGGTGCCCGCCTTTCCAAGGTCACCAACTTTTTGGCAAGTTCGGCGTCTCCTCGGAATAGCGCCAGTTTTTTCTCCAGTTTCGGGTCTTTGGGAACGTTGCTGTAAATTTCATCCAACGTACCGAATTTCTTAAGCAGCTCACTCGCGATTTTAGGTCCCACGCCCGGCACGCCTTTGATGTTGTCCGACGGGTCGCCGACGAGCGCCTTATAATCTATGAGCTGGCCGGGCTTCAAGCCGTAGCGGTCAAAAACCGCTTTTTCGTTGTAAACCGCCGTGTCGCTCACGCCCTTTTTGAATGTCTGCACGATGACTTTTTCGCCCTCCACGAGCTGAAGCGTGTCTAAATCGCCGGTCAGGATGACGACTTTAAGGCCCGGCTCTCTACGGAATTTTTCGGCTAAAGTTGCGATCAAATCGTCAGCCTCATAACCTGGCACCTCAAAAGTTCTTACGCCAAATTTAGGAAAAAGATTGTGGGCTTCAATGATCTGCGAAATCAATTCGCTGGGCGCCGCCGGCCGCTGGGCTTTGTATTCGGCAAATTCTTTCTCACGGTAGGTCGGCTCCGGTCTGTCAAAAAGAGCGGCAGCGTAGTCAGGTTTTCCTTCCCGCCAAAGTTTTAGAAGGATGCTGGAAAGTCCGTAGACCGCTTGGATTGGTTTCCCATCTGGCGTCGTCAAAGTCGGCAGAGCATGGAAAGACCGGTGGATTATAGAGTTCGCGTCAATTAAAAGAAGGGTTTTCACGACTTAATAATAGCAGAAAGAGAGTGTTTAATTAGTTCTAGGGTTGGCTAAAGTAATGCGGAGCACAGCACCACTTTAGCAATCAAGCTTAAATCAATGATTACCCGATGGAAATCGCTCTCTCGTTTTCCTTCCCCCCGTGCCGGAATTTAAGCCACAAAGCGTTCCTCAGCAAAATTCTTTTTATTTTTTCGGCCCATTCAACCAAAACAATATTTTGCGGATTTTTTAAAATATCTCCGAAGCCGAGCGCATTTAATTCTTTTGGTTTTTTGATTCGGTAAGCATCCACATGATACAGATTCTTAAAACCTGAAACATGAAACGTGAAACGTCTGAAAATTACGAATGTAGGGCTGGTAGCTCTTTTTCTAATTCCCAGACCGCGGAAAAATCCCTGGACGAAAGTGGTCTTACCGCTGCCCAATTCGCCCGTGAGCGCCACAATTTTAGCCGTTTTCCCAGGATAGCTTTTAAAAATCTTCTTTGCCAGCTTTTCACCTAATCTTTTCGTCTCCTCCGAAGAAGAGCTTAGATAAGCTTTCATTTTTCTTTACGGCGTAGAAAATAACGGCGGTCAAAACCATGGCCGTCCCGAGCATCAGACCAAGGAATTCGGCGGCGCCGAATTCCTTATTTAAAGGCGTGTTCAACCGGTATTCATTGTTAATGAAATTGGAAACTCCGGCAAATACGTTTTCTTTCCCAAGCGTAGGTTCAGAAAATACAAAGGCGGCGCCACTACCGGACCCCTGTGAAGCGAGCCGGCTGTAGGTTTTACCCTCGGGCGCCGAACCCAAAAAACTTGATTCGGCAACCAAGCGCCCCCCATTATCGTATAAAAACAACCCCTCGTCTGTGTTTCTTAAAACCAGCTTTGTTTGAGCCCGGGCCAGAACCAAATAACCGCCGGCTTCAATTTTATAACCGTTCAAAGAAAACTTATCGCCGCTTTTGGTCTTTAAAAGCCACCCGCCTAGATTAACTGCGCTTTGGCCGTTGTTCCAAAGCTCAACCCATTCACCTTGGGCATCATTCCCAACGGGATTCGGCAGCCATTCATTGATGAAAATCATATAAGATCGCCGCGGCGCTTGATGCCCAGGTGGTCGTAGGCCGCCGGCAGGACGATGCGACCGCCGGGCGTCCGCTGTAAAAATCCCAACACCATCAAATACGGCTCGTAAATCTCCTCTATTACGCCTTTTTCCTCGGAGAGGGCGGCTGATAGCGTGTTCACGCCCACCGGGCCGCCGTTGAACTTCTTCACAATCACCTCCAAGAGACGTCTGTCCTGCGGCTCAAGCCCCAACGAATCAATTTCAAGCATCTCAAGAGTTTTTTTAGCTATCTCTTCGTTAATTAAATTTTGTCCGTGGACTTCAGCATAGTCGCGAGCGCGTTTTAAGAGACGATTTGCGGTCCTTGGCGTCCCCCTGGCAGCCCTGGCCAAGACCGCAACTCCTCCGCCGTCGACTGGCGCGTTTAAAATCTTCGCCGAGCGGCCCAGGATTTTCTTGATGTCATCCAAACCGTAGTAACCCAGGCGCAGGGTGACGCCGAAGCGCGATCGCAATGGTTGTGAGAGAAGATTTTCTCTGGTCGTCGCGGCAATTAACGTGAAGGGCGGCAGGTCTAAACTTAAAATCCTCGCCGCCGGCCCTTTGCCCACAACCAAGTGAAGCTTCCGGCTCTCCATCGCCGGATAAAGCACTTCCTCTATTAAGGGGTTTATGCGGTGAGCCTCGTCTATAAATAGGACTTCTTTTGACTCAAGGTTTGTAAGAATCGCTGCGAGATCACCGGTTTTCTCAAGTGCCGGGCCGGAAGTCGTCTTCACGGGGGAGCCGAGCTCTTTGGCCACAAGATAAGCAAGCGTCGTCTTCCCGAGCCCCGCTTGCCCACAGAGGAGCATGTGGTCGGCAGCTTCCTTGCGCTTACAAGTGGCCTCAATCATAACCTTGAGGTTGTGTTTTATCTTTTCCTGGCCAACATATTCAGACCAAGTTGTGGGCCGCAAGGCTTGATCAATGCTTATGTCCTCTTTATTTATGGTCTTGCTCAACGCGGGCATATTTGTAACAGATTATCTACTTTTTCGTTCTAATTTAGTACCTTTATGCGTTAAATTACTCATTATTGACAAATATATCGTTTTATGCTAATATTTACACGGTTTCGGTTGTGATCTCAAATCTGGGGGCAGGAATTAATTCTTAAATCCCTAGGGCAGCTGAGTTTCGGCTCGACTGTCCCTCGGAATTATTCTAATCTCTTTTGTTTTTAACAAAAGCGGGTTTCAATCCTTTCCAAAGGACATGCCCCCAGGTTTGAGACCATTACCACTCTATTGGACCGGTAACGCTTTCCACCTCTTTGAAGGTGGTTTCACCCTGGAGCACTTTTAGGACGCCGTCCGCCTGCATGGTAACCATACCTTGCCTCTCGGCTAACTTTCTCAAAGCTACTTCCGAAAATTCCTTTAAAATCGTCTCTTCCAAATCAGGCCCGCTTTCCAAAAATTCAAAGATGCCAATCCGGCCCTTATAGCCAAAGCCGCTGCAAGACTCGCAGCCGACCGCCTCGTATATCTTGGGGTCTTCGTAGGGCTTCCTCTCTACCCTCTGCGGCAGCTTCACTAAATACCCGCTGATTTTTGTTTTAAGTTCACCCGACACGTCCACTGGCTTCCTACACTTTGAACAAAGTCGCCGGACCAACCTTTGGGCAATTACCAAACTCAACGCCGGCCCTATGGTTATCGGCTTAACGCCCAGATTCACGAGACGCGGCACGGTGCCCACCGCGTCGTTCGTGTGGAGTGTGGATAAAACCAGGTGCCCGGTCAAGGCCGCCTGCATAGCGATGTCGGCTGTCTCAAGATCACGAATCTCGCCAACAAGTATCACGTCGGGGTCCTGGCGCACGATGGCCCGGAGACCATTCCCAAAAGTATAACCGACTTCTTCGTCCACCTGCGTCTGCTCAATGCCCTCTATGCGGTATTCAATCGGGTCCTCTAAGGTTATGACTTTCAATTCCGGGCTGTTAATGGTTTTAAGGAAGGCATAAAGAGTTGTCGTTTTGCCCGACCCCGTCGGCCCCGTATTTAGAATCAAGCCGTTCGGTTTCTTTATCTCATTATTCACGATAGCCAGGTCATCCTCCCTTATACCAAGCCCGGAGAGTTCAATTGAAATGACGTCGGGGTCTAAAATCCTCATCACAATATTCTCGCCGAACTCGGAGGGGATGACCGAAACCCTGATTTCAATTTCTTTCTTGGCAAAGTTTATGGTAAAGCGGCCATCCTGAGCTTCGCCGCGAACATTTATTTTCATGCCAGAGAGAAGCTTGATGCGCGAAGTTATGCCATTGTAGTTCCTCAGCGGTAAGTTCCCAGAAACGTCGTGAAGTAAGCCGTCTATGCGGAATCTAATTTTGGCTTTTTCTTCGGCGGTCTCAAAGTGAATATCTGAAGAGTGCATGGATAAAGCGCCTGCTAAGATATCCCCCAGGAGCATTGTCGTGGAAGCCTTGGAATAATCCAAATTTTTTATTTCTTCGGAAAAAGCCTTGAAGCCCAACTTCCGCTCGGCGAGTTTCTCAAGCTCACCCTTTTTAATGGTAACCTTGCCGGTGATTTCTTCGGCTTCCGGCTTTACGAACCTATAGAGGCGCCAGGCTTGCTCCAGCCCCGAAAGCGAAGCAATAAAAATCTTAACCTCGTATTTTTTGGCACCCAGGTCTTTTATGATTTTTTCCGCTGCCGGCAATCGCGGATCGCAAGCTGCCAAAGCCACTTTTTTCAGTTTGGCTTCTATTGAGGCTACCCTCGCTTCCCGGGCTTCGGCCTCGGGGATAAGCCTCAAGGCGTCAACCACAACCGGGGTTTTCGACAAGTCAATATACTGGTAGCCAAGCTGTGCGGCGAGCCGCTGGGCCACCCGCTCCTCACTTTCATGTCTTATTTTGGCCAGCTTTTCCTGTAAGTCAGCCGGGTTTTGGGGGTCCATATTAAGATGATTCTACCTTCTAAAAACCCCTTATTCAAGCGGCGAAAACGGTTATGGTTGCTCTCCTACGCCCTATTTGACATATTGATATTATTGGTGTATAATGTAGTCAGCAGCAGCAAGACCCAAGCTGCAACATATTAGCTTCTGAGGAGGAGCATCATGAGAAAGAATGTTTTGATTGGTCTAGTCGCAGTATTTTTGCTGACGTCGGTCGCGGCCTTTGGCCAAGCTGGCCAAACTAGCCGGGACGTCTTGATTGGTGCCTCGGTCGGCGCCGCAGTCGGCCAGCAGGTCGCCTGCCGAATCGGGTCATGCACCTACAACAAAATGACTCTCGGCGGCTTGATTGGCGGCGGTATCGGCGCCGCAGTCGGCGCAGTACACAGTAAAAAGCACAAGCGGGTTGAAGAGCGAGAGGCTGAACGCGTCCCCGACGAGTCGGCACCTGGTGGCAAGGTTGGCAAACCGCCACCTGCAGAAGCAACAGCCTGCTCCGGTCCGACGTTGGCTATTCGCAATTCGGACGTAGACACAAGACCATTCACGATATTTTTGGCGAACGGCCTCGCCAATCGTGGTTGGTGCTACCAACCAAACAACGCCGAGCCACAGTACATCGCCGACATCGTTCTACGCGACGTGAAGTCGTCGTGGGAGAGCGGTCAGGAGGTTTACGGTGGTATGGGGTCGCAGAGTGATATAAAGGCTCGCGGCCTCTACCAGGTCGCATTCATGGTGTTCCGCTCCGACGGCACGCCAGTGCCGACCTCGTCGGCCTCCACCTACATTTCCCTGCGGCAGTACAAGCAGGGGTACACAATGTACTCAATCGGGGGATACGCTTGGCAACGAGACAGTTCCGAAAGTACCAACGACCCCCGCGAGGAGGCAGCTCGGCTGGCGCTTCAGTATATGCTCCAATAGCGGCTGTGCGCTCCTCCTCTAATACTCGAGTCCCCGAACTTACGCAAGTTCGGGGCTCTTTTTTTGTCAAAATCGGTTGTATAATGCTGGTGTTATGTCGGGACATTCCCATTGGGCGGGCATAAAACATAAAAAAGAAGCCGCCGACCAAAAGCGCGGGCAGGTTTTCTCGAAACTTCTAGCAGCTGTCTCGGCGGCAGCGAGAACCGAACCCAGCCCGGATTTCAACCCGCGGCTGCGGACGGCAATTGAAAAAGCCCGCGAAGCGGCTGTACCTAATGACAAAATTGAACAGGCCGTAAAGCGAGCGCACGAGGCTAGTGCCGCCATTGAAGAATTAACCTTCGAGGCTTACGGCCCTGGCGGCGCGGCAATTCTAATTGAAGCTACGAGTGATAATAGAAACAGAACTGTCCAAGAAATTAAAAAGATATTGGACGAAGAAGGTGCTAAATGGGCCGAGTCGGGCAGCGTCCGCTGGGCCTTTTCCGCCGAAGGCGGATCCGCCTCTGGCGGAGAACACATAAACACAGCGAATAGGTGGAAAGCAAAATTCCCGCAGGAATTAAACGCCGAAGATAAAACGAAACTTCAAACGCTTGTACAAAAACTTGAGGGCCAACCAGACGTCCAAAAAGTCTTCACAAACGTCTTCTTGTAAATTGCCAAATTCTGTATTCTATAATTCTAAATCACAATGGTCATCTTAGGCATTGACCCGGGAACCAGCCGAGTAGGCTATGGAATTATAAGCGACAAACCCCAACTTAAACTTTTAGATGCCGGGATTCTCAAGATAACCGCCAATGACAACACAAAGAGGCTCTTGGAAACCAAAAAACAAATCAGAATCCTAATTAAAAGATTCAAGCCCGGCGTGATGGCTATTGAAAAGCTCTATTTCATGCGCAACCAAAAAACAGCCATGTCGGTTGCCGAAGCCCGCGGCGTGGTACTCCTTTGTGCCGCTGAATCAAAACTTAAAATAAAAGAGTTCGGCCCCAACGAAATCAAGGCCGGCATAACCGGGTACGGCCTGTCGGATAAGAAGGCGGTGCTTAAAATGGTGCGCTTGATTCTCAAGGAACCGGGACTTAAGGCGGTTGACGATGCCAGCGACGCCTTGGCTGCTGCCATCTTATGCTCCAGAAACTAACGAATCTTACGGGGTTGACAGGAAAAGTCGCTGCCATATACTTTTCTAAAATTGGCGAAAAGGTCGCAAAGAAAATAGCACCATGCCCGAAAAACAAAAGGTACTAAACTCGGCCTTCCGTAGTATCAGTGGCGACGACACAGGCGACGAGCACCTTGACGATACGGAAGAAAACGATGAGGCGGCCGTCGAAGATACAGAAGATGATGAGGGCGAGCTTCTGGAAGAAGTAGAGGAGCCGGAGGATAAGCCAAAAGGCGACCCCGACCTCTAGCTTAGGTTTTAAAGAATCAAGACGGCCGCGCGTCGAGGGTCTCTTCGCAAAACTTGTCACGGCGGCCGTTTTTGATTGATAATGTAAAGCCTATGAGGTTAATAAGAAAAATACTTTTGTTCTGTTTGTCACTGGCCGTGTCGGGAATTTTGATTCTCTTTTTTTTGATAATCTACTACTCCCGCAGCTTGCCATCCATTGAGGAAATACAAAGTCGCCAAATCAGCCAATCAACAAAGATCTATGACCGCACTGGCACTATACTTCTTTACGAGATCAGCAACGGCCAAGAGCGAACGGTTGTGCCACTAAATGCCATCCCACAATATTTGAAGGACGCCACAGTGGCTATTGAGGATGAGCGGTTTTACGAAGAGCCGGCTTTCGACTGGAGAGGAATAATCAGGGCGTTCATCGCAAACCTCGCCCGTGGGAAAATTACGCAAGGCGCCTCAACAATAACCCAACAGCTCGCCAGGAACGCCTTCTTGACTCCGGAACAGACTATTTCGAGAAAAATCAAGGAGCTTGTCTTGGCCGTAGAACTTGACCGCCATTATTCAAAGGACAAAATCCTGGAGCTTTACTTGAATGAAATTCCCTATGGCTCGACGGCTTACGGCGTAGAGTCGGCAAGCGAAACCTTTTTTGGAAAGCCAGCGGCCGAACTAAATCTGGCTGAGTGCGCGCTTCTGGCCGCCATCCCCAAAGCGCCAACATATTATTCGCCCTGGGGTAACCACCTAAAAGATTTGATTGCTAGGCAGCATCTGGTTTTGAATAAAATGTCCACTTTGGGGAAGATCAGCAAAAAAGAACTTACTTCAGCGCTTAACTACCAGTTAACCTTCCAGCCCCAAGGCAGCGGTATAAAAGCGCCGCACTTTGTAATGGATGTGGAGGATTACCTTATACAGAAATACGGCGAAGACACTGTGCGTACTGGCGGCCTTAAAGTCATAACTACGCTCGACTGGGGCCTAGAGCAACTTGCGGAAAAAGTGGTAAAAGAGGGCGCGGAGCAAAATGAAAAGTTGTACGGGGGGTATAACTCCGCCTTGGTTGCCCAGGATGCTAAAACCGGCCAAGTTTTGGCACTTGTTGGCTCAAGGAATTATCTAGCGACAACCTCATTGCCCACCGGTTGCACGGCTGGCGCAAGCTGCAAATTTGAACCGAACTTTGATGTAGCCACCCAAGGCCTGCGCCAGCCGGGTTCGGCCTTAAAGCCCTTCGTCTACTACACGGCCTTTACTCGGGGCTACACGCCAGACGCAGTAGTTTTTGATGTACCAACAGAGTTTAGGGCTAACGACCCGAACTGCCCGGCAATCCCAGATTATACCAACGATAACCCTGAGTGTTTCCACCCGGAAAATTTTGACGAGCAGTTCCGAGGACCGGTGAGTTTCAAACAAGCTTTAGCCCAGTCAATAAATGTGCCGTCTGTAAAAGTTTTGTATTTAGCCGGCCTGCGAAATGTTATTGAGAACGCCAATAATTTCGGGCTTACCACTTTGACAAGCCCCGACCTCTATGGTTTGTCTTTGGTCTTGGGCGGGGGAGCGGTTAAATTATCGGATTTAGTGGAGGCCTACTCTGTTCTCGCGGAAGATGGAGTAAAACACAAACAAACCGTAATACTGGAAGTTTATGATGGCTCTGGTAATGTCCTGGAAAATTATAATGACCGGGCGTCGCAAGTCGCCAACATACAACCGGTACGCCTGGTAAACAGTATCCTCTCCGACCCCAATCTCCGAAGCGGCCTTTTTCAAAACAGTTTGTCCTTAACCGTCTTCCCAAACCACGATGTTGCCTTAAAGACCGGCACTTCAAATGATTACCACGACGCTTGGGCTATAGGTTACACACCGTCGCTTGTCGTCGGCGTCTGGTCGGGCAATAACGATAACACAGCAATGCAACGTCACGGCTCAAGTATACTGGCTGCCGTGCCGATTTGGCACAATTTCATGGCCGAAGCGTTAAAAGATCGGCCGCTTGAGACGTTTAACAAACCCGATGCTGCGGTGCCGCAAAAACCAATACTCGCTGGAAACTATCTCCTCAACAACCAAATACACTCGATCCTTTATTATGTTGATAGAAACAATCCGGCCGGTCCACCGCCAGACAATCCCTCGACCGACCCGCAGTTCACAAACTGGGAAACCGAAGTGTTGAATTGGGCTCAAGCAAACATTCCTAATCTCCAGGCTTCAAACCAAACATCAAGTACGACAATCTCCAGCCAATCGCCGCAAATTGCCTACAGCAATACCCCGCCGTCAATCCAAATAAAAACGCCCGCGTCCGGAAGCTATATCAGCGGGCAAGTATACGTTCAGACCAAAATAATAAGTACGAGCGACATCATAAGAATCAGGGTGTTCTTCAATGACCAAATAATTCAAGAATTTAACGGCAATTTGGGAAGCAACTACGACTTTGGTTGGGCATTCACGCCATCAAATCCACAAGCGCAAAACTTGCTGGAAGTAGAAGCGACTAATCAAAACGGTCTGACTAATAAAGACGGGGTTATTATATACAAATAAAGTTGCCGAACTAAACACTCACAATCGGCTTTAACATATAAAAATAAGAGTTATCGCCGACCGGCTGCAGGAGTGCCGGCTCGTTTTCGTCGTTAATGCCAAAAAATATTTCATCAGACTTCAAAACTCTAAGGACGTCAGCTAAGTAACGCCAATTAAACACCATAGATTCAGTCTTCCCGTTTATTTTAGCAGGCAGTAAATACTTATTTTCACCAACGACTTGGTCGGCTGAGAAAACCTCTATGGTTTTTTTACCTTCATGCACTTTAATCTTAACTTCATTGTTTTTATAACCGAAAATTGATGCTAGTTTTAAAGCATTTACAAATTCTTGTCTTTCAAAAGTTATTTCTGATTTAAATTTCCTCGGTACTATGCCTTGGTATTCGGGGAAATTGCCCTCAGCTAATCTCGATAAAACACTAAAATTTGGCGATTGGAATAAAATTTGATTTTCGTCTTTGTAAATTCTAATACTGCCTTCATTCTTCAGTATTTTTACCAATTCCACAGCCGTCTTTAGCGGGATTAACAGTTTGAATTTGTTTTTATAATTTGATTCAAACAATTCTGTGCTCAATGTCTTTTCGGCCAATCTAAAGCTATCCGTAGCAACGAGCTTTATAGTATCCAAAGAAAAATCAAGTAAAATACTATTCAATTCCGGTCTCAAATCAGAAAACTCGCCGGCCACCAACACTTTAATTAGCGAATCACTTAGGATATCAGTTTTGATATCAATGAACTCGAGTGTATTTTTTATTTTAGGTGTTATTGGGAAGTCTTCGCTCGGAAGTCCTTGAATATTAGCTTCATAATTGTCTGTTTTGATTTCCAAGTTGTTCTTCTTGCTCTCTAGGTTTAATCTATCGCTCTGAATGTTGTTTATTATGTCCACTAATGTGTTGATTGGCGCCGTTGTTTTGCCGGGTTCAATTACTTTTCCGGCCACAAAATAATTTATAGCAATCTCTAAATTGGTAGTTGTTAGTTTTATTTTACCGTCACTCGTTTCTATTAAAACATTTTTTAAGATCGGCAGGTTTAAATTTTCAACCGATGCCCGTTCAACCACACTTAGACCATTTTTTAAATTAGACTTAATTACAATAAACTTCATTAATAAGTAGTATTTATTTAAAACTTTTTATTAGTGTTGTTACTATAGTGGTTAACAATAGTTAACTTTTTGTTTTTAACATTAGTTAATTCCTTGTTTTAATTGTTTATAAAGTGTTCCTAAGTTTTGAAAATAATATCTTTTATCATTATTATTTTTTGATTTAGTGTTGAATTCCTGTTAATTTCATGGTTGATTTTTTCGTAAGAATGAATTGCTGTTGTATGATCTCTCCCCATCTTTTCCCCAATATAAGGGTACGAAAATTCAGAAATATCCCGAAGAAGGTACATCGCAATTTGCCGTGGCTCAACCACCTCCTTCCTCCTACTGTAACCAATTAAGTCGCCGACCGTTACCCCATAAAACTCAGCCACACACTTTAATATTTGGGAATCATTTACCCGCTTGGTTATTGTTTGGATTGATTTCTCGATAATTTCTTCAGCAACCTTCTCATTTACTTCACCACCCTTTTTGTCTTGGTAGAATAATATTTTCTTTAAAACACCCTCCAATTCCCTTATATTTTTCTTTACTTTCTTGGCTATTAAATCAATGACGCCGTCACTTAATTGTTGTCCGGCCTCGGCTAACTTACCCTTTATGATGGCCACGCGCATTTCGTACTCCGGGTAAGTAATGTCAGCGGTTAGACCGCCCTCAAAACGCGAACGTAGTCGTTCTTCTAGTGTGGGGATTGAACGCGGCGGTCCGTCTGAAGAAATAATTATCTGTTTATTCGCTTCGTATAAGGAATTGAATGTGTGGAAAAATTCCTCCTCTGTTTTTTCTTTACCACCGATAAATTGAATATCGTCAATTATTAAAACATCAACATCTCGGTATTTTTTCTTAATATCCTCCATCCGTTTGTTGCGGATGCCCCAGACCACGTCGGAGGTGTAGATTTCTGATGGCACATACTTTGGTTTTATTTTGTTTTTATAGGTAGATTTAATTTCGTTTCCAATCGCCTGGATTAAGTGGGTTTTCCCGAGGCCGACGCCGCCATAAACAAAGAACGGGTTATACTTAGTGCCGATTTCCTGGACTACAGCTGAGGCAGCCGCAAAAGCCAATTCATTCGAAGGGCCGACGACAAACGATTTGAAAGTGTAGCGCGGGTTTAAGTTGGTGTCTGGGTCGATTTTAAAATCTAAATCCATTGCGCCGATCTTTAGAGGCAGCGTAGCCGGCGACTTCTTTAGTCCTTCAAGACCTTGGCTGTCTACAACAAACTCAAGTTTTTTCGTTGTTGAGTCAAGATTTCTGATTATGCCCAACAAATTCTTTTGGTATTTATTTTCAACCCATTCTTTGGCGAAGTTGTTGGGTAAGGCGATGCAAACCACGCCATCTTTTTTCTCTGTAAGCCGGCTATTTTTAAGCCAAGTCGCGAAATTTGCCCTGGAAAGTTGGAGTTCCATTTCGTTTAAAGTAAGTTGCCAGAGTTGTTCGGAGTCCATAGATTACTTTTGGTTAATTTAAGTTAATTTTATTTTTAAAAACCCATAAGTCAAAAACCGAAAACTGCTTAACATGTGAACTAGTTGTTGATAATATTTTTTGCGGCGGTTGCCAAAAATTGTTTTTCACGGCGGCATATGCTAGGATAACGCAATGTCTGTAACCTATCAACCCAAGAATAAAAAAAGGAAAACAACTCACGGGTTCCGTGCCAGGATAAGGAAACCAGGAGGCCGGCAGATCTTAAGTAGGCGGCGGCTGAAGCATAGGCGGCGGCTCACGGTATAATATCAAAAAACCGCGATGCTCGCTAGGAAATTCCGTCTGCCGCTAGGAGGACTCTCGATAAAAAACAAAAAAATCTCCACTTCACCGTACTTCTCCATACGAGCAGAAGGTAACCGTTTCGGTTATAATCGTTTTGCGGTGATTATTTCAAACAAAGTAAGCAAAAAATCGTCAAAGAGGCATTACTTAAAGCGGCTGCTGGTGGGCCTCTTGGGGGGTTGGCCGGACTTGAGCACGGATTTTTTGCTTATTGTTTCACCGGGGATATTAGATGTAGACGCCGAGACTATAAAAAAAGAAATGGATAGAATTTTAAGCCGTCTAAAAATAAAGGTTTAAGGGGTACCGATCCCTTTCTACAATTCATTTTCATGCTCTATCTCTACCATACAATAATTTATCAGCCGCTTTTAAACATTCTTATTTTTTTCTACAACACCGTGGCGTTCAGAGATTTGGGCGTGGCCATAATTTTACTCACTGTCTTGATTCGCTTTGCGCTTTATCCGTTATTCAATAAAAGCGCCAGGCATCAAATGATTATGGTAAAGCTCCAGCCGAAGTTAAAAGAGATTCAAGAAACCCACAAGCACGACCGCGAAAAACAAGCACAAGCGACGATGTCGCTATACAAGGAACACGGCATTAATCCTTTCTCCGGATTTTTGCTTTTACTCGTTCAGCTTCCGGTTCTGATTGCTCTCTATCAGATTTTCTTAAGAATTTTAAATACCACTAGTTTGGTTGATTTGTACAGTTTTGTTAAAGCACCGGCCTTGATGAACGCATCTTTTTTAGGGTTGATGGATTTAAGTCAATCAAGTATTGTAATGGTGGTTTTGGCGGCACTAGCCCAGTATTTCCAAGCACGTTTGAGCATACCCAAGTCGTCCGGCCAATCACCTTCGCCTGCCGAGCGGATGGGCCGTCAGATGGCTTTTATTGGCCCGATTATCACCGTTATTATTTTCTATAAATTGCCAGCAGCAGTAAGTTTATATTGGATAGTCACATTGCTGTTCTCTATCATCCAACAATTAATTATTAATAGGCAGTTATCAAAACATGAATTGGGAAAAATTAACTAAAGAATTGCTTGAGTATATGGGTTTTTATGATTACAGAGTGGACATAAAAACCGCCGAGCGGCGCGGCTTGATTTTCATTTACGACAGCCCAAATTTAGTAAAGGACAATTTACCACAGATAGTGGAGAGCTGGAACCACTTGGGGCAGCTTATTGCAAAAAAAAACAATGAGCAGCCGATATTTTTTGACGTCAATAATTACCGGCAAGAGCGTGAAAGTTTGATAACTGAATTGGCCAGGGCAGCGGCAAAAAAGGTTTTACAAACTAAGGAACAGGTTTCCTTGCCGGTCATGAATGCCTATGAGAGGCGGCTGGTGCATGTAGAGCTTGCGGTTCACCCGGAGGTCACAACCGAGAGCTTCGGTGCCGGCAAAGAGCGCTACGTGGTTGTAAGGCCAATCGGAGAAAAAACCAAGGGTAGCTATTGATTCCACGCCGTCTACTTCAAGGAGATGGCGTAAATCTTTTGATCGTAGCGATTTATAAAGAATAAGGTTTGATTAAAAATCTTAAGTGACGATGCGTCCAAGTTTTGATTTTGGTCATTAAAGACTGCCGTCATGTCCCCACTATTTAAATCAACGCTGTAAAAATCATCAGTCGTGAAAATTGCCATTTTCTCGTAATCATCGGGGAGGTTTGCAAGTTTGAGTTTTTGGACGTCGCGCGGGATGGCGCAGTAAAGGGTTGAAGGCGGGGTGGATGAGCCCTCGGCGGCTGCCGGAGCAAATACACACTTTGAGGGCAGGGTAAGGAAGGTTAGATTATGTAGCGTTTCGCCTTTGTTGTTTGTTAGTTCCAGGCTGCCGCCGCGTTTTCCGAATCCCGAGTTGAAAACTAGGGCTTCTTGACCTCCGGCACTCCAAATAGAATCTAAGCCAAGCTGGTCGTCGATGATTAAAGATAATGTTCTCTTTTTAACGTCAAAGCTCCAAACGGAAGAATTAACGAGAGCGCTGCTTTTTTGGGATAAGAGAATTTGGTTAGGAGAAGACCATTTTAACAAGAGATCCTGGGCGTGAAGGGACAAGAGTTGCTGAGGTTTGGCTTTGGTGCTTGATGCGTCAAGCATGTATAGCGTCGCTACATCATTTTTTTGGGTTAAATAGGCTATGTTATAGCTTGATGGCGACCAGACCGTTGAGATAAGCCCCGGTGGAAGAGGTTGCCAGGACCTGCTTGCTATATCAAAGATGCTTGACTGAGGGTTTTGTTGATCGCCGCCGAATGTCACAATGATTTTTTGTCCGTCATATGAAAAGTCAGCACCCGTAAGTTTATTAATTTGCGACGAGCTTAAAGTTGCGGCTTGGCCGCCAGCTGATATTTTTACAATTTGGCCGTCCGGCTGGACTAAATAAGCATTGTTTTGCTGGTCAACAAAGTAGTTGATGGTTTGGTTTGGTGCTACCACCCCAAACTTAGCGGCCTGGGGCGTGCTTGTGGGTGTTACCTGTGAATAACTTGGCGGCTGTTCTTTTGGTGCATTGCCTGCGGTCGGCGGCGGGTTGCCGCCTTGGCCGGTTGTTGGTGCTGCCGGCTTGTACCACAGGAAGTAATAAGTAGCCAAGCCGAGCGCAATTATGACGAGAATCAATACTATGTAAAGGATAGTCTTCATGGCGATGGGCCTTGAAATGCGTTTTGACCGGGCTGTGCCGTGTTCTGCGCGTTGCTTGTTTGAATGGCAGGGGGAGTAAGCGAGGGCAGCGAAAGCGAGGTTAAATTGGGGTTGATGGTATTTAGCACAATGTAGGCGCCAAAGAGAAGCAGCAGTCCCCAAAATGCTTGCTGTATCCACTTTTTCCCTTCTTCGGCAGATGACGGATTGCCTCCAGCCATGGTGTACCTTATGCCGCCGTAAACAATGACTCCAAACGCCAGTATGCCGCCTGCCATTAAGGCGAAATTGTAGAAGTTATTAATCATGCCGCCTGGCGTGGAGGACGCTTGTGTGGCGCCGGGGAAGTTAGTGTCGATTTGTGTGGCTAAAGCAAACTTTGCGGCACAAAGCGCGGTCAGAAGCGGAATTAGCGCGAGTCTTAGTAAACTTGAAGGTTTCATTTTACAAAAGTGAGATTTAAGTTTCGTGAGGTAGCCGTCTCTCGTGTATCTTGGGGATTTTGTACAACCAACCCTATGTTTAAACCTGAGCCCGATTGGGCGTCAGGATTTATATTGACGCTGAGCTCGGCTGGGTTCTCCGCGCCTTGCGGGGCTTTGCCGTTTACCGTCCAAGCGTAATTCAGTTGGAGAGGATTTTTTATATTAAAGAAATACAACTCCGATTTTATTTTTATCGAAGCATCACTGAACTGGCCGTTTGGGAACGGTGCTATAATTACAACTTGCGGCGCAACGGCAGGAATAGTTACGGCTTCAGTTAAGGAAAGATCGGCTATTTGGATTCTCAGATTGATTGAGGCCGGAACATTGGCTGGCGCCAAGAAGCCGACACTTTGCTTGCCCGTGCCGGCCGGCAGGAGGTCGTCATTCAGATACCAGTAGATTGTTTTGCCCGTCAAACTTACAAGCTTTCCGTTTTGTACAAGCTCAAAAGAAGCCGTGACTGAGGAGTTCGGACCCGGTAATGCTTTTCTACTGTAGATGGGCGGCACATAACTCGATGACTTCCAGGTAACCAAAAACCGTGGTTGACCTTGTTGAGCTTGAATTTTAATGCCGCTTATAGATAACAAGGCGGCAGCAGCAAGTAAGACAGAGAAAGTCTTTTTTGAAAATATTTTGTTCATTGTTTGAGCAACTTTAAGATGGTTCCTCTTCGCCTTCCTCACTGCTTTCTCCCTCCTTCTCCTCCTTTTCTGGCTGTGGGAAACTTTTTAAAAGTCGTTCTTCTAGGGCTTCGGCCGGCTTTTCCAGTTCTTTTTTAACTCCAAAGGCCTCTTCTGGTGGTTTCTCCTTTGGCGGCGCTTGCGGCGCTTCGGTTGGCGGGGCCTTGATGTCTGTTATTCGCGGGGCTGCCGCTGCGCCCTCCGCCGCTCCAGCTTCTGCTCCGGCTGCGCCGGCCGCCTTTCCAGCGGTTGCGGCTGCGCCAGCGGTGGCAGTGGTTGCTACTACAGTAGCAGCAACCTCAGTAGCTAAAGCCGCGACTTTTGGATGGTTGGCCATGTATATGCCGATGGCCACTGTTGCCGTCCTGCCCGGGACACCGAAGAACTCGGCAACGCCGCCGGCTACCTGAATCAATCCGATTTCGGCGGCAAATCCCATCTTCATTATAAACCACAAAAGTATAAGCCCCCAGATTAAAACGTTTATAAGCTCCATCCCTCCGCCCAAGACCTGGCCGACTACTGGTATAGCGACTGATAAATCAGCACCGACCAGCAGGAGATCGTTAAATAGGGCAATTATTATAAGCAGGACGATTTCAACAAGATCAAATTTCTTTTCTTCTTCCATTAAGGCGTCATAATTTACCTCTTTCTTCCAGGAGCTGCTGTGGACTTGTGGTGATTACTTGATCTTCAAAATAGGAAGCCACGATTTGCATGGCTACGTGCCGTTTGCCGGCAAAAAACAACCCGGTGCCGACTTCGGAGCTCAAAAGGAAGTTTTTTTCAGCTTCGCTTAAGTCAAATGCTTTAGCCACGATGTCAATGGTCGCCGGCGCTTGCTTTAAGAGAAGCTGGAGCGAAGAGTTTGTAATAATCGGCCGGCCGTAAGGTGAACGAAGGAAATCTTCCACATCCTGCGTAATTGTGGAAAGGCCCAGATAGTATTTCCGGCAACGTTTGGCGAGACCAAAAAGGAAAGCGGCGCTATCCTCGTTTTTCATCATCCACCACGCTTCGTCTATAATCATCAGACGTTTTGCTAGCTTGGAACGTATTAAATTCCAAATGAAATTCAAGATAACGAACATAGCAATTGGCCGCAGCTCATCTTCAAGATCGCGGATGCTGAAAACTATCAGGCGGTTTGAAACATCAACGTTCGTCGGTTGGTTTATAAAGCCGGCAAAACTGCCTTTGGTGTACTTATACAGTCGCTCAGCCATAGCGCGGCCGCCTTCCAAGTTGTGGAGAACGGTCTCCAGGTCTTCAAGGAGCGGCGCTTGAGCGCCAGAGAAATCCCGGTCAGGCACAATTTCCCGTGAAGCGTAAGTTTCGGTGATAGCTCGGTCAAGCATGGCGTCTTCCTCTGGTGTCACCTTCCCCAACATCAGCTTAATTAAACTCGCCATGTTTACGATGTGCGAGCGCAAAACGTCCGAAGGTGATTCACCCTCGGGGATAATCGGAATATCAAACGGGTTAATGTGCTCCTTAGAAGAAAGTGAGATATTGAAGATGCTCCCGCCGAGAGTGTCAGCCAGTTTTTTGTATTCATTTTCGGGGTCAATCACAATTACGCTTTCCACGCCGCTCATGAGCGACCTTATGATTTCAAGTTTGGTGGCGTACGATTTGCCAGCTCCTGCTTTAGAGAAGACAACTTGGTTGGCGTTCTCTAAAGAGAATCTGTCAAAGATGACCAGGCCTTGATTGTGGAGATTGATGCCGTACATTATTCCTTCGTTAGAAGTCAGATCCTCTGAAACAAAGGGGAAAAAGGATGACAGCGGGCCTGAGTTCATCGGCGAGTAAATACTGAGCTTGTCGTTCCCCAATGGCATAACCGATAAGAGCCCCTCTAATTGCTCAAAGAGGGCCGGTTTTATGTAAAGAAGCTTGGATTCCATAAGAGAAGTGAGTTTCCCCTCAAGGCGTGAGAGCTCATCTTCGTTGTCGGCGTAGATTGTTATGTAAACGCCGGTGTTGAAGAGTTTTTCTTCCGACTGCTGAAGTGTGTCGCGGAGGGTCTCAACGTCGCGAAGGGCTGTTTCAAGCATAGGGTCACGCACCATCCCCTTCTCTTGTTGCTCGCTGATTTGCGACTCAAGTTGAGCGGCTTTTTTGCGCAGGTTTTTGAGCGCCGTGCCGGTGTCAATAGGGTTCACATACATTGAAACGTCATAAAGGTTGGGCAAGTTTATGAGCGGCTCAACCCAGCCTGTTGAGAGATAGCGGGGGTAAGAAAAGACAAAGAATGTCTTGGCGAGTTTGTCGCCTACCTTCAAATAGTTCGGCAAAACCTGCAAGCCTGAAGGCGCGATGATTTTGCTTATGTTTTTGGATTTGTCGCCCGGCTGGGGCTGATTAGTTTTATTGTCCATAAGTTTATTTCGGTAAATTGATTTCTTCCTTCTCTACGGTTTCCGGGTTGTAGAAATTATAAAAGAGTTCCACGAGCTGCTCATCGTCCAGTACGGCAGTATCAAGCCCGATAGTTGAAAGCCCATCTTGAACTTGGGATACACGTTGCCGGAGTTGAGCCAGATTTTCCTCAAAATTAGCCTCGGCTTCTTCTTTGGTCTTGGCTTCGGCAGCCGCATCTTTTTTCTTGCCGAGGAAAGGCAGAAACTTGCCTATGGTTTCTGTGGTGGCAATGCCGAATGGAAAGAATGGCACGATGACAAGGAATGTTTTTTCCATAATGGCGTTTTTTTGGACGAAGCTTCTTATGAATTCTTGGTATTCGTCTATTTGATTTTGGAGCAGAGCTGAAGTTTCGCGCTCCCGGTGCTTGGAGAGCGATTCTAAATACTTGTCTATGTTGATTTTCCGCGAGTGGATGAGAATTTGGAGCGGGAAGTCCACGCCGTTTAGAAAGTTTTGGTATGCTTGAGCTAAAACCTCCTGCTCGGTTTGCGATTTCAAGGCAAAGTTTATTCCTCCAACCATGACGATTTGTCTCAAGCTGCCGTCCTTGAGTATCACGGTGCTGTTTTTTATGTCCTCTACGGCCACTAACTCCTGCGTGTTGGCGAAATCTTTTGGCATGCAATTGGTAAAATTATAACCCCCGACCCTTAAGTTTTAAATACCGAATTTCGGCTATCATCTGTAGTCTACTCTTCTGGCGGCTTGTTTTTCTCCGCTTAAACGGCGGAAAATTTCGTAACGCTCGGACACTTTTTTGCCAAACATGGGCTTGGCTTTGGTGCCGGTCTGCAGATCTTGCCAGGTTTTGTGGAGCGCTAGTCCTCTTATAATGCTCTCCAATGAAAAACCGGGCGTTTCAAGTTTCTTCATACTCTCTGCGCTTTTTGGCATTTGTGGGTGTTCCGGCTGCCAGACATAAGTTTGGGGCCGCCAGTAGAAACTTAGAGCTGAGATGGCTATGTGAGCTAGCGGCCGACCCTCTATTTTTATAAAAGCGAACGATATGGCGATGCTAAGGAGGAGCAGCGACAGGAAGGCCCAAAGCCAAGTCTGAACCACAAAATAAAGGATGGCGGAAATGCCGCCTGCCACAGCTATATATATAAATTGTCGGATCGTTAGGGGTCCGATAATCTTATCCTCTGTTTCTATGAATTGGGGAACTTGAAACTGCATTTTTGCTTGACATTTTAGCGGGTCAGAATTTCTTTGGTAGTTCTGGCGGATTTATGTCAGCCGGCTTTATGGGAGATGCTGGCGGCTGAGGAGGTTTCATCTGTTGTGCGGGCACCGGCGGGGTGGTTATTGTTGGAGGTGCTGCGGGCTTGGTAGCGGGAGGCGGCGGAACCGGCGGCTTGATTTCTTTTTGAAGCTCTATGAGCGGCGTGCGAAGCTCGCCGTAGTGGACGACCCTGGGTGGTGCAGGCGGCGATTTGGGCGGAGGCGGTTCAACACGCCTCACTGCAGGCGGCGTTGCTTTTTCCATGCCGCTGAATTCAAACACTGCCGGCCGTGGCGGCGCTTTTTCAGTTTTGACTTCGGAAATTTTTGCAATAGGGGGGATTTCCGGGCGGAATCTTGAAGCTGTGCCCGAGGGTTTGGTTTCAGTCTCGCCGAAAATCATAGCCGGCGAGGGTTCAGTGCCGGGCTTTTCGGTGAGCTCTTTGCTTGTCTCCGGGACTTTAGTTGGCTGTGGCGTTGTCGGAGGCGGTTCCGCAGGGGCAGCTCCGCGCTTTTCCGTTTCCAATCTGGCGAACTCGCCGAGCGGCTTTCCGGTAGCGGGTGGCGCCGCCGGCGCTTTTTCTGGCGGCGCCGGCTCGCCTCGCTGCAGCTCACTCTCTAGGCCCGGCATGGCTGTCGGCGAAGCGGGAACCTTCATCGGCGTTTCCCCGAGACCGCTTATGATGACCGGCGGCGGTTCGGCCGCTGATTCCCCCGAAGGCGTGATGAAAATCGGTTTCGGAACGACGACTCTTTCAACCTCCTCCCTTAAAAGTTCCAACGGCATTTCGGCAAGCTTTGTCGGCGGTTCGTATATTTTGTCTATATCCGCTCTTAGAGTGGAAAAAATCCTGTCGTTCAATGTATTTGCGATGGGATTAGCCACCTCCGGGTTTATTTGAAGAGCCTCTTTGAGTTCTTGCGCCAGGTCTTCCGGGTGCAGGAAGCCCATTAAAACATAGCCACTCAACTTATAAACAGTGCCAATTTTGTCATCGGAGAGATATTTTGATTGGCAGATTTGCTTTATGAGTGCGTTGTTTTTATCCGAACTCATCGCCTCCCGGAGAAAATCAGGAAGCGTATCCCATCTTTGAAAAGCTTGTTGTTGTGAAATTTTTATCATGTCTTTTTAGGTCTTTTAGACCAATTTAATGGTTAAGTCTTGCCTGCTGCTGGGGGAGTCGGTATTGGTGCAGTTGGTTGTGCACCGCCGGCCGGTGTTGCTTCTGCGATGCCTAAAGCAAGGCCTGTCATGGAATCAGTCATCATCTTCATGCGATGCGTAACTTCCTCCTCCTTCAAACCCAGACTATTTAGCTCTTCACCGTAGAGTTTGGCAAAGTTCTTTTGTGAAGCTGACTTTAGTTTAGGCATTACGCTTGAGACGTACTCCGGCGCTTTATTGGCAAAGGCGTGCGCGACCGACCGCGCAAACTCACTCTTCCCCTCCCCGCTCATGCCAAATCCCTTGCCTCTATCGAAGACATTGTCTATTTCCGATTTGCTTATATCTGATCTATTCATACTCTCAACCATTTCTTCGGCAGCCGTGTTCAGTTTTTCTGCGCTCGCTGCTAATCTAGCTATATCGCCGCCTTTTCTAGCTGCTGCTGCTGATTCGGCGTCATCCTGTGCTTTCGGTGCGCCTATAGTGTTCTTTTTACTGTCTTTATAGAGCTTTGTTTGGCCGAAGCGTTCGAATTTGGCTTCCTCGTCTGGCCCAAAGTATTTCTTCATATCTGTTAGGTTCAGATCGCCAGAATTCTTCAGTTTTTCGAGGGCCGTGAACTGCTGAGGCGCGGTAAGGGAGGGTATTACTCGGGCTATTTGTTCTGGCGTCAGATTGGCAAGGATTTTGTCTACTCGCGGCCTCTCTTCTGCTACCAAACCGGCGCCACCGGCTACGCTAACTCTTTGGATGCCTCGCGCAGCGTACGGCCCAACGAGAGGGATTTTGGATATGCCGCCGATAACTGCCTGCCCGGCCTTGGTTCGTAGAGGAGCGGTAGTAACTTGTTTGCCCCTCCTGTACATATACCCGCCGACGGCTTTGCCTACTGACCCAATCGCACCCATCGCTACATTGGCGCCTTTAATTGAAAGTTTATTGGCGGCAAAGAGTCCGCCCAAAGCTAAGCCCAAAACAACGACTTCTTCAGAGATGGTTTGCAGCAACTCACTGTTGGCGATAGCGGCGGCTGCGCCCGCAGCCGCCGTCTCTTCTAATTTGGCCTCTTTCGGCGGCGCGGAATATTTACTTAAGTAATCCCGTCTGTTAGCAACGGTTGCCAGGGTGAGGAAAATAAAGAACATTGTTATAACCGGGAAGAATGACCATCTAAGGAATGCATTCCACCAGTTTTTAAAATGGCCTGAATAAGCGGGGAAAATCCAAAGCAGCCATGCCAGCGGCGCCAAAATTAAGAGGATGCCGATATACAAATATCTGATGAGCAGTAGAACCGCTAGGGCGATGAAGGTCATAAATATGACCGCCTGCAGCAGTATAGTAAAAACCATGCTCAGGAGTGTTTGCAGAAATACCGTTACATCCCAATCGGATCTGAGCCCGCCAAGGTATCTATCGACGACATTTCTCAAGCCGCACCAGGTTTCGCCTGCTGTGCACGGGGTTTCTTGCCCGCCTTGTGCGCCTTGCGGTGGCTTAAATAGTGAGCTTGGCTGAAAAGCCTCGGTAAGCGTAGTCGTAAAGCCTGTTATATCGCCGGCTGGGCTAGACTGATTTACGAAGTACATCGTGAGCTGGTTTGCGAAATTTACAATGACGCCCGATATAACAAAGCTGAAGTTTACAATAATTGCTGCCACCACCAACTTCCAAAGAGTTTGCTTTATGCCGTAGGTCTCGCGGCGGAGAATGGTGGCTATGGCGATTATGATGATTGCCAAAACAAAACCCAGGTTGGCTACGGAAAGCGCCACGCCGAATCCGATTTGAAAAGTCGGGTTGTTTGTTATGTTCTGGTTGAATTGCATGGCTACTTGGATGAGCCAGACCGCTAGCGCGATAAGGGCCGCGAGTATTGCGTTTATTACCCAGGTTATGCCATATACGGCGCAAGAAAACGGGTGAAGAGTGCAATTAAGTACGCTTTCTCCTTTTGCTTCGGCTGCTCCTCCTTGTGCTTCGGCCGTGTGGATTGCGAAAAACAACGTCAGAAGTACAGCGAGAAAGACAATAGCCGCTTTCTTGGCCGGCCTCATTCGTTTTTTTGATTTAACGGTGTTTTTTGCCACTGGTTTGTTATTGCACTTGAACTTTGCAGGTGGCTGTTTTATTGTCCGACCCCGTTACGTTTACTTCGTCTATTGCGCCTATAAGTGGAAGGTTGGGCGGACGGTGGTCGGAGTCGTAGGAGACGCTAAACATCGGGCCGGTGCTTGAGGCAGGCGTGCCGTACTCTGAGGTCCAGCTGTAGGTGAGGCCGTCGCCGCCGTTCGCGCCAAATATTGCGGTACCGGGGATATTCACCGTTTGACCTGGCGGGTTGCAGGAGGTGGGTATTTTGGGCCCCTCGGCGCTGGGCACCGGAGAAGGAGTCACGCTCATAACTCCGCCCTTACCCATTGTTGTTACAAGCTTTGTAAGGAGAGAGTGGAGCATGGCGGTGATAAGACCGGCGGCGTCTTTAGCGTTTACAACAAGATGTATTGAACTCTCGCCAGCCATATCAAAGGTGCGCTCAATATTTATGCCCGGTAGCGTGGTGATATTGAATTCGCCGGGGTGGCAAAACTCAACAGTGCAGCTGTTGGCTTCTAGACTGCAATCTAATGGCACGGTTACTTCCCAACCGCTTGCGACCATATCGTCTATTTGTTTGGTAAGAGCATCTATCCCGTTTGTGTCGTACGGCGCGCTGATATCTTTCGGATCTTGGCATGTGCCTTCGCCGGCGCCCTTATAGCCCTGGTTGGCCACGGATTTCGTTTGGGCTGTTTGCTGGGATTTTTGTGCCGCCAGAGCCGCCGTTTGGTTGGCGAAAAACAAGCTGCCGTAATAATTATTTGAAGGCAATATGCTGGCTCCGTAAGCCAACCAGCCACCTTGGGAGAAATTGTTGTAGAAACTGTTCGGATTCGGCACTATTTGTTGCAGCGGACAAGTGCCGGTTTGGCCGGTAGATACGTTCGTGCCGTAGGCATTGTTCAACTGCGAGATTATTTGGGGACCGAAATTGGAGCAAAGATTCGGAGCTATGTTTTGGCTGATTGCCGTGTTCGCGCCTTGAGTAGATGCTTTAGCGAAGTGACTTTCCCAATTTTGGATGAATCTTGGCTGGCCGCCGTTCTGGATAAACGCCAAAATATGGTTTTGAATTTGGGTGATGAGCATGTTGATGATTAGTTGCAGTATCATGGCCTTGATTTGGTCCCAGAGTATGCGGCCAAAAACTGCCGGGTCGAATACGATATCCCCAATACCAAGAAATGCGTGGGCAGTTTTCACGCCGAGTACGGTGTTTACGACCTCCGCCAAGAGCGTGGTTTTTGGCGCCGACCCATTATCCGGAGAAATACTGAGCGACCGGATTTTCTGGAGTTGATTGCCGAAGTCCTGAACGGCGTCTAGATATTTGGCTTGCTGGGCGTTTATGACGAGAGATGCTTTTAGCGGGTCGTTCAAGCCGTTTATGCTTTCCTCAACCGTGTTTCTTTCATAGACAAGCAGCCTAAGCAGGCTTTTGTGGAAATCCGCTGTCGCTTCCGGTGTCGGGGTTTTCGCCATTGCGTCAATTGCTTGATTCAATATGCCAGCTGCCGCCGTGAGACTTCGGTTATTGGTTTGCAGCAGTAGGTCGCTTGAATTTATAAGATCTGAAATATTGCTCTGCACGAAATATTTATTCAGGACATCGTTGATGGCCAAACTGTATTTACCCAAATCTTCTTCTTTGTAATTTTGGATTATTTTGACTTTGTCCAGCGGCACATCTCTATCCCAGTCCGGCATCTTGAAGTTCCCCCAGTCGTAGCTACCGAACACCTGGCTGGCCAAGACCGACGGATCTTGATATTGGAGAACCGTTTCACCATTGACATCTTGTTGACTGCTGGGGTCGGCATTCAAGAACCCGAGTGCTATATTGTCGGCCAAAGCTTCCGTCAGGTTTGTATTGGTGGCGTTATTTGTTTGAGCAGCGTATTCGTTGGCATTGGCGATGGTTAAGTTCCCGTAGTCGGTAGAATTGTCAAAGGCATTTTGCGGCGAGTATGAAGTTTCCCTTCGGGCCGGCTCTATGTATATTTGGGCGCCGCCAATAAGCGAGCTTGAAAAAATTAAAACCAAGGAGGTTGAAGTTGCGGCTAAAATTAAAAATGCGGCTATCAGTTTTTGATGTTTGGAAGTCGGCATGAATTGATAGATTTCCCCATCATTATTATATATAAGTAGAACCGTCTTTATGAGAGGCAGTTATCCCCATTTCAACTAGGGTCGGGCGTCTAAATCAGCCGCGAAAGCCGAATTATATCTTCTATGCTCAAATCCTGCGGTCTGTTTTGAGGATTGACGCCAATTTTCTCCAGGATTTTTGCAATCTCCTCTTTAGATTTTTTCACTTGTGGGTTGGCGAGATTGTTAAGGATTGTTTTCCGCGGCTGGGCGAAGAGCGCCTTCAGGATTTTTTCGGAGTTTTTTATGGCTGCAGCGCTCATTTCTGTTTTTAGGACAACGACTGCGGCATCTACTTCGGGTTTGGGCTTGAAGTCTGTTTTGGATATATAAGCTATTATTTTTGCTTCAGCCCAGAGCTGGACGCTCGAGGCCAGACGGTTCATTTTCGGTGGCTTGGCTGTAAGTCGTTCGGCGACCTCCTTTTGGAGCGTGAAAACGCAAATGGAAGGTTTCGATTTTAGTTCTCCGATATAACGCAAAAGCCTGCCCGTTATGTAGAACGGTATGTTGCCGACGATTTTATAAGAGGATTTAGGATTTAGCTTGCCCCTACGAAGCATCACCTCGCTGAAGTTTCGGCGAAGCTGGTTGGCTTTGGCGGATATTTCGGATTTCGGAAAATTTTTTACAAACCTCAGTGCATCATCTCTGACTATTTTTACCACCTTATTTAATCCAAAGTTCTTAATTTTGAATTCTAGCTCCCCGGCTAATTTTTCATCCTTCTCGATGGAAAGAATCTTGCAATTTTTCTTTTCACAAGTTCGTGCCAGCGGGATTGTAAGCTCACCATGGCCTGGGCCGACTTCTAAAATCGTTTCTTTTGGTTTAATCTCAAGTGCCGCAACCATCCTTTTTATGACCGCTTTGTTTTTTAAGAAATGTTGGCCGAGACGGTTCATTTGAAAAATTTTCAATCGATGTTTACGCAACGCTCGTTCCAGTTTTCGTCTTGGGCATCAAAATTATTTTGATGTTCCAGTTTAATATATTCGTTCGGGATTTCTCCGATGAATCGCGACGGCAAATTATAAAAGCTTATATTAAGTTCCTGCTTTGCCCGCGTCATGGCGACGTACATCAACCGCCGCTCTTCTTCAAGTTCATATTCGTTGTCCAATGACATTGAGTGTGGCAAAAGCCCTTCTCTACATCCGGCGATAAAAACCTTGTCAAACTCTAAACCTTTGGACAAGTGGATTGTCATCAGGTTAACCGAGCCGAAATTTTTTTCGGCGGCGTAGCGCGACTTTAAACTTGAAATGCCGTCGGTTGATTGGACTAAAGCTATTTCTTCAAGAAACGGTTGAATTTCATCAAAGCGGGCAGCAAAATTGACCAATTCTCCTATATTTTCCCGGCGCTCCGCGTGATTCATAAAATTCTTTTCCAGAAAAGCCAGGTAATCCGTCGTTTTGAGGAATACATCAATTAACCTAAGCGGGGCGCGGCTTTTTTCGTTTAAAAACCCCTCTTTTAGTTCCTTTAGCCGTCTTTGGCCGAGTCCTTTTTCCAGGCGCTCTCGGCTCAGCTCATCGCTTCTGTTGAGCGCCAAGCGCAGGGCGGCTAAGATGTCTTTTATTTCTTTTCGCTCGTAGAATTTTACGCCGCCGAAAATTTGATAGGGAATCCGACGGCGTATAAATGCCTGCTCCAAAGCTCGCGACTGAGCATTAGTTCGGTAGAGCACCGCCGTAGAGTTTCGAGTTTCGCCTGCCCGCCCGAATCCAGGTGAAGGTGGAGATTCAGAACTCAAGATTTGATTTGCAATCCATTCCGCTTCCTCGTCTTCGTCGGCGGCTTCGGCGAGCTTTATGAGCTGGCCTGCCGGATTTCTTGTCCAGAGATTTTTCGGCCGGCGATGCTGATTATTTTGGGCGACGGCTGATGCGGCGCTGATGATGTTTGCGGTTGACCTGTAATTTTCCTCAAGGAGGGCGACGAGTGCTTTCGGCCAGTCTTTCTCAAAATTCAAAAAGGTTGCGATATTGGCGTAGCGCCAGCCGTAGATCATCTGTTCGTCATCCCCCACTACGCTCAAGTTCTTGTGCCTCCGGGCCAGGAGTTTTAGAAGCTCGTATTGTTTGGGATTTAAGTCCTGATACTCATCAACGAGGACAGCATCGAACTTTTTTTGGTATTTTTGGAGCACCTCAGGATATTTTTTGAAAAGATAGACAACTTTCTCTATTAAATCATCAAAATCAAAAGCGTTGTTGCGTTTGAGCGCTGACTCATACCGCCCGAAAACAAAAAGCGCCAGTTTGTCTTCCGGCTTGCGGCTTTGTCTCAATTCTTTTAGTACCAAGGCGGCGTTTTTGATTTCGGAAATTTTCTGAGCGAAAAATGCCGGCGCAGGACCACCCTTTTCGTCTTTTCCAGCAATGCCTTTCGCAATCTTTTTCACAAGGCCGAATGAATCGCCGTCGTCAAAGATAACGAAATTGGACCGCCGTCCAAGAAGCCACCCTTCCTTCCTTAAGATTCTCGCGCCCAAAGCATGGAAAGTGCCGATGAAAGGTCGGGATTTCAAATTTTGAGTTTCAAATTTCGAATTTCTGAGTCTTTCTGTCATCTCGCTGGCCGCCTTGTTAGTGAAAGTTATAGCGCAGATTTTAGCTGGCTCAACGCCTTTTTCCGTGAAGCGGATGAGGCGGTTTGTCAGCGTGAGCGTTTTACCAGTGCCAGCGCCCGCTACGATAAGTAGCGGGCCGAGAGGCGCAGAAGCTGCCGATTCTTGACTGGGGTTGAGGCGGTACGTCATTTGTGATATAGTTCTTGTATTAATACCATTTTAGGTCAATTAAACAGCGTAAAAAAGCCGTTTTTAGTGGCTGTTTTTTTGTCGGCTCTTCTTGTCTATTTGGGCGCTTCCAGCATCTTTAGGGCGGTGCCCGGCGAGCGCGGTATCTTGGGTGGACCGGACGTTATTTCGTCCGCTCAGGCTATGGAAGCGGTCTTGGTTGAGACACCGGCGCTCGGTGGCGACTCCGCGCCTTTAAATATAATGAGAGAGGGCGGAATAATGGAAACTGGCGCTAATTTTTTAGCCGATGCGGAACTTGCGGCGAGCTTAGATGATCCTGGCGAAGCTCTCGGACCGTCCCTTTACCGCTCCGAGCCGGTTATCTACAAAGTTGAATCTGGAGATAATTTGACACGGATTGCGTCGTATTTCGGCGTTTCCCTTGATACGATTCTAAGCGCCAATCCTGGTTTGAAGTCCGATTTTTTGAAGGTCGGCGACGAATTGAGCATCCTGCCGACATCGGGCGTTGTTTATCGGGTTAAGGCAGGCGACTCTTTGGAGTCAATTTCTACCTATTTCAATGTGCCCGAAGCTAAAATCGCCGAATTCAACAGGTCAATAAACTTTTCGGAACTGGAGCCTGGTGAAACCCTAATCATTCCTGGTGCAAGAAATTTCAGTTTGGCTTATTTACAACAAGGTTCTCTGCCCGACCTTGGTTCTTACTTCGCAAAACCAGCCGATGGTTACAATTGGGGCAGACTTCATCACTATAACGCCGTTGACATTGCAAACGTTTGCGGCACGCCAATTTATGCAGCTGCTGAGGGCTTGGTCGTGCCGGATGGCAGTTTCGGCAGCGGCGTGGGCGGATGGAACGGAGGTTACGGGAAATTTGTTTTGATAGAGCATCCTTTCGGTGACGGCATCCGGACGCGCTATGCGCACCTCGAAGAACAATTAGCTTCTATCGGCGACTATGTTAAGCAAGGACAAGAGGTCGGGCTTATGGGGGACACGGGTGACGCAACCGGCTGCCACCTGCATTTTGAAGTTTACGGCGCGGAGAATCCATTTGCGAAGTACTAGCCGCTAAACCTCTTCCCTTAACCTATAACTAAAGGCTTCCGCAAGATGTTCCACGGAAACTTTTTCCTGCGATTCCAAATCGGCAATCGTGCGGGCGGTTTTGAGGAGGCGGTAATAGCCGCGGGGTGAGAGAAGGCTCTTGTCCAGAGTTTCCAAGAATTTTTCGGCGCCGGGCTCAAATTTAATCATTTCCTCGGTTTGCTTCGAACTCATTTCCGAATTCGTGGAAATTTTTTGCGTGGAACGGCGCGCGGCGAAACGTTCGGCTTGAATTTTTCTCGCGCGCTCAATTTGTTTTTTTATTACAGGACTTACCGGCTCAAGATTTTTTCTTTCTCTAAGCTCCGCTATTTTTACGCGCGGAACTTTTATTTGCAGATCAATTCTGTCCAAAAGAGGCCCTGATATTTTTTTCTGGTAGCGGATGACTTCGTAAGCGGTGCAGCGGCATTCTTTTTCGGGGTCGCCGTAGAATCCGCATGGGCAGGGATTCATCGCGGCGATAAGCGTGAATTTAGCAGGGAAAACAAGCGTTCCTTTGGCGCGCGCAATATGGACGACGCCGGATTCCATCGGCTGCCGCAAGGCCTCCAGGATATTTTTTTGGAATTCCGGCACTTCATCAAGAAACAAAATTCCTCTGTGTGCCAAACTTATCTCTCCTGGTTTCGGGTCCGTGCCGCCGCCAATCACGGCGACGATTGATGCCGTCTGATGTGGCGAGCGGAAAGGCCGTTGTTTTACAAGGCCTCCCGGGGCAAATCCAGAGGCGCTCCAGATTTTCGTAATTTCTATTGCCTCATCGAGCGCAAGTTCTGGCAAAATGCCAACCATCGCTTGCGCCAGCAGGCTCTTCCCCACCCCCGGTGGACCGACCATCAGCATATTGTGTCCGCCGGCTGCGGCGATAGTGAGCGCCCTTTTGGCATTCTCTTGCGCTTTTATTTCGGAAAAATCGGGGGCGGAAATTTCCTCCGATTCCACTGGTTCAAAACTCGCCGGCTTGACAGACCTTCTTTCTTCCAAGAAATCGATGGCGTCTTGCAAGTTTTGGAGAGGTATTACTTTTATATTTTTAACCACCGCCGCTTCGTTAGCATTTTGATGTGGCAAGAGCAAATATTCAAATCCGGATTTCCGTGCCATCTCAGCGATATTCAAAGCGCCGCTTGCTGGTCTCAATCTTCCGTCAAGAGCAAGTTCACCGATGAAAATTTTATTTTTCGCGTCAAATTCCTTTATTTGCTTTGTTGCCAAAAGATAGCCAATAGCAATGGAAAGGTCATATTGCGAACCGGTTTTTTTGATATCAGCTGGCGCGAGATTCACGGTAATTTTTCTGTTTTCGCGATTAGGTGGCTTAATGCCGGAATTTTTTAGCGCCGAATTTACTCTTTCCTTTGCCTCGTTCAGTGCCTTGTCAGCTAAACCAACAATATTAAAAGAATGAAGGCCAACATTTAGGTCGACCTCCACTTCAATTAATTTGGCTTTTATGCCTTCAAGTTCTGCTGAATAGATACGAGCGAGGTTTTTCAGCATCAGCGTTTTGTGGAAACAATTTTTTTCTTACAATTTTTACAGTATCGTGACTCCGGTGAAATGTTTAAAATAGCCGTTTCAATTCCATTACCGCATTTTTCACAAGCGCCGTATTTGTCGTCCTTTATTTTTTGTAGCGCCACCTCAACATCTTCGAGCCGTTTTTTTAAATCTTGGCTGATTGACATGTGTAGACCAAAGCTTTCAGCTTCGTCGGCTTCCTCGTCGTAGTGGTCAATGTCGCTTCCAAAATCCTTAGGCTTTTTGTAGTCGTTTATTTCCTTAAGAAGCTCTTTCCTTTCTTCTTCAAGCTTGCTTTTGTGGTTTTTTGCCTTTTTTTCGTCCATTTAACTTATTGATGTTATGGCTTGGATACCCTTAAGTCAAACACCGAGGTAAGACTTGTTGCCGCGCACGGGATGCTGCAATCAACAGACTCATTAATCTGGCAAAAATCCGGCAAACACGAATTGCCGGATTGCACCCGTATTCTTATTTGTGGCCTTGATAAACAATTTTGTTTACCATGGGCTCAAGACGAAAAACCAAGAAAACCGAATAAGCTTGATAAATAAGGAAATGTAGATTTTACGCGACGATTCAATCGTCTTGAAAAATAAGGATTTCTTATTTTAAATTGTTTAGCGCTAAACACACACACGGCGTTTGCACTAGAACAGTACAATGGTAACGTATTGTTAATATTAATCAATGACCCAAAAAAGCGAGGTGGGACAATTGGGCGAAGATATTGCCTGTGAATATCTTGTTAAGAACGGGTACAGTGTTTTGGTCCGGAATTATAGGCGCAAATGGGGCGAAATTGATGTTGTCGCAAAATCTAAAGATGAAACTCTTGTGTTTTTTGAGGTTAAAACCATGACTGAAAGCAAAGGTGGCCTGGAGCCGGAAGACCAGGCAAGCACCTCCAAACTCAATAGAATAAAGCGCACTTGTGAAGCTTTTGTGGGTAACAACCCCAATCTGGTGAGTGAAAACAGGGGATGGCGGATAGACCTTTTGGCGGTTCTTTTGCCACGCCCCGCTTCGCCACTGATACACAGCGGCAAGGGCGTTGTTATAAGACACTATCAAAATGTCGGCAGGGGTTGGTAGCCAACTTGACTTTCTACAATTCCCGTAATAGAGTGTACATGAGATTAAGTCCGCCAAGAGGCGGACATTTTAAAAAAATGCTGAACGTAAAGGACTTGGGTAAGGCGTTAAAACAAGTAGCCGAAGAAAAGGGACTTGAGCCCGAGAAGGTTATTGAAGCGATTGAGTGGGCTATTGCAGCCGCTTATAAGAAGGAATGCCGGGAGCGCGGGGAGGTCGTGAAGTGTGGAATTGATATGAAAACCGGCGATCTAAAATTCTGGCTCGTGAAAACAGTGGTTGATGAAACAACTGTAAGATTCGCTGAAGAAAAAGATGAAGGCGAAAAGGAAGAAGCCAAAATTCAGGGGCCAGCCGGAGAAGGCGAAGAAGTAAAACTGCCGCGATACAACCCAGAGCGCCACATTCTACTTATAGAAGCCAAAGAGATTAAGCCGGATGCGCAACTTGGCGAGGAAATTGTGTTCCCATTGGAAACTCATGAAGATTTTGGGCGTATCGCAGCCCAAACGGCCAAACAGGTGATTCTCCAAAAACTGAGAGAGTCCGAAAGAGACTCAATTCTTACCGAGTGGCGGGAAAAAGAAGGCCAAATCGTAAGCGGCGTGGTTCAACGTTTTGAGAGGGGACACGTTTACGTTGACTTAGGGAGAACAGTCGGCGTTATGTTTGCAAATGAATCCATTCCCGGCGAACACTACCGCGCCGGCGAGCGCCTGCGCTTTCTAGTTTTGGCAGTTCAGGAGGACGCCCGCCTGCCGGGCATCATTCTTTCACGCTCCAATCCGAAATTCATAATCAAGCTTTTTGAAATGGAAGTGCCGGAACTTGCCGAGGGCCTAGTTGAGGTAAAAGCAATTGCGCGGGAGCCTGGTAACAGAACGAAATTGTCCGTTCTCTCTAAAGCCGAAGGTGTTGATCCGGTGGGCGCTCTGGTCGGTCAGCGCGGCACGCGGGTTATGGCTGTCAATAACGAACTTGGTCAGGAAAAGATTGATATTATTGAGCATTCTGATGACCCAGAAAAGTTCGTAGCTCACTCGCTTTCTCCGGCTAAGGTGCAATCGGTGGAGATTCTGCCGCGGCGGGAAGTGCGCGTTTATGTTCCTGAAGACCAGTTGAGTTTGGCTATCGGCAAGGGAGGCCAGAACGTCCGCTTGGCGGCTAAACTCACCGGTTGGAAGATAGACGTGCGGTCGGCTACCCGGCCCGAAGAAATTCAGGAGGGCGGTGTGGCGGCCGGCGCTGGCGAAGCTGTCGGGGACCAATATGAGCCGCCAGAAGAGGAGTCTGTAAACGATAAAGGCGGCTAGGAGCCGACAAACACAAATGAGCACATTATTAATCCCGATACTTATACCTCTTATAGCAATAGCTGTTTCGATCTATTTTATTTTTTGGCTTTTTAAAAAAGACCAGGGCACAGAGAAGATGCAAGCGATTGCTCAAGCAATTCGCGAAGGAGCATCGGCTTTTTTAAAGAGGCAGTATAAAACCATCGCTTTTATCGGCCTCATCATAGCAGCCGGTCTTTGGCTGGCTTATGTGCTCGCCGGAAAACCCACGACCGGCTGGCAGACGGCCATGGCTTTTATTTTTGGAGCTTTTTCTTCGGCGATTTCCGGAGTCATAGGAATGTCCGTTGCGGTTAGAAGCAATTCGCGCTCAGCCTCTGCGGCCAAAAGAAGTTTTAACGAGGCTTTGACTATTGCTCTAAGAGGGGGAGCGGCCTCAGGCCTTGTGATTGTTTCTCTGAGCCTTTTGGGTATTGCTGGTCTATTCGCTGTTTTTCAGTTTTTTGGATACGAAGCGGTTAAAATTCCTTCTTTGATAACGGCCTATGCTTTTGGCGCGTCTCTTATAGCGCTTTTCGCGCAGCTCGGAGGCGGAATATACACAAAAGCCGCCGATGTTGGAGCGGATTTAGTCGGGAAGATAGAAGTCGGCATTCCCGAAGACGACCCGCGCAATCCAGCGGTTATTGCGGATCTTGTCGGCGACAACGTCGGAGATTGCGCTGGCCGCGGCGCCGACCTTTTTGAATCAACGGCCGCCGAAAATATCGGCGCAATGATTTTAGGAGTCGCTCTTTATCCCGTTTTCGGAGTTTCAGTCATTTTCTATCCGTTGGTTTTGCGCGCATTCGGCCTTTTGGCCTCAATTGTCGGGGTATTTTTCGCCCGCGCCAAAGAAAACGATTCCCCGACAAAGGCGATGAATAAAGGATATTTCGTTGCCTGCGCGCTTGCGGCGATTGCTTTTTATTTCATTACCCAGAAAATGCTTGGTAATATGTGGTTTTTCTGGGCTGGATTGGTTGGCATCGTAACCAGCATTATCTTTGTATATCTCACCCAGTACTATACCGAGGCAAAGTACAGGCCAGTTAGAGAAATCGCAGAAGCGTCGCAAACAGGGCACGCGACGAACATAATCACCGGTTTCGCCGTCGGCTTGGAGTCCACGGGGCTCACTGTCGTTGTGATTTCGCTCGCGTTGTTTGCGGCTTATAAGCTTGGCAGCCTGAGCGGTGTTGCCGGCGGCGGACTTTACGGGACAGCTGTGGCAACAATGGGAATGCTCGCCACGGCAGCTTATATTCTGGCAATGGATACTTTCGGTCCGATTGTTGACAATGGCGCTGGCATCGCAGAAATGTCTGGAGAGAGCGGTGAGATGCGGGAGGTTATGGAAAAACTGGACTCTGCCGGCAACACCACCAAAGCCCTAACAAAAGGATACGCCATCGGCTCGGCTGCGCTTGCGGCGTTCCTATTGTTCGCGGCTTATATGGAGGAGGCGCATTTAACGACAGTTAACCTGGGGAAAGTCGATGTGTTCATAGGTTCTTTAGTCGGCGCTATGCTTGTGTTTTTGTTTTCATCTCTCGCCATACGCGCCGTGAGTAAGGCCGCATACTTCATCATCAACGAAGTTCGCAGGCAGTTTAAGGAACGCCCCGGAATAATGCAGGGGACGGAAAAGCCGGATTATTCCAAAGCCGTTGACATCACGACGCGCGGAGCCCTAAAAAACATGGTACTTCCGGGACTTCTCGCCGTTGCCGGACCTGTATTCGTAGGCCTTGTCCTGCGCGCAGAGGCAGAAGCAGGACTTATGATTACCGGGACAATCGTTGGAATTCTTATGGCCACAACGCTTAATAACAGTGGCGGCGCATGGGACAACGCAAAGAAATTTATTGAAGCCGGACATTTGGGAGGCAAAAAATCAGATGCGCACAAAGCCGCGGTTACTGGCGATACGGTAGGAGACCCATTCAAAGATACGGCAGGGCCGTCGCTTCATATTCTGATTAAACTCTTAGCCACATTAAGCTTGGCGCTTGTTTCGCTTTTTGTTTAGGGTTTTACTTTTGGTGTTGTTTCTCTAAAATGGATAGTATGGACGAGATGGAAAGCCAATACTTAATACCAACCGTAATAGAGAAATCCCAATCCGGGGAAAGGGCTTACGATATTTATTCTCGCTTGCTTAAAGACCGTATAATCTTCTTGGGCGGCCCGATTACAGACCCGGCAGCCAATGCCATTATTGCCCAGTTTTTGTTTTTGGAGCACGAGGACCCTAAAAAGGACATACAGTTTTATATAAATACGCCTGGCGGCTCGGTTACGGCCGGAATGGCAATTTACGACACAATGCAGTATGTAAAACCGGATGTGGCAACAATGTGTGTTGGCATTGCTGCTTCAATGGGCGCGTTTCTCCTCTCAGCCGGCAAAAAGGGCAAACGTTTTGCCCTGCCAAACTCCGAGATTCTTCTTCACCAAGTGATGGGCGGCGCCGAAGGCCAGGCGGTTGAGGTTGAAATTGCCGCCAAGCAAATCGTGAAAACTAAAGAGAAACTGAATCAACTTTTGGCAAAGCACACTGGCCAGCCGCTTTCAAAAATTGAGAGAGACACAGACAGGGATTTTTGGCTGTCAGCTCAAGAAGCAAAAGAATACGGAATCATAGACGAGATTATAAAGAAGTCGTAAGGAGTTGCTTGTTTCTGTTTTTGAGAACCGGCGTCGCTCCGACTCCAGCGGTCGGAGCGCGCCTGCATCTCGCTTCGCTCGCGCTCCGACCACGGTCGGAGCGACCAAGCCGAGCGAAGCTCCGATAGCTTCTCAAAAACAGAAACTGCACAATAGTTGGAAGTCGTAGAAATAGAATTTAGGATTTAGAATATGGGATTTAGGGAGTGAGCCGCGCAGAGCGCGGCTTTTGTGTTAGAATGGATTTATGGCTCGCACTGCCCAAGAAGTGAAAAATTTACTTAGCCGCAACGTTGAGAAAGTAATTAATAAAAGTCATTTAGAGAAATCGCTTTTGAGCGGCAAAAAACTCCGCGTGAAGCACGGCATTGACCCGACTGGCGAGAAGATTCATTTGGGCCGCGCTGTTTCGCTTTGGAAACTGCGCGAGTTTCAGAATTTGGGGCATAAAATTGTTTTAATCATCGGAGATTTTACGGCGCAGATTGGCGACCCATCGGACAAGCTTCTGAAGCGGCCGTTTTTGACAAAAGCGCAGGTTGAGAGAAATTTAAAGAACTATCTACCGCAAATCGGGAAAATTATAAATCTTAAAAAAACCGAAGTCCGTTACAATAGCGAGTGGCTCGGCAAATTAAAATTCCGTGAAATTTCGGAGTTGGCAGACATTTTTTCCGTCCAGCAGATGATTCGTCGCCGCAACTTCAACGAAAGATGGAAAAAGAATCAGGAAATAAGCTTGCGCGAGCTTACATATCCCTTGATGCAGGGGTATGACTCGGTGGCCGTCAAAGCTGACGTAGAAATAGGCGGCTCTGACCAGCTTTTCAATCTTTTAGCTGGCAGAAAAATCCAGGAGCATTATGACCAAAAACCGCAGGATATCTTAACCACGATGATGCTTTTGGGCCTAGACAGCCGGAAAATGTCCACTTCCTGGGGCAATGTTATCAATGTTTCTGACCCGCCAGATGAACAATACGGCAAGATTATGTCTATGCACGACAACCAAATTGTGAATTATTTTGGGTTGGTAACTGACGTAGAAGAAAAAGTAATCGCGGCGTACGCAAAGGAGCTCAAAAGCAAAAAAACCAACCCCAAGTTTATAAAAGAAAAACTCGCTTTTGAAATCGTGAAAAAATACCACGGCGCCGAAGCGGCAAACAAGGCGGCAAAAAAGTTTGAGGCACTTTTTTCAAAAAAAGGAACAATAAAAGGATTGAGAGACTTTAAGGTTTTAAGGAGAATTTCTGCGGTTGACTTTGTTTTTCGCTCCGGTGTCGTAAAAAGCAAAAGCGAAGCCAGGCGCCTCGTAGAGCAAGGCGGTTTTGATGTTGATGGCGTGGCAAAGAAAAAACCCCAAGAAATTTTGAATCTTCGCGGCGGTGAAGTTTTAAAAATAGGCAAAAAGAGCTTTTTCCGCGTGAAGGTTTGATTTAACAACACCAACCTCTTGCTCCAACAGCGGAGACTTTTATTTTTGTGAAGCTATCGGAGTCCCGATGGGCTCGGTCCGAGCACATAAAACTTTATGTGCTCGGCCATCGGGACGAGATGCAGGCGCAATCCGCTCGCAGGAAGCGGATTGACGCCGGTTCTCAAAAATAAGAGTCGGAGCGACTTATCCACAGCCGTGGCTTGACTGCCTTTGTGGTTTGCTATACTTAAATCAGTCCGTTGGGAGAAATCGCCATAATTCGCATTCATATATTCGGCTTACCAGTCGAATCGGAACTTATGTTCCTACAATACAAGGCCTTCCCACGTGAAGGCCTTTACCATTTCGTCTTATTCGTCTTGTATTTTTCTTATCTTCTAATAATATCTAAACAGCCGTTATCGTTCAGTTTTACAGCTTAATCTTTCGATGGAGGATGATATGCCAGGGGCAGATTCTCTGGATTTGGAAAAGTCGGAAAAGACAAGATGGACGTTGCAGGATCGCCAAAATTCTCAAGAGCCGTGGCTGTTGTGCTATGAATTTTTCGGCGAAGGGAAAAGGGACGTGGAGATTTACGACTTCGGAGCGCCGAATTACACGCTTTTCCTTGACCGTGCGACATCAAAACCGGTACTGATTGAGGGACTTTGCCAATTGAGTCCTCTCGCGGACGATGCGCTGAAACTAGCCGAGGGATTGTCTCCGGTGGAATTCCTTGAATTTAGAGAAACTTTGACAAAAGAACGTTCGGGGACTCATACCCATCGTACCTCCAAGTTTTTCGAAATCCTTGTACCCAGAGGTTTTGTGGAGGCGCAGATAATCAGCGAAATCTTTGAGGTCTCTTTGGGTCATACCCTCATCGGTCTTATGGAGTTGGGACAGCAGCGTTTTCCCCCGCACGGCAACACTTTGTAGTCGTGCGGGACTTTGTTTTGAGCGGGCAACGGGAATTGAACCCGTGTCTTCACCTTGGAAGGGTGACGTAATGCCGTTATACGATGCCCGCCGATTTGATCTCAGTTTATCAATAAAATTTGCGGTTTTCAATAGAATCTGCTAAAAATAATCTGATAGTTTCGGGTGTAAAATTGCGTGTCAATGCTTCGGCGCATAAAAATATTCATAATTTTCGTTTTGGTTTTTGGCGGCGGTTACGCGGCTTATCGTTTTATTAGAAGCAGCAGCGTGCCGTTGAATTTCACAGATGCCCGTTTGCAAGGGGCTTTGATTGCCCAAAATATCGTTAATCTCTCCAATCAATCGGCAAGTGACATTGATAAAATAAACGAACTTGATAAGGAAGGCGATTATACGGCTGCGCTCAACCTCACGACGGATGTGATAAGGAGAAGCGCTGAAATCCGCGACCGGGCAGTTGAGCTTTCAGCTCAAATGGAGAAAATGATCAAAGCGCTCTCGGAAATTGATAATTTTGATGCCCGCCAGGCGGCGCTTGAGGCAATTTCAAGCCGTTTAGCACTCCTCTCACGCCTCATAAACTACAGCGGTTACTTGGGTCAACTTCTAGATGTTTTGAGGGGGCGGTTTACCGGCGTGTCGCAGGGCAGTCAAGAAGTTCAGACACTCGTGGATCAAATAAATTCAGAAGTGGCGGCCATAAACAACTTTAACAGCCAGGCAGCGCAGGCCATGGATAGGTTTGACAAGATAGTGAATCAGTGACAATAAACAAGAGACAAGCGACAAGGAATAAAGGAATACAAGAAGTGGTCGACCCCAATTGCCCGCTGTACGAATGGGCATGTAGCTTAGTGGTTAAAGCACCGACCTTATAAGTCGGGGACCGATGGTTCAAATCCATCCATGCCCACCAGAAATACCGCCGCTCACGGTATGCGGCGGGAGCTACACCGTGACCAGTTTTACCTTGAGTGGTTTCAAAAGCGCGTAAAAATCTTCTTGTTCCAGTGTTTCTTTTTCAACCAAAGTTTCGGCAATTTTTTTGAGGGCTCTTTTATTTGCAGTAAGAATTTTTTTGGCTGCATTGTAGGCTCGTCCTATAAATCTCTTGACCTCAGCGTCAATTTTTTTAGCAGTTTCCTCGGAGTAGTTCTTCTCAGTTGAAATTTCACGCCCCAGAAATATAAGTTCTTCGGTTTTGCCGAAGGTGATTGGCCCTAAGGATTCGCTCATGCCGTATTTGGTGACCAAGCGCCTGGCGAGCTCCGAGGCCTCCTTGAGATCGTTTGAGGCGCCGGTTGAAATGTCGCCGAAAGTCAGCTTTTCCGAGGCGTAGCCGCCCATCAAGGCTGTGAGGTCGGTCAAAAACTGGGCCCGTGTTCGGATGTGTTGTTCTTCGGTTGGCAGTTTCATTGTGTAGCCGCCTGCGATGCCGCGACTGATTATGGAAACCTTATGAACCGGATCAGCGCCTTTGAGCGAGGCGGCCACGAGCGCATGCCCGCCTTCGTGATAAGCCGTAAGCTCCTTTTCCTTCTGGGAAATTACGCGGCTCTTCCGCTCGGGCCCCAGAAGAACCTTCTCCACCGATTCGTAAAGCTCTTCCTGGCCGGCGGCTTTTTTGCCGCGGCGTGCAGCGAGTATTGCCGCCTCATTCATGAGGTTGGCGAGATCGGCGCCGGAGAAGCCCGGCGTGCGGACGGCAACTTTTCGCAAGTCCACATTCTTGTCAAGAACTTTCCCTGCGCTGTGGATTTTCAAAATCGCTTCGCGGTCGTTCAAATCTGGCAGGTCAAGAATCACGCGCCGGTCAAAGCGGCCGGGCCGGAGCAATGCCGGGTCCAAAATGTCGGGGCGGTTGGTGGCGGCGAGCACAATAACCCTCGTGTCGCGGTCAAAGCCATCTAACTCCACAAGAATTTGGTTTAGTGTCTGCTCGCGCTCGTCATTGCCTCCGCCGAGGCCGGCGCCGCGCTGGCGCCCTACCGCGTCGATTTCGTCTATAAAAAGTATTGAAGGGGAGGCGCGCTTGGCCACCGCAAAAGCGTCTCGCGTGCGCGAAGCGCCAACGCCCACGAACATTTCAACGAACTCCGAGGCTGAAATATAAAAGAATGGGACGTTGGCTTCGCCGCTTACGGCCCTGGCAATTAAAGTTTTGCCGGTGCCAGGCGGGCCCATAAGTAGAATGCCTCGCGGGATGCGCGCGCCCAAGTCCAAAAACTTCTTCGGGTTTTTTAGGAAATCCACGACTTCTACAAGCTCCTCTTTAGCTTCTTGGAGGCCGGCTACGTTTTTGAATGTTATTTTTTCCTTGAGTGTTGAGAGGCGGAGGTTGGAGCGGCCGAAGTTGAAGGCCTGGTTCACGCCCGTGCGGGCCTGGCGGAACATTAGCCAGAATATGAATCCGATGGCAATTAATGGTAAAAGCGTGGGGATTAAAATGCCGGCCCAAAATTGCCAGCCCGACTGACCCTCAATATTTATAGCCACGTTGTTCAGAGCGTTCTGATTAACGCCCAAGTTTTTAAGGGTTTCGGTTATGCCGGTTTCAGCTTCTTTTTTGGAGGTGGCAGTTCCGCCGTTCTTTAGAGTTATACTGAGGTCGTCGCCATTAACCTGAATTTGCGTAACCTCGCCGCTCATTATTTTCTGGGCTAGCTGGCTCAAGCTCAAAGTTTGTGGAGTCTGCCCCGGTTTTACAAAAAGAGAAAAAACCACCGAGATTATAAGGAGGGTCAGAATTGCCCAGGCGATGTTTTTCAAAAGTTTGGACATGGAAGTTCCTGCGCAGAAGTTATTTTAACGCCGGAAAACTTGCCGGTCAAATCATTTAGAAAGTAAAGGCCCCGCGCTTCTCGCCGTACGTTTAGTACGACTGGAAACGCGGGGCTGGTGCGCGGTCTAGCTTTCGTAGAGGTGAATGGAGACCATATCATCGGGAGACCTTTTCTCGTTGAAGGTTCCTTGATGCCTCACGACGATAACGGCTTTACCTGCTTGGACTTGGACTTCGCGGCGGTCGACGATGGATGCGCAAAACGAAAGCCCGCACCGCCGATCGAGGACATCTAAAATAGACTCGTCCCCCCTTCTCACCGCCGTCATTGAACCTCGGTTGTAGACAAGTTCGCGCAGTTCCGCCACAGACAGTTTTTTTCTCGAAATTCTTTCTTCAAACATCTGGTCGGAAATACCACCGACGATAAAGTATTTCATAATCCCCTCCGAGACCAATTTTCCGGCCGTCGATTGAACCGTGAACTAAATGGAGGATAACATATTATGGATAAGTTGTCAAACGGAAGGTTTTCTACTCCTCGTTTAGTCTTTTGCCGAAGATTTTGTTCAAAAGTCGGGCCAAGAGATAATCCAGAAATACGAAAAGGCTGAGACCCAAAAGAAACACAATTTCAAATTTTTTAAAGAAGCTCACAGCCCTCAAGGGTGAGAGGCCGATAACAAGACCGTAAGCCAACCCCGTCAGAATCGGCAGCCAGCTTATAATGGAAAGGAACGAAGCGCGGAAGAATTTCTTGAACTCGATTTTTGACCAACCAACCAGGAATATCACCGGGAAAGCCGCTGCGTAAAAGAACTTTGAAAAAAACACCCACCTGGTGCCATTGCGTTGAAGATGCGCCTCAATTCCAGCGTGGTGCGGCAGATGATTTTTTATCCAAATCCCGAATTTAGTATCGCGCAGAGCTTTCCCCAGGGAATACCAGAGAAGGTCGCCGGAAATGTTGGCAAGAAAGACGGTAAGTATGAGAAACGGTATACCCCAGGCACCGAAAAATCCACGGAGGACTACCCAGAAGCTCGCGAAGGCAGAAATGTTCCCCAGAAAAATCGTGGCTAGGTAGATAATAAAATAAGCCAAAAACTGATTTTGGCCGGCTAGGAGCCCGAAGTTTGTTAAAAAATTGCCCATTGAAGGCCACTTTAATATAGCAAATTGTGGTTGTTACGGCAAAAGAGCTTGAAAAATTTGGGGATTGGGCGTAAATTTATGACGAAATTTATGGAGACATTGGTGTAGCAGTAGCACTGCAGTCTGTGGCACTGCCGGCGAGGGTGCAAATCCCTCATGTCTCCCAGTTTGCACCGAAGGGTGGGTCGGAGGGAAAGCCAACGGGTTCCCTCCGTGTAAGAATGAGTCCCGCTAAGGCGGGACGAACTCAAAACCGAGGGTTTTGAAAGCGCAGCCCCGCCCTGGCGGGGCGAGCAGTAAAAATCCCTCATGTCTCCCCGCTTGCGCCAAAAACAAAAGAGCCCCAGCCAAACGGCTGAGGCGGGTTTCCGGGCGAGGGGGAGGGTATGACACACCACCTGGCGCTGAGGTAGCACGTTTTTCAACC
>Ga0315282_10001224_pt1 | contig 49283 bp, 62 predicted proteins | sample YL17G07_20_MG_FD_203693 | JGI IMG/M metagenome (GOLD analysis project Ga0315282, IMG submission 203693) | Sediment microbial communities from Yellowstone Lake, YNP, Wyoming, USA - YL17G07_20 | ecosystem: Environmental > Aquatic > Freshwater > Lake > Sediment | place: USA: Wyoming | collected...
ATCCGGGAAGGTAGTCGCACCGTCGGCGCCGGAACCGTCACCAAAATCGTGGAGTAGGTGCGAGCGGATTGAGAATCCCCGAAATCCGTTCGGGTTCCGGGGATTCTCACGACGATAGCAGCAAGAGGGCACGCACGTGGCTGTTCAGAGGATTCGGATTCGATTGCGGGGCTACGATCACAAGGCGCTCGACCGCTCGGCGGATGAGATCGTCCGGACGGCCAAGCGGTCGGGAGCTCGGATCAGGGGACCGATCCCCCTTCCGACGAGGCGCTCGATCACCACGGTGCTGCGCTCGCCGTTCGTCAACGTGAAGTCCCGCGAGCAGTTCATGCTGGCCGTCCACAAGCGGCTGTTGGACATCTACGACTCCACGCCGCAGACGATGGACGCCCTCATGAAGCTCAACCTACCGGCGGGTGTTGACGTAGAGATTCAAGTGTAACGAGCACGGTGGACCGAACCATGAAACAGCTCGTGGGACGTAAGGTGGGGATGACGCGGCTCTTCGACGAGGCGGGCAAGGAAACTACCGTCACCGTCGTGGAGGTGCAGCCGCACGTCGTCATCGGTACTCGGACCAGGGACAAGCACGGCTACGACGCCGTCATCGTCGGCGTCCAAGAGGACCTGAAGCGGCGCGCGCCGCGCCCGGTCGCCGGGCAGTACCCGAAGGACATTGCACCTCGACGGTATATCCGCGAGGTCCGCCTGGAAACCGCGCCGGAAGTCGGTTCGATCATCGACGTGAGCATCTTCTCGCCCGGCGAGCGGGTGAAGGTCACCGGCACGACGAAGGGACGGGGTTTCGCGGGGGTCGTGAAGCGTCACCACTTCCGTGGTGGGCCGAGCACGCACGGCAGCACGCAGCACCGTCTGCCGGGTTCCATCGGCTCTTCATCGTACCCCAGTCGCGTGCTCAAGGGCCTGAGAATGGGCGGGCACATGGGGAATGCCAGGACGACGGTGAAGGGGCTGCGCGTTGTCGAAGTGGACCCGGAGCATAACGTGCTCGTCCTCAGTGGCTGCGTCCCCGGCGCACGTGGCGGTTTGGTGACCATCACCTCGCAGGAACGGGGCTAGAGGCGGACGACGATGAATGTACCACGCTATGACACCTCCGGGGCCGAGGCGGGCTCCGTTGAGCTGAGCGATGTGCTGTTCGGGGTTGAACCGAACGAGACGGTAATCCATCAGGCCGTCGTCGCACACCTAGCGAACCGACGTCAGGGCACAGCCTCTACAAAGGGCCGGAGCGAGGTCAGCGGCACGAACCGGAAGCCGTTCCGGCAGAAGAAGACCGGACAGGCTCGGCGGGGCGACCTCAAGACGAACCTGTTGCGGGGAGGCGGCATCTGGGGTGGACCGAACCCGCGCAGCTATCGCCAGAAGTTGTCGAAGAAGCAGCGCAGACTCGCCCTTCGTTCGGCGCTCTCGATCCGCGCCCGGGAGTCGGCGGTCGTCGCCATCGCCGATATCCCGTTGGAGTCCGGCAAAACGCGAGAGGTAGCGGAACTTATCAGGAAGGTCGGCCTCGAGGGAAAGCGCGTGCTCATCGTTACGAGCAACCCGACGGAAACCCTCCTTCGGGCGAGCCGCAACCTTCCCAACGTGTCTCTGGTGCCGGCGAACAGTCTGCACCCGTACGAGGTCATGTGCGCTGAGCACCTTCTCTTCACCGATTCCGCGGTGGCGCAGTTGAACGCGGGAGGTGCTGAATGAAATCGCCGTACTCCATCATCAAGCGCCCGGTGATCAGCGAGAAGGCGAACATTCAACAGGAACGGTTCAACCAGTACTCCTTCGAGGTTGACCGGAGCGCGAACAAACATGAAATCCGGCAGGCGATTGAGACGCTCTTCGGGGTCACCGTGGAGTCGCTCCGTGTGATGAACGTGCGCGGCAAGAAGCGGCGCATGGGAATGCGCTACCGGAAGCCCGGACGGACCTCGTCATGGAAGAAGGCGATTGTGACGCTGCCGAAGGATCAGGCCATTGATCTGCTTGGGGAAGGAGCGTAACGGATGCCGCTCAAGAAATACCGTCCCCTGACCCCAAGCCTCCGCACGACGACGGTCGATAGGTTTGAGGACATCACGAAGTCGAAACCGGAGCGCTCTCTCCTTGAGAAGCACACCGGGAAGGCCGGGCGGAACAATCAGGGGCGCATCACCGTGCGCCAGCGCGGCGGCGGGCACAAGCGGCGCTACCGCATCATCGACTTCAAGCGCGATAAACACGGCATCCCGGCCCGTGTTGCATCCATCGAGTACGACCCGAATCGCTCGGCGCGGATCGCCCTCTTGGTGTACGCCGACGGCGAGAAGCGCTACATCATCGCGCCGGATGCCCTGGCGGTCGGCGACGAGGTGATGGCTGGACCCAAAGCGCCCATCCGTCCGGGGAATGCCCTGCCTCTGGCGAACATCCCCACCGGTACCATGGTCCACAACGTGGAACTGAAGCCGGGCAAGGGCGGCGCATTTGCACGGAGCGCGGGCACGCTCATCCAGCTAGTTTCCCGCGAGGAATCAACGGCCCGTCTGAGGATGCCCTCCGGCGAGGTGCGGCTGGTTCCCGTCGGGTGCATGGCGACCATCGGACAGGTGGGCCACACCGATCATGACGACCGCTCGATGGGGAAGGCCGGGCGAAACCGGTGGCTCGGCAAACGCCCGAAGGTGCGCGGCGTGGCGATGAACCCGGTCGATCATCCGCACGGCGGGGGCGAAGGCAAAACCTCCGGCGGCGGCGGCAAAGGTTCGCATCCCCGGACGCCGTGGGGCAAGATCACGAAGGGTCTCAAGACGCGCAACCCGAAGAAGAATAGTCGGCTCATCGTCAGTCGTCGCACGAAGTGATCGAGGTAGCGTACCATGGCACGTTCCGTCAAGAAGGGTCCCTACATCGAACCGAGCCTCCTCAAGAAGATCGAGGAGCTGAATCGGACCGGTGAGAGGCGGATGATCAGGACTTGGTCGCGTCGCTCGACGATCTCTCCGGAGTTCGTCGGGCACACGCTTGGGGTGCATAACGGCAACAAGTTCATCCCGATCTACATCACCGAGAACATGGTGGGACACAAGCTCGGCGAGTTTGCGCCGACCCGCACGTTCAGAGGTCATCCCGGCACCGGTGGCGCCGAGAGGACGGCGAGGGTGGTCAAGTGAGCGGGGTGCTGACCCATATCGGACAGTGAATGGAGAAGGTGACGAACATGCTACTCACCGCTCGCGCCATCAGCAAGAATCAGTGGGCTTCGCCCCGGAAGGTGCGTCGTGTGGCGGACCTCGTGCGCGGCAAGTCGGTCGACGAGGCGCTCAATATCCTCCATTTCGGTCCATCGGGGGCGAGCACACCCGTTGAGAAGACAGTTCGCTCGGCGATGGCGAACCTACTGGAGAAGGAACAGGCCCAGCGGTTGGCAGAAGAGGATGTGGTCATCTCGAAGATCACCGTTGACGGCGGCATGATGTTGAAGAAGTGGCGGCCTCGGGCGATGGGACGTGCCTACCGCACGCGCCGTCGCACGTGCCACATTTCCGTCGAAGTAGCCGCGCAGACAGAGGAATAGGAGCTTGCCCCTCCGCGGGGCGTGGACGGGAACGGACGAACGTGGGACAGAAGACCAATCCGATCGGACTGCGTCTCGGCATCATCCGGACGTGGAACTCGCGCTGGTTCGCGGGGCGGGACTTCGCCGCGCTGCTGAGGGAAGACCAGATGCTTCGGGCGTACATCCAGCAGCGCCTCCCGAAGGCCTCGGTATCGCTCATCGAGATCGAGCGTGCGTCGAAGAGGGTGCAGATCACCATTCACACCGCCCGACCGGGGATCGTGATCGGTCGGAAAGGGCAGGAGGTGGACCGGCTCCGCGACGAGCTACGCCATCTCACGAGGAAGGACATCTTCATCAATATTCAGGAGATCAAGCGTCCGGAGTTGGACGCCGGACTCGTCGCGGAGAACATCCGGCGGCAGATCGAAGGTCGCGTCCACTGGCGTCGCGCGATGAAGAAGGCTCTTGAGAACACGATGCGCATGGGTGCCGAAGGCATGCGCGTGGTGTGTTCGGGCCGTCTCGGCGGTGCCGAGATGTCGCGCACCGAGCGGTACATCCGGGGTCGCGTGCCCCTGCACACGCTGCGAGCCGACATCGACTATTCGGTGGTGCAGGCGTTGACCACGTACGGGACGATCGGCGTGAAGGTGTGGATCTGTCGCGGTGAGGTCATCGACACGGAGACGGCGTTGTCTGCGCGAAGCGCCGAAACCCCGACCCCTGCCAGACCGTCCAGGGACGGCAGGAGATCGTAACCATGTTGATGCCGAAGCGCGTAAAGCACCGCAAACACCAGCGCGGACGCCGCAAGGGCATCGCCCTGCGTGGTTCGACGATGAACTTCGGGCAGTACGGCCTGCAGGCACTCGAACCCGCGTGGGTGACCGACCGACAGCTCGAGGCCGCACGCGTCGCCATGACGCGGTACATCAAGCGCGGCGGGAAAGTGTGGCTGCGCGTGTTTCCCGATAAGCCGGTGACCGTAAAGCCCGCCGAGACTCGTATGGGCAAGGGCAAGGGTGCACCGGAGTACTGGGTGGCGGTGGTCAAACCCGGACGCATCCTGTTCGAGATGGAAGGCATCAGCGAGGCTGTGGCCCGCGAGGCGATGCGGCTTGCGAAGTCCAAATTGCCCATGAAGACGAGGTTCATCCAGCGCTCGGAAGGTGCGTGAGGGATAGTGCTCGATGAAAGCATCGGAAATCCGGAACATGACCGTGGAAGAGGTGGAGCAACACCTCCAGGATGCTCGGGAAGAGCTGTGGCGTCTCCGGTTCAGGGCGGCAACGGAAGACCTTCAGAACGCTCTGCTCCTTCGCACGCGGCGGAGGGACATTGCGCGCATGATCACCATCCTGAACGAGCACAAGAAGGGGTTGCGCAAGCTGGCACAGGCGGAAGCTGTGGCCACGCCGACCGATGAAGGGGCCGAGTCATGAACACGACAGTTCGTGCGCACCGGAAGATGCGGCTTGGTCGCGTCGTCAGCGACAAGGGTGACAAGACCGTCGTCGTGGCCATCGAACGCCTCGTGCAGCATCCACTCTACAAGCGTGTCGTCCGACGAACGAAGAAGTTTTACGTCCACGATGAGCAGAACGAGGCTCATGTGGGCGACACCGTTGAAGTCATGGAAACCCGCCCACTGAGTAAGACCAAGCACTGGCGTCTGGTCCGCATCGTGGAGCGCGCCCGGTAGGGAAGGTCAAGCGCCATGATTCAAATGCAGACCGACCTGGTCGTTGCCGACAACACCGGGGCCAAGCGCGTGCGGTGCATCAAGGTACTTGGCGGTTCGCGCCACCGGTACGCCACCGTGGGCGACCAGATCATCGTTTCGGTGAAGGAAGCGATCCCCGGAGGCGCGGTGAAAAAAGGTGACGTTGCCCGCGCCGTGATCGTCCGGGCCAAGCGTGCCACACGGCGTCCCGACGGGTCGCACATTCGCTTCGATGACAACGCGGCGGTTCTCATCAACGATGAAGGCGAGCCGCGCGGCACGCGCATCTTCGGACCGGTCGCACGAGAGCTGCGTGAGCGGAAGTTCATGCGGATCGTCTCGCTCGCCGCCGAAGTCGTGTAGCCATCCGCCGGAAGGGTAGCGAGTGATGGATATCATGAAGGGCGACCTCGTCGAGGTGATCAGCGGAGACAGCAGAGGCCGCAAGCGTGGCGAAGGAAAGCAGGGCAAGGTCCTGCTCGTGGACCACAAGCGGGCGAAGATCATCGTCGAGGGCGTGAACATCATCCGGAAGCACAGCAAACCCTCGCAGCAGACCCCGCAGGGCGGCATCCTCGAGAAGGAAGCGCCGATTCCGATCTCGAACGTGCTCCTTGTCAGTCCGCGGCTCAATCGCGGCGTACGGGTGGGCCACAAGCGTCTGGAAGACGGCACGAAGATGCGCATCTGCACGAAGACCGGTGACATGATACCTCCACCGGCGCGAAGCTGAAGGTGGGGAGTGATACGGTATGGCCAAGAAAGAGACGAAGAAGAAGGCTCAGGACGCCGAGGCCCCCAAGGGCGCGGAAGCGGCCGGGGAGGAGGCTCCGTCCAGCGCGCCGAAGCCGAGGGCAAGGAAGGCGAAAGGCGGCGCTGGGGGCTCCAGGAAAAGCGGCGCCAAGGCCGAGAAGAAAGCCGACGAGAAGGCCGCTCCGGAAAAACCCGCTCCAGCCCAGGCTCCGCGTCTTATAGGCTACTATAGGGAGACGGTGGTCCCGCAGCTCATGGAGCGCTTCGCCTACAAGAACGTGATGCAGGTTCCCCGTCTCGAGAAGATCGTGGTCAACATGGGCGTCGGCGAGGCAATTCAGAACCCCAAGTCCATCGATGGGGCGATCGCCGATCTTCAAGCCATCGCCGGCCAGAAGCCCAACGTCCGACGTGCGCGGAAGTCGGTGTCGAACTTCAAACTCCGCGCCGGAATGCCCATTGGATGTGCGGTGACCCTGCGCAGCCGGCGCATGTGGGAGTTCCTCGACCGGCTCATGACGTTTGCGATACCGCGCATCCGCGACTTCCGCGGTATCCCCCGCAAGGGGTTCGACGGTCGCGGCAATTACACATTGGGCCTGAAAGAGCAACTGATCTTCCCAGAAATCGACTACGACGCGGTGGATGCGATCCGGGGCATGAACGTCTCGTTCGTCACAACGGCGAGCACCGACGAAGAGGGATTCGAGCTGCTCAGCAGACTCGGTATGCCGTTCGTCCGTCAGAGTTAGTTGACCGTCCGCGTTCACAGAGCGTTGGATGGTGGTCGACGGGACGGTCAGGTCCCGCCGGAGAACACGGCGGCGTGAGCGTCAGTTGCAGCGTGTGAGGATATGGACTTGGCGAAGAAATGCTTGATGATCAAGGCACAGCGCAGGCCGAAGTTCAAGGTGCGCCGGTACAATCGCTGCCCCCGTTGCGGCAGGGCGCGGGCATACCTGCGCAAGTTCGGCCTCTGCCGCATCTGTTTCCGGGAACTTGCCCTCCGGGGTGACATTCCGGGCGTGGTGAAGGCGAGTTGGTGAGTGCTTGTGCGAGCGTGAAGAGGATACGCACATGTCAATGACCGATCCGATCGCGGACATGCTGACGCGAATCAGGAACGCATGCAAGGCGGGCCATCGGAAGGTGGACCTCCCGGCGTCGAAGCTCAAGAGAGAGGTCGCCCGTATCCTGCTCGAGCAGGGCTATGTGAGCGAGGTGTATGCCGTCGAGGACGACAAGCAGGGGATGCTGCGCATCTACCTGCGCTACGACCGGGACGGTAAGCCGGTGATGCGCGGCCTCGTGCGCGCCTCGACGCCGGGGCGGCGTCGGTATGCCGGAGCCGCGGGCATGGACCGCGTGCTCAATGGTCTCGGAGTTGCCATCGTGACCACCTCGAAGGGCGTGATGACCGACGCCGAGTGCCGTCGCATCGGAGTTGGCGGCGAAGTGCTGTGCCACGTGTGGTAGGAGGAACAGCGTGTCTCGCATCGGAAAGAAACCCGTCCCAGTGCCCAAGGGTGTGACGGTGAACGTGAGCGGTCGCACAGTGACGGCGAAGGGCGCGAAAGGCACGGTGGAAGTGGGTCTTCCTCCCGGTGTCACGGTGAGCACCGAACCAGGAGAGATCACCGTCGCGCCGGGGGACGGCTGTTCTCCCGGTGCGTGGGGATTGGCGCGCTCGCTTCTCGCCAACGCCGTCGAAGGCGTGACGAAGGGCTACCAGAAGCGCCTGCTTGTCGTCGGCGTGGGCTACCGTGCCGAGGCCTCGGGCTCCAAGCTCACGCTCAATGTGGGCTATTCCCATCAGGTGGTCATCGAAGCGCCGAAGGGAGTCACCTTCGCGGTCGAACCGCAGATCACCGTCCCGGGGAAGAAAGACAACTACCCGGCGACCCCGGTTGTCGTGCAGGGGGCGGATAAGCAACTCGTCGGAAACTACGCCGCGAAGGTGCGTGCGGTGAAGCCGCCGGAGCCGTACCTCTGGAAGGGCATCCGCTACGAGGGAGAGCGGCTGCGCACCGACAAGGCTGGAAAGACGGCGAAGTAATGGTAAGGGACCAGACGGACCATGAGTAGGACACGTGAGATCAAGACCCGGCGCTGGAAGATGGCTCGCCCGATCTCCGGATCGGCGGAACGTCCTCGGTTGGTTGTGAGTCGCGGCTTGCGGAGTATTCAGGGCCACTTCGTGAACGACGAACTCGGGCTCGTGTTGTGCGGTGCGTCGAGTACCTCGAAGAAGCTTGCCATCAAAGGCTCGCGCTGCGAAGCAGCACGCGTGCTCGGCAAGGAACTGGCGCGGATTGCGAAAGAGCGCGGCATCGAACGCGTGGTGTTCGACCGGAACGGATACGTCTATCACGGTCGGGTCAAGGCGCTCGCCGAGGGTGCACGGGAAGGCGGGCTGAAGTTCTAGGGTAGCGCATGGACCAAGCCCGACGGGAGCGTCGGGCCTACCATCAACGTGGAATTGACGGTCCATCGAAGAAGGAACTGATATGGCGCGAGAGGGTGGCAGCGGCAGAATAGACGATGTCGAGCTTGTGGAAACGGTCGTCAAGGTGAAGCCCGTTTCCAAAGTGACCAGAGGCGGCCGGGATCGCCGATTCAACGCGCTCGTCGTCGTCGGCGATCGACGAGGGCGCGTCGGGGTCGGTTTGGGCAAGGCACGGGAAGTTTCCGAGGCCATCCGGAAAGGAACCCAGATCGCCCAGCGCAGCATGGCCCGCGTCTCGGTCGGTTCGACGATCCCTCATGAGATATGGGGCCGCTGCGGCGCAGCGCGTATATTCCTCCGCCCGGCAACCCCTGGCACCGGCCTCATCGCTGGGAGCGCCGCTCGCGCTGTCCTGGAAGCCGCAGGAGTACAGAACGTACTGAGTAAGTCGATCGGTTCGACGAACGCGCATAACGTCGCGCAGGCGACCCTCGATGCTCTGACGAAGCTGCGCACCTACGCTCAGGTGCGCGCACAGCGTCGCCTCATGCCGGAGAAAGCCGCCGAAGAAGCGGCTCCGGAGAAACCCGAAGCCGTCGTGACGGAGCAGGGCGGGGCACCCGAACCGACCGAATCGGCAAAACAAGGAGCTGAGGCGTGAAGAAGATCCGCATGACCCTCTATCGCAGCCCAATCGGGCGCACCGCCTATCAGAAGCGCGTAGTGCGGGGCCTTGGCCTGAGGAAGGTCAACCAGACTGTCGAGCACGAGGACAGGCCGGATATTCGCGGGATGGTGGCCAAAGTCCCACACCTCGTCCGGATCGAAAAGGATTCATAGATCATGGGGAACGAACAGGTACACCTTGCCGACCTCAAGCCTGCTGAGGGATCACGCAAACCGGACAAGCGCGTGGGTCGTGGCAGCGGAAGCGGTCATGGCACGTTCTCCGGACGCGGCTGCAAGGGCACAAAGGCGCGCTCCGGCACGCACACGATGCGGATGGGCTTCGAAGGCGGGCAGATGCCCATTCAGCGGCGCTTGCCCGGACGCGGCTTCGTCAGCCGGAACAGGGTTACCTATCAGCTTGTGGACCTTGGTGGCATCAGTAGCCGCACTGCGGGCGACCGGGTGGACCCGGAGGCCCTTCACGCGGCGGGGCTGATCCGCTTGTCAAGCCGCCTCGTCAAGGTGCTCGCTGATGGTACATTGACGAGAGCCGTCACCATCGTGGCCGACAAATTCAGCCGTGCAGCGCGCGAGAAGATCGCGGCTGCAGGCGGAACTGCTGAGGAACGGACCGGTGCTTGAGAAGTTCCGGAACATTCTCAACATCCCGGATTTGCGGAATCGCATCCTGTTCACGTCCGGCATCCTGATGGTCTACCGCATCGGCGGCGCGATTCCGACGCCGGGAGTGGACAAGAACGCCCTTGCACAGGCGTTCAGTGCGCGTGCGCGTGACCTATTCGCGGTCTATGACCTGTTCGCTGGCGGCGCGTTCAAGCAGGCGACAGTCTTCGCGCTCGGCATCATGCCGTACATCTCGGCATCGATCATCTTCCAGCTTCTCGGCTCGGTATGGGCGCCGATCCAACAATTGCAGAAGGAAGGGCACGAGGGGCAGAAGAAGATCAACCAGTACACGCGCTACCTCACCGTCGGCCTGTCGGCGGTCCAGAGCCTCGGCGTCAGCCAGTTCCTCGTGCAGAACGGCGCGGCGCTCAATCCGGGTCTCGGTTTCCGGTTCACGGTGATGCTGACGATGACCACCGGCACGGTGTTCATCATGTGGCTCGGCGAGCAGATCACCGAGCGGGGAATCGGCAACGGTATCAGTCTCATCATCTTCATCGGGATCGTCGCACGGTTTCCCCACGCGGTGATCGGGCAACTGCGGCAGATGCTCGATCCCGATACCGGCGGTGTCATCCCGACCGTGGCGTTGTTGGTGCTCATGGTGCTGACGACGGCGGCGGTGGTGTTCATCACTCAGGGCACCCGGCGCATTCCGGTGAGATACGCCAGCCAGCGCGTGGTGGGCGGTCGGGTGTACGGAGGGCAGAGCACGCATTTGCCGCTCAAGGTGAATGCTGCGGGCGTGATCCCGATCATCTTCGCCCAGTCGATCGTGCTCGTCCCGATGACGGTGATCCAGTTCGCCGGTACCGCCGCACCGGAAAGCGGTCTCCTGCAGGCGGTCTTTAGCTGGTTCCAGCCCACGTCGCTCGTGTACTGGACGATGTATTCGCTACTGATTATCTTTTTCTCTTACTTCTATACGGCGATCATCTTCAATCCGGTTGACGTGGCGGACAATCTGAAGCGGAACAACGGTTTCATTCCCGGCGTGCGTCCGGGCAAGAGGACCTCCGAATACATCGACCGCGTGCTCAACCGGATCACGCTGCCGGGGTCGGTCTATCTGGCGGCGATTGCCGCGTTCCCCTTCGTGGTGATCACGGTCTTCGAGAAAGCCGTCCGGTACACAGTGGTGTCGGACTTCCACGATTTCTTCGGCGGCACGGGCCTGCTCATCGTGGTCGGTGTTGCCCTTGATACGTTGGATAAGGTGGAATCGCAGCTTCTCGTTCGTCACTACGACGGATTCATGAAGCGCGGAAGGCTCCGCAGCAGAAGACGCTAGAAAGACACGTCATGCGACTGATCCTGTTAGGTGGACCCGGTTCCGGCAAGGGTACGCAGGGAGCGGTCATTTCGGAGAGGTACAGCATCCCGGAAGTTTCCACCGGGGACCTGTTCCGCAAGCACGTCGCCGAGAAGACGCCGCTCGGTCAGAAGGCGGATGATTACATGAAGAAGGGTCAGCTCGTCCCTGACGAGCTGGTGCTCTCGATGGTCGAGGAGCGGCTCGATCAATCCGATTGTGCCAACGGGTATCTCCTGGACGGGTTTCCCCGGACATTGGCACAGGCTGCGTCGCTCAAGAAGATGCTCGCCAAGCGCGGCACGGCGCTCGACCATGTGGTGCTCATCGACGTTCTGGACGAGGCGATTGTGGCTCGCCTCTCGGCGCGGCGGACCTGTTCGAGTTGCGGGACGATCTACAATCTGAACCTCTCGCCGCCGAAGAAGGCGGGCGTGTGCGACAAGTGCGGCGGAAAGCTCACGCAGCGTGAAGATGACATGCCGGAGACGATCCGGCAGCGGCTTCGCATCTATCATCAGGCGACCGAGCCGCTGATCGCATACTACAGGAAAGAGGGCCTCGTGCGCCAAGTCGACGGCTCGAAATCGCCACAGGAGGTCTCCCGGGCGATCATCGCAGCCCTCGGGCCAGCGAAGTAGAGCATCGTGAGGGAGCCTCACACGGGTGGGGAAACGGAGAACGTACGTACGTGGCGAAAGAAGACTCGATAGAAGTCGAGGGAACGGTAACGCAGGCCCTGCCGAACGCGACGTTCAAGGTCGAGTTAGAGAACGGGCATGAGGTCTTGGCGCACATTTCCGGGAAGATGCGGATTCATTTCATCACCATCAAACCGGGGGACAAGGTGAAGGTCGAGTTGTCGCCGTACGACCTCACCCGTGGACGAATCACCTACCGCCACCGGTAGCCCGATTGCCGTTACCTAGGTGGAGTGAACGATGAAAGTCCGATCATCAGTGAAGAAGATGTGCGCCAGCTGCAAGATCATCCGGCGCAAAGGCGTGGTGCGGGTCATCTGCAAAGCCAACCCGACCCACAAGCAGCGTCAGGGCTGACCAAGGAGACGGAGCTATGGCACGTATCGCTGGAGTCGATCTGCCGCGCGAGAAGAGGGTGGAAATCGCCCTGACCTACATATTCGGCATCGGACGCAGCTCGGCGACGAAGATCCTCGAGGCGACGGGTGTGGACGTGTCGCGGAGGGTGAATGACCTCACCGAGAACGAGATCGCCCGTCTGCGTTCCGAAATCGAGACGAGGTACAGGGTTGAAGGTGCGCTGCGCACCGAAATCGAGATGAACATCCGGCGCTTGCAGGATATTGGGTGCTATCGCGGCATTCGTCATCGGAAAGGCCTTCCGGTTCGCGGACAGCGCACCCATACGAACGCCCGCACGCGGAAAGGACCGCGCCGCGCCGTCTCCGGTGCACGGAAGGCGGGTAAGAAGGCGAAAGGCTGATCGGCATGGGCGGGCGGGCGGCAAAGCCGTTCGTTTCGCTCTTCGATACCGTATACGAGGGTTGATCAATGGCTTCTCCGACACCGGGTCGTGCCCGGAAAGGGCACAAGAAGGACCGCAAAGTCGAGGCAACTGGCATCGCCCACGTCAAGGCGAGCTTCAACAACACGCTCGTGACGCTGACGGATAAGGACGGCAACGTCATCTCGTGGTCGTCGGCGGGGAAGGCGGGGTTCAAAGGTTCGCGCAAAAGCACGCCGTTCGCGGCGCAGTCGGCGGCTCAGCAGGCCGCACGCGAGGCGATGGACCTGGGGCTTCGTCGGGTCGAAGTCTGGGTGAAAGGCCCCGGCGTGGGGCGCGAGGCCGCCGTGCGTGCCCTCCAGGCTGCCGGTCTGGAGATCTCCGCGATCCGGGATGTGACTCCGATCCCGCACAACGGCTGCCGTCCACCGAAGCGTCGGCGTGTGTAGGACCCGTTCGAGGGGAATGGAGACGCCACTTTGGTGCTTACTTGCAGAAATAAGGACGACAACCTGATGTCGATCCGGAATACCGAGGATGTCATACTGAGCGAAGCGAAGAATCTCTTTCATTCTCAAGATGCTAGAGATTCCGCGAGTTCGCATAGCGAACTCGTTCACGAACTCACCCCTGGTGAGTTCGCCGTTCGGAATGACCCTCGTCCGATGTGTTCTCGGAAATGCCGACGGCCACCACGACGGGCTTCAGAATAGCACTGAATTCCGCAAGTAAGCACTAGCCGGGCAACACTTCGCGTTTTCAAGCGAGGAGTCTCGTCCGGGCACGAAACGCAGCGTAGTGAGATGCCCCATTCCGGGACATCCGTCAGACAACGGCAGCGCCCGGCGAGGTGGTGCTGTCGCAGGAGCTATGAATGGCGAGATATCTGGGTGCGGTCTGCAAGTTCTGCCGTCGTGAGGGTACGAAGCTGTTTCTCAAGGGAGAGCGCTGCTTCACGGAGAAGTGCGCCATCGACCGGAGGAACTACCCACCCGGCCAGCACGGTCAGGCCTCGCACAGGAAGATGCTCGAATACGGGCGGCAGCTTCGAGAGAAGCAGAAAGCTCGTCGGACGTACGGGGTATTGGAGCGGCAGTTCCGTCGCTACTACGAGGTCGCCGCTCACACGCCGGGCGTGACGGGTGAGAACCTCCTGCGCCTGCTTGAGTGCCGGCTCGACAACATCGTCTATCGCCTCGGGTTTGCACCGTCGCGCAGCGCGGCGCGCCAGTTGGTGCGCCATCGCCATATCGTGGTGAACGCTCGCACGGTTACGATCCCTTCCTATCAGGTCAAGCCCGGCGACACCGTGTCGGTGGCTGAGAAGTCGAAAGACATGGCGATGGTCCATGAGTCGCTGCGCCGCCTTGGCCGCACGCGGGAGATGACGTGGCTCGATGTGGACAAGGCCGCGCTCTCCGGTCGGATGGTCGAGCAGCCATCCCGTGAGGACATCCAGATTCCGCTCGAAGAGCAGCTCATCGTCGAGTTGTACTCGAAGTAGCCCCTCGCACCTGCATATCGGGATACCCGGGCAGACCGATCACCATCTCAGAACGACCGAGGCCGTACGGACCCCGATCAGACGGATGGGTTCCTCGCCCGGTCGTTCGCATCTGATGAGGGGGAAAGATAACACAATGATAAGCACAGAGATCATAGCGCCTGAGACCGCCGCCTTCGTCATGCCGGAACGGCTTGAAGTTGACGAGGCAACGCTTTCGGATACGTATGGGAAGTTCGTTCTCCAGCCCCTCGAACGCGGATTCGCAACGACGCTCGGCAACAGTCTCCGGCGCACGTTGCTCTCTTCTCTCGAAGGTGCGGCCATCGAAGCGATTCGCATCGAAGGGGTGCAGCACGAGTTCACCACCGTTCCCGGCATCATCGAAGATGTGCCGGACATCATGCTTAACCTCAAGCAGGTGCGCCTCCGTCTGCATTCCGAAGGGCGCAAGACGATACGGGTCTCTAAGGACGGTTCCGGCACGCTCACGGCGGGCGATCTTGAGGTGGACTCGGAACTGGAGATCATCAACAAGGACCTCGTAATCGCCACCCTCGATGCGGGTGCGTCGCTCTCGGCGGAAGTTGAGATCGGCAAGGGCCGGGGTTTCAACTTTGCGGATGATCGACAGATTGAGGATGCGCTCGTCGGCACGATCCAGGTTGATGCGTTGTATTCGCCGATCCAGCGGGTTAACTATCAGGTAAGCAATGCCCGCGTCGGGCAGCGGATCGACTACGATAAGCTGGAGCTGGAAGTCTGGACCGACGGAACGACATCCCCCCGCAGTGCCGTGGCGTACGCGGCACGACTGCTGCGCAGTCACTTCCAGTTGTTCCTTGAAGAGGGTGCGACGGAAGAGGAGGTCGCAGCTCAGACGAAGGAGACCCAGCCAACGAGCGTGCTCGACGTGAAGGTGGACCAGCTTGACCTGTCGATGCGCTCGATCAACTGCCTGCGAGCCGCCGGGATCACCACGGTGGAAGAGCTGGTGCTCAAATCGGAAAACGACATGCTCAAGTACCGCAACTTCGGTCGCAAGTCGCTCATCGAACTGACGGAGAAACTGGAGAAGCTCGGTGTTCGGTTCGGCATGACCCCGGAAGACGTTGCCCAAGTGCGGGCCAGCGGGATTTCCGTTCCGCCCGAGTTCGAGATCGCTGAGGACAAGAAAGAATGAGGCATCGTAAGAAAGGCCGTCGTCTGGGCGTCAGCACGCCCCATCGTCGGAGCATGCTCGCGAGCCTGGCATCGTCCCTCATCGAACATGGCGGCATCAACACCACCGACGCCCGGGCCAAGGAATTGCGACCCTACATTGAGAAACTCGTCACGCTCGCCAAGCGGGGTGACCTGCACGCGCGGCGTCTGGCTCTGTCGAAGCTTCGCAGCCGCAATGCGGTCAAGAAGCTCTTCGACGAGTGGGCACCCCGATTCCAGACGCGCCCCGGCGAGAATGGGGACGAAGCGTGGAACGGTGGTTACGTGCGCATCCTCAAGCTCGGACGCCGCAAGGGCGATTCGGCTCCGATCTCACTCGTTCAACTCGTCACACCCGAAGGAACCGCACCGGCACAGCGCGGACGGGCGGCGGACCAGGCAGCGGAGCCTCAGGCGAGCGGCTCCGAAGATGCGAATAATCCCGATCCCAAGGAGGCAGGTTCCTAGCGCCCGGACGAGGTAACCACCGAGAACCGAGCGGGGCGGAATCGGCCGAAGATGCTGATGCCGTCCCGCTTTTTTTGTTGGGGTGACAGGTCGAGGTCGTGTGACTGGCAGGGATGGACCATGACGCAGGTGCGCAGTGGATCCGAGAAGGGGATCGCCGTGCGGATCGAGTCCATGGCACCGGATGGGCGCGGTATCGCCCACGACTGCGGGCGCAAGGTGCTCGTGCGTGGCGCGTGGCCGGGTGACGTGGTTGAGGCGCGGGTCTACAAGCGCGGAGCTGGGAAGCACGAGGCGTACGCCCTTACCGTCGTCGAGGAGGGGGCGCCACGCAGGCCGCCGCCGTGTGCCCACGTCGGGGAATGCGGTGGTTGCCGGTGGCAGCAGTGGCCCATCGAGGTGCAGCGTGCGATGAAGCGGGCCATCGTTGAGCGACCCCTCGCCGATGCCCTCGGTGGTTCCGCGCCGGAAGTCCTCGCTGTCCGGGACGCGGGTCCGGAGTTCGGCTACCGAAACAAGATGGAGTTCAGCTTCGGTCGGAACGACGCGGGCGCGCTCACCCTCGGCTTGCACCAGGCCAGCAGTTTCCATATGAAGTTCGACGTTGAGCGCTGTTGGATCGCCCCACCGGAGGCGAGCGTGGTCGTCGCGTGGGTGCGTGATTGGGCCAAGCGGCACGGCCTGCGCCCGTATGACAGCCGCACGCACGACGGGTTGCTGCGCCACCTCGTCGTCAGGATCGCCGCAGCGACCGGCGAGATCATGGTCAACCTCGTCGCCACACAGGACGATTTCCAGGGGCTGGGCGACTTGGCGACGGCGCTGCCGCAGGCGATCCCGCACGTCAAGAGCCTCCTCGCAAGCGTGAACACCCGCATCGGCGACACGGCGATCCCGGAACGCACACAGGTCCTCGCCGGCAGCCAGACGATCGCCGAACGGATCGGCCCGTTCGAGGTAGAGGTGTCCGCTCGTTCGTTCCTTCAGACGAACACGCAGGGCACGAAGGTGCTCTACGAGATGGTACACGAGCGCGCGGCGCTGACTGGCTCCGAGCGCGTGCTCGATCTCTACAGTGGGATCGGTCTCATTGGGTTGTGGCTGGCAGCCGAGGCGCGGGAGGTCGTGGGCGTCGAACAGGCTCCGGAAGCGGTGGCCGACGCGGAGCGCCTGCGTGACCGGGTAGGATATGATCACGTCAGGTTCGTGGTGGCCGACGCCGGGGTGCTTCTGCCGGAATGGGTGAGGGAAGGTAGATCGTTCGATGTGGCAATCGTTGATCCGCCGCGCGCAGGATTACACCCGAAGGCGCTTGCGGCGTTGACGATGTTGGCGCCGCCGCGGATTGTGTACGTCTCGTGCAATGCGTCGTCGCTGGCGCGGGACATCAAGGAACTCGTGGCTACCGGATACGCCGCCGGTCCGGTCGCGCCGCTCGACATGTTCCCCCAGACGGCACACGTTGAATCGGTCGTGCGCCTTGATCGTGCGCGTGGGAATGCCTAGAACGCATGTCGAAGACGCCGGGTCATGGGAGATGTTGTTCTGACCAGAGCGAAGGACTCCTTTCACTCATGGGTGGGCGATTCCACCCTTCGTTCGGAACGACGGTTCCCGGACAGGTTCTCCCTGTGAGGAGGTGGATGCTGTCATGGAATTCGTGACCGAGCCTGAGAAACGCGTTCCCGTGATATGCAACCTCGACGTGGCCGTCGCAGGAGCGGGCGTCGCCGGGGTGTTCACCGCCATCGCCTCCGCGAGGAACGGTGCCAGCACCGCCATCATCGACCGCTTTGGAAGCGTCGGGGGCAATATCGGCCCCGGGATGATCGTCAACGGCAACATGCTGAGCGGGCAACCGCACCTGGCGGTGGGCTATGAATCCACCGTGTATCCCGGATTGTACGGTATCGGGAAGGAGTTCGTCCAGCGATACGCTGCGCTCGGAGGAGGTTCGCTTCCGCCGTATACCAAAGGTCCGAACAACTACGCGGGGGATGCGAGCATCGCGTCGTACGTGGCGCAGAGGATGCTCGAAGAGAGCGGCGTGACGCTGGTGCTTTCCACCCAGGTGGCGGATCCGATCCTTGAAGGGAACCGCATCTCCGGTCTATTCGTGGAGAACAAGTCCGGCAGACAGGCGATTTGCGCGAAGGTAGTCATCGACGCCACCGGAGAAGCCGATGTGGCGCGGCGCACGAAAGCTCCGGTCCTCTACCCGAAGATGGAGTACCAGGCAGTTGACGCGCACGCGCCGACAGGCATGGGGCTGTACTACCTCCTCGGTGGGATTGATTGGGGGCGGTACGAGGCCTACTTGCGGGAGGCCAGACCGTCCGAGCAGGACATCGCCTGGGGGGTAGGGACCCTCGGCGAGAAACACACGAAGGGCTACGGCCCGATCCTCTCCTTGCTCCGAGTGGCGCACGAGAAGGGAGAGTATGAGTTGACCGGAACCGTCGTGCTCGGCGAACAACAGGTTGCAGTCACCCCGAGTTGGATCGGCAGGCTTGGCATTCAGGGCATCGCCCAGGGGCGCATCGCGCCGGAGCGCGCCGAGGAGCTGGACGCGGGGAACGGCGTTCACATCTCCGCGCTCGAGGCGGCGCTTCGGGCGCGCATCTTCGAGACGGCGTACTTCTGGAAGAAGTACGTTCCCGGTTTCGAGAACTCGTGCCTCCTGTGCATAGCGCCGTTTCTCGGCTCTCGCGGCGGCCCGTGCATCGAAGGCGAGTACACGCTCACGATGGAGGATTGCAGGGCCGGGCGACGGTTCGACGACGTGATGTATCTCTACGGGGAATTCCGCGCCCTACGCTATACGTGCGAGCAGGGACAGCCGAGATGGACGGACGTACCTTATCGGGTCATGCTGCCGAAGGGGATTGACGGGCTGCTTGCAGTGGGCAGATCCGCGTCCGGCATCCCGGATACCCTCTTGAGGAACCGTATGGCCGCGAAAGTCATGGGCCAGGCGTGCGGAATCGCCGCTGCGATGGCCGTGAAGAAGAGGATATCTCCCAGGCAGTTGAATGTCCGGGAGCTTCAGAGCGCACTGCTCGACGCCGGTTTCTACCTCGGAGACAGGCGGAGACTGCGCGAACTGAGCCTCATCTGAGTGGCTTTCTCGTGACGTTCGTTGACCTGCCCCCGATGATGTACGTTTGGACGCTGCGTGAGGCGGCGCTCATGTCACACAGAAAACGAGGAGACGCGATGAGCATACCTGAGGTGGACCGTTTGGGCGGATGGTCGCGGACGCACCGATGTGGCGACCTGCGCATCACCGATGTAGGGAAGGAAGTGATCCTCATGGGTTGGGCTGCTTCCGCGCGCGACCACGGTGGAGTCATCTTCATCGATCTACGGGACCGGTGGGGGATCACGCAGGTGGTCTTCGATCCACGGGTGGACGTTGACGTGCATCGTCGCGCCGAGCGCGTGCGGTCGGAGTACGTGCTCGCCGTGAAGGGCACGGTCCGTCCGCGCATGGAAGGTATGGCGAACCCGAAGCTGGCGACTGGCGAGATCGAGGTGATCTGCACCGAGATCAAGACGCTCAACGTCGCCGAGCCACCTCCGCTGCCCATTGACGGCCAGGCCGTCAATGAGGACGTACGGCTGAGGTATCGCTACATTGACCTGCGCCGACCGGTGATGCAGTCCAACCTCTCCATCCGCCATCTCGCGGCACAGGCAACGCGAGAGTATTTGTCCGGCCTCGATTTCCTAGAGGTCGAAACGCCGACCTTTGTGAGAAGCACTCCCGAAGGCGCTCGTGACTATCTCGTACCGAGCCGGATCTGGCAGGGGAGGTTCTACGCGCTTCCCCAGTCGCCCCAGATTTACAAGCAACTGCTCATGATCTCCGGCCTCGACCGCTACTTCCAGATCGCCCGGGTCTACCGGGACGAGGACCTCCGCGCCGACCGTCAGCCGGAGTTCACCCAGATCGATGTGGAGATGTCCTTCGTGAACGAGGACGACGTGATGCGCGTGGCGGAGGGCATCACCCGGGCGGTCTACAAGAAGGCTATCGGCTACGACGTGCCGGACTCGTTTCCACGCATGGACTACGCCGAAGCCATGTCGCGCTACGGGAGCGACAAGCCGGACGTGCGCTTTGGACTCGAACTGGTGGACGTGACCGACATCGCCGCCGAGTCGGACTTCAGGGTATTCCGTTCGGTCGTCGAGAACAAAGGGAACGTCAGCGCGATCAACGTGAAGGGCTGTGCGCACTTCAGCCGCGGCCAACTCGACGCGATGACGCCGTTCGTCGCCCAGTACGGCGCGAAGGGTGCGGCATGGATGCGCCTCGCGGAACAGGGCCTCGAATCGAACATCGTGCGGTTCTTCGGCGAAGGTCTCCAACAAAGGCTGCGCGAGCGCCTCAAGGCCGAAGTCGGTGACCTGCTCGTCTTCGTCGCCGACAAGCCGGACATCGTGTATCAGGCGCTTGGCAACCTGCGCCTCAAGCTGGGGAACGACCTCAAGCTCATCGACCGGACGAAGTTCGCGTTCCTGTGGGTGGTGAAGTTCCCGCTGCTTGAGTGGAATGAGGAAGAGAAGCGTTGGGACGCGCGGCATCATCCGTTCACCTCGCCGGTGCTTGATGACCTCGACCTCATGGCGTCAGGTGGCGATCCGGGTCGAATCCGTGCGCGGGCGTATGACCTTGTGATCAACGGCAACGAGATCGCCGGGGGGTCGATTCGTACCCATCAGCGCCATATTCAGGAGCAGATGTTCAGGCTTCTCGGCATCTCGGACGAGGATGCCGAGAAGCGGTTCGGATTCTTCCTCACGGCGCTCAAGTACGGTGCTCCGCCGCACGGTGGTATCGCATTCGGGTTCGACCGGATGGTGATGCAGCTTGCCGGAATGGAAAGCATCCGGGACGTGATCGCCTTCCCGAAGACCAACTCTGCGGCCTCACCGATGGATGGCTCGCCATCGGAGGTGGAGGAGAAGCAGTTGCGCGAGCTCGGCATCCGGCTGCGCCACGCCACCGGGGCCCAACCGCAGGAAGGGTGACGACCGGGCATACCATCCCCTTGCCACCTTCCGGCGATGGCGTGCCCCCGGTCAGGGGAACGTCGTTCGGCGTCGTGATCGCCGAACAGGTGCGCACCGGGGACCGATCATCGCTTAGTGCCTAATTGCAGAATTCAGCGCTCTTATGAAGGCCCGTCGCACGGATGCTTCAAGGGTACCCGAGAAATGCGGAACGCCGTCATTCCGAACGGCGAACTCACCGGGCGTGAGTTCGGGAACGAGTTCGCGTTGCGAACTCGCTGGGGAATCTCTAACATATTGATAATGAAAGAGATTCTCCGGCGTCCTCTTCGAGGACGTTTACGAATCCGAAGGATTCGCGGCTCAGAATGACAGTCGTCATCGTTGATTCAACTTCCGATACGTACGTGGGCCTCTGCAAGTAGGGACCAGAGGACGATCAGGTAGACATAAGAGGTGTTTATCAGCCAGATGGGGCGAACTGTACACCGTTCCTTGGAGCAGCAGGACCGATGAGATGGAGTCACCCATCAACCTGTTCGGGCTGGCCCCTTGCGCTGGCGATGCTCGCGGTGCTCCCGGGATGCGGCTTCTTCAGTCCCGACAATCCCCCGCAGCCGATCTGGGGCATCTGGATGGGACCGTTCCCAACGAGCGTCTCAACTGATGCCGACAGCGCGCGCTGGGTGTTCACCTCGGGCGGCATCTATCTATTGTACGCGCTGAAGCTGGATGGGTCGCTCGTTTCCCGTGAGTTCGGCTACTATTCCACGAGCGGGATCATCCTGACGCTATCTCAAGAACCGGGCGGGGGTGGGAACACTGAGGAGCTTCAATACGAGGCTCAGGATGATATCCTCTTCATCACCATTCGCGGCGGGGTGTTCGTCTACCGCCGCGTGGGAACCGCAGAGCAGGCGGACGACCTGAAGAACGCCTTACACATGGGGACGAAGCGGGGAGCCCGATGAAGGCGTGGGTGAGTCGCGGCGGTGAAAAACTCGCGGCGGCGCTTGCGGCGTGGAGGGATGTGCTACCGGACCTTCACGGTCTCGTCGCCGCCGATTTCGGCGCGAACGTCGGCGGGTTCACCGAGTGTCTCCTCGCACATGGTGTTGCGAGAGTGTACGCTGTGGACACCGGCTATGGGGTGCTCGCTTGGACGCTGAGGAACGATCCCCGCGTGGTCGTGATGGAGCGGACCAACGCGCTGCACGTGCAGTTGCCGGAAGCGCTGGACATCGTCGCCATCGACGTGGCGTGGACGCGGCAGAAGCACGTCATCCCGGCTGCGCTGAGGCTCCTCAAGCCGACCGGCTGGGTTCTGAGCCTCGTGAAGCCGGACTACGAAGCCGACGAAACCGAACGACGGGGGGGAGTGCTCCCCGCAGAGGTCCTGGATTCCGTCCTTCAACGCGTGCGGCGGGACGCGATCAGCGCGGGCGTCGAGGTCGTCGCGGAGAAGGCGTCACCGATCCGAGGGTGCAAGGGGAACATCGAGTACTTCTGGCTCCTGCGCCGCCGAACTTGAAGTATTGGGAAAGGTGCGCGCGCTCAGGAGAGGTGGTGTGCAGACGGCACGCGGCGCGTCGGAGATCATTCGCTGCGCGTTTCTACCACCGGGCAATCTCCTCCATATAGCGATCCAAGTTCGGTTCGGCGAACCGGAGGATCCTCGGCTGGTCGGAAGATGGGTCGTAGGCGGGAAGGGCAACGGTGAAGCACGTACCCCGATTCAGCTCGCTCTGCACGGATATTTGTCCCCCGAAGCGCGCGACGAGAGCCTTCGTGATGGCAAGGCCCAGGCCCGTGCCCCTCTGGGCCGCGCTCCGGCAAATGCTCGTGTAGCGGTCGAACAGCGTACTCAATCGCTCCTGTGGGATTCCCGGTCCGTCGTCGCACACGCGGATCTGGACGGCGCTTTCCTGCCGTTCCGCCGACACGTCAACGTGCCCGCCGGGCGCGAACTTGAGTGCATTCCCGACGAGATTGACCAGGATTCGCCGCACTCCGTCAGCCTCCGCAGCCACTTCGAGGTGTGACGGCACCCATGCGGTGACGAGCACCTGCTGCTGCGCCGCCAAGGCGCTGAACGATTTCAGCGTCTCATTCGCGACCTCGGCAAGCGCCACCGGTTCAACCGAAGGTGGCGAAGTGTTCTCAATGCGGGAGAGCTCAAGAAGGTCGTTGACAAGCGCGAGCAGGTACTCGGTGTTTGCCGACACGTGGTGAGAAGCTCCTGCTGAGCCTCCGCGCTCACGTGCTGCTCCATGAGCAGCGCGAGGCTCGCCTTCATGGCGGTAAGCGGGGTCCGCATCTCGTGGGCGACGGTTGCCATCTCGTCGGTTGGCAGACTGGGACGGGCTGCAAACGTGGTCGATAGCGCACTCGCCATGGGGACTCCTGCAGAAGCCATATGACCGCAGTCAGCTAGAGGATACAGCACCCATCATCCCACTATTCCGCACCCATGTCAATCGTGGTCATTCATTGTTCCGAGAATATCTGTCCCTCCGCCAAGCGATCCCACCGCGCCACAGCGACCCCGGTGCACACAGATGGGAAGGACCGGGCCAGTGCTGGACCGAAGACCGTTCGGCGTTCGCGGCTTACCAGGACGAAGCACACGCCGCCGTAGATGCCGTGAGGCTTCCTCCGGTGAACGTGCGTTCTCGTCGCTGGGAACTCCTTCTCCTTTCCGTGCACTCTATATTTGGATAGTGTCAACAGGACACGAAGGCGGTACCTGGCGGTGCCACCGGTCACGATTCCTCGTCGGCAGCCAGACGAGGAGGAAGGGTATAGGGAGATGCTCGCCCGGCAGTCCAGCGACGCGCCGTCGAAGGTGCACGACCTGACGCTCGAACCGGCCCCACCGCCGGACCAGATGCGACGGTACGCCGATGAGCACGGAATCCTGGTCCTCGCGCACAGCTATCAGGAAGGGGAGATTCAGGACGCGGCGCACTTCGTCGGCGATTCACTCGAACTGGCGCGGAAAGCCCACGAGATGAAACCGGACGATATCTGCTTCTGCGGCGTCCACTTCATGGCGGAGACGGCGAAAATCCTCAACCCCGACTCGACCGTGTTCATGCCCGACCTCGAAGCGGGCTGCTCCCTCGCCGAAGGTTGCGACGCAGGGGACCTTGCCAGGTACCAGCAACTCTTGAAGCGCAAGATCGGGCGTGACGACCTCGTCACCGTCTGCTACATCAACTGCACCGCGGCGGTGAAGGCGCTTTCGGACGTGGTCTGCACGAGCGGCAATTCCCTCGAGGTGATCGACTCGATTCCCGCAGACAATGCGATCCTCTTCGTCCCGGACGTGCACCTCGGCGGATGGGTGAAAGAGCAACGCCCGGAACGGGAGATCTACCTCTGGAACGCCACGTGCATGGTGCACGAGCTGTTCAGCATTGACAGGTTGGTCGAACTCAGGAAGCAGCACCCGGAGGCCATCGTCCTGGCGCATCCGGAGTGTCCGAAGAACATCCGCGACGAAGCCGACCACGTGAACGGTACGTCGGGCATGCTGCGCATCGTGAAGCAGCGCCGCGGCGCGACGTTCATCGTCGCCACCGAGGGGAACATGATTTACCGCTTCAAACAGGAGGCGCCGGAGAACACATACATCCCTGCACCTGGTCCGTCGTGCGCGTGTAACCTCTGCCCGCACATGCAGCGGAACACCCCGGAGAAGCTCTGGTGCTCGCTCCGCCACAAGGAACCGGAGGTGGTCGTCCCGGAACCGGTCGCCAGTCAGGCGCGTATCGCCCTCGAACGGATGCTCGCACTGAAGGTCGGCTCGACGATCCGGCAGCAGAGATGACGACGGAGCGAACGGAGGATGCGCCTCGGCGAGTCTACGACGATACTTTCCGTGGGGACGCCCGTTCTACCGCGTCACCCGTCGCTTCGTCGCGAGGTTTGGCAAGTGAAATGCATCGGCGGAACTCGGTGGGTAGGCACAGGGGTGGCGTCCAGGCGAGGATTGCCAACGCGGTGAGCGCCCCCATCTGGACGTACGGTCGGTTCATCTGAATCCCGCATGCCATGAGCCAGATGTACGCCCAGGGGACCTGTGGGGGGATCATCGGTGAGCGCAGCGCTTTGAGGAGGAAGTAGAACGTTGCTCCGACGGTGAGGACCTGGACAAGCGGAGGGAGGGTGAATCGGAAGCCCATTGCCTGCGTGACGCGCAGGTGGATTGCCGGACTCAAACCCCAGAAGCCGATTCCCGAAATGACGGTGGCCATCACCGCTCCTAGCAGTGCCACAAGATCGTCTATCTGCCGTCTCGTCACCGTCGCAGAGAGCACCCACGGCACGAGGAGAGTTGCCATCTCGCTCATGGTCGCCAGCCAGCGCGTACTCGCCCCGGTTGGGGCGTAGAGGGCGACCCCGCGATAGAGCGTACTTCCAAGCAGAGCCACCGCGGCGAGGCTGACCGCGGCGCGAGCGAGAGTGGTCCCGTAGAGCAATGCATCGGCGGCGATGACGATGATGACGACGACGGCGAGGATGTGGCGGGTTGAGTCGACCCATGGCGGCTGCGTCCAGATGAGGCGGAAGACCTCGGCCAGCCCCATGAGCAGGAGCAGGAGGTAGATGCCTTTCCGCAGAAGTGGTGTGTCTCCCCGCGCCAAGTCGCTCCACGCAAGCCACAGGACGAACATCACCGCACCGGCCATGAGGACCGTCGTTGAGGTGATTTCCCACGCTTCGAGGATCGACATGCCGGGGAAACTCGGCCAGCGATAGCGCACGACGGGTAACGCCGTCCGGACGGTGTACAGGTCGAGAACTGCCAGAAGGCTCAGGGCCACGAGCACCCAGACCTGTCGCTTGTTCACGTTCCAGTCTCCCCTATATTCATACGTATACAGTATCCCATTGGCACGATCGGTGGTCAACACGGCCTTCTCGTTCCCGTGCAGCCGGTACCGGTGTATCCGTGGCCTTCCTCAGAGAGAAGCAATGGCGCGCAAGAGGTGCAAGAGACGAGAGCCATGTCCGGCGGGAATTGAGGATGCCTGCCCGGTCCCCCGCTATCGCTGTCGGGAGGTGGGCCAACTGGGGAAGCACTGCTTCGAGCTGTTTGCGGAGTTCGAACTGTTCGTACTGCCGGAGGCTGCCGAAGCGGTCGGAGAACTCCCCTCGGTGCGCGGCGAGCGGCAGGTTGCGGGACGCGATTCCGGCGATGACCCGATGAGCGTCGTGTTACGCCACTTTGACGACGACGAACGTGTCTGAGGAGGAGACAGATGGGCATCATCGCGAAATGGTTCTTCAAGACGGGGTTTCTCCTCATGTTCGTCGGGGCGCTCCTCGTCGGCATCAGGCGGATGCGCTGGCCGGGTCACCTGCCGGGAGACATCACGTGGAAGGTAGGTTCCTCGCGCGTAATCATCCCCTTGGGGACCACGGCGCTCATCGGCCTCGTCCTGACCCTGTACTACAGCCTCTCGAAGCACCATCGGTGAACTATCCGTGAGCGTTCCGGTCGACCGTCGGCGCGCCGCGTATTCGTACGACCTCGATCCCGACCTCATAGCACAGGAACCGGTCACGCCGCGCGACGAGGCGCGGTTGCTCGTCTACGACAGGAGGACGAGACAAGTTATTCACGAGCGCTTCGCGGCGGTTGACCGATTCTTCCGGCGAGGTGATCTGCTCGTCCTGAACACCACCCGCGTCCTACCGGCACGACTGTTTCCGCGACGGCTCGATAGCGGCGCAAGCGTGGAAGTCCTCCTCGTCCGCGCTCGTTCGCCGGAGACTTGGGAGGCTCTCGTCAAACCCGGCAAGCGCCTCCGCCCCGGAGTGAGGGTGGGGTGGGAAGACGGGACGACGGCGACCATAGCGGAGCCTCTCGCGGAAGGCGGCAGGCTCGTGAGGTTCTCGCGGGAGGTGAGCCTGGTGTGGCTCGAGCGCGTCGGGGCGATGCCGCTCCCTCCGTACATACGACGCGCAGCAGACGGGCGGGATAGCGAACGGTATCAGACCGTCTATGCGAACGAGCCGGGCGCTATCGCCGCGCCGACCGCCGGGCTGCACTTCACCGATGGGCTCCTCGACCGACTGGAAGCGATGGGCGTCCGACGCGCCTCACTCGTGCTCCACGTGGGACCGGGTACCTTCCGTCCGATCCGATCGGATGACATCGCCGAACACGTGATGGACCCCGAACAGTACTTCGTCCCGGCGGAAGCCCTTCAGGCAATCAGGCAGGCGAGGCGCGAGGGGGACAGGATCGTCGCCGTCGGCACGACTTCCGTACGGACGCTCGAAACACTCGCCGAAACCGCTCAGATGGACGCACAGGAAGGTGTGTCGGGCTGGACCAACCTGTTCATCTACCCGCCGTACCGGTTCCGTGTTGTGGACGCGCTCATCACCAACTTCCACCTCCCGGAGTCGACGCTGCTCGCGCTCGTGAGTGCCTTCGCCGGGCGCGAAGAAACGCTCGCCCTCTACCGGCTTGCCGTTGCGATGCGGTACCGTTTCTATAGCTACGGCGATGCGATGCTGATCCTCTGATGAACAGGAAAGCCGGACGAAGGCCATGGTTCGACACGGCAGCACCTCGTGGCCGGTTACGGCGGTGATCCTCGCCGCCGGGGCGGGACGCCGCATGGGGAGCGATGTTCCCAAGCAATACCTCCCCATCGGGGGCGCTCCGCTCCTCGCCTGGACGGCGACGGCGTTCGACCGTTCGGCGGTCGTCGATGAGATCGTCCTCGTCGTGCCGAAGCATGACCTTCAGTTCGTCGCCGACGCCATCGTCGCCGCCTTCCACGTTCGGAAGGTTCGGCGGATCGTCGCGGGAGGATCGACCCGCCAGGAATCCATGGAAGCGGGCCTTGCCGCCGTGAAAGGGGAGGGAGTCGTTCTGGTTCACGACGGCGTGCGTCCATTCGTGTCAGAAGGCATCATCGCCGCCGCCGCGGAGTGTGCGGCGATGAGCGGTGCGGCGCTCGTCGCCGTGCCGATCACGGACACCGTCAAGCGCGTCAACGACCGCGGGGAAGTCGTGGAGACGATTCCTCGCGAGCGGCTCTGGGCCGCGCAGACCCCGCAGGCATTCCGCGTGTCCCTCCTGCGCCGGGCGGTCGAACGTGCGAAGGCGGAGGGCTATGCGGCGACGGACGAGGCGGTACTCGTCGAGCGGCTCGGCGTCTCCATCCCCGTGGTTCCCGGAGAACCGGACAACGTGAAGATCACCACACCGGAGGACCACCGCCGCGCCGAGGAAATCTGCAAGCGGAAGGACCCCCCATGTTGAGGATCGGACAGGGTTACGATGTTCATCGGCTCGTCGCGGGTAGGACGCTCGTCCTCGGCGGGGTGCAGATTCCGTCGTCCCTCGGCCTCGAAGGGCACTCGGACGCCGACGCGCTCACCCACGCGATCATGGACGCGCTGCTCGGTGCTCTGGCCCTTGGCGACATCGGCACGCACTTCCCAAGTGCCGACCCCCGCTATGCGGGTGCGGACAGCGTGCCGCTCCTCCGGACGGTCGTGGAGATGCTCGCCGAACGGGGGGCGAGGGTGGTCAACGTCGATTCGACGGTGATCGCGCAGCAGCCGAGGCTCGCCCCATACGTCCCGGCGATGTGCGAGCGCCTCGCCGAGGCGATGGAGGTTTCCCCCGGCGACGTGTCGGTGAAGGCGACGACGCCGGAGCGAATGGGCGCGTTCGGTAGGGGCGAGGGGATTGCCGCGCACGCGGTGGCGATGGTAGAGCTTCCCGACCGCTGACCCCTCTGGTGTACATCCCGATCCCGCGGTATGCTTGAAGGAGAGAGGAACGCGGTCGCGCCTTCATGGGCGAGCGCCGTGCTCGGACATCAGCCCACGGGACGATGCACCGCGTGTCGGTTGCATGGTGGGACGACGGACAATCTCATCGTGCGAAGGGGGAATCCGATGAAGCGCTTGGTCCTGTTCTTGGCAGTAGTCGGCCTCATTGCATGTGTAGGCACGAGAAAGGTCGACCTGACCCCGCAAGACCATGAATTCCTTGACAGGCTCGACTCGGTGGAGACGACGTTCAGCCTACCGGCGGAAGTGTCCGACATTGCATGGGAACGCGCGCGAAGCTTCATTGACCGATATAGTTGGACCTCGCTCCACAGTGTGACGGACGGCGAAATCCGAACGTTCAACCCGAGCACAGGAACCCAGCAATGCGGATACGTCGTGACGAGAAGACCCGAAGGTGAGGACGTGGAGTTCTCCGTTCAGTGCGTCGCCGGGCACAGCTCGTACCTCGGGACCGCCGACCGGAACGCCCGCATACTCGCCCTCTACATGAAGACCGGCGAACTGCCGCCAGATCCGAAGAAGCTGATATCACACTGACTTACACGGATTGAGATCGCTCACTTCCCTACCAGCGTGACCGTCGCAGCGTGCGTCGGATCGAGATCGGGGTGGAAGCGGACGCCGTAGCTGAAGTGTACGAAGCGCGTTCTGATCTCGCATCCGCTCGTGAACCCCGACGGTCCGCCCGTCCGTCCGAGGTACAGACTCAGCCACGGGTGCGGTTCGACGGCAAGTGCGACGCCGCTTGACCATCGGTTTCCATCCTCTCGCGTGACGATCCCGCTCAGGCGCACTTCGTCCGTCGCGGCGTATTCGATGCTCGCGTCGTACTTCCTCGCCGCAGTCAGGAGTAACTCGCCCCAGCTCCACGTCATGAGGGATGCCCCGAGGAACGACGCGGTGACGCGCTTTGATACCGGGACAAGGATACCGCACGAGACGGCGAGCATCGTCGATCGCTCATAGCCGCTTATCGCAACGTCGGTAAGGTGAACCGATGCTCCCGCGCGGAGAGACGAGGTGAAACGTACGCCGGCCCCGAAACTCATGACGGTTTCCCGGTACGCATCGTCGCCGAACGTTGCCACGCCGATGCCGAGGCCGTGCCTCGGACGTGTCCGGGCAACAGCCAACCCGGCGCTGGTAAGGTCCGCAAGCCCGAACGGGCGGGCTGCGCCAAGCGCGACGCTCCATGAGGTGTCGGGCGAGAGAAGGGCTGCGGGGTTCCACCAGATTGCTCGGGCATCGCCTGCCCGGAGCGCAAGGGCGCCGCCGAGCGCGAGCGCACGGCCATCGAGGTACTGCGTGGGAATCGTCTGACCGACGGTGGGGCGGACTTGGAGAAGAAGGGCGCAGACCAGAAGCGCGCCCGTGCGCCTCATGGGTCTCTTCCGGGCCATGGTAGAACAGCCGTCAGCACAGCACCACCCTCGGGGTGCGGCGCGAGACGCACGGCGATCGGGCCGACGTCAAATGTCTGAAGATGCGCATCGACGTACGCATCCACAGCACCGAGCAGGTAGACGAAGCCGCCGAGGATGAGCCAGTTGTTGCGCCCATGGGTCCAGGCCTCGCGGCTCCAGAACAGGCTGCCCGCTCCGGTCGTTCCGATGGCCGCGTCCCAGTTGCGAACGGCCATGCCGACGCTCAGGGCGACGATCCCGGCATAGACGGTGGCCTTCACGGGTCGTCCGTTGTACCACTGGCCCCATCCGGGCACGAGGAGTGAACGCCGGAACGCTCCGCCCGGATCAGACCGCGTGCGCAGGCTATCGGGCCGGGTGGTCGAACGCTGCGCTCGTGCGGGACCGGGAAGCAGCAGACACAACACGGCGATCGCAAAGAGGCATCGCCCCGCGCCCTGGTGGTTCAGCGCTTGACACCTCCGTCCATGATGAGCTTCGCCGCGCCGATGATCGCCGCGTCGTCGCCGAGGCGCACCGGCTCGATCTTCAGTTTGTCCCGAAGCGACGGATAGCCGTACTTGCGGAACGTCCGGCGCGTCGGTCCGAAGATGAGGTCGCCTGCGTGAGCCATTCCGCCGCCGATGGCAACGATCTCGCTGTTGTAGAGCGCGACTGCGCTCACGATGCCGATGCCGAGATAAAACCCCGTCTCCTCATACATCCGCCGAGCGAACTCGTCCCCCGCCCGGGCTGCGTCCGCGATCTTCTGCGCGGTCAGCCCATCGGTTGAGAGGGTAGTCCTCGGCTTCTCCACCGCCATCGCCGCTTTCGCCCGGCGGACGATGGCCGTCGCGCTGCAATACTGTTCGAGACATCCGACGCCGCCGCAGTTGCACGGCGGACCGTCGAAGTTGATGCAGATGTGGCCGACTTCCGCCGCGTTACCGTCGAAGCCGTGGAGGAGTCTTCCCTCGCAGACGACCCCGCCGCCGACACCCGTTCCGAGGGTGATGCAGAGGAAGTTCTCCGTATCGCGTCCGGCGCCGAGCCAGTTTTCGCCGTATGCGACGACGTTTGCGTCGTTGTCCAGTGCCGCCGGTATCCCGTCGAATGCCTCGCTCATGATCTTCACGATCGGCACGGTCCCCCAGGTGGGGAAGTTGACCGGGGAGAGGACCAGGCCGCTGAACGCATCGAGCGGACCGGGAGAGCCGACGCCGATACCCGCGATGTCGGATTTCTTCAGACCAGCCCCTTCTATCGCGGCAATCGCCGAGATGACGACCTGCCTGACGGAGTGGTCCTGTCCGAGGTGGACCTCGGTTGCTCGCCCGTCGCGCGAGAGGATCTCCCCCTCAACTGTCACGACGCCGGCGCGGACGTTGGTTCCACCAAGATCGATACCGATGTAGTACGTGCCTGCCATGTAGAGACCCCACCGCACATCTACAACGAGACGGGAACTGATTGCCCCTTCTTCGCCGACGCCTGAACCGCATCGAGAACCGCCTGCACCGCCAAGCCCTGCTCCACGTTCGGCATGGGCTCCCTGTCCCCGAAGATCGCGTCGCGGAAGTGCTTGTGCTCCGCTTCGTACGCGTCCACGTTCGGGGCGGTGAGCTTCTTATCAACTGGGCTGCCATGTTCATCGGTGTAAATCGTCGGCGGGTCAAGCTCACAACCGGCTTTGTCTCCAAGGATCAACGAGTAGAACTTTCCCGCCCCGACGTGCGCCGCCCAGCTCACCTCGAGGAACACCGTCGCCCCGTTCTCGAACCGGATGAGCGCGGCAGCGAGGTCCTCCACATCGAACGGCCCGTCGGGAACCGGGGTTCCCCATCCTCCCGCGCCGAGACCGCGCGGGCCGAATTCGGCGTATTTGCACGCCGTGACGCTCACGGGCTTGAAGTTGTCCATAAGCCACATCGTCAGGTCAAGCGCGTGCACGCCGAGGTCAACGATGGGGCCGCCGCCGGACTCCTTGTACGTCGTGAACCAGCTTCCCATGCCGGGGATCCCGCTCCTGCGCAGGTAGCCGCACTTGGCGAAGTAGATCCGACCGAGTTCGCCCGCCTCGATGTGCGCTTTGAGCATCTGCGCGTCGCCCCGGAAGCGCTGGCAGACGCCGATCTGCACCTTCTTCTTCGACTTATCCCGTGCGGCGATGACCCGTTTGGCTGCTTTCACGTCGTACGCCATCGGCTTTTCGAGGAAGACGTGCTTCCCCGCCTCGAGCGCGGCGACGGCGACCGGCGCATGGAGACTGTTCGGCGTGGAGACCGCGACGAGGTCCACGTCCTTCTGCTTGACGAGCTTCCGATAGTCCTTGAACGCCGCCGCGCCTGACTTCGCCTTCGCCTCTTCGAGCACCGTCTCCCGGATGTCACATACGGCGGTGACCCTGTATCCGGCGATCCGCTGGTACGTCGCCAGATGGATCATGCCGATTGATCCGGTTCCCACAATCCCTACACGGAGTGTTTTCATGTTCCGGAGTTCCTTTCCCAAGTCCCTCAGTCAGACAACATCTCAACGTGCGAACACCAGGACCTCACTGCACCATGGCTTCCTGCAAGTACCGAGCAATTCTCTCCCTGTTCACACCGAGGCTTGAGAACTGCTTTTCACAGACATCGCTGAAGCGTGCCAACACCTTGCGATTGATCCACTCTTGATCCTCAAATACCGCCATCGAACGAAAGGCAAGTCCCCACTTCTCAAACTGGAGAAGAGCAATGGTTGCATCGCGGGTTCGGTCATCGTTGGCGAGCGCATACACGAATAGAGGATGCGGCGTGCCGTTGAGCCGACAGTCTACGCCATACTTTGCCTCCGGATCGTGCCGAGCGTCGTGCCAGTCGAAGACGCGGCGCTCCTGAGGAACTGCCTCTGACACCAACGTCTGGAAATCCTCGAAGAAGGCCGAGCAAACGCGCTCACGCGAAAGGAATGACACGTCGGTGATCTTCAAGAGAGCCTGTACGAACGAGTAGAGCGCGTCGCCATAACGTTCATCTGGAATTGGGAGAACCAGTTCTCCATCGCGGTCCTCCACCGTGAACATGGAAAGGGCATTTGCGATGATTATCTGGCGCGTTCCCTGCTGCAAATCCTTCTCATCAAGGTCATACGTCAGGTGCATGTACGTATGGCCTTCGTCCGAGAGCAGCCAGCCGCCGTCCTCTCTCCTCAAGACGATCGCGAGGTGGTCGCCGTCGTCAAACAGAAAGGGTGTAAACACTCGGTATCGATTGATACCTTCAGCAGCGACGCGCACTTGAGCACAAACCGTTTCGCGGAAGTCCTGTTCCACTGTGTCAGTCGTCATGGACCGATCTCCCCCAACAAGGCTAACTGCTTGTCGTGTGGACCGACAAAGGCGCAATCATCCAACATACAGCGCAGGGCAATGTCGAAGGCGGAGAACCTGTCCGTTGGTTCCGCATATGCCTCTTCGTCCTCCCCAAGCTCCTGATAGCGTTCTGTCGCCGTATGGATGTGGAAATCGTAGAACCTCTGGCCTTCGATCTTGTTCGAGTGTTCGTGACTCTTTCCATTGTAACGCCGCAGACGGAAAAGCTGATTCGTATCCTCGGGACAAACGCCCAAAATCACCGACAAATCGAGTGGGTTGAAGCGGCTCTGTCGTAACATCAAACGGAACTGAGTCCCCTGCTCCCCTGTGATATCCAGTTCCCGCCCCTTGTGGCCATGCTTGTCGCGGACTCTGGTACGCGTGCGATAGTTCTTCGGAAGTGGCTTTTTCTCGCCGAGCAGTGCGGCAATCTCCCGATCCGAATATCTGACTGCCACTCGTCCACCTCCCTTCAGCATGGTGCTACTCAGCACTGCTTTCTGGCGATACTCACCCCTTGCTCCCTCTTCCACCCCGCAATCTTATCCGCGATCACCTGCACGAGGTTGGCGATGGGATAGCGTTCCTGAAGCATCGTGTCCCGGTCTCGGATGGTCACCGTGTCGTCCTGCATTGTCTGGGAATCCACCGTGACGCAGAACGGTGTCCCGGCCTCGTCCATGCGGCGGTAACGCCGCCCGACCGCGCCGCCCTCGTCGTAAAACACCTTGAGATGCGGGTTGAGCTGTCGTTCGATCTGGCGCGCCTTCTCCGGCATCCCGTCGCGTTTGACGAGCGGAAAGATGCCGACCTTGATCGGCGCGAGGCGCGGATGGAAGCGTAGGACCGTGCGCGTGTCGTTCTCCAACTGCTCCACGGCGTACGCGTCGCACATGTAAGCGAGAAGCGTGCGGGTGAGGCCCGACGACACCTCGATGATATACGGAATATACCGCTCCCGTGTCTGGTCGTCGAAATACGAAAGGTCTTTCCCCGAATACTCCGTGTGACGGCGCAGATCGAAGTCGGTGCGGTTGTGAACGCCCTCGATCTCGCCCCAGCCGAAGGGGAACTCGTATTCGATGTCCACCGCCGCCGCCGCGTAGTGCGCGAGCTTCTCGTGCGCCATGAAACGGAGCTTTTCCGGGCGAATCCCAAGCTCCTGATAGTAGCGTAACCGCTTCTCCTTCCACGTCTCGAAATACTCCATGTCCGTCCCCGGCTTGACGAAGTACTGCATTTCCATCTGCTCGAACTCGCGGGAGCGGTAGACGAAGAAGCGCGGGTTGATCTCGTTGCGGAACGCCTTTCCCGTCTGCGCGATGCCGAACGGTATCTTCCGGCGCATGGCGGTCATCACCATCTGATAGTCGAGGTAGATGCCCTGACAGGTCTCCGGTCTGAGATAGACCACCGACGCCTCGTCTTCCACCGGACCGACGAACGTCTTGAGCATGAGGTTGAACTTGCGCGGCTTGGTTAAGGTCCCGCGCATCCCGCATGCCGGGCACTGGTCATCTTCGACCTGATCGGCGCGAAAGCGTTCCTTGCAGTTGGTGCAGTCCACGAGCGGGTCGGTGAACTCGGCGACGTGTCCCGATGCCACCCAGGTGCGCGGATGCATGAGGATGCTCGCATCGAGCCCCTCGATGTCATCCTCTTCCACGGTCATCGCCCGCCACCACGCCTGCTCGATATTCCGCTTCAGCTCCGTTCCGAGCGGACCGTAGTCCCAGCAGCCGTTGAGACCGCCGTAAATCTCGCTCGATGGGAAGACGAACCCTCTTCTCTTGGCAAGTGAGGTCAACTGTTCCAACACGTCGGGTGCCTTCGCCATACCAACTCCTTGAAGCTCACCTCGGGAGATTGGCCTTCTCCTCGTGCGGCGAGAAGTGGCCCGAATCTACAAATCATAGGGAATTCGCAGGAGGGTTTCAAGCCCGGCTGGTGTCAGTACATTCGCAATACTGCGGAAGTAATCGGCCCGCAGGCATGGCCGGAAACAGATCTCTGGGCACATCCCGCCGGCGCACCCGGCTCGCACGCAGCGCCAAGGGAAGTAGCGATGATCCACCGCATCGTCACCGACGGACGAGAACGGAACATCGACATCCGCGCGATGGACGAAAGCCTCATCGTCCACTGCAAGATGTTCGATGCACCGCTCAGACCGCAGAACGTCCGAAGGGCCGATCCGGGCAGCCGAGACTACATCGTTCAGGAGTTCTTCCGCAAGCAGATTCGCATCGTCGGCAGTTGCATGATTCTGGCCTGGGACGGCGACGGGGTGATCGGCAAAATGCACTTCACCACTCGAGAGATGCACGAGGCGATCGGTGGTCCGGAGAACTATAGCGCACCGTACTGCTACTGCGTGGATCACGGCGGGTTTGCCCCGAAGCTTCGGACCTTCAGCGATGAGGAGCTCGACCGCCTCCTGAAATCCGAGAGCAGGACGTTGCGGGTGCTGTGCTTCAACGTCGGACACACTGACCCGCGGTGGCACGGTCAGGGCATCGCAACGGCCATGCTGGAGTATCTGAAGCAGTGGGCCCGGGAGCGCGGCTGGCGACGGATCGAAATGCGCTCGTGCGCAGATATCACGCCGACAAACGTCATCGGCGAATGGATGCTGCGCCGGGGTGCGCTGGAACGCCGGGGGTTCCACGCCGCCATGGAAATCCAGGTGCCGCCGGATCAGGCATCGCGTCGCCGAGCAGAGATCGAGGCGTTCCTCTCCGGCGACGAGGACCGGCTGAGGCGGGAAGAGTGGTACGCCGCGAGGGTGCATCGTCTGGCGTCCGATCCGGCCTTGCGCTCCCAGTATGACAGAGACTACCTGATGGCCTTCGATCTGTGAGCGCGTAGCCCGCCGCTCCTCCGCCTCTTGCGCCGCCCGGGTCACTTGATCTCGGCGGAGCCGCGATCGTCCGGCGCGGGAGGCGGCAGGCTCGTAAGGATGTCGAGCCATTTGAGCCGCTCGAAATTGGGGATGTGGTAACGGAAGTACGCATCGAACAAACTGCGAATGTCGCGATTGATTCGTTTGGAGATGCGTCGAGTGAAAAGCTCGTCTGACGCGGCTTTCTCGAGGGGCGCGATTCTCACCCGCAAGAGCGCAATCTGGGTCTCCGGCAACCACCGTTGCATTCCCTCCGCGGTACAGGCGGCGCAGACCGGTCCCCCGTGCGCGAGACTGAAATACGGGTGCGGCGCTTCCAGCGACCCGCACTGGACGCACCGGTCGAACTGCATCCCGTAGCCGAGATCCGCCGCCAGTTCGTACCCCGCTCGCCAGAGCCAGTTCACGGCGAGCCGGTCCTCGGCGCGCTCCATGCCGAGGAGTGCCGTTCGGACATGCCCGTACAGCGGTTCGTTCGGCTCATCCTCCGGCATTGCACGGTCCACCAGCTCACAGAGCGCACTGGCGAGTGCCACCTTGACGAGTGAGCGTTTGACGCCGGGGAAGTACTCGATGATGTCCGCCGACCGAACGTGGGCAAGGTTGCCCCGCGATGATCGCGAGAAGACGACCTGACTTTCGGTGATCGGTTCGAGTGCAGGGCCAAGTTCGCTCGTGATCTTTCGAGCACCGCGCGCGACGACGCTGAGCTTGCCGACGTCGTGCGCGACGAGCGTGACGATCTGGCTTGATTCCGACCACAGACGGCGATTCAGCACGATGGCGTCTGTCGTGATGAGCGTCGGCATCGGATGTTCCCCTCTGGCACCCACCCCAGCGGCGCAATGCCTTGCGCCCGTGAAAGAGCATGATGATCCGACGGAAAATCGTCAAGCGCCTCACACGCCTGACACCGTGGAGGAGGACGCGCCTTCCAAACTGTGGCTGTGGTCCGCCGGTTCCACGTCTTGGACCTGCTTCTTGAGGAACTCTCCGACGCGATCCTCTGGGACGACAGCGCCACCGGAGATGACGAGCTTCATCGCCTCTTCCACGGTCATGCTCAGCTCGATGACATCGCGACGAGCCACCGCGAGGAGATACCCTGACGTCGGGTTCGGAGTGGTGGGCAGGAATACGCTCACCATTTCCTGGTCGGTCTTCCGCTGGATCTCCGGCGCGGCATCGGCGGTGAGGAACCCAATGGCGTAGATCCCGCGCGTGGGAAACGGGATCATCACGACTTTCCGAAAGGACGCGCCGTTGCTGCCGAAGAACGCCTTGCTGATCTGCTTGACGGCCACATAGATGCCACGGACCATCGGGACCTTTACCAATTGCTGCTCCGCCGTCCGGAGAAGCTGTCCACCGACGAGGTTCCGCGCCACGACCCCTGCGAGCAGGATGATGATGATCACGCTCACGAAGCCGAGCCCCGGCACCGGCTTCCCGTCAATGGTCAACCACGGGACCATGCGGTAAATTCCCGCAAGCCAGTTGTCGATGGTGAAAAACAGATTCCAGAGGATATACGCGGTGATCGCCACCGGAGCGAGTGCGATGAGGCCGGTGAGAAAGTAGAGTTTGAACTTCCCTATCCACCCCCGCCTCGGAGGCTTCACGTCATTCATCTCCGCCTCCCTTCCCATTTCCCGGCCACGGGATGATCCGGTAGACTCGTTCCCCCGGTCGCGCCATCCCGTACCGCTCGCGAGCGATGCGCTCAAGGTAGCTCAGGTCGCTCTTCAGACGGACGATGTGCTGTCGCATGTGTTCGTTCTGTTCGCGGATGAGCACGTTCTGGTCCTCCAGCCGACCGATTTCCCGCGAGAGCCTCAACTGAACGTAGAACCCGTCGCTACCGCCGATGTAGAGGTAAAGCAATCCTACGACGAGCCCGGCAAGGAGCACGCGCGCTCGCGGGCGAAGCTTGAGGAATGTCCTCCAGGGCGACCCGGACGGGTTCTCAGCTTGCCGCTCGACCGTCTTCTTCGTATTCGCCTCAGCCCTTACGTGCGGGTCGCTCCCTCGCCGTATACGATCCATTTGTACGTCGTCAGTTCCGCGGCACCCATTGGGCCGCGCGCATGAAGTTTATCCGTGGAAATGCCGATCTCGGCACCGAGGCCGTACTCGCCACCGTCGGAGAGGCGCGTCGAAGCGTTCACCATGACGCTCGACGAATCCACTTCCCTGACGAACCGGTCGGCGGTCCGTACGTTGTTCGTGACGATCGCGTCGGTATGCGCCGATCCGTAGGTCCTGATGTGCTCTATTGCCTCATCCGTACTCTCCACGATACGCACCGCGAGGATACGATCAAGATACTCGGCGTACCAGTCCTCCTCTGTGGCGGGCTTCACCGTCGGGTCAATCTTCCGTGTTTTGTCGCAGCCGCGCAGTTCCACCCCCGCTTCGCGGTACTGCTTGAACATCGGCGGGACGAACCGTGCCCCTATCGCGGCATGGACGAGCAGCGTCTCCATCGCGTTGCAGATGCCGGGTCGCTGGACCTTGGCGTTGTAGCAGACCTTCTGCGCCATGGCAAGGTCGGCGTCCTTGTCCACGTACGTGTGACAGACGCCCTTGTAGTGTTTGATCACCGGCACGCGGGCCGCCTCGACGACCGCCCTGATGAGCGCCTCGCCGCCGCGCGGGATGATCACGTCCACGAAGCCCTCCGCCTGTGCCAAGAGCGCCACCGTCGCTCGGTCGGTCACTTCGATGAGCTGGACCGCGAACGCGGGCAGCCCTGCGGCCTGACCCGCGTTCGAGAGAACCTTAGCCAGTACCATGTTCGAGTTGAACGCTTCCTTGCCTCCCCTGAGGATGCACGCGTTGCCCGCCTTGAGGCAGAGCGCGGCGGCGTCAGCGGTGACATTCGGGCGCGACTCGTAGATGATCCCGACCACGCCGAGGGGTACGCGCATCTTCCCGACCCGGATGCCGCTCGGACGGTAGGCCATATGCTCGATCTCGCCGACCGGGTCCGTTTGCGCGGCGATCTCGTTCACCGCCTCTGTCATCCCGGTGATGCCCTTGTCATCGAGCGTGAGCCGGTCGATCATCGCCGACGAAAGGCCCGCAGCCTTCGCTGCAGCAAGGTCCTTCTCATTCTCCTGCCTGATGAGCGCGGCGTCCTCACTGATCGCCCGCGCCATCGCCCGGAGCGCCTTCTCCTTCGTCGCGCTATTGAGGAGCGCCATGCAGGTGGCGGCTTTCTTCGCCTGTTCGCAGACCTGCCGCACGTATGCTTTCAAGTCCATCGCACCGCTTCTTCTCTGCACCGTGTTCCCTCCTCAGTTCGGCTTCCCCGGCAGCTTCTTTCTCGCTCCACGCCCTAATGGAGCTTCGTCGAGTACCATTCCGTTCGTGATCATGACCATATTGTCTCGGTGGATGACCTCGTCGCCGTAATTGTAACCGAGCACGTCGGCGATCTCGCGGGAGTGCCGCCCGGCGAGCTTGCGCACGTCCTCCGCAGAATACTTGACGATGCCCCGCGCAATCTCGCCCCAGCCGAGGCGGTGGATGCTCACCGAATCCCCCTGCGCGAAGCGCCCGTACACCCGGCGCACCCCGCTCGGCAGGAGACTCATCCGGCGCTCCACGAGCGCTTTCGCCGCGCCGTCGTCCACGACGAGCTTACCCGTCGGCTTGATCGAGAGGAGCCACTGGTAATGCACCTTCATGCCTTCGCGGTCCGCCTGCGGGAGGAAAAGCGTCCCGTCCGGCCTGCCCGCAAGCAACTCGACGAGGCGCACCTGCCGCCCATGCGCGATGATCGTCGGAGCACCCGACGCCGCAAGCATCTTCGCCGCGCCGACCTTCGTCCGCATCCCACCGATCCCAGCCCCGCTCGTGCTCCTGCCGCAGAGCGCCTCGACCGTGCGGTTGATCGTGTACACCGTTCTGATGAGCGGCGGTCGGGGCGTCTGGTTCGGGTTTCCTTCGTAGAGACCTTCGATGTCGGTCAGGATGGCGAGCAACTGCGCGCCGATGAGGTTCGTCACGTGAGCCGACAGCGAATCGTTATCGCCGAAGCGAAGCTCCTCCACCGCCACCGAGTCGTTCTCGTTGACGATGGGGACCGCACCGAGGCGGAACAGGGCGCTGAAGGCATTCCGCACATTCTTGTAACCATCCTTCTGCCTGATGTCCGCGACGCTCAGGAGCACCTGCGCCACTCGCATCCCGTGCGGTGCGGCGGCGTGGTCGTAGTGGCGCATGAGCACCGATTGCCCGACCGCCGCCATCGCCTGAAGCACGTCGAGCTTGGTGGGTCGCGTCTTGAGACCCAACGTACCCATGCCCGCGCCTACCGCGCCGCTTGAGACGATTGCCACCTCGACACCCTTCGAGCGGACCTCGGCGACCTGCGCCATGAGACCGTCGACGAATGCCACATCGAGCGAGCTGTCGTCGCCGGAGAGGATGCGCGTGCCGACTTTCACGACCATCCGGCGTACCGACCGGAGGAGCGTCGCCCGGTTGAACCGGTCGTCGAGATCGTAACTGCGATCCCTGTCCACTGGCTGGGTACCTCTGTCAGCCTGTCTGTTCCGCCTGGCCTCGCCTTCGGGATGCCGATGATGTATCGTGCGAAGGGCGATGTCAACCGGTCAGAGCGTGCGTCCCGCCGCCGCCACGTATCGCCGCGCCTCGTCCATGATCCCGTGAAAGGTTTCCGGAAGGATCGACTGCGCGCCGTCGCTGAATGCCTCTTCCGGCTTCGGGTGCACCTCGACCATGATGCCGTCCGCGCCCGCGCCGATCGCCGCGAAGACCATCGGCTTGACGAGCTCTCGTCGTCCGGTCCCGTGGCTTGGGTCCACGATGATCGGCAGGTGCGAGAGAGAGTGGACCGCCGGGACGGCGGAAAGATCGAGCGTGAACCGCGTGAACGGCTCGAACGTCCTGATGCCGCGTTCGCACAGGACGACCTGCTCGTTGCCTTCGTTGGCGACGTACTCGGCGGACATGAGCAGTTCTTCGAGCGTCGCGGCGAGGCCGCGCTTGAGAAGCACCGGCTTGCCGGTGGCTCCGACCTCCCGCAGAAGCTGGTAGTTCATCATGTTCCGCGCGCCGATCTGAAGCATGTCGGCGTACTTCGCCACCATCTCCACGTCCCGGTTCGTGACGACCTCCGTGACGAACGGCAGTCCCGTCTCTTCGCGGGCGGCGGCGAGGAGTTTGAGACCGTCCTCGGCAAGCCCCTGGAAGCTGTACGGCGACGTGCGCGGCTTGAACGCACCGCCCCGCAGGATGTGCGCCCCGGCCTTCTTGACCGCATTCGCCGCAGCAATGAGTTGTTCCTCCGTTTCGACGGAGCAGGGACCGGCAATGACAACGAACTGAGCGCTCCCGATCTTCGCGTCGCCGACGTTCACGACGGTCCGTTCTTTCTTGAGTTCCTGCGCGACGCGCTTGTATGGTTTCAGGATCGGCGTGACCGACTCGACGCCCTCGTGGAGCGTGAGCGCCTCGATTGCCTGCTTCTTGTTCCGGTCGTCTCCGATGACGCCGATCACAACCCGCTCGGTCCCGTAGATCGGATGGGGGGTGTAGCCGAGCCGGACGATGTGCTCCTGGACGTGGTCTATCTCTTCCTGCGTCGCACCGCGCTTCATGACGATGATCATGGCCTCTCACCTCATGGCTGTCAGATGTCGTGGGAACGATCCAGAGACGCGGGAGGTGCGCTCCGATCGGGTTCACTCTGACCCCGATCAGGGAAACGCGCGCGCGGCATGTGCCGCGCGGATAGCCTCCTCCAGCATGAGCGTTCCATCGTAGAGCGTCTTGCCGATGACAACGCCTTCGATCCCATCATGTTCGTGAACGGCGAGCCGTTCCACATCTCCCACCGAGCTGACGCCGCCGGAAGCGATGACGCGCAGCCCGGTCTCCTGTGCGAGTTGCACGGTTGCCTCGACATTGGGACCGGTAAACATGCCGTCACGACGAATATCCGTGTAGATGACGCGACTCACGCCGTACGCCTTCATCTTCGTGGCGAGATCAACCGCCGACAGCTTGCTCGTCTCGGTCCATCCCCAGACGGCGATCATGCCGTCCCGCACATCGAGACCGACGACGACTCGGTCCGGTCCGAAGCGTTCCACCGCCCGCTTGACGGTCTCCGGGTCGGTGACGGCGACGGTCCCGAAGATGACCCGGCTCACGCCGAGGGAGAGCAGCTTCGCCGCGTTCCCGATCTTGCGGATTCCTCCACCCGCTTCGCACGGGACGTCCACGGCCCGGACGACGGCGCGGATCGCCTTGAGGTTCGCCGGTTTTCCGGCAAACGCGCCGTCGAGGTCCACGAGGTGGATCCACTCCGCGCCGAGTTCGGCCCATCGCCGGGCGACAGAGGTCGGGTCGTCCGGGTACACGGTTTGTTCGTCAGCCCGGCCCTGCCGGAGCCGGACGACGCGACCGTTTCTCAGGTCGATTGCCGGGATGACGATCATCGGATCCTCGGCGAAGAGAATGCTGTTCGCGAATGGAGGTGTCGAGGCCTGGAAATGTACGGGGAAGTGGTGTATACTGCCTACCCGCGCACGAAGAACCTCGGCTTTGTAGATCGTTCCGTTAGGCGTTCTTAGAGTGTGTACGGAAAGTGCATTTCAAGCACCAGATTCCTCGCTGACGCTCAGAATGACGCCTCCTCTGAACGTCACGCTGAGCGGCGAACTCGCTCCGAGCGAGTTCGTTTCCGAGTTCGCTCCGCGAACTCGCCGGAGCATCTGGTTCACCCTGCGAACGGGCTTTCCGTACACACTCTGAGGCGAGATACGGGTCGTCTCTGGGAAGCGCGTCGCCTCACAGGCTGTAGATTCCGTGCCCGTTGCCCGGCCCGAAGTAGAACAGGTCCACGAAGAACGCAACGGCCAAGCCGGTGAAGTAGCCGATGATGAGACCGAGGAACAGGGGCTTCGTCCGCTCGTAGCGCTCGCCGCCGCCGAGCCGGATGAGGAGCGCCTTCGCTGCCCACGCGATGAAGACGCTGAAGGCGATCATCGCCGTCGGGTGCGTGTAGCCGATGGTGAGGCCGATGGGGTGGATCGGCCAGCCGGGCACACGGTGGGTGAGCGCCATCAGGAGCCACATTGCCGCCGCGCCGATGAGAAGCTGCCACACGGCGGGCCAGTCGATCCCCGTCGGGCTCGTCATCTTAGCGACGATGGAATCGTAATGGCGCAGCTTTCCGCCGCCGAACGCCCACCCCTTGAAGTTGTCGCCGCCAATCCCGTATCCCCAGAGGAGCGTTACGTAGATCGACAGCGGAACGGCTACCGCGAGCGCGAGCGCCACCGCCGCGACGACGTGCTTCCGGTTCAGCTTCAAGTCGTGGTGGAGCTTTGCCGCGTGCGCCATTGCGGGCATGAAGAAGAAGACCGTGTGCACCCATGAGAACGATACCGCCACGGCTGTGAGCGACGAGGCGGACATGTTCGCCGGTCCGAGCATCGAGGTGGTGAAGGTCTGCGCGGTCATCGGCGCACGGACGAACACGAGACCGGTCTGGATGACGATGCGCGTCAGGCCGACATAGATCATCCAGGTTCCGACGAGGAATACGGCCACCACCTCCGGGTCCATCCCGGACCGCCAGAGCCACGCGGCGAGGTAGACGATGCCGAGGATCGCGCCGAGGAATGCCGTGCGATAGGACAACAGTTCGTCCCGATCGTTGGTATCTCGTCCATCTTCCGAGAGACGGGACGCTCCTCTTCTGCCGGGAGCTGCGCCTTCGCGGGCGGTTAGGTACGCCCGCCAGAGGTGGCCGCGCGCCATGTACAGACCCATGAGCACGAGCATCACCAGCGCGCCGAAGCCCTCCCAGCCGACCGCGTGCGACGCGGAACAGTAGATGTCCGACGTCCCGCTCGAGTAACCGAAGCGGTTCATGATCCCGGTCTCGACGGTGGTGAGGAGGTGGAAGAACCACACGCTGGCAAGCACGTCGAGGTTGACAAAGTAGGCGAAGCCGATGATCGGATACCAGAAGTGGAGCCGGATCGCCGGGTAACCCGGTCCGAATTCGAGCTTGCCGAACGTGTTTGCGATCCCCGGCCAGCCCGGTTCGAAGAAGCGGATCATGTTCCACAGGACGACGAAACACGTTGGAATTGCGCCCCACCAGAAGAGCGGCTTCTTCCAGAACGGGGGACGGTGGATTCCGCGCGCCAGTTCGAGAGGGACTTCCATGAGCGGGAACACGAGACGCTCGTGCTCGACCCACTGCTTCCTCAACAGGACGACGACGCACGTGCAGACCCAGAACGTCGCGCCGAAGAGCGAGAGCCACCAGAACAGCGGGACGAACCATGCATCCCACGGGATCGGCGCGCTCTCCGGCTTCCCGGCGAATAGCCACGTGACGCTATTCCCCCGGTCGATCGGCACGATCCAGGCGTGAAGATGCGGCCCGAAGTAGTCGAGCCAGCGGTTCTCCTGCGTCGCGCCGTAGTAGGGCGCGCCAATGTTCGAGAGGAGAAACGCCGTGAGGCCGTCGCTCGTGACCGTGGTCGCGGTGATCCCCATGATGAAGACGATGGCTACGTCCGCCTCGGTGAGCTTCCACCGCTCGGCGAACCGTCGGAGCAGCGGGTGGAGAAGCATCACCATCATCGCCACGGGCCAGACGACGCCGAACGGGAGATACTCTCCGTCGAAGAGCGACGAGCCGAGGATGTTCCGCGTGTACGGTCCACCGACGGCAAGCGCGACGACGAGCGTCAGGCCGAGGATGAGCGAACGGATACTCATGGCACGAGATCCCCGATCCACGGGACGGACGGAACGTCCCATGCTTTCCGATGGTGGCGAACGGCCGGCACAAGCGTTACCTTCATAAGGTTGTGAGCGGCGCGTCCCACGAACGCGCCGGATGCTGAGGGATCCCCGCTGGCTGACGCTTTCAACAAGGCACGAGAGCATCACCGGCACAACCCCTCACGCCGAACGGCGGATGATCCATGCCGATTGAACTGCCGACACTGAAGCCGAACAGACCGTCGAACGCGAACCGAGATCGCCGGACCCGAACGGCGTCGGGGCGGAACGGTCGCAGGGACAAAGGCTTTCCCACCGTCGCACTCATCCCGCTCGGCTGCGCGAAGGCGCAGGTTGACGCCGAAGAGATGATCGGCGCGCTCGAAGTGAACGGTTACCGGGTCGTGAGCGACCCGACGCGGGCCGACGCAGTCGTCGTCAACACGTGCGGGTTCATCCAACCGGCGAAGGAAGAGTCCATTGAGACGATTCTCGATGCTGCCATGCTCAAGAAGACGCACGGCGTTCGGGCGGTCGTCGCCACCGGCTGCCTCGTCGAGCGGTACGAGGACGAACTTCGCTCCGACCTGCCGGAGGCGGACCTTCTCATTCCGTGGTCGGAAGAGCGGCAACTCATAACGAGACTCGACCGACTGTTCGGCATCGAACGTGGTGTTCCCGCCGAGTGGGGACCCAGGACGCTCATCAGCCCGCGCCATTGGGCGTACGTGAAGATCTCCGATGGGTGCGACCACACCTGCGCCTTCTGCTCCATCCCCGAAATCCGGGGCAGGCACGTGAGCGTCCCACCGGACGAGATCCTCGACGAAGTGAGGTGGCTCGTCGGCCTCGGCGTGCAGGAGTTCAACCTCGTCGCGCAGGATACGACCCTGTACGGGGTCGATCTGTTCGGGAAGCCTTCGCTGCCGTGGCTTCTCCGCAAGCTCGCCGAAGTGCCCGACGTGAGATGGATCAGGCTCCTCTACAGCCATCCGGCACACATCGACGACGAATTGATCAACGTGATGGCGGAACACGAGTCAATCGTGCCGTACCTCGACATGCCGATCCAGCACATCAACGATGTGCTCCTGAAGCGGATGCGGCGCGTTGTCAATCGCAAACGCATCGAAGAACTCATCCTGCGCCTGCGAGAGCGGATTCCTCAGGTCACGCTGCGCACCTCAGTCATCGTCGGCATGCCGTACGAGACAGAACGGCGATTCCAGGAGCTTCTCGACTTCCTCGTGGAGGCCCGGTTTGACCGGCTCGGATGCTTCACCTATTCCAAGGAAGAGGGCACCCTTGCCGCGACGATGGCCGGACAGGCCCCGGAGCACGTCCGGGAGGAACGCCGGGCGATCACCATGGAGGTGCAGCGCACGATTTCGCGGCAGAAGAACGAGGCGCGCATCGGGAACGAATACGACGTACTCGTGGAGAGGCGCACCTCCACCGGCGGCGATGGCCGGAGCGTCTGCGAAGCGCCGGAAGTGGACGGTGAGATTTACATCCGCGCATCGGCACCACTCGAACCCGGTACCTGGGCGAGGGTGAAGATCACGGGGGCTGATGACTACGATCTGACGGGCAATGTCGTCTAGGCTTGCCCTGTGCGACGAGGAGAGGTTCTGCGCCTCCCTGTTCCGCCGGGCGGCATGGATGGCGGGATCATCCTCTGAGCGTGGCTCAGGTGCCATGGTGACGAAGCATCGGAAATGTCCGCGCTGGTCGATGTACCCGGGCGATCTCACGGGGGTGATCGAACGCGGGCTCCACAGCCTGCCTCGGATTCCCCCCGTCGAGGGTCGCGTCGTCAAGATCGGGGACGTGGAGATACGCGGTCACCTCGTGCTCGCGCCGATGGCGGGGGTGTGCGATCACCCGTTCCGCTGGCTCAGTAAGAGGGCCGGTGCGTCGGCGGTGTACGGCCAATTCGTCAGTTCGGACGGACTGATCCGGGGCAACGCGAAGACGTACCGGATGCTTCAGTACACCGAAGACGAGCGCCCCATCGGTGTTCAGGTCTTCGGTTCCGACCCGGCGGTTATGTACGACGCGGTGCAGCTCGTCGAGGACACGGGCGTAGACATCATCGACCTCAACTTCGGCTGCCCGGTGAAGAAGGTCACCAAGCGCGAGGCGGGATCGGCGCTCCTCAAGAACCCGAAGCTCCTCGGCGAGATCGTCAACGCGGCAGCGCGCGCCGCCAGACGCGCGCCGGTCACCGCCAAGATTCGCGCCGGGTGGGACACGTTCAACGCGGACGAAATCTGCCGCATCATCGAGGCGAACGGCGCACGGGCGATCGCCGTCCACGGCAGGACCCAGAAGATGGGTTATTCGGGGAACGCAAACTGGGGCGTGATCCGGCAGGTGAAGCAGATCGTGCAGATCCCGGTCATCGGCAACGGCGACGTGTTCTCACCGCTCGATGCCGCCCGGATGCTCGAGGAGACCGGGTGCGACCTGGTCATGGTAGGGCGTGGCGCGCGAGGCGCGCCGTGGCTCTTCGGACAGGCGAACGCTTACTTTCGGGGAATACCGATCCCGGAAATGGGCTGGCTGGACCGCATCGCCGTCGCCAACGCGCACCTTGCGCTCATACTGAGGGATAAACCGCAAGAGGTCGCCGTCCGGCTCTTCCGGGGACACTTCAGCCACTATACGAAGACGATGCCTTGTTCCGCCGCCTTCCGCAGGGAAGTGTTCGCCATTGGCGACCCGGACGAGGTGATGGAACGGTTTCGCGACTACGCCGAACACCTCGCGGAGATGGACGCGGCTGTGACCCGTACATCGGAACCCCCGAACGTCTCCGAGCCGGTGGAGACCGCCGCATGACACCCGACCGCATCCGCGCCCTTCTCGATCAGGTGAGAAAGGGAACGCTTTCGACCGACGAGGCATTAGAGCAGTTGCGCGTGCTGCCCTTCGAGGATATCGGCTTCGCGCATGTCGATCACCACCGCGCGCTTCGGAAGGGGTTCCCAGAAGTCATCTTCTGCGAGCGAAAGACTGTCGACCAGGTAGTCGGCATCGCAGGACGAATCGTTGCAAGCGGGAGCGATCTTCTTGCCACCCGCGCACTTCCGCAGCAGGCAGATGCGGTTGTCCAGGCGATCCCCGGGGCAAAGCACAATCCGATCGCCCGCACGGTAAGCCTTCGCCAGTCGGCCACGAAGCCCCCCGCGCGCGGGGAGATCCTGGTGGTCTGCGCCGGGACGAGCGACCTGCCCGTGGCCGAGGAGGCGCTTGAGACGGCGGTGGTAATGGGGCACCCGGTGTCTCTTCTCGCCGATGTCGGCGTCGCCGGTCTGCACCGGGTGCTCGGCAATCAGGACCGGCTCTATGCCGCGAGCGTCATCATCGTGGTGGCGGGGATGGAAGGGGCGCTGCCGAGCGTCATCGGGGGATTGGTGGATGTGCCGATCATCGCCGTGCCCACGTCGGTCGGCTATGGCGCGCACTTCGGCGGGGTGGCCGCGCTGTTAGGGATGTTGAACAGTTGCGCCACCGGTATCACGGTCGTCAATATTGATAACGGCTTCGGCGCTGCCGCGGCAGCGTGTCTCATCAATCGGAAGTAGGGGAGCGGCGTGCCGCGCTCCTACTTGTCGTCATCGTTCATCATCCGATAGGAAAGGGAAGTGACGGTGACTCTCGCAAACCGTTTCCTCGTACCATGCGCCGGCCTTGCCGTCCTTGCCTTCGTGGCAGGGTGCGGTCCGAAGAACATCGCGAGCATCAGGAGCAAAGCGGAGAAATACGAGGGCCAGACGGTGACCATCACCGCCCGCGTCATCGACACGAAGGATATCCCACTCACGAACAACGACTACTACAAGATCACCGACGACAGCGGCGAACTCTGGGTGCTCACCACACGGGGTGTGCCGCTCAAAGGGTTCAAGTACAAGATCGAAGGGCGCCTTGAAAGACCCGCTGGGTCAGTGGCTGGGGTGCTTCTCGGAGACCATATCGTGCGTGAAACCAGGCGCGAAGAGGTCGGAGAGAAGTACTGATACGGATTCAAGTAGGGGCGAGGTTACCTCGCCCCTTGTATCTTCCGTAGTGCTGCTGGCAGCATGGGGCACGAGCCAGCGGCAGTTGATCCCCCCGTCCGCGCGGGCGGGGGGACATGAGGAAGCGGCGTGACAGGCCGTGCGCCCCTTGGTCCG
>Ga0315282_10001225_pt1 | contig 49272 bp, 38 predicted proteins | sample YL17G07_20_MG_FD_203693 | JGI IMG/M metagenome (GOLD analysis project Ga0315282, IMG submission 203693) | Sediment microbial communities from Yellowstone Lake, YNP, Wyoming, USA - YL17G07_20 | ecosystem: Environmental > Aquatic > Freshwater > Lake > Sediment | place: USA: Wyoming | collected...
GGGTTCCCTCAAGGGCGGTTCGAGAAGGCTAAACCTTCCACGGTCGCTGCGGCCGTTCCCGGACCTTCTCCCTCATTTTTAGACACACCAAATGGAAGAGAACCAAAAATAGTAAAATGAACCATAAATGTCAAAGCTGATTTGGAGAGTGGTCCATAAAAATCTTTTATCTGCTCAAGAATAAACACTTTTTGGGGCAACGGCGTATTTAATTATGAGAAAGGCACCCCGAGATTTGGACCACTCCTGGCGCTAATTTTTCGATGTTATAATGGACATTATTAGAGGGTGAAAAATCCCTTCGAGGAGGAGGGTATGAAAAAAGCCGTTATAATTTTTACGTGTTTCATTCTTTTATCCGCTTGTCAAAAGCAGCCAAAGATCGACAGGACGACGGAAAACGGCGTAGAAGTCGTCTTGAATCATATTCAACCTTACAGCCTCAAAGGCGAATCCGGGGCTCTCGTTCTTGAACGGGCATTTTCCATTGACACGGAAAAGGAAAATATGTTGAAGGTCGGATTGACCGACATCGAGACATTTGACGTCGATCAGGAAGGCAATATTTTTATCATTCAGTGGCAGAGCAAAGATAATTTTGCCTTCAAATTCAGTCCGGAGGGGCGCTTTGTAAAATCATTTATTCGGTTCGGCCAGGGGCCGGGCGAGTTAGAATACGGAGGGAAAATACTCGTCAGCCCGCAAAACGAGGTCATAGCCAAAGATCCCTCCAAGACAAAATTTCTGATCTATGATCGGGAAGGTCGATTCCTCAGGGAAACTCATCTGGAAAAAACCTATAGCCCGCTCCCCCTGACGAACGGCAAATATCTTATATTTTGGGGAGAAGATACGCCGGAATGGCGAAAACGGTATGTCGGCCTGTGCAACTCAGAGTTTAAAGATGTAAAGGTGCTTGATACGTTCCAATATCCCAACGCCCTGAATGTCCGGTGTCCCGTGAACCGGGATATGATGATTTATCAAGCTGCGGCGGATAGAATCTTTGTCGGAAACACGGCCAACGGATACGAAATCCAGGTCTATGACCTTGATGGAAATTTGCTGCGAAAAATTAGAAAAGAATATAAGCCCGTTGCTGTCTTAGAAGAGGTCAAGAAAGATTACTTTAAGCTCTGGCCAAAGGATGATCCTTTGAAAGACAATTTCTATTTTACAGAGCATTGGCCTCCTGTCCGCGGCCTATTTGCCGATGACAGCGGGCGGCTATTCGTCCTGACTTATGAAGCGGGGCTAAATCCCGGGGAGTTTATGTACGATATTTTCACTCCCGAGGGAATTTTCATCGGAAGAATGAGTCTGGCAAACATGAAAAACCTTTGCCGTCCGGATTCATTCCCCGTAAGGATTAAAAAGAACCACCTCTACGGTCTTCGAGAAAAGGAAAGCGGCTACAAAGAATTGGTGGTTTACAGAATGATTTGGAAGTGAAATCCATTTATTTCTCTTCGTAGGTTATTATTTGCCTTTATCCCGGACGCCAGGAGTGCCGGGCAAAATATCAAATTAAAGGTAACGCAATTCTTCTCTCCTTGGTATAATCAACAAAAGGTGAGGGAAAATGAATAGAGCTGCATTTTTTATTTTGGCCTTCTTTAGCTTTATCCTTGAGCTTCCTGCTCAGACGATCATCGAAAACCCGGACAAACCGCTTAGCAAAAACGCCGGCCGGACGCTTCAACTGAACGAAACCTGGCGGATTACCGACGAGAGCGGCCAGTTCTATTTCAAATATCCGGGAGATCTCAAGATATCTTCGGATGGCTATATATTCTATGCTGATGAGAACGAGTTATTGAAATTCTCGCCCGACGGCAAATTTATCAAGAATCTCTACAAAAAAGGACAGGGACCCGGAGAAATCGAAAGCGATTTCGCTTATTTTGTTAATGGTGACAATATTTATATCTATGACTTTATGACAGTCAAGATTATTAAAACGGATTTGAACGGGAAGCTGATTGAACAAACCCGAATAGAGAGCGGGCCTTATAATGGTTTTTACGGCCTCTTTAAAAATTGGCTGATTTTTCTGAAAGACGTCTTTCCTCCTCCGGCAGAAAGAAAGTCGAAGCTTCAAAATATGCCGTGCGTTATAAAATTGGTTTCGTCAGACGGTAAAATAGAAAAAGAAAGCTTCATTTTTCAAAGACAAATGTTCTTTAGCCCCACTGGGGTAGCAAGCTGGAGTATGTGGCGTTCGGTTTTAAACGAGAATAACGAGCGCCTTTATGTTTCCCATGCGCGCGAATACCTCATTGAAGCCTTGGATTTAAACAAAAACCGGGTCGTTAATAGATTCCGAAGAAAATATCCCAGCGTTAAATATAAAGAGCGCGGTTGGGAAAAAAATTTTTATGCCCGATACAACGCACCGAAAATCGATTTTGAAATCGATATTTCAGAACTCTCCACTGATAAAGACCGGCTCTGGGTAAAGACCTCGACGACGGATAAAGAAAAAGGAGACATGTTTGATGTTTTTGATACCGAAGGCCGCTTCATCGACAGCTTTTATCTTGGCGCCGGCCGGACGCTTCTGAAACCCAATGGAGACGAGCTTTTTGTCCTTGAAAAAGACAAGGACGAGAACTTTATTTTAATCAAATACAAAATCGCAGGATAAACGAAAGAGCCATGAGATACGGTCATGAAACAATTTTTACGGTTTCGACAGGTGTTAGGACGAATAATTTTCCGAAACAATTTCTTCTCGGGCCGATGAATGTTACAATGAAAGAGAGAGACGGATAAATATAGAAACCGGGAGATTTCAGAGGTCTAAGATAAAGAAGATTAAGAAGTTCACGCTTTTCCTTGTCATCATCGAGGTCAGTTTTATCGCGGGGCTGACCCTTCCATCAAGCTCCTCTTCCCAGGAAGCCGCCCAGCTCCAGAAGCCTCTCCAGCATGATGTCTCGGTCATCAACATCGAGATTCCCGTCCGGGTTTTCAAGGGCGATGCGTTTATCGACAACCTGACTTTCGACGATTTTGAGGTCTTTGAAGACGGCAAAATCCAGCCAATTGAGGCCGTCTATCTCATCAAAAAGACCGACATTCAGTGGGAAGATGGCAAAAAAGGCTATGTTTCTCAGTTGGCCCGTCCGCAGCTGGCCCGGCAGTTCGTCCTCTTTTTTGAAATGTCGGACTACCTGCCCGAACTGGACACGGCCATGGAATATTTCTTCGACACGGTCATCTTGCCCGGCGATTCCCTCATCGTCATTACGCCAATGAAGACGTACAGGTTGCGGAGCGAAGATTTCGCCGGGATTCCTAAGAGCAGGACCAAGGACGAGCTCCTCGGCAAGTTGAGGAAGGACATCCTCCTCGGCAGCTCGGAATACAGGAAATTGATCCGGGAGTTGGAGACGGCCCTGCTCGGGGATGAATCCCTGGAAGAAAAGATCGAAATTTATTCCTCATACTCAGCCAGGCTCGAGAGCCTGCGGAATGTCGACGAGAAGAGTCTCGTCCAATTCGCGGATTTTCTCAAGCGCTCACCCGGACAAAAATACGTCTATCTCTTCTATCAGAAAGAGCGTGTTCCAAAAATCGACTGGAAAGAACTGATGCGAATCATGTCGACGAATCAAGACAACTTTGGACTTATAATTCGGCTCATGGATCTCTTCCAACACTTCAGCCGCGATGTCGGATTCAACACCGCGGCCGTGAAAAAAGCCTATGCCGATTCGTCGATCGCCGTCCATTTTTTGTTCTTGACCAAGACGCCGGCCACTGACCTCGAGATCGAGAGCCTCCGGCCTTCGGGAATGGCTATGACCGAACAAAGCGAGGACATCTTCAGCGCCTTCAACGAAGTCGCTGCAGCGACGGGCGGGATTTCCGACAGCTCGGCCAACGCCGCCTCGGCTTTTCAAAGAGCGGTCAGCGCCTCAGAAAATTACTATCTCGTCTACTACAAACCCCAAGATTATAAGGCCGACGGGAAATTCCACGAGCTCAAGGTCAATGTAAAAGCCGGGAATTACCGCATCGCCCACCGGGCGGGATACATCGCCAAGTAAATTCTCTGTCGCTCGGGCAGACCTCAAAATAATCGCCGTCGGCAAGAATATAGCCGGATTTATTGAAGAAATCTTCATGGATGCGTTTAAAAAACGAAATCCTCAGGAATTTGCTATAATGAACTAAAGGTTTGTGAAGGCCCGCGGATTTTGATAAAATTTGAGACCATGATTCGGGGGAAAAATGGATCGAAGAAAATTCTTTCATAAGTCGTTCGCGGGCATATGGGGATTATCGAGTCTGCATTATCTACAAGCGCAAGACCGACAACTTTCTGAGCCGGCCAAAAGCAGCTTGCTCGTTCGGCGCAAGCTGGGCAGGACGGGCGAGGAGCTTTCGATCATTGGTCTGGGCGGGCTTGTCCTCGCCGACGAGACACAAAAACGGGCGAACGAGATCGTCCGGGATGCCTTCGAGGCCGGCGTGAATTATTTCGACGTCGCTCCAAGTTACGGGAACGCCGAGGACCGCCTCGGACCCGCCCTCAAGCCTTACCGGAATAAAGTGTTCCTGGCCTCGAAAACGCTGAGGCGCGATAAAGCGGGCGCCGAGGAAGAGCTCAACCGCTCGCTAAAAAAAATGGAGACGGACCATTTCGACCTCTACCAGCTCCACGCTTTGGCCAAGGCCGAAGATGTCGAACAGGCCCTGGGGCCGGGCGGGGCGCTCGAAACATTCCGCCGCGGCCGCGAAGCGGGAAAGATCCGGTTCATCGGATTTTCCGCTCATTCCCAGGAGGCGGCGCTCCGGGCCATGGACGGATTCGATTTCGACACGATCCTTTTTCCTTTCAATTTCGTCTGTTTCATAAAAGCAGGGTTCGGCCCGGCCGTGCTGGAAAAGGCCCGCGAGAAACGGATGGGGATTCTGGCCCTCAAGGCCATGGCCCGCCAGGCCTGGCCGAGCGAGGAGCTCAAAAAACAGTGGCCGAAAGCCTGGTATCAGCCTCTCTCGGACCCGGGGGAAGCCGAGCTCGGCCTGCGTTTCACGCTGTCATTATCCATAACGGCGGCCGTGCCCCCCGGCGATTCCCGCCTCTTCTACCAGGCCTTGAAAACCGCCCGGTCGTTCAGGCCGCTGAGCGATGATGAGCAGGCTCAGGCGAAGCGCCTGGCGGAGAGTTTGAAACCTCTTTTCGAAGTTTAGAAAAAGCTTTAATGGATGAAAGCCCTCGTCACGGGAAGCAGCGGATTCATCGGCAGTCATCTGGCCGCAGAGCTGGCGAAACGAAGCTACGAGGTTCAGTGCCTCATCCGCAAAACGAGCCGCAGGCGATTCCTCGAAAACCTGAATGTCCGTTTCGTTCTCGGGGATTGCCGGGACAAAGAATCCCTCCGGCCCGCCGTCCGAGGTATGGATTATGTCTTTCACCTGGCAGGCGTCATCAATGCCTTGGACTGGAAAACCTATTTTGAAACCAACACCCAAGGAACACAAAACCTCTTGGAGGCCTGTCTTGAGGAGAACCCGCGCCTTCAAAAATTCGTTTTTGTTTCGAGCATCAGCGCTTGCGGTCCCAGTCCCCGCGGGACGGCCCTCCGTGAGGATGATGACTGCCGCCCGGTCTCGGATTACGGCCGGAGCAAGCTGCGGGCGGAACAGATCGTGCTCGGCTCCACGGACCGCCTGCCCCTGACGATTATCCGTCCGCCGAATGTCATCGGACCCCGGCAAAAAGAGCTATTTGAATTTATCAAGCTCCTCCATAAGGGAATCAAACCGCTCATCGGGACGGGCGAACCTCAGACAAGTCTGGCCAGCGTGGATGATATCGTCAAGGCGATCATCCTGACCGCCGTTCATCCGCGGAGCTGCGGCCAGATTTATTTCGTGACCGATGGACGGGCTTACTCCTGGCGAGACATCGCCGGCACCGTGGCGGAGTCGCTCGGCCCCAGAAGGTTTTATCTCAAAATCCCATATGCCGTTCAGTATGTTCTGGCGGCGCTCTTTGAGATCGGGTCGACGATGAAAAGAACGTCTCCTCTTTTCACGCGGCAGAATATCTCGGCGACTCGGAAGTATTGCTGGATCTACGACAGCTCGAAGATCACAAACGAACTCGGCTTCAAGCCTTCGCTGGAGATGGAGGAGACCATCCGGAAGACAGTCGCCTGGTATAAAAAAGAGGGGATGATCACCTGATGAGCAAAGTCCGGCGCCAAAAAGGCGGGGGAGAGAGGCTTTCCGCACTCTGGGGCCGCTCTCATTATGTGACGGACACGGCGATTGGCATCCTGGCAGTGGTTTTTGTTATACTGGCCGTGCCGCGGCTGATGAAACGAGGGAACGCCGCCGCCGCGGAGCGATGGAAAAAAAGGAAGTCATGAAGATCCTCATCACCGGCGCCAACGGATTCGTGGGATCGAACCTCTGCCGGCATTTCCTGAACAAAGGCTGGGACGTTTATGGCCTCGTCCGCCGGACATCCGACCTTCATTTTCTCAAGAACCTTGACCTGAAACTGATCTGCGGCGATCTTCTTTATCCGGAGAAGATCGAGATTCCGGATGACATCGGATATGTCATTCACTCCGCTTCCCTTGTCTCGGACACGGCCGATGTGGATATGTGTCACAAAAATATCTATCTTCTGGCCGTCAACCTCGTCCGGAAAATCCTCAGCCTTCCGCGCTTGCCGAGAAGACTGGTTTATATTTCAACGGCGCTGACCCTGGGTTTCAATGGCTTGAACATCTCCGAGGAGCGGCCGGGGGAATCGGCGCAGTTTTTCGCCTACACGCGCTCGAAGCTCAAAACCGAGGAATATTTTTTGGAGCAGCGTATAAAAAATAAATTGCCCGTCGTCATCCTCCGGCCGGGGGACGTCTATGGGCCGAATGATCGAACGACATGCGCTCGGCTGCTCCGGTTATGCGAGCGCGGCGTCCCGTTGATCGCGGGGCACGGCAACTGGCGTTTCGGTTTTTGCTACATCGACAATCTCTGCCAGGCGGTTGATCTGGCGCTCCTCAAAGAGGGCATAGAAGGCCGGGCCTATTCGGTGTCGAACAATGTCCTCCCGACGTGGAGGATATTTTTTTCAGGCTTACAGAAAGGCCTCCATAAAAAGCAACGGATCTATGTTCCGGTCTGGTTCGCCTTGTCGCTGGCCGGCCTGATCGAGAATCTTAATAAGATCTTTCCCCGGTATGATCCGCCGCTGACGCGCTACCGGATCAAGCGCATCACCTCAGACACGACCTACGACATCTCCAGGACGATCGCCGAACTCGGCTATGAGCCGGACAATCGGACCGAGCATCAGATCGGAGAGATCGTTTCCTGGTATCTCAAGGAGAGACGGGATGGGTATATTAAGTAAGGGGACGGACGTCCAGACAGTCCTCTACGTCTATTTTTCGGCGGCTTTCACCCTGATGATTTCCGTTTTTCATTACAAAAAATTCTTGAGAAAGCACGATGACTTCCGGTCCTTTCTTCAATACTTCGTCTGTTTTTTTCTGATGTTTCTGGCCTTTCCCGTCCTGATCATTGTTTTGGTCTCCGGAGAACCCATCAGGTTTTTATCGTCAAACGGCTTAACCTTCGGCCGGAGTCAAAAAGGGCTGCTTTGGACGGTTATCTCCATCCCGGCGGCGCTTGTCGCGGCTTTCATCGGGTCCAGGGACCCGGTCATGAAAGCCCATTATCCGCTCTCCAAACAGGCTTTTTCAAACGCGAAAAAATTCGTTTTCTTTGAGATCTGCTACATCGTCCTCTATTATCTGCCTTGGGAATTTGTCTATCGCGGGATCCTTTTTTTCCCGCTGATTCCTGCGATCGGGCTCGTACCGGCGCTGGCTTTGCAGACCCTGATTTCAACGCTTTACCACGTCGGCCATCCGAACATGGAAATTTTCGCCTCCTTGGGCGCAGGGTTTTTGCTCGGATTCATCGCTTATGCCACGGGGTCGTTTCTTTACACGGCCTTCATCCACGCCCTGGCCGGAGTCAGCCACGATGTTTTTCTTTATGTCCGCCGCCGGCCCGGATCAAAAGTTTGATTCCTTGAAAATCCTTGTTACGGGCGCGACGGGTTTTGTGGGCTCGGTTTTGCTGCCCGATCTCATCCAGAAATACGGCGCGGATTCGGTGGCGGCCTTTGTTTTGCCGGCGGACAGGATTCCGGAATGCTGGGCGCATCACAGGATCCGCATTTTTTACGGCGATATCGCGGACGCCGGGGCGGTCGAAAGGGCCGTCGAAGGCCGCAGTCACATCGTCCATCTCGCCGGCTTTATTTCTTATCGGCAAAAGGACGCGAAACGCCTGATGCGCATCAACCGCGACGGCGTCCAGTGCGTCGTCGAGGCCTGCCTGCGGCGCGGGATTCAGCGGCTTGTTCACATTTCGTCGGTCGGCGCGATCGGATTTCACCGGGACGGCAGGCCGGCCGATGAAGAGACCCCGTTCAACTGGCCGGTAAATATTTATTATATGACGTCCAAGCATGAAGGCCAGAAGATCGTCGAGGAGGCCTTCCGCCGAGATGGGCTGCCGGCCGTCATCCTCAATCCGGGATCGATCATGGGACCGGGTGACCATAACTTCGCGACGCCGCACAACCGTCTCTACCGAACGATCGGCCGGAAACGGTTGTTCGGCTCTTTTTCGGGAGGACTGGCCGTTGTCGATGTCCGGGACCTGACCGCTCTGATCCTCAAAGCGCTGGAGGGGGGAAGAAGCGGGGAGAAATATCTGGCCGTCGGGGCGAACCTTCGTTATCCGGAAGTGATCGGGCTCATCAGCCGGAGCTGCGGACGGAAGGCTTATCCTTGGCCGCTTCCGGCTCCTCTGGTCTCGGCTGCCGGCGGCCTTTGCGAATTCGCGAGCTTATTCACCAAGAAAAGGCCTCTCTTGACCTCTGCCTACGGCCGGCTCAGCGGCTGGCCGGCTTATTATTCCAACGAAAAAAGCCGGAGGGAATTCTCCCATTCCTATATCCCCGTCGAGAAGACGATCGAGGATGGGTGGGCCTATTTTACTAAAGCCTTCGGCGTGTATTCATGAAAACTCTCCTCGTCCAGCCGCCCTTCGAGGATTTTTATGCGACACCCATCCGGCTCTATCCTCTCGGACTGCTCTATGCGGCGAGCGTGCTTCGGGAGGCGGGTTGCGAAGTCGGAGTCCTGGACTGCCTCAGCCCGCTTCGGAAGCGGCCAAAGCCCGTTCCGAAAGAGATGTCTTATCTCGAACCTTATCTTGGAGAGCCGCTTTTTTTCAGGGGCTATTACCGGTTTGGCAGCAGCGAGGAGGAAATCGTCCGCAAGATCAAAGAGTTCGGGCCGGATATCATCGGAATCTCTTCTCAGTTTGCGGCCTACTATCAGAGCGTCGAAGAATTGTCGCGGCTGATCAAGTCCGAGCTTGGGCTGCCGATTTTTATCGGCGGACATCAGGCCACGGCCTTTCCGGCCGAAATCAAGCGGAGGACCCCGGAGATCGATCATCTGCTCATCGGACCGGCCGAAGAATGTCTTCCGCGATTCCTGGCAACTTTAGGAGCCGCCGCGGAAATACGAGAAATTGATTGGACGGCGGTCCAGCCGGCCCACGATCTTGTCCCAGCCGGCCTTTACAAGATCGGAAAGAAGAATGCGATCTCCCTCATCGCCAGCCGCGGCTGCCCGTTCCGCTGCGATTTCTGCAGCGTCCATCGCCTCTTCGGCCGGACGATTCGCTATCGTTCCGTGGGCAGCCTCATCGAGGAGATGCGCCGGGCTTATCGGCGACAGAACGTTCGCCTCTTTAATTTTGAGGATGACAATTTATCGTACGACCGCGCCTGGTTTTCAGAGTTTTTGAAAGCGGTCGAGGACGACGATATTCTTAAAGGGATCGAGCTAACGGCCATGAACGGCCTCTGTTCGGTGACTCTCGAGGAAGAACGGCTTCCTGCCATGGCGGCCGCCGGCTTCCGGGAACTCAATCTGTCTTTTGTCACGGAGAGCCGGGAGATCAAAGGAGAATATCATCGGCTTCCGGAAAAGCCGGATTTTGAGCGTCTCATTCGAGCGGCCCGCCGCCTGGGCTTTTTCGTGACCGTCTATGTCATCCTCGGACTTCCAGGCCAAACTTCTGACGAAATCCGCGCGAGTCTGGACTATCTCTGGAGCCTCGGCGTCCTTGTCGGGCCGTCGGTGTTCTACATTCCTCCGGCAAGTCCTCTCTACGACAGGCTCCGGCTTCCCCCTGAGATTCGAAACAATTGGAACCTCTACCGTTCTTCGGCCTTCGCCGTCGAGACGAAGGAACTCCGGCGCAGCGAGCTCATCGAGCTTTTTTTAGACGCGCGGCGAAAAAATCTGGAAAATAAAAATAAAATGAGGTAATCTCTGGGACATGGAAAAACAGGGAAAAAACCTTCCTAGAGTTCTTGGGCTTTGGGATATCATCAGCATCGTCATCGGCGGCGTCATCGGGTCGGGCATTTTTCTCGTTCCGAAGGATATCGCCGCCGCCGTTCAGGTGCCTCTGCTCATCCTGGCTGTGTGGGTGGTTGGCGGCCTGTTAAGCTTTTTCGGGGCTCTCTCCTTTGGAGAATTGGGAGCCTCGATGCCGGAGGCCGGAGGAGCCTATGTCTTCCTCCGCGAGTCTTACGGATCGATGATCGCTTTTCTCTTCGGCTGGACGCTTTTTCTGGTCATCGATTCAGGCGCCATCGCCACCTTGACGGTGGCCTTTTCTTCGAAGTACCTGACGCATTTTTTTCCCCTTTCGCCGTTCGCCCAAAAACTCGTGAGTTTCGCTTTCATCTTGTTCTTGGTGATCGTGAATTATGTGGGTGTCCGATGGGGGGCGAATCTGCAAAACCTCCTGACGATCGTCAAATTCAGCGCCTTGATCGGCATTTGCGGTGTGATTTTTATTTTTGCCAAGGGCCAGGCTTCAAACTTCATCTCCCCCTCCCCAAAAAGCTTTTCCGGGAGCTTGCTTGGCAGTTTCGGCCTAGCCCTCGTTGCCTCCCTCTGGGCTTATAAAGGATGGGAATCGTCCACTTACAGCGCGGGCGAGACCAAGAATCCGCAGCGAAACCTTCCCTTAGGATTATTTATCGGGACCGCCGCCTGTGTCGCCATCTACATCCTTGCCCAGCTGGCCTATTTGTATGTCTTCCCGGCCAGTGCCATTGCCCAATCCAACCGCATCGCCGCGGACGCGATGAATCTCGTCGTAGGCCCCCTCGGAGCGTCGATCGTTTCGTTCGTCATTCTCTTTTCCATTATGGGTGCGACGAACCAGAATTTTTTGTGTTCCCCGCGGGTTTATTATGCTATGGCCAAAGACCGAGTTTTTTTTACGGGGCTGGCGGCCGTGCATCCGAAATTCCTGACTCCGCATGTTTCGATCATCGCCATGGGCGTTTGGAGCATGATCCTCATTCTTTTTTTCGGCACGTTCGAACGGCTCTTCACCTATGTCATCTTCGGGCAGTGGATCTTCTTCGGCTTGACGGTCGCTGCCGTATTTATCCTCAGAATAAAGAAACCGGATCTGCCGCGGCCCTATAAAACGTGGGGCTATCCTCTGACGCCTATCATTTTCATTTTGGCGGCCCTTTACATCTCGATCAACTCGCTCATCACCCAGTTCGGGAACGCCGTGGCCGGATTGATCATCATTTTGATGGGATTGAGCCCTTTTATGTACTGGAAGGTTAAAAGAGATAAAAAGGCGGGGCTTCTCGATTTAATCGCGTTCATCGCGGGTCTCGGGGTTTGGGACGCCGGATTCCTTATCATCCGCAAGCCGTTCCTTGAATTTGTGGCAAATTGGTGGGACAGAATATTCCATGTTTCTCCGAACTTTTCGCGATGGGCGTTCTGGTTTTATGCGATCCTCGGCTTGGCTAACTTCCTGATTATTCTGGGCTTTTTAAAACTTTCAGGAAAGAAAGAAGCGACGTCTTAAAGGCTCTCTGGTGAATAGAACCCCCCGTTGCGGGGGGTTTAGAGGAGGGTATGGGAAGAAGGGACTAAAGGGCTTGAGATGAGTAAACAGGCCGCCCGTCTTTGACGACGAGCCTGCCGTTTTTTATGACTTGCTGGATGGGATTGACTCCCAAATGATAGACAAGGAAGGGGTAGCTTGGGATATCGCAGAGGATGAGGTCCATTTTTTTCCCGACCGCCAAGCTTCCGACCTCATCCTGAAGTCCGAGCGCGTAAGCGCCGTTGGCCGTGGCCGCCTGGATCGCTTCCTCGATGTTCATTTTCAACGTGAAGACTCCGAGTTGAAGGATAAACAGCATCGACTCGGTCATCGAGCTTCCGGGATTGAAATCCGTGGCCAGGGCGACGATCGCTCCGGCTTCGATGAGGCGCCGAGCCGGCGCCTTCTTTTCCTGCATCAGGAAGAACGAAACGCCGGGAAGGAGCGTCGCGGCCGTCGCGCTCTTGGCCAGCGCTTCGATCCCCGCATCCGTGACGGCGATCAGGTGGTCGGCTGAGACTGCGCCGGCTTTTGCGGCCAGCTCCGCGCCGCCGAGAGACGTGAATTCGTCGGCGTGGACCTTGATTCGAAAACCGGCGGCTTTTGCTGCCTCGACCAGCCTTTTTGTCTCTTCTACAGAAAACACGCCCTTTTCACAAAATACGTCGAAAAATTGGGCGAGGTCCTGACGACGGATCTCGGGGATGATCTTGTGAATAAGAAGGTCAATATAGTCCTCCTTTTGAGAGCGATATTCTTCGGGGACCTCGTGGGCGCCCATGAACGTCGGGACAAGATCCAGAGGATGGATTCGCGCGGCCTCGCGGATGACCTGGAGCTGTTTGATCTCGTCCTCCAGGTTCAAGCCATAGCCGCTCTTCGCTTCGGCCGTCGTCGTCCCGTGGACGAGCATCTGGTCGAGCCGCCTTAAGCAGACGTCTTTCAGCTCCTCTCTCGAAATTTGCCGCGTCGCTCGGACTGTGGTTTTGATGCCCATACCTTTTTCGGCGAGCTGCTGGTAGGTCCAGCCCTTCAGCCGGAGCGAGAATTCTTTCTCCCGGCTTCCGGCGAAAGGAAGATGGGTGTGGGAATCCACGAAGCCCGGAAGCCCGACGAGGCCGTCGCCGTTCACCCACAGGCCGCCGCTTTGGAATTCCACTTCGCGCCGGAAGCCCTGCTCGTCGCCGAGATAGACGATCCGTCCTTGCCGCGCGGCGATCCAGCCCTTCTCGATCAGACCGACATCCTGAAGGGCCTCTTTTCTTTTGGGGATGCCCCCTCCGCAGGTCAGCAGCTCGCGGCAGCCGGCGACGACAAAATCGGCAGGGATCATGAAGGATACTTCCGGAGCTGGGAATGCTTGTTCCGCATGAAGGGCGGAGTCTCGTAGTAATCCCACGGCTTTTCCCAAGGCTGATGGCTCCGCGCCGGCAAAGGCTCGTCGCGCTCAACGCCCTGGGGCTCGAAGGGGAAAGGCGGTGTCTCGGCATAGCTGGGGACGGGGAATGGAGGAGGGGTCTGCTTGTATCTCTTGCGCACTCGAGCCAGCTCCTCCTCTGAGTCGGCCTGCTTTTTATAACCCGCCTCGAATCCGGTGGCGATGACCGTGACCTTGACCATGTCTTTCATCGCCGAATCGATGACGGTCCCGAAAATGATGTTAGCTTCCGGGTGGGCCAGCTTGTGGATGAGCTGCGAGGCTTTGGAGACTTCGTGGAGCGTCAGGTCCTTGCCTCCGGTGATGTTGATGAGAACGCCCTTGGCGCCTTCGATCGAGGTGTCGATGAGCAACGGGCTGCAGATGGCTTTATTCGCCGCTTCGGCCGCGCGGTTCTCGCCCGAGGCGATGCCCGTGCCCATGAAAGCGACGCCCATGCCCTTCATGATGGACTTGACATCGGCGAAATCGAGGTTGATCAGTCCGGGCTTGGTAATCAGGTCGGAAACGCCCTGGACTGCCTGGCGGAGAATGTCGTCGGCCATTTTAAAGGCGTCCTGGATCGATGTTTCCAGGCTGACCGTTTGGAGCAACCGCTCGTTGGGAATGGCGATGACCGTATCCACGGCCGATTTCAGGTCGTTCAGTCCTTCCTCGGCCTGCTTGCGCCGGACTTTCCCTTCGAATTCGAAGGGCAGCGTGCAGATGGCGATGGCCAGAATATCGAGCTCCGTGGCCAGGTTGGCCAGGATCGGAGTCGCGCCGGTGCCGGTGCCGCCGCCCAAGCCTGCCGTCAGAAAGACCATGTCCGAGCCTTCCAGGATCTCGAGCAGTTTCTCCGTGTCTTCCATGGCCGCCTGCTTTCCCATCTCGGGAGAGCCGCCCGATCCCAACCCTTTGGTCAACTGGTTTCCGATCTGGATCTTGTTCGGGGCCTTGTTGTTGTTGAGCGCCTGGACGTCGGTGTTGACGGAGATGAAATCCACGCCTTCGATGCCGGATTCGATCATCCGGTTGAGAGCATTGCCGCCGCCCCCGCCGATGCCGATGACCCGGATCTTAGCGCTGAAGGTCTCCTCGACGAGATGAAATTTCAGTTTGCTGGCCGGTTCATTTCCCATGTTTCCTCCTATTCTTCCTTAAAAATATCCTTAAATTTGGCGAAAAACCCTTTCTTGCGGTCTTTCGTCAAACCCTTCTCTTTAATCAGGCTGTAGCCGTAGAGCAGAAGTCCCACGGCCGTGGAATAATCGGGGGTGCTCACCCGGTCCATCAACCCTCCGACGCCCGTCGGGTCGCCGCGGCGGACGGGCAGGTCGAAGATCTCCTCGGCGACCTCTTCGAGGCCTTCGAGGAGGGCCGTGCCCCCGGTCAGGACGATTCCCGAGTTCAGGGATTTTTCGTAGCCCATCCGCTTGATGTCGTTATCGACCAGGCGGAAGATTTCCTCGGCGCGCGGCTGGATGATGTCGGCCAGAAGCTGCCGCGACAAGACGCGCGGCTTTCGGCCCTTGCCGACCGAAGGCACTTCGACCGTTTCCTGTTCGTCCGTCACGGGGCTGATGACGCAGCCGAATTTCTTCTTGATTTTCTCCGCATCGGGGATGGGCGTCCGCAAGCCGACGGCGATGTCGTTGGTGAAATTGTCTCCGCCGAGCGGAATGATCGAGGTGTACCACAGACTCCCGCGCTCGAAGATGGCGACTTCGGTCGTGCCGGCGCCGATGTCGATCAGCCCCACTCCCAGCTCCTTTTCGTCGTGGGTCAGGACCGCGGCGCTGGTCGCGATCTGGTTGAGGACGATCTGCTCGATGTTGATGCCGGACCGCTCGACGCACGTCCGGAGGTTCTGGACGAGAGTGATGGCGCCCGTGACGATATGGACGTTGACTTCGAGCTTGATGCCGTTCATGCCCAAGGGCTCGCGGATACCATCCTGTTCGTCCACGACGAATTCCTGGGGGATGATATGGATGATCTCCCGGTCGGGCGGGATCGAAACGGCCTTGGACTGCTCGATGACCCGCCGGATGTCGTCGCGGGTGATCTCCCGGTTCTTGCCGGAAACGGCGATCACGCCGCGGCTGTTGAAACTCTTGATGTGGGCGCCGGAAATGCCGATGAAGGCCGAGTTGATGGCCACCCCGGCCATGAGCTCGGCCTCTTCCTGGGCCTTCTTGATGGCGGTCGAGGTGATATCGAGATTGACCACGACGCCTTTTCTCAAGCCCTTCGAGTCGGCCGTGCCGATCCCGATGACCTCGACTTTGCGCTCTTCGTTGATCTCGCCGATGACGGCCGTCACTTTTTTTGTGCCGATGTCGATGCCGACGATGTATCCATTTTTAGGCATTAGCGTCCCTCCTTGTCCGGCTGCGGAATACCTTGTTTGTCCTTTTTCGGTTCGGCGGGCTTAAAATAAATCCGATCCGAAACGCGGAGGTCGGCGTATTCCAAAGGGCCGAACTCATTCTCCAGTCTGTCTTTTTTCATGCGGTAGAAAGCGATTTTTTGAGCGAACAGATCGTCGCCAAGAAGGAGCCTCGTCGGCTCCGACCGGAATTTCAAGACCACATTCCCGTATTCGGACAGGTCGAGCATCTCCACCTCGACTCGATCCTCGGCGGAAAGGCTGGTGAGGCATTCCCAAGCCAGCCTGATCTTTTCCTGGCGGTCTACGAGAAAATGACCTTCGTCGTAAAAAATCGGAAGGCGCGCGTAGGCCTCGCGGCCGGTTTTTTCAAGCTCCACGCCTTCTTCATCGATGACATAAAAAGCGTCTTTCTGGAGAAGGGCGGCCGGCTCACTGGGAGCGATTTCGATCTTGATGGACGAAGGGAAAAACTTCCGGAGGCGGACTTCCTTGACCCAGGGGGTGGATTCAATCCGGCCCTTGAGCCGGGCCATGTTCAGGAGAAGGATGTTGGCTCCCCGAACGTCCTGGAGCATCCGGGCGACCTCGGTCTTGACGACGGTCGCGGAACAGGATATCTGGATGTCCTTGATCTCCAGATTCTTCCAGGAAATGACGAAAAGGCAGATCTCATAAAAGACGAAAAAGACAAAGGCGGCGAGCCCGAGAGCCATCCAGATCTGCCTGATTCTAAGCGGCATCTTCCGTTGGGCCTTTTTCGGGCGGGCTTTGCCTTCCCCTCTCTGGAAATGAAGGGACCGGGCGTAAACGAATTCGGACCGGCTCATCGTTTCGCCTCCAGCTTTTTGATGAACTCCGGGATGACCTTGTAGATATTGCCGGCGCCGAGAAAGATGACGATGTCACCGGGGCGGGCGATCTTTTTGAGAAGGGAGGGGATCTTTTTCATGTCCGCTTCGAAATAGACGTCCTTATGGCCGAACTGCTGGATCTCCTCGTAGAGCGCTCGGCCCGAGACGTTGGGGATGGCCTCTTCGCCCGCGGGATAGATCTCGGTGATGACCAAGACATCGGCTTGGTTGAAGGACGTGGCGAAATCGTTCATCAAACGGGCCAGACGCGTATAGCGGTGCGGTTGGAAGACGGCCAGGACCCGGCGCGGCCAGCCACGTTTCGCGGCATCGAGCGTCGCCTTGATCTCGGTGGGGTGATGGGCGTAATCCTCGATGAGCATCATGCCCCGGACCTCTTTTTTGAGCTCGAAGCGGCGCCCCGTCCCGGAATAGCTTTCGAGCGCTTCGAGGAGGAGGGCGGGCGCGATGTCCAGGTCCAGCCCCACGGCTGTCGAGGCCATGGCGTTGAGAATGCTGTGCTTGCCGGGGACGTTCAGCTTCAACCGGCCGAGCTTGCGACCCTTGTAATAGATGATGGATGTGCTTGAAAATCGTTCGAACTGCATCTCCCGAGCGAAAATGTCGGATTGGGCCGAGAAGCCGTAGGTGATCAGCCGGCGTTCGAGCTGGGGAATGATGCTCTGCAGGTTGGGATCGTCCAGACAGAGGATGATCGGACAATAAAAAGGAACTTTGTTGGCGAAATGGGTGAAGGTTTTTTTGATTTCTTCGATATTGTGATATTGGTCGAGATGCTCTTCGTCGATATTGGTCAGGACGGCGATGAACGGGGAGAGAAAGAGGAAGGACCGATCGCTCTCATCAGCTTCGGCCACGAAGAAGTCGCCCGCACCCAGTTTGGCGTTGGCGCCGAGCGTGTTCAGCCGGCCGCCGACGATGATCGTTGGGTCGAAGCCGGCCCGGTCCAGAATCGTGGCGATCATGGAGGTGGTCGTGGTCTTGCCGTGCGAGCCGGCGACGGCGATGCCGTATTTCATCCGCATCAGCTCGGCGAGCATCTCCGCGCGAGGGATGACGGGGACCTTCCGCTGCCGGGCTTCCCGGACTTCGATGTTGTCCTCTTTGATGGCCGAAGAGATGACGACAACGTCCGCGCCCTTCATGTTCTCCTTTTTATGGCCGATGGTCACGCCGGCCCGCAGTTGGACCAGGCGCCGCGTGGCCTCGTTGGCCTGGATGTCCGAGCCCGTGACCTTATAGCCGAGGTTGAGGAGCACTTCGGCGATGCCGTTCATGCCCGTTCCGCCGATGCCGATCATGTGAATGTGTTTCAGCTTCCGGTATGTATTCTTAACCATGCCTTCCTCCTAGCGGCGAGCCTCCATGAGCTCGAAGCATAGGCCGGCGATCGCCTCAGCCGCCGCCTCTTTTTTGAGCGGAGCCAGGCGTTCTTCCATAACCGAGATCTGGTCTTTATGTTCAAGAAAATAGAGGATCCTTTCGGCAAATCCCGCGGGCGTCCATTCGCTCTCGGAGATGACCTCCGCTCCTCCGGCGTCCTTCAACGCCGCGGCATTTAAGGCTTGATGGTTATCGGCCGCCTTGGCGAAGGGGACGAGGACCGAAGCTTTCCGGGAAGCGATGAGCTCGGTGCAGGTCGTGGCCCCGGCCCGGCAGATGATCAGGTCGGATCTCCGGAAGTATTCTGCCATTTCAAAAAAAAACGGGGCAACGACCACGTTTTGAAAGCCGCGTTGGATGTAGCTTCTCTTGACCCATTCCAGATCGTCCGGACCGGTCTGGTGAAAGATCATCACCCGATCCCTGGCTCTTTCGAGGAGCGGCAGGGTTTCGACGACGGCCCGGTTGAGGAAATGCGAGCCTTGGCTTCCTCCGAAAATGAGGAGCGTCAGCCGGCTGTCCCGCTCTTTGGGCGGAAGCGAATGGAACTCCTCTCGGACCGGGTTGCCGAGAAAAACGCCCTTTCCCTTGAAAAAGCGAAGGGAGGATTCGAACGCGACCACGGCCTTGTCGACCCAGCGGACGAGGAACCGGTTGGTAAAACCGGGCCGAACATTTTGTTCAAGGATGAGCGTCGGGATCTTCAACCATGAGGCGAGGAGAACGATGGGGCCCGAGCTGTAGCCGCCGACGCCCACGACGAGGCTCGGCCTCAGGCGGAGGAGGAGGGAAAGGGATTTGAGGAAAGCGCCCGGGAGGAGGATGATCGTTTTCAGGATTTTCCGTCCCCTTCCTTTCAAGCCTTCAATGGGCAAAGAAACAAAGCGAGCCTCCTCGCGGGCCATGATCGTCCGTTCGGCGCTGCGTCGGCTCCCGACGAAAACGAGTTGAAGGCTGGAGTCCTTCTCCCGGAGCTTCCGGCCGAGGACGAGGGCGGGATAGAGGTGGCCTCCCGTCCCGCCGCCGCTGATGATCACGCGCTGGCCGCTCATCCCGGACTCCGCTGGATTTCCTTGCGCTGGGAGATGTGGAGAAGGATGCCGATGGCGAACAAGTTTGAGACAAGAGATGATCGTCCGAAGCTGAGGAGCGGCAGAGGCACACCCTTGGCCGGCCCGAGCCCGAGGACGACCGTGATGTTGAGCAGGGCTTGGATCGAAATGAGGAGCGTCAGTCCCGCTGCCGCGAGCTGGCTGAAGAGGTTCGGGGCTTTCATGGCAATGACGAGACCCCGCCACAGAAAAATGACGAAGAGGAGGAGGGTGGCCAGCGTTCCGATAAGACCCAGCTCTTCTCCGATGACCGCGAAAATGAAATCCGTATAAGGGCAGGGGAGAAAGAACATCTTCTGGGCCCCTTCCCCGATGCTGGCGCCCAGGAGGCCGCCGGCGCCGAGGGCGAGCTTGGACTGCAAGACCTGGAAATTGATGGACTGAGGATTTTTATCGGGCGCAATGAAACCGAGGATCCTCTCCAACTGGTAGGGGGAGGCGAAGATGAAATAAGCGAAGACGGGAAGGAAGAGGAGTCCCAGGTAGGCGAAATATTTGATCCGCAGTCCGCCGATAAAGAAGAGGATCAGGCACAGGACGAAGACGAGGAGGGCCGTCCCAAAATCAGGCTCTTTGAGGATGAGCAGGACGAACAGGCCGATGATGCCCGCGGGGACGAGCAGGGTGGGCCATTCGTGGATCTTCTCTTTCCGGCGGTCGAGATACCAGGCGAGAAACAGGATCAAGCCGATCTTGGCCGGCTCCGAGGGCTGGAACCGGAAGCCGGCGAAAATGATCCAGCGGTTGGTCTTGGCCACCGAGGGCATCATGAAGCAGAGAAGGAGAAGGCCGAGGGTGACCAGGAGAAAACCGATGATGAAGACGGGGTGCTGGTAGAAAGGCTTCCGGACCGAGAGGACGATGAGGATGAGGCCCAGCCCCGCCGCGGCTCCGATAAGCTGAGGGACAAGGAAGTGGAACGGCTGATTGTATTTTTCCGCGGCAGCGACGCCCGAGGCGCTGAAGACCATGACCAGGCCCAGGGTCATCAGGACAATGGTCGTGAAGAACAATCCCTTGTCGAAACCGTAGGGCCTGAAGATCTCCATGCTTTACTTCGATCCTTTTCCGAATTTTTTGGCCAGCCTCCGCACGTCTCGCTTGAAAGTCCGGCCGCGCTCTTCGAAATTGCGGAACATGTCCCAGCTCGTGCAGGCCGGAGCGAGGAGGACGACGCCGCCGCGCGAGGCGGCCGCGAAGGCCAGGGGCACGACCTCGTCGAACGAGCTGGCCTCCTCCATGGAGACAGCGCCGGCCAGCGCCTTCCGGATCTTTTCTTTCGCCGCGCCGACGAGGACGACCTTCTTCACTCTGGACTTGACCGGCCGGCGGAGCTTCGAGAAATCCGAGCTTTTGTCCTGGCCGCCGAGGACGAGGACGATCGGCCGGTCGATGCTCTCGAGCGCCCTGAGCGTCGCGTCCACGGTCGTGGCTTTCGAGTCGTTGATGAATTCGACGCCGCGCACCGTGAGGACGCGCTCCAGGCGATGCTCGAGACCCGAGAAAGTCCGGATGGCTTCGCGCATCTCTCGCGGCTCCACGCCGAGGAGATGGGCGGCCATAGCCGCCGCCAACACGTTTTCCTGGTTGTGAAGGCCGGGCAGACGGATTTCCGAGACCGGCATGATTTTTTTCTCGTCCGCATCCCGAACGACGATCCAGGCGCCGCGGACAAACGATCCGCGTCTCAGAATCCGTTTGCGGCTGAACCCGAACGTTTCCGACTTCGCTTCGTCTTTCAAGCGCCAGACCGAAGAGTCGTCGCGGTTCAAGACGGCCTTGTCGCCCTCGCCCTGGGTCAAGACGAGCTTCTTCTTCGAGTCGAAATAGCTCTCGAAGGTCGCGTGCCAATCCAGGTGATTCTGGGAGATGTTGAGAAAGACCGCCACGCTCACCCGGAAGTCCTTGATGTATGCGAGCTGAAAACTCGAGATTTCTGTGACATAGATGTCGTCGTCTCGGCTTCGATCGACGAAGGAAATGAGGGGCGTTCCGATGTTGCCGGCAAGACGGGCGCGACGGCCTGCGTCTTTGAGGATCTTGTGAACAAGAGCCGTGGTCGTCGATTTGCCGTTGGTGCCGGTGATGCCGATAACCGTGCCTTTTAAAAAGCGAGAGGCGAGCTCGATCTCGGAAAGGACAGGAACGCCTTGGGCTTGGGCCGCCCGAAATTCCGGGAGCGGCGGCACGCCAGGACTGGGAATGATGAGATCGGCTTCGAGAAACGAGGCGAGCCGGTTCCCGCCGGCTTCGACCTCGGCGCCGCGTTTGAACCAGCGTTGGAGCCGGCCGCCGAGCTCGTCTTCGGTCTTCTTTTCGCTGATCTTCACTCGGGCGCCTCGCCGCAGGAGGAAGTCCGCCGTAGCTTCGCCCGTTTTTCCCAGGCCGACGACGAGCACTCTTTTATGGATCAATTCCATGGTTATCTCAATTTCACCGTAGCCAGGCTGAACAGGGCGAAAATGATGCCCACAATCCAGAAGCGGATCACGACTTTCTCTTCGGGCCATCCCAGAAGCTCAAAATGGTGATGGAGCGGGGCCATCTTGAAAATCCTTTTGCCTCCGCTCAACTTAAAAAAGCTGACCTGGAGCAGGACCGAAAACGCCTCCAGAATGAAAACTCCGGCCACCGTAAAGAGGAGCAATTCCTGTTTGATGAGGATGGCGATGGCGGCCAGAGTCGCGCCGAGTGAGAGCGCCCCGACATCGCCCATGAAGACCTGGGCCGGGTGGGAATTGAACCAGAGGAAGCCGAGGCAGGCGCCCGTCAGCGCGCCGGCAAACACGGTCAGCTCTGCCGCTTGCGGGACCTGGGCGATTCCGAGGTATCCGGAAAAGACTCTATGCCCGGCGATATACGTCAGCGCGGTCAAGGCCGTGGAGCTGATCAAGGTCAAGCCGATGGCCAATCCGTCCAGGCCGTCGGCCAGGTTGACGGCGTTCGAGGAGCTGACCAGGATGAATATGATCCACGGCACGTAGAACCAGCCGAGATAAGGAATCCAATTTTTAAAGAAGGGCAGATAAAACTTGAGGTCGAATCCTTTCTTCGGCCCGAACGAGAAGCCGAGATAGAGGACGATCAGGGCGAAGACGACCGCCAGGCAGAATTGAAGGATAATCTTGTTCCGGACGAGCAGGCCCAAGGACCTTTTCTTTTTGATCTTGAGATAGTCGTCCAAGAATCCGACCAGACCGAAAAAGAACATCGTGCCCAGGCCGAGCCAAACATAGCTGTTGGCCAGATTCCCCCACAGCAGCGTCGGGACGATGGTCGCCCCGATGATCAAAAGACCGCCCATCGACGGCGTGCCTTTTTTTGCGTAATGGGATTGCGGCCCCTCGGGCCGGATCTCCTGGCCGATCTGTTTTTTTTGGAGAAATTTGATGAGTGTCGGGCCGAGGAGAAAGCTCAAAAAGAGCGCGGTGATGCCGGCCAGCGCGGTCCGGACGGTGATGTAGCCGAAGACGTTGAAGAAGAACCAAAACTTTTTCAAAGGCACGAGCAGCCAGATGAGCACGTTATGTCTCCTCGAGAACGTTTTTCATTTTGTCGATGATTTTTTCAGTCTGGATTCCGCGGGACCCTTTGACCAGGACGAGGTCGCTTTCACGGAGAAGGGCAAGGATACCGTCCGCCGCTTCCTCGCTCGTGGCGAAAGAGAAAATCCTGTCCGGGGAAAGTCCGGCCGAACGCGCGCCCTCGACTATGAACCGGCCCTGCGGGCCGACCGTGACCAGAATGTCCCAGCCTGTCCGCGTTGCCTGTTCCCCGGCTTCTTTGTGCAAATGGACCGAGGTATCGCCCAGCTCGAGCATGTCGCCGAGGACCGCGACGCGCCGTCGGGCAGGAAGCGTCGAGAAACCCCGGAGGGCGGCTTCGAGGGCCCGAGGATTCGAATTGTAGGAATCATCGATGACGGCGATATTTCGGTCCAAGCGCAAGAGAACGCCCCTTTGGGCATAGGGTTTGAAGTTTTTAATCACGTCTTCGATCTTTTCGAAGGGAAGGGAGAAAGAGCGGGCGACGCCGAGCGCTGCCAGCAAATCATAGATATAACTTTCCGCAAGGAAGGGAAACCGGATTCGCCGCCGGTTGTTCTCATAGATAAGGTCGAGCTTGAAGCCGTCATAGCCCAACCTCTCCAGATGTTCGATGCGGATGTCGCAGCCGGAGGAAAATCCGAAATACAGCTTCCGGCCTGTCCATCCCTGGGCGATCTTTTCGACATACGGATCGTCGCCGTTGAGGACGGCCTGGCCGTCCTTGTTCATTCCATCCAGGATCTCTTTTTTCGCCGCTGCGATGTTCTCCATGGTCTTCAGGAATTCCAGGTGGACGGGTCCGATGTTGGTGATGACCGCCACATCGGGGGGCGCGATTTCGGTGAGGGAGCGAATTTCGCCGAGGGCGCTCATGCCCATCTCGAGAACAGCCGCCTCATGCTCTGGCCCGATCCGGAGCAGGGTCAGGGCCAGGCCGAGATGGTTGTTGAAATTCCCCTCGGATTTAAGCACGCGGAATTTCTGGGCGAGAAGGGCGGCCGTGAATTCTTTGGTGGTCGTTTTGCCGATGCTGCCCGTGATGCCGACGACTTTCACCTCCCGCTCGTCGAGGACGGCCTTGGCCAGAGTCCGGAGAGCCAGGAGCGTGTCCGGGACCCGGAGGAGGGCGAAATTTCCATCGACCGCCGGAGTGGCCTCCGAGATGACGGCTCCGGCCGCTCCCCGTCCGGCTGCGGCGGAGACATAATCATGTCCGTTGCGCTTGGCGACGATGGCGAAGAAGAGCTCGCCCGGCTTTGTCAGGCGCGAATCGATGTTGAAATCGCGGAAGACGAGCGTCGGCGATCCCTGGACGATCGTTCCTCCGGTCTTTTCCGCGATCTGATCCAGCCGCAGCTCTGCCATGATCAGTTCGGTCCCATTTTCTTGAGGATTTCCCGGATGACGTCGCGGTCATTAAAAGGGATCGATCCATCTTTCAGGGTCTGATAATTTTCGTGTCCTTTGCCGGCGATAAGGACATAATCCCCTTTCTTGGCGGAAGCGAGCGCCTGCTCGATGGCGGCGCGCCGGTCGGGCTCAACGCTGTATTTTTTCGCGCCTGTTTTGAGGATGCCTTTCTCAATCTCCTGGATGATGGCCAGAGGATCTTCGGAGCGCGGATTGTCGGAGGTTAGAATAATCCAGTCGGCCAACAATCCGGCGACCTCGCCCATGCGTTCCCGTTTGGATTTGTCGCGGTTTCCACCCGCGCCGAAGACAAGCAGAACGCGGCCGGGCTTGAACTCGCGCACGGTCTCGAGCAAGCTTCGCAGCGCGCTGTCCGTGTGCGCGTAATCGACGTAGATCTGAAGGCCGAACTCGTTCTCGACCTTCTCAAACCGCCCGGGCACCTGCTTCAAGGCGGCGATCCCTTCTTTGATGAGTGGAGGGGATATATTCAAGGCCAGAGCCACGGCGAAGGAAGCCAGGATATTGTAAAGGTTATGTTTGCCCGAGAGTGCGGAGGAGATGGTGGTTTGCCCGCCCGGGTATTTGACCAGGGCTTCGAGGTTGGTGCCGTTCAGTTTGAATTTTTCGCCCCGGACAAGCGCGGTGGGTTCGAGCCCGAACGTAATTGTGCTCAGCGGAAGCTCGGCGATAAGCCGTTTCCCCCAGGGATCGTCCTCGTTGACGACGGCGGTCGGTTTCTTGGTATTGAGGAAGAAAAGTTTTTTCTTGGCCGCGAAATAGTCTTCCAAGGTGTGATGGTAGTCCAGGTGCTCGCCGCTGAGGTTGGTGAACACGGCCACGTCGAAACTGAGACCCCAGACGCGCTTGAGGTCGAGCGAGTGTGAGGAGACTTCCATCAGACAATGGGTCAAGCCTTGATCGAGCATGCCTTTGAGCATCCGCTGCAGGTCGGGGGCTTCCGGCGTCGTTCGCTCAGCTTCGAGATCGAAACCGGGCCCACGGTAGCTGATCGTCCCGATGACGCCCGGTTGGAGTCCGGCGCTCTTGAGAATGGACTCCAAAATGAAGGTGATCGTCGTTTTCCCTTTGGTCCCCGTCACCCCGACGAGCTTGATTTTCTGCGAGGGGTGATCATAGAAATTCGCCGAGCAGAGGGCCAGAGCCTCTCGGGTGTCGAAGACCTGGATCCAGTCGATCTCGAGCTGGGGCGGCTTCGGCTTGTCCGACAAGATTGCTGCGGCCCCATTTTTGAGGGCTTCCGGGACGAAATCGAATCCGTCCCTAGTTTCGCCTCTCAGAGCGGCGAAGAGGAAGTGCGGCTTGACCGCTTTTGAGGAGTAAGCGATTCCCTGGATGTCCAGCGCCTCGTGGCCGTGGGAGCCGAGGACCGGAACTCCTGTGATGAGGTCTTTGAGCGTCATCGTTCGTTTTTCCATCCGGAGTTGGCGGCGATGATTTTCCGCTCGGGGCCGAGTTGAGGAGGGACATTCAGATAGCGCAGCACGCGTCTCGCGATTTCACGGAAGACGGGCGCCGCGACTTGCCCGCCGTAGTAGTTGTCCGTTTTCGGCTCGTCCAGGACCACGATCATGGACAGGATGGGATTTTCGACGGGAACGAAGCCGACGAAGGAGGCGATATGTTTCGAGGGCGAATAGCTTTTCAGTTCCGGATCGTACTTCTGGGTGGTCCCTGTCTTTCCAGCCACGGAATAGCCGTTGACCAGGGCCGCTTGGCCGGTCCCTTCAAGAACGGCCTTTTCCAGGATCGAGATGAGGCGGCGCGCGGTCTCCCCGGAAATAGCTTGGTCAAACTCTTGGGCCTCTCTCTTCGGATTCGCCGGCAGGCCCAAGATATCTTTGAGAATTCGCGGCGGAACGAGGAAACCCCGGTTGGCGATGACATTCATCGCCTGGACGATCTGGAGCGCCGTCACCGAGATCTCGTAGCCGATGGATACGGAATCGAGAGATCTTCTCGACCAGTCCGTGAGAGGGCGGACCTTGCCGGGCGCTTCGGCCGGAAGCTCGATGCCGGTCTTTTCGCCGAACCGAAAAGCCTTGATGGTTCGGTATAAGATGTCCGGCCCGACCCGGCGGCCGACTTGGATCGTCCCGACATTGGAGGAGTGGATGAATACGCCCGGGAACGTGAGGATACCTAGATTCTTGTGGTCGCGGATCGGGCTCCCGGCGGTCTCGATCTCGGCTTGGCTGCAATCGAAGCTCTCCGTCAGGGAGACGCGGCCGCTTTCCAGGGCCGCCGAAGCGGTGACGATCTTGAACATCGAGCCGGGATCGAACAAGTGGTTGATGGCCCGGCTGCGTTCGGCCTCTTTGGATTCCGGAGGATAGGCATTCGGATCAAAGGTCGGCCAGCTCGCCATGGCCAGGATCTCTCCCGTCGCGGGGTGGGTGATAATCACCGTTCCCCAATTGGCGCCGTGTTCCAGGACGGCCCTCTCCAGTTCCTTTTCGGCGATGTATTGGATGGTCCTGTCGATGGTCAGGACGAGGTCGCCGCCTCTCTGCGGCACTTCGATCGTCTCGAAATGATATGGTCTTCGATGGACGTCCAGGAGAATCAGTTGTTTGCCCTTTTTCCCGCCGAGGATGGAATCGTGCTTGTACTCGATACCGCCCTGGCCTTTATGTTCGAGACCGACGCTGCCGAGGACTTGGGAAGCCAAGGGGCCCTGAGGGTAGACGCGTTTGTTTTCTTCCCGGGCAAAAATGCCGGCCAGTCCCAGCTTTTTGACGTTTTCGGCCGTCTCGAACTCCAATTTTCTTTTGACCGGGATGATGTTTGATCCGTTCTGAAGCGCGGTTTTGATCCGCTCGATGTCTTTCGGACTCAGTTCCAGAAGAGGGGCGATCTTTTGAATGGGCTTCATTTGAAGGTCCAGCGGTTCGCCGGAAGCCCGGTAGTAGATGGTTTGGGCGGGAAGGCTCTGGGCCAGGATGTTCCCTTTCCGGTCATAGATCGTGCCCCGCTGAGGGAAGATATCGATCTTGGCCTGGTTTTGGTCGATGACCTGGGCGCTGAGGCGGGCATGGCTGATGACCTGGAGCTGGAGGAGGCGGAGAAAGATGCCGAAGATCCAGAGGGCGAGAACAAGCGTCAGGAGCCTGGTCCGTTTCCGGATTTTTTTCTGGTATTGGACATGGGCGATGTTCATAACGGCAGCGGTTTAAAAAAATCTTCGTAGATGATCTGATCTTCGCGGGTCTCGGTCATCTTCATTTGCTCCCGGGCCTTTTTTTCGATGTGGTCCAAAGAGAGGAGCGCGGCCTTTTTCGTTTTTAATTTTTTGAGGTCGTCTTCGAGCTTTTCCAATTCCTTTTCACCGCGGCCGATGGCATAGCCGAGGTGGACGCTTTCCGTGATGTGCCAGAGGTAGAACGTCAGGACCAGGATTGTCATGAAGCTGGCCAGGACGCCGAAGGCGATCTCTTTGCGACTATATTTTTTACGTACCATTGGGTCTTTTTTCCGCCGCCCGCAATTTCGCCGAGTGCGCCCGGGAATTGCGGGAGATTTCTTCTTCCGTCGCGGTGACGGGCTTTTTCGTCAAGATATCGATCCGGCCGGGTCCGTCTTCCGGATGGGCCAGGCGGGCCAGCGTATGTTTGACGATGCGGTCTTCGAGAGAGTGAAACGAGATGACGACCAGCCTTGTTTTGGGGCGGCTGAGGTGGATGATCTGTTCAAGAAATTCGCCGAGGCCTTTGAGCTCCTGGTTGACTTCGATCCGCAGGGCTTGGAAGACCTTGGCCGCCGGATGGATTTTTCCCCTTTGGGGGATCCAGCGGCAGACTTCTTCGACGATCGTCCTCAGCTGGGAAGTGCTCTCGATTTTTTGTGTCCGCCGGAGAGTGGCGATTTTTCGGGCGAGCTTATTGGACTGTTTGAGCTCGCCGTTCTCCCGGAAAATCTGGGCCAGTTTGAATTCGGAATATTTGTCGAGAATCCTGGCGGCCGTCATTCTGTTCCGGAAGTCCATCCTCATATCCAAGGGCCCCTCCAGAGCGTGGCTGAAGCCCCGCTCCGGGGCGTCGAGTTGGAACGAAGACATCCCCAGGTCGAGAAGAATCCCGCGGACCGCAGTAAAATCGATATTGAGGTCGGGAAGATACCGGAAATCGGCATGATAGAGCTCGACGCGGTCAGCATAGGGACGGAGATATTCCCGGGACTTCAGGAGCGAATTCTCATCGAGGTCGAAACCGATGAGCCGTGCTTTCGGGTTGCGTTTCAAAATCTCGGAAGCGTGGCCGGCCATCCCCAGCGTGCCGTCGATATAAAGGCCTTCTCTTTGAATGTCGAGATAGGTGAGCGTTTCCTCGAGCAGCACGGGGATGTGTTCTCTGTCGCTCATCCCGGCTTCCTGTCCGATACGAGCTTAGAGTAGTTTTTGAAATCTTCATATGTCAGCGGCTTTTTCGCCATTTTTTCGGCCAGGCGGAGGCAATCCCAAACTTCGAGGTAGTTGTTGACCCCGATGACCTGGACTTCGGCTTGAAGCCCGGCCTTTTCCCGGAGGGGTTGATTGATGAGAATGCGGCCTTTGGAATCGATATCGCCTTGGTTGCCCAGCAAATTGGCTTTTCGATTGAACTCCTGGATATCCGGATCTGGGTAGCGCGACCCGCCGTCGGGCATTTTCATCATGCTTTCCCAGATCGCCAAGGGAAAGATCTGGATGAAGTCGTCTTCCAGAGCGGTGATGAAAAGTCCTTTTCCGAACTGCTCTTCTATGGCAGTCCGGAACTTTTCTGGAATCTTGATTCTGCCGCCCTTGTCGAGCTTTGCTTTGTAACTTCCTATCAATAAATTTCCCATTTTGTCCCTTTTTATCCCATTTTGGTTTAAATATAGTTAAAAATGGGAGGGAAGTCAAGCAAAAAACGATAAAAAATGAAAATTTTTTCAATCCAAAATGTCTATGGAACATATTGAAAGAGAACAAATTAAAGTCTTAACCGTGAAATCGGAGTGCAGGCGGGAAGAAAATTTATTGTGGGAAGGGTTTATTGTTCGCGGTTTTCGAGCAATTTTTTGGCAATTTCCAGGTCTTTTTCCGGGACGAAAATCTTTATTTCTCCCATGCCGTCCGCGGAAAATGGGTAAAGAGTCTGGAGCATGAGGCCTTTGAAGAAGCAGGGGATGCCTTCGCTTTCGAGAAGGCTTTTTATGACCTCGGCTTCGACCGGACCCCAGACTCTGATCAATTCCTTGAGATCTGTTTTTTGCCGTTCGTTCTTGGCCTTCGTTTTTTCTTCGGTCATATCGCTCTCCTCAGTTTTTGCCCGGCTTTGGCCGCGGTTCTTTTTTGAGTTCTTTACGTCGGAAGTAATCATCCAGGATCTGTCGGTGGTCGAAAGCCAGAGGAAAGTTGATTTCATCGCGGCTGAAAATTCTTATTTCTCGGGCGTCATCCTGCGCCTTCGGCATCCCTTTGGCTTTGGCCACGAAGACTGTCGAGATCGTATGGAGGCGGGGATCGCGGCCGGGATCGGAATAGGTGTGGAGTTGATATTGAAGAATGACTTTGAGCGAAGTTTCTTCCTTGGCCTCGCGGACTGCTGCTTTTTCGAGGGATTCGCCGTAATCCACGAAACCGCCGGGGAGCGCCCAGCCAAAAGGAGGATTTTTTCTCTTGATGAGGATAATCCCTTTTTTCCCGGCTTTGTTTTTGATTTCGATGATGACATCCACGGTCGGAACGGGATTCCGGCGGCTCTGGACAAGTTTCTTATGGGCTGACCGTATATCACTTTTCGGGGACATGATTCCCTGTCCCTGGCGCTCAGGCAAACTCTGTAAATGACCCATTGTTCGATCAGACAGGGACAGGGTATCGTGTCCCCCTATCTTGAAAAGTGATATACGGTCAGTCTTCTGGGCCATTGACTTCCATATTCTAGAGGAATATCTCCGGCCGTTCAACAGAATAAAAAGGTTCTCTTCCATTTAGTGCGGCTAAAAATGAGGGAGAAGGTCCGGGAATGGCCGCAGCGACCGTGGAAGGTTTAGCCTTCTCGAGTCGCCCTTGAGGGGACCCGGCCAAGCCGGGCGCCGCGGATGTTTGAGTACAGCGCATGATGAAAAAGAAAGGACAGCTTCCCGGAGGACTTGCCCTCCCCCAGAAAATGCGTCGTTATAGGTTCCTTGAAAGGGTGGCAGGGAGCAAAAAGCGAACGTTGGAGGGGAAACCCCCAAATGGTTTCCCCTCCAAGAGTGACCGAGTTCCGCGGCGCCGAAAAGGGCGGTGAGAGAACGGCGTTAAAAACCTGGATGGGAGCAAGGCCGTTTCCGGACCTTCTCAGATCATCCTTACCCACTCGAAATGGAAGAGAAACATAAAACAATACTTCCAGGGAATACAGGTGTCCTCCCCAGGGGACGAAACCCGAAGGCGTCTCTCTATTCTTCTCTTGATTGGCCTGGCATGATATTTGCAATTGGATTATAATGTAGTCGATGAAAAGGAGCAGAGCCATGAAGCAAAAGGGCTTGAAAACCTTCTTGGTCTTGGGAATTCTTGGGCTGTGTCCCTTCCTCATTTCGAGCGACAACTATAAAGTCGTCAACGGCCCGCCGGATTTTTATTACGGGCATATCAGCCTTGTGGATATCAAGAATGACGGCAAAGATCCCTTGATTTTCCGCGAGGGAGTGGAAAAGCCAGAGATCGCGGCCATGAACCTTCCTTTGGGGCCCGGGGACACGATCAGGACCTCGGACGAACGCCGCTGCGAGATCCAGTTCGACAACGCGACGATCCTCCGGCTCGACACAAACACCGAATTGAAGATCGAGACCATCTTGGCCCAGAGCTTGAGCTCCATGAACAAGCTCTCAAATCTCGTTTTGCGCCGGGGCCGGATCTACGTCATGTATAAGCAGTATAACTCCAAAGAAATGTTTCAGGTCATCACGCCCAACACGGCCGTTAAGCTTAGACACGACACCGTAGCCACGATCGGCTATAAGGAAGATAACAGCTATACGGACGTTCAGGTCGAATACGGGAAAGCCTCTGTCCTTTTCGGGCCCGAGGGGGAAAAGCAACAGGAAAAGACCGTCTATAAGAGCGAGCGGTTCACCGTCCTCAAAGACAACACCTTTCTTTTCGGCGAAACCATGGCCTTTACGGATTTCGATGCCTGGTGCAAGGCGATCAACAAGGATTTCTTGGATCTCCACAAAGGCGTGAGCACGCTGCCCAAACCCATCCAGAGGCTGCCCAAGGCCGTTTTTTATTTCGCCCAGACCTTCGGCAATCTCTACGGTGAGTGGGTTTACGACGACTTCTACGGCTATGTCTGGCGGCCGTTCTATAACGATTACTATCCGTGGGGGAGTTGGCAACCCTATTTTTACGGACGCTGGAGCGCGTACGGGGGACAGATGTACTGGGTGCCCGAAGAGCCCTGGGGCTGGGTTCCTTATCACTTGGGCGTCTGGCAATGGGACGACAAAAGAGGCTGGTACTGGCTTCCCGGCTCGGCCTTCGCCCCGGCTTGGGTGGATTGGGCCTTCTTCAGCGGATCTTATTTCGCCTGGAGGCCTTGGACGCTTTGGGACTGGATGTATTATGACAAGATGATGTTTTATGGATACGGTTTCTTCGATTCATATTATGACTGGCCCATGGTCTATCGGGATTCTTATCCCGGAGTGTGGACGGGCGACGGCTCCAACCAAACTGCGTCCAAACAAGCCATCAATAAGATTTTCATCGGCCAACTCAGACGGCCGAGCGGCCAGCGGCCTTTCGAAATGCCCAAGGAACTCGGCAAAGCGTATAAAGCGCTGCTCGGAGCCCTGAAAAAAGGCGACCCACAAGCGCTCGCTTCGCTCAAGAGCATCTCGAAACACACCCTGGTTGTGAGCGCTGCGGATTTGAACACACCGAAGATCCAGGGAAAGGCCGTTGGCTTAGAGTCGTTCATGAAAGCTCTTCAAAACCTGCCGTCGGAATCTCCCCAAAAAGTAAACCTGAGCCAAAAACCTCAGTCTGCGGAGAGCTCCGCGCGTTCGGCCGCCCGGAGTTATGAACGGAATATGCAGATTGCCGGACCCAGGAATCCCGCGGCCGGCCCCGGAGGGAGGGAAGCCCTCACGCCTTTGACGAGGGCGAGGGCGGTTCCATCAGGTATGAAGGAGTTCGTTCCTCTTTCCTCGACGCGGGTCCATGATTGGAATCCCGATGCCCGAATCAGCCAACGTCTTGGCGTGAATATCCTCTATTCCAGCCGGATGAATCAAATTTATAGCCCCCAGCTTCATCTCACTTCGAGCATGGTTGGCAATAGCCCGATCCTCAGGGCGAGCAGGTCCGGCAGCGGCGACGGCAGCAATTCCGGCGGATACTCGGCGAGCGGAGGGACTTCTTCGGGGAGCGGAGCGTCTTCAGCGGGATCTACGAGCACCAGCGGTTCATCCAGTTCGTCCTCAAGCAGCTCGTCCTCCGGGACGAGCAGCGGACATATCCGCTGAGGTCCACTTACCGTAAGTGGACCTTTATCGTCCGCGGCATGAGACGCGGCGCGTCCAACAGAAAATCATATTTTTCCACTTCTTTTTTGAAAACGTCTTTGAATTCCGGCCTAAGCGGCGCCACGGGGTCGAACCGCTTCGAGAGGGGATTGATATAACGGCCGCCCTGTTTGATCCGGTAATCGAGGTGCGGCCCGGTCGATTCGCCCGAGGAGCCGACCAGGCCGATCGTCTCTCCGCCTTCGACTCGATCTCCTTCTTTGACGAAGATCTGGCTGAGATGGAGGTACAAGGTCTCGTAGCTGTTCTTGTGGCGGAGATGGACCATACGCCCCGAAGGGCCGTTCCAACCCGCGGAAATCACGACGCCGTCGGCCGTGGCATGGACGGGCGTTCCGACGGGAGCGCCGTAATCCACGCCCAAATGGGCCGTGTAGACTTTGAGGATGGGATGGAGACGGCTAAAGCTGAAGCCTGATGTAATCCGGGGGTAGGTCAGGGGCGACCGCAAAAATTCTTTCCGCACCGATTTCCCGTCCCGGTCGAAATGGTCGGCTTTCTTCGTATCCGAATATTGGAACCGGAAGGCCTGGTACTTTTTTCCCTGGCAGATGAATTCGGCAGCCAGGATCTCCCCGTAGCCGTAGAATTGGCCGTCAAGAAATTTTTTCTCGTAGACCATCCTGAACGAGTCACCGCGGCGAAGTTCAGTGTAAAAGTCGATATCCCAGGCAAAGAGGTTGGTCATGTCCAGGGCCAGGCGTTCCTGTTCGTTTCTTTGGAGGACCGCGCTCGCGGGATTATCTTCGATGGTCCCCCAAATATAGGCCAGCCGCGTCTCGAAGTTATAGGATTTTTTTTCTGCCTGGAAGCCGCTCCCATCCCGGGTGATGACGAGATAGCGGAGATCGTCGATCGCATATTCGATCGTCTGGACCACCCCTTGGACATCCGAGTAGAGGCGCAGCCAATGGCCGGCGATGATTTTATTCAGGTTGAAGACGGGCTTGACGTCGCGATTGAGGCGATCGATGTCAAGACCGGAAAAGCCGAAGCCGGATAATATCTTGGAGAGCGTCTGGCGTTTTTGGATGATCTCCTCGCTGACCTTGAGCGGCGGCGGCTCGTTCTTAACGGCCGCGGCGGGGGGCGGCTCGATGGCGGGGGCGGATTTCTTTTTGGGGCCTATGGTCAGGAGGGCGACGCCGGCCGCGATCAAGACGAGCGCTCCAGCCGCGGCGGCGAAAATCCGGCGCTTGTTATAGCCCGGTTTTCCGGCCGGCCGTCTGGGAGGCGGGGGAGTCGGAATGTTGAAATTCAGCTCTTGTTGATATCCCATGATCTTCCCGGCGCCGGCCGGACCTGCGCTCCTCTTCCTAATATGATTAACATGAACGCCTTAAAAAGTGTCATCGCGAGGAGCGGAGCGACGTGGCGATCTGACCCAAAGGGTCATCCTGAGCGAAGCGAAGGATCTCGTATATCCTGCCCGAGGTTGGATGAGATCCCTCGAAAGACTCGGGACGACTCTTCGAGTCGGATTGCCACGCTCCCTACGGTCGCTCGCATGTATGACAAAGTAACAATATTGAGTGCGTTTACATTAATATCAACGTAAATCTCAGGCCTTCGGTTTCACCTTGGTGGTGATTTCAATTTCCTCCTGCGGTCGATCTCCTTGAGCAGGGGCTTGCGGAGGACGAGGAAATAGTAAAGGACGAGGCCGGCCATGATGACCGCAAAACGGAGCGCATTTCCCTGAACCAGGACGAGGACGGCGTAAACGGCGATAGCGATAAGAGCAAAAAGATGAAAGAGCGAAAAGATCGTGTCGCCGAGTTTGGATCTCTTCTCGGAAGGAGAAGCCGATTTTGTCATATCCCATCCAGAGAGAGGAATTCGCTTTTTATTTGTTTTCGGCGCGGCGGACGGAGATAATGGTCACGCTCTGGCGCGGGGCGTTTTCGTAGCCCTTGATGGTTCCGGTCGGCACCGCGGCAATGGCGTCCACGACGTCCAGGCCCTTGATGACCTTGCCGAAAACGGCGTATTGTCCGTCCAAACCGGGCTTGTCGACGTGGTTGATATAGAACTGGCAGGTGGCGCTGTTGAAATCATTTCCCCGGGCCATGGCGATCGTCCCGCGCAGGTTTTTGAGTCCGTTGGCCGCTTCATTTTTGATCGGCGGCCTGGCCGGCTTTTCCTGGAAATCGGGTATTAGTCCTCCGCCCTGGATCATGAATCCCGGGATGACGCGGTGGAAGATTGTCCCGTCATAGAATTTAGCGTCGGTATAGGATAGGAAATTCTTCGTCGAAACCGGGGCGCGGGCCTGGTCGAGCTCGACCGTGATGTCGCCCTTGCTCGTTTTCATGACGATGACGGGATTCGTCTCGGCGGCGGCGAAGAGCGCCGTTCCAAGAAAAAAGGCCACGGCCAGCGCGGCCGAGAATATTCTCTCCTGCATACGGGCCTCCTCTTTCAAGCGCTCACGGCTTGAAAAGGTGAAGATACCAGAAACGAGCGGTCAAATCAAATGCCGCGCCGCTCGTCATACGGCGATTTTGGATTGATCCGAAGATTGCCGATTGCGCCGGTCATCGCGAGGAGCGAAGCGACGTGGCGATCCGACCTCTTGGTCGTCCCGAGGAGCAAAGCGACGTGGGGATCTCCACAATAGATTCTTTTTTTGAGATTGCCACGCGCCCAAGGGGGCGCTCGCAATGACAAGAATATCAACGAATTGTAATCTATATCGGCAATTTTCGATTAGCCCGAGTTCTTGACGACCACAGGATATGGTGGTATAAATCGAAATAAAGGGAAATAGTCCGATGAGAAGAGGAGGTCCGATGAAGAAAAAAAATATCGTCCTTATGACGGGCGCGATCGTTTGCTCTCTCTTCATATTGAATCCCGCGCTTTCGGCCAAGGGGAAGATTGAGTTCAGCTTTCATTACGGCCAATGGAGCCTGAATCCTCTGAAACCTATGATCGAAAGCCTGGCCGAGAGTTTTGCGGAACAGGTGAAAAACTATCAGATGGACGAGATCCAGAGGGAACACCCGGAATTCAAAGAAATCGAGTTCACCAACGACGTCCAGTTCGATTCCGGCGGGAAAAATTACGGCTTTGAAGTCCGCTGGTACCCGGGCGGCGAAAACGGCTCCTTCAGCCTCGGATTGTCCTTGGAAAGAACGACCATGAGGATCTCGCTGCCAAACGTCTCGACATCCCTGGTCGTTGAAGACACTGCGAGCCAGAAAAGAGCGGGCTTCCAGGCCGAGGCCAATGCCGAAATCAAATCCGAACCTCTGGTCTTTGTCTTGTCCCTCCGTTGGGATATCATACCCAAAGGCTTTATCCATCCTTATTTCACCCTCGGGTTCGGGATGGCCAGCCTGTCGGCCATTGATGAAACTCTTTTGACCTATAATTACGAAGGCGTCTTGAAAGTCCCGGGTGAGGCTGATGAAGTCTTTTCGGGATCGGACTCGAAAACGGTGGCACAGCTGATCGAAGAAGACAGGAAGCGAAAAGAGGAAGAAGGCTCGACCGAGGAACCCTTTCAATACCCGATCAAATTTTTCCCGTTCATCCAGCTCCATCTGGGCTTGAAAGTGAAAATCACGAGCTTCCTTCACGCCATGGTCGATTATGGAATATTTGACGGATTCCTGATCCGCGGCGGCATCGCCATCCGCATCTAGGGAGCTCGGGAGAAGCTGTTCCAAAGCGCTCGAATTTTTCCCGGCTTGAAAGATCCGTTCGATTTTGTCCTTCTCTCTCAAAAAAACAGCGAATCGCCGAATCTTGCTTTTCTGCTGTTCTTATATTATTAAGGAGAACATATGATCGTTTGCATCCTTGTCATATTGAGCGAAGCGAAATATCTCATTGTTGCGGCCAAAACGAGATTTTTAACTTCGTTCAGAATGACATCTATTTTATGCTTTTTATAATAAACGTTTAGAGCGTTGCGTAGAGGAGGAGCAGAGTATGAAAAATAAGAAAATATTTCTCGTCATTTTGATCTTTATCTCTTTCATCGGTGCTTCGGCGGCCGTCGGGCAAAGCCAGCCGGGCCAGGCGCAGGCGACGGACGAGCAGAAGATCCTCGAAGCCATGTTCTCCATATCGAGCCACCCCCTTTACGATTATGTCAAAGAGCTGGTCTCTGAAAAGTATGACGGCCGCCTGACGGGAACGCCCGGTTACAATGCCAGCGCCGAATGGGTCATTTCGCTCCTCAAGAAATGGGGCCTCGCGCCGGCCGGCGATAAGGGCAGCTACCTACAGGCCTATCCCAATCCCTACACTCTGGTTTTTAAAGGCGGCTTTCTTGCGCTCAACATCCCCGCGGGAAATAATGTGATTAAGAAATATTACCGGTATCAGGACGAATTCGTTCCGGGCGGGACATCGAGCTCGGGAGAGGTTACGGCCGAGGTTGTATTCGTCGGCTATGGCGCGACGGCGCCCGAGCTCGGCTATGACGACTACAAAGACGTCGATGTCAAGGGGAAGATCGTCCTCATGGACCCAGAGGTCCCCATGGGTCCCGCCGAGCCCAATGTCGAACTTTTCAAGAAATGGCGTCCGTATTCTTTCCACCAAACTAAGCTCGAAAACGCCGCGGCCCACGGCGCCAGGGGCATGGTTTACAACTACGGCCCGATCGGCAATCCCAACAATTCATATGGTGAAGGGTTCATTTACGACCATGTCGGCGCGGCTGTCGTCAATGATGTATTCGCCGGGACGGGAAAGATCTATGCTGAAACCGTGGCGAAAATCAAAAAAGAACTCAAGCCCCAGTCGTTCGCTACGGGGAAGACCATGACCATCAAAAACGTTACTGTGCACCATCCCGAGGGAATCGGATACAACGTCATCGGTATCATCCCCGGCTCCGACACGAAGCTCAAAGACGAGGTCATCATCGTCGGCGGCCACCTCGACCATCTTGGCCGCCTTTGGGAACTCATGCCGGGTGCGAACGACAACGCATCGGCCGTGGCCGTTGGGCTCGGCGTTGCGGAAGCCCTGGCCAAGTGCGCGGTCAAGCCCCGCCGGACGGTTATGTTCATCTTCTTCGGAGGAGAGGAGCAAGGCGTCCTCGGTTCAGAATTTTACTGTGAGCATGCCATTCTTCCGCTCGAAAAGACCGCCGGGTTTATTAACATGGACGGCGTCGGCAGCGGCGATAAGATTTCCACTTCGGCCGGAAAGAATTTTCCGGCGTTCTGGGCATTCATCGAAAAGGCCAATCAAAAATATATCCACCGTCAGGTGTTCACGAATTTTTTCGCCAACATCGCCCGGCCGCGTCTCGACGCGGCACGCTTTATGTGGAAAGGCGTTCCGACCTTATCCTTCAGCGTCTTCGGAAAGTCCGTGCCCTATCCGACCTATCATCTTCCGACGGACAATCTGGACTTGATCACCCCGGAGATCATGGAAGACCTGGCCAAATTATTATTTGTCGCCGTGCTCGATATGGCCAATCAGGATGCGCTGAACTTCCGCCCCGAAAAGAAATAATACCTTTTGGTTCTCTTCCATTTAGTCTGAGTAAGGATGATCGGAGAAGGTCCGGAAACGGCCTAGCTCCCATCCATAAACATGTAGGATGTAGGGGGACACAATACTCTGTCCCCCAATTGATCAATTGGGGGACAGAGTATTGTGTCCCCAATTAGCCAATTAAATATGGAGCTCGCAGATGTCTTCGTCTTCGAGACGGAAATCGCGGTTGATCATTTGGCCCGTGTACTCCTGGCCGCGCCAGAGACGGGCGTAGGCGAGCTTTTCCGCGAAATCTTTGTGGACGGCGCGGGCCATATCGATGACCGTGCTCCCGCGTTTTAAAACAAAAGGTTCATCGTGGTCCGGCTTTTTTCCGGGTGCCTTGCTGTAAACGCGGATGACGTGGAGGAAGGAAAAGATTCGTTTTTTGAGATCTTCGAGGCCGTCGCCCAGCCGCGAGGAAACGGGCACAATGGTCAGCTGGCTTTCGAAAAAGAATCTCAGGGGCTCCAGATTTTTCCCGCCCGCGTCGAGGTCTTTTTTGTTGGCGATGAGAAGCGCTCTTTTTTTGAACTGAGGAGGGCCCGGGCTTTCTTCGGGAGGGGTGTCATCTTCCCGGACAAACTCGATCCGTTTTTCTTTGAGCTTGGCCAGGAGCGATTCAAGTAGGGAAGGGGAGTTCGCCTCCGCGAGGTCGACGACGAGGAGCGCGGCATCGGCGACCTTGATGAGCTCGACCTGCCAGCTTTCCATGATATCGGGCGCAAGCGGCGGCAGGTCGATCAGCTGGATGCGGATGTTCTCGAATTTCATCATGTAGGGAGCCGGGGTCCGCGTCGTGAACGGATAATCGCCGACTTCGGGGTCCGCGCCCGTGAGAGCCTTGATGAGCATAGATTTTCCGGCGTTCGGCGCCCCGATGACGATGACTTGGCCGGCGCCCTGTTTGTCGATGATGGTGCTCAGGCCGTGCTTGATGGGTTTGATCTTCTGCATCTCCTCCTTCAGCTTGGCGATCTTGGATTTATGCTGGGCTTGGAGCTTTTCCGTGCCCTTGTGCTTGGGGATGAGGGCCAGCATCTCTTCCAGGATGGCGATCTTTTCCTGGGGCGTTTTTGCCGTCTTGAGCTTTCTTTCGGCTTCGATGTATTGGGGGGTCAGGTTGGCCGGCATCTTTGTTCCTTGCCTGACGAATTATATCTTAATTTTGATTGGGAACAAACCTGCTTCGTTTATGAGAAAGGAACCGGAGAAAGAGTCTATCTACTGGATCCAGGCCAACAAACGGTCCTGGGTCGCCTCAAAAGAATATCCTTTGGGAGCTTTGATCCTCCAGATTTTAAATCGGGCGTTTGTCTGCAAATCCATAACCGTTATATGCTCTTGAGTCCCTTGATTGTAAAGAATAGCCGCAAACCGCTCTTCAGGATCGAAGACCGGGCGGTTGATGATCTCGCCGGCTCCCGTATCCGGTCCTTGCGCTTCTTGTCCCGTGTCCGGGTCGATCTGGACAAAATAATTCCGCACCCCTTTTTCAGTCGATTCGTTCGCGACCCCGAATAAAAAGTGAGTCTGGGGCAGGAAGAGGAGCGCCGCTTCGCCCGCCATCCCCCAACTTCCGGTCGGCCAGCGAGAAATTTTCTGTCGGATCTCGTTTTGAAACGAGATCTGGCCCCACTCTTCGAAGCGAGGGGAAACGTAGTCCGTGCTCTTGAACTTGGAGGCATTCTCCGGATTCTGTTCCACGGACAGAAGGACCTCATCGTTTTCTTCACAGACATCCATGAATTTCCAGCGCTCGTTCGCGGGGAATTCGACGGCTTCAAGCTGAGCCGGCGTTATGTCGAGCCGAACAAGGTAGGCTTTATTGGCGTAGATGTCTCCGCCGTCGGTTCCGTTGCGCAACGGCCCTTCGTAGGCGGAGAAGACAAGCCTATTTTTGTCCAGAAACAGGCAGTCCCCCAATTCCCCGCAGATCAATTCTTCCGCAGGGGAGCCGTCCTCCGCGGCGCGGCGGACGCTTTTTGTCCCCTGATATATTTTCGTCGGATTCCCCGCGGGTGTTCCGGCATAAAGGCGGTTCGTTTCACAGCCGGTGACGACGAAGAACCTCGATCCGTCGGCGTTCCAGCCCATGGCTCTGCCGCTTTCACTGAGGATCGTTTTATCGACTCCGGTTCCTAAATCCTGGAGAATCGTTTGGCCTTTTTGGGCAAAGAGAAGAAAATGGCCGTCCGGCGACACGGCGGCCGCACTGACTTCCGATACGAGCATCCGGGCTGAGTCTTGGGAGACGGCGTAGATTGTCGACTGGGCGAGCACATACAATTGTCCGGGGATTTTTGTCTTGGAACGGCAGCCCGGCCCAGCGAAAAAGACCGCTATGGCCAAAGCCGCAAGACAGAATCTCCGGACCATTTTTGGCCTCCCATCGGCGCTTTTCTTCACAGCTCTACCTCCTCGGCAGTCATGAACATATTACCAAAAAAAGAGGGGGAAGAACATCCTTTCTGGAGCTTCCTCGGAGGATTTTTGCATAAAACGAGGACCTAAGAATTTTTCCTAAATGTGATAGGTCCCCCTTTTTTCTTGTAACCCCAAAAAGTTGTGATTTTGGGGGAGGATGAACACAAAATATTGTGGATTTGGGCCTCAAAAAAGCTTTACTTTCAGGCTGATTTTTAATATAATTTTAATCTAAAAAATATCTGCGGGTTCTATGAGAATCCTGCCCTCATAACCCGTCCTTTCTCCATGAGATAAACGCCATGAAAGAAGCAAAATATACGGCGGAAAGCATCAAGGTTTTGAAGGGGCTGGATGCCGTCCGAAAGCGTCCGGCCATGTATATCGGCAGCACCGGACCCGAAGGGCTCCATCATCTCGTCTTTGAGGTCGTCGACAACTCGGTCGACGAGGCCCTGGCCGGCTACTGCAAGAATATCGAAGTCTTCATCCACGTCGATAACAGCATCACGGTCATCGACGACGGCCGCGGCATCCCCGTGGAACAGCATAAGAAGGAGAAAAAGTCCGCGGCTGAAGTCGTCATGACCATGCTCCATGCCGGAGGCAAGTTCGACGACAAGTCCTATAAAGTCTCGGGCGGCTTGCACGGCGTGGGCGTTTCGGTCGTCAACGCCCTTTCCAAGCGCCTCGACCTCGAGATCAAGCGCGACGGCGGGATCTTCACCCAGAGCTACGAACGGGGCATTCCCGTCACCAAGTTGAAGCAGGTCGGCAAAACCAAAAAAACCGGGACCAAGATCACTTTCTGGCCCGACGATGAGATCTTCGAATTAATGGAACATAACTTCGAAATCCTTACCCAGCGGATGCGGGAAATGTCCTTCCTCAACAAAGGCATCCGGATCATCATCACCGACGAGCGGATCAGCAAGTCTCACGAGTTCCAATACAAAGGCGGCATCCAGGAATTCGTCCAATACCTCAACCAGAACAAGACCGTTCTCAACCCGCGGCCGATCTATTTCGAGTCCAAGAAGGACGACGTCCTGGTCGAGCTCGCCTTCCAGTACAACTCCGGCTATTCCGAGACGATCTTCACCTTCGTCAACAACATCAACACGATCGAAGGGGGCACCCACCTCATCGGATTCAAGTCCGCCCTGACGCGCTGCATCAACAACTATGCCGTCGCCCACAACATGTTCAAGGACCTGAGCGCCAGCAGCCTCTCCGGCGACGACACGCGCGAAGGCCTGTGCGCCGTCCTCAGCGTCAAGATGCGCGACCCTCAGTTCGAGGGCCAGACCAAGACCAAACTCGGCAACTCCGAAGTCAAGGGCATCGTCGAGTCGCTGGTCAACGACCAGCTCTCAGCCTATCTCGAGGAAAACCCGACCAACGCCAAACGGGTCGTCCTGAAGGCCCTGGACGCGGCCCGCGTCCGCGAGGCGGCCCGCAAGGCCCGCGAGCTCGCCCGGCGCAAGAGCGTCCTCGAATCGACGTCGCTCCCCGGCAAGCTCGCCGACTGTCAGGAGCGCGACCCGGCCCTGGCCGAGATCTACATCGTCGAGGGCGATTCCGCCGGAGGCTCGGCCAAACAGGGCCGCGACCGTCGCTTCCAGGCCATCCTGCCGCTCAAAGGCAAGATCCTCAACGTCGAAAAAGCGCGCGCGGATAAAATCTTCAAGAACGAAGAGATCGGGATGATGATCGCCGCCCTGGGGACGATCATCGGCGAGTCCGATTTTAGCCTGGAAAAGCTCCGCTATCATAAGGTCATCATCATGACCGACGCCGACGTGGACGGCTCTCACATCCGGACGCTGCTCATGACCTTTTTCTACCGGCAGATGCGGCCGCTCATCGAACAGGGATATCTGTTCATCGCCCAACCGCCCCTTTACAAGATTTCGCGCGGCAAGGACATCCAGTACCTGAAGGAAGAGCGGGCCTACGAGAAGTGGATGATCAAGAAAATCTCCGATGAGTTCAAGGTCAGAGCGAAGGGGCAGAAGGACGTCATCGACGGCGAGAAGTTCCGGAAGTTCTTCCTCCGGATCATCCAGAAAAAGAATTACATCCAGATTCTCGAGCGAAAGAATTACCCCTTCTTTCTGATCGAGATGCTCATCGGCCAGGGAGTCGAAAACCTCGAATACCTCCAGAACAAGAAAAACATGAAAAAGATCCAAGGCTTGCTCGAGAGCAAAGGCCTGGCCTCCGAGATGAGCCACGATGAAGAGTACGATGCCTACGAACTGTCGATCAAATTCCAGATCAACGGCATGTCGATCACGGCCAAGATCAATCTCGACCTGATCACCTCCGTCGAGTACAAGAACCTCTATAAAATCTACAAGGACCTCGAGGGGATTCGGCCGCCCTACGAAGTCGTCAGCGACTCCGAGACGGTGATCATCGAGAACGAAACCAAGCTTTTGGAATATCTGTTCGAAAAAGGGAAGAAGGGCGTCACGATCCAGAGATACAAGGGTTTGGGCGAAATGACCCCCGGGCAGCTCTGGGAGACGACCATGAATCCGGAAAACAGATCGCTTCTGAAAGTCTCGATTCTGGACGCCGCCGAGGCCGACAAAATTTTCGGCATTCTCATGGGAGACGAGGTGGAACAGCGCCGCCAGTTCATCGAGGACAACGCGCTCATGGCCCAGAATTTGGACATATGATCGCCACGCTTTGCTCGCGATGACAATGAAACAATGTATGTTACGTTTATTTCAACTAAAATGGATTATTAAGGAGTGCATATTATTGTTTGCATCTTTGTCATGTTGAGCGAAGCGAAACATCTCATGGTTGTAGCAAAAACGAGATTCTTCGCTCCGCTCAGAATGACATCTATTTTATGCACTCCGCTATTTTATGCATTCCGCAATAAAATGGATTAATAAAAATGGGTTAGTTAAAAATGGATAAAGATAAAGACAAAGAAAAAGACGAAAAGAAAGAACTCCCGCCCATTGCGGCCGATGTTTCGACCGTCAGCCTCGAAGAAGAGATGAAGCGGTCCTACCTGGATTACGCCATGAGCGTCATCATCGGCCGGGCCATCCCCGATATCAAGGACGGACTCAAGCCCGTCCATCGCCGCGTCCTCTATGCGTTGTACGAGACGGGAACGGCCTGGAACAAGCCGTACAAAAAATCCGCCCGCATCGTCGGCGACGTCATCGGCAAATACCATCCCCACGGCGACCAAGCCGCTTACGACACGCTCGTCCGCATGGCCCAGGACTTCAGCCTGCGCTATACCCTGGTCGACGGCCAGGGCAACTTCGGCTCGATCGACGGCGACCCGCCGGCCGCCATGCGGTACACCGAAGTCCGGATGTCGAAGCTCAGCCAGGAGCTCCTGGCTGATATCGAGAAGGACACGGTCAACTTCATCCCCAACTACGATGAAAGCCTGACCATGCCCGAAGTCATGCCGGCGAAGTTCCCGAACCTGCTCGTCAACGGCGGATCGGGAATCGCCGTGGGCATGGCGACCAACATCCCTCCCCACAACTTGAGCGAGGTCGTCGACGGCCTGATCTACCTCATCCAACACCCGAACGCCGGCCTCGACAAGATCATGGACTTCGTCCCCGGCCCGGATTTCCCGACGGGCGGATACATCTTCAACCGGCAGGGCATCCGCGACGCCTACAAGGACGGGCGGGGCGTCATCCAGATTCGGGCCAAAACGACCATCGAACACGGCGAGAAGGGCGAGAGGGAGAGGATCGTTGTCACCGAAATTCCCTATGCCGTCAATAAATCGAGGCTCATCGAGAACATGGCCGAGCTCGTCAACGACAAAAAAATCGAGGGCATCGCCGACATCCGCGACGAATCCGACCGGGAAGGAATCCGTATCGTCATCGAAACCAAGAAAGGCGAGCTGCCCGAGGTCGTCCTGAACAATCTCTACAAGCACACGGCCCTCCAGACCTCGTTCGGCATCATCATGCTGGCCATCGTCGACAAGCAGCCCAAAATCCTCGGCTTGACCGACATGATGAAGTATTTCATCTCCCACCGGCAGGACGTCATCCGGCGCCGGACTCGTTTCGAGCTGAAAAAAGCGGAGCACCGGGCGCACATCCTGGAAGGCCTGACGATCGCCCTCGACCACCTCGACGCCATCATCAAGCTCATCCGCGCCTCCAAGAGCGTGGATGAAGCCCGGATCGGCCTGATGGAAAGGTTCCGGCTGACGCAGATTCAAGCCCAGGCCATCCTCGAGATGCAGCTCCAGAAATTGACCCGCCTCGAGCGTGAGAAAATCATCCAGGAATACGAAGAGCTAAAAAAGCTGATCATCAAGCTGAAGAAGATCCTGGGCTCGGACAAACTCATTCAGGAGATCATCGTCGACGAGCTCAAGGAGATCAAGGAGCATTACCACGACGAGCGCCGGACCGAGATCCGGGACGAGGTCGTCGGGGATATCCGCCCCGAAGATTTGATCAAGGAGGAGGACGTCGTCGTCCTCTACACCTCCTCCGGCTACGTCAAGCGGACCTCCCTGTCCTCCTACCATTTCCAGATGCGGGGCGGCAAAGGCCGGAAAGGGATCAGCATGAAGGTCGAGGACGTGGTGGAGAATCTTTTCGTCTGCTCCACGCACAACTACCTGCTTTTCTTTACGAACAGGGGTCGCGTCTATTGGCTCCGGGCGCTCGAGATTCCCGATGTCGGGATTGCCGGCCGGGGCAAGTCGATCAACAACCTCATCGAGTTCCAGCCCGAGGAGCACGTCACGTCCGTCGTCGCGGTCAAGGATTTCAGCGAAAATAAATTCATCGTCATGCTCAGCACGGACGGACTGATCAAGAAGACGAAGCTCGACGAGTTCAAGAACATCCGCAGGGGCGGGATTATCGCCATCACTCTCCGGCCCAAAAGCCAACTGATGTGGACGCGGGTCACGGACGGAAAGCGCGACATCGTCATCGCGACCAAGCTCGGCAAGGCCATTCGCTTTAAGGAATCCGATATCCGGGCCATGGGCCGGCAGGCAACGGGCGTCCGGGCCATGAGGCTCGCTAAAAAGGACGGGGTCATCGGCATGGTGGCCATCGGCGATGACGATAAATATATCTTCACGGCCAGCGAAAAAGGCTACGGCAAAAAGACCGAGACCGGACTCTACCGGAAGACGCGCCGGGGCGGAAAGGGCATCCTGAACCTTAAGGTCATGCCCAAGATCGGTCCCGCCATTAACGTCCTGGGCGTCGCCGACGAGGATCTGCTCGTCGTCACCGTCTCGGGCAAGGTCATCCGTATCCAGACCAGGCAGGTGAGAGCCTCGGGCCGGGCCACCCAGGGCGTCCGGCTCATCAACCTCGAAGAAAAGGACCGGGTCTCTTCCGTGGCCAAAGCCCGCGAAGAAAGCGAATAAGCGATCCACATGCCTAAACTGATTTATTCATGATATATCTTGTTAAAATGAAAAGAGATATTGTTTATCAGATACTGGCAATTAATCTTTTTGGGCATTTGCGCTGATCTTTCGGAGCTATAATCACAGTCGTCCGGACTTAACTCCTTGATTTTCAAAGATTTCTCTTGACAGAAGCCGATTTCTGTGAAAATATGTTTTTGCCTTCAAAAAAGGGTTACGCCTTGAACTAGAAGGAAGTGTCTTCTTTTTGGGGCAGGAGGACAGGGATCGGGGCTTTTGAAGTTTTTCATTCCCGGCCTTGAATTCTGTCCGTTTTTCATTATATCGCGGTAAGGAGGGGCTAAGATGTCCTATCGCCGTCTTTTTGGGTGTGTGTTTTTCTCTTTCTTGTTAGCTTTTTTGGCCTTAAGTCCGTTAGGAACGACTTCGCGACAGGCGGAGAACTCGACTCTCCAGACGACTGCTTTGGTCGCCGGCCGCAACGTCAATATGGTCTCGGGAGCGACGTTGCCCGGAGGCGATCCCTGGCTGCAACGGCAGAATGAGCCGTCCATCGCCGTATCCACGCGGAATCCCATGCATATTCTGGCCGGGGCCAACGACTACCGCACCGTGGATATGCCCACTTCGGAAGGAGAATTATCCGGGCTTTCTTCGGCGATAGCGGCAGGAGATGCCTGGCTGGGAGTTAGCCAGTCGGTGAACCAGGGTGAATCGTGGTTCACGACACTTCTTCCCGGCTTTCCACAAGACAGTTCGACTTCGCCCCTCAAGCAATATACGGCAGCGGCCGATCCCGTTGTTCGGGCGGGCACGAACGGTCTTTTCTATTACAGCGGGATCGCTTTCAACCGCGACAAGAACGGAGTCCCCGGAAATAGCGCCATCTTTGTCGCCCGGTTTATCGATAACAATAACAACGAAGCCGATCCGATCAAGCATATCGACACCCAAATTATCGATACCGCGACGAACGGGCAATTCATCGATAAACCCTGGATTGCCGTCGACGTTCCCAACTCCTCTCAAACGATGTCCATTTCTGGGACCGGAATTCCGACTCAGCAAGTGGCGACGAATAATGTGTATCTAGTTTATAGCGTGTTTTCGGGAAGCGGTTCTTCGCTCAGGGGCAAGGTTCTTTTCCGGAGCTCGGAAGACAACGGCCTCCACTGGGGAGCGCCGATCGAGCTGAGCACGGGCTATAATCTCAATCAAGGCGCGACGATCGCCGTCGACCCCCAAGCGAATAAAAAACTCTATGTCGCCTGGCGCCGGTTCGCAACGGGGACCGGGAAGGCGGCTCAGACGGACGCCATCATCGTCGCTAGCTCTATGAACGGCGGCAAGAAATTCCATAAAATCGTGGAAGTCACGCCCTCGATTTCTCCATTCGATCAGGGTTCGTCCGGGCTGACTTTTCGGACCAACAGCTATCCGACGCTGACGGTTGACGGTCAAGGAAATGTCTATGTTGCCTGGGCCGCCCGGGGATTCGGAACATCGACGGACTCTCGCGTCGTGATCTCGACGTCCAACAACGGGATCCAGTGGTCCGCACTCAAAGCGGCGGACAATTATATCGGGCGCGGGCATCAATTCATGCCGGCGTTGGCCTTTGCGGCCGGGAAATTGGTCATGGCCTGGTACGACCAACGGAACGATTTCAGCCAGAAATATTCTCAATATATTGATGAGACTCATCCCTTGTATCGCCGGACTATCGACGTGCGCGCGGCCCAAGCGGACCCCGGAAGCAATCCCAGTTTTGGTCCGTCAATCCAAGTTTCACGCTATCTATTCGGATTGGCGAGCGATGGTTCCATCCAGCAGCTTCAGTTCAACCCGCCCAATTACCCCTTATTTAAGGGGGGGACTCAGCCTTTTCATGGCGACTATCTAGACGTCGCCCCGTCTCCGACGTTCGTCCTGGAGAACGGCAAATGGCGCTATAACACGAGCACTGCGAGTTCGCCCGTCTATCATTTGGCCTGGACGGACAACCGCGACGTGCGGCCCCCGACCAACAATGATTGGACGAAATACACGCCTCCTTCGTCCACCCAGCCGGGGGCATTCCCGACTCCGACGACTCCCTGCGATCAGAACAGCACGGGGATGAGGAATCAGAATATCTACACGGCCTGCCTGAGCGGGGGAGTCTCGATCGGAATTCCTCGGAATTCAAAACCGTTGGGCGGCTTGGGAACGAACGGGAGCGGTCTAATCCCCCGCACCTTTGTCGTCTTCATCAAAAACTCGACGGGTGCCCTCAAGAGCTTCCGTCTCAACATTGCCAAAGTCCCCTCCGTTACCAACGTCCCCTCCGACGGAAAAGCGTCTTTTCTCGAATTCAGCTCTCTCTCCCAACTGGACGTCTCGGTCGCCCCTTTTTCAAGCACGACCCGGCCGGTCTTTGTCTCCGCCGTTTCTCAGAATGCTTCCGTCACCATCCAGGTAACCGAGATCGACACTCCCGGCGGAAGCCCCGTGGCCAACGGCTTCACGGGTTCCGTCGTCATCAACCCGGACAGCACCAATCCGGGGATTCCGAGCGGAGACGACCTGGCCTACTCCGAATACTTCAATCCGAACATCATCAACCCCAATATCATCAATCCCAATATCATCAATCCGAATATCATCAATTGGGATTCTTCCGCCATCAATCCGAACATCATCAACCCGAATATTATCAATCCGAACATTATCAATCCGAATATCATAAATCCGAACATCATCAATCCCAATATTTTTAACCCCAATATTATCAATCCGAACATCATCAATCCAAACATCATCAATCCCAATATCATTAACCCGAACATCATCAATCCGAACATCATCAACCCGAATATCATCAACCCGAATATCATCAATCCGAATATCATCAACGCCGCCATCGACGATGTCGTTTGGCAAGTGGAAAATAATGGGAATACGGTTTCTCCCTACACCTTGAGGATTATGTCGACGGCTTCGATTCCGAAAGGGATCGAGACCCAGCTTCTTATCTACCGCGTTTATCGAACTCCGGCGGCGGACGGCTGCAGCTTGAAAGCGGAGCCTCACTTCGAGCTCGTGGCCAATATTCCGAATCCGAATATTATCAATCCGAACATCATCAACCCCAACATCATCAACCCCAATATCATCAACCCGGATATCCAGAACGCGACTTTTTATATCGGGCCGGATGAAAGCGCGATCGTCAATTTAAGAATTATC